>Tibetan_p1__coassemble_78_pt1 | contig 89963 bp, 73 predicted proteins | sample Tibetan_p1__metabat2_high_PE_008 | metagenome-assembled genome bin Tibetan_p1
GGTCCTCTTCATCACTGAAATAGTCTTCCCAGTCGGTGGTCTGCATCTTCTGGATGTTGTTGTTCTTCTTTTTCCAGAACCAGAAGCCCAGTCCGCCGGCAATCACGAGCAGAATGACCACGATCCAGGGCCATACACTGCCCTGATTCTGGGGTTCTTCCACTTCAGAAGGCACCGGCATGCCGGGATCTTCCCACACAGGTGCTTCCATGACATTGGCGTTGTAGGGGAATTCCCGTTTGATCTCTTCGCCATTGGCGTTCTCGTAGGTGATCAGCACCTTGAACTCATGTTCCCCGGCTGTTTCTGGGGTCAGAATCAGATCCATGGTGCCGCTCTTGCCCGGTTCAAAGTTGCCCAGGTTCTGGACAGGCAGCAGAGTCTTCATATCTCCTTCTACCTGCAGGGCCACGTTGTAAAGAGTCCCCTTACCCTTGTTGACGTACTGGAAGGAAAGCGGCGTTTCCTGACCGGCATAGATTTCCGGACTCAGAGCCGCTTCGGTGATCTCCAGCCTGTCGGGCTGATAGACGGGAATAGCAATGCGTTCGCTGCTGGTGCGCTCAATACGGCTGTTGTTGTCGACGTACTCATAGCGGAAGTTGACGGTGATGGTGGGAGAGGTGCTCTGATCGGATCCCAGTGCCTTCACAGCAATCTTCTGGGAGAGCGCGTTGCGGGGCGGCAGAGTCTCGAAATAGTAGGTGTTGGAAGAATTGGCAATGGACAGGCCTTCTTCCGTTTCCACGGACATGACGATATTTTCCACGCTCAGTTCCTTGGAGGTGTTGTAAAACTGGATGTTCAGATCAAAGGTGCTGCCTGCTTCGACGGAATCCCCGCCATAGGTGTACTTCTGAATGATGATGTTGGGCGCAGCGGCACTGATGACAGCCGGTTCTTCATTTACATCGCCCGGATCTTCCGAATCATTGTACTGATAGGGATCCGGTTCATCAGCGGGTTCTTCAACAGGAGGCTGTTCGGGTTCCGGCGTCACTACCGGATCAGGCTGGGGTTCAGGCTCCTTCTTTTCTTCCGGGAGAACCACCTGAGAAATACCGATGGTTTCCGTTTCTCCCTGGGTATCCGCATGGGGATATTCAATGAAGAAGGAGAAGCGGTCATTCTGACCCTGCCATTTCACATCCTTGAAGACCAGTTCAAACTTCAGCAGCTGATTCGGTCTGGATTTGAGAATGACTTCGGCTTCGTGAGCGGCGGTAAAGCCGCAGTGGGTCAGTTCAGCCTGAATGGCATCGGTGATGTCCCCTGGCTGGACAGAAGAGGAGCCCAGGACGGCAGAGGTTTTCAGGCGGGGATGCTTGAGAAGCACACGGACTTCCCTGGTTTCGCCAGGATGCCATTTTTTGACTTCTTCTCCTTTGGCATTGAGGACGCTGTAGTTCAGCAGGCTTAAAGCGCCGCTTTCCTGGGTTTCGGCATGGAGAATCCAGGTCTGCTGCAGGGGACTGACAGAAGACAGGGGCAGACTCAGGGTGAGGGCTGCGCTCAGCAGGGCGCAGGCCCGTTTTGTTTTTCGGTTCATGAGGACGGATTTCCTTTCTCTTATTCAGGCAGGGTTTAGATGCATGCAAACAAAGCCAGCAGGCTCAGTCCGGTCTTTTCATTTATGCCTGTTCTCTGTTCTTGAATTCTTGCTTGACGATCCGGCCATCAAAGAGGGTGACGATATGATCGGCATAGGCTGCCGTATCCGGATCATGGCTGACCAGAATAATGGTCTGATGATTGCGTCTGGCAAACTGGGAAAGCATGTGCATGACTTCCAGAGTGGATTTGGAATCCAGGTTGCCGGTGGGCTCGTCAGCCACAATGACTTCAGGGTGGGTCACAAAGGCTCTGGCCAGGCCCACGCGCTGCTGCTGGCCGCCGGACATCTGTCTGGGGTAGTGCATCATCCGGTTGGCCAGACCGACCTTTTTCAGCATGGCCGCTGCTCTTTTCTCCCGGACCGCTTTGGGCACACCCTGAAACATCAGGGGCAGACTGACATTTTCCAGGGCGTTGAGACTGGGCAGCAGATTATAGGACTGAAAGACAAACCCCAGCTTTTTCTGCCGGAATTCAGCCAGCTGGGATTCCGACAGAGCGCTGATGATCGTATCTCCGATTTTCACAGCGCCGCTGGTGGGCTTTTCCAGACCCGCCAGCTGGTTGAGCAGGGTGCTTTTGCCGGAGCCGGAAGGCCCGAAGATGCAGCAGATTTCTCCTCTGCGAATCTGCAGATTCACATCATCCAGAGCCACCACGGGATCGTCTTCCACGGGGTATTCCTTGCGCAGATGCCGGACATCAATCAGGACATCGTTTTTCATGGGACAAAATCTCCTTTATATGGATTACATTACTCAACCAATATAATAGAAACGGTCAGATTTTCTAAAAATTCGGTAAAGTTTGGAAATTTTATGGTCAATTTCGCCGGACCAGAAAAAAAAGTCTGCCAAAGCAGACTGAAGAAGAAACAAAAGTTTAGAAGTAGCGGGCCAGCGGGTGAGACTCCGGACGCACGGACTGCAGGTATTCACTAAAGGCCGTGCTGATGGGCTGGGTGCCATGCAGAGCCGGCAGCACCAGAGAAACGCTGGACCAGGTGGAACGGATTAACAGCTTTTCCAGCCAGGTCAGAGCCACCTTTACACCCAGACCGGTGGCCACCACCAGCAGGAACATGAGCCAGAACAGGCCGCGGCTGCGCAGCAGAGAGTGAATGCACCAGGCTATGATGGAACCGATGCCCCAGGCGATGACCATGGTGGCACAGAACACAATGAGAGCCACCAGAAACAGCCAGAACGCCAGAGACCGGCGCAGGCTGGTCCGGCGCTTAGCCGAGATGGGGGAAAGATCAATATAAAGAATCACCATGCGGATGAAGCTGCCCAGATTGGCACTGGAAAACAGTTCCTGAGGCAGGCTGCGGGTGCGGCAGGCCAGCCAGGTGCGGATCAGGACGAAGTAGGTGTTACGCACCTCATCGGGAGCCGGATCCCACTGGGGATTCATGAGCAGAAAGGAGCGGATGTCTCTGGCAATGGGTTCAGGAAGATCTGCCAGAATGGCCTTGGTGGTGTAGTCTTTTCGTTTCATACCCTTTCCTCCTTTTCCTTCTGCCGGAATCCATTTTCCCGCTTTTCGGTAAGCTCATTGTATCCTTTTTTCCTATTCTTGTTCAGAGGCTCAGGAAGCAGAAGGAGAGGAGGAAGAAGCACAGTTTAACCCGGCCGTAATGATGGTGATGGAAGGGGGCATGAGAAAGCGGGCAGAGATATGGGTGGTCCCGATGCCGCTGGTCACATAGAGAGATTCCCCGTTTTCTTCATACATCCCTTTGTTGAAACGGGACTGCAGATCCCGGCTGCGCCATGAGGCAGGAATGAGCAGACTCTGACCGCCATGGGTGTGGCCCGCTGCAGCCAGATCCGTACCATAGCCGGTATAGTCCGCAAACTGATCCGGTTCATGCATGAGCAGAATCTTCAGGCTGTTGTCATACACCTGGGTTTCTTCCGGATAAAAGGGGTGCCCGAAAATCGCATCATCCAGACCGGTGAACAGCACGGAATGACTGGAGCAGACCGGAATATACCAGTTGGAATTCTGCAGCAGGGTAAAACCGCTCTGATCCAGAATGGACAGATAGGCCTTTTCCGCCCCGCCGCCATAGTCCCGGTTGCCCCACACGGCCAGCTTGCCCAGCGGGGCCTGAATGGCACGCAGAGCTTCAATGACTGCCGGATCATCGTGCCAGTTGTCGTAGTCATCATAGAGATCTCCCAGAAACACCACTACATCAGGATGCTGGGCGTTGAGGGCATTCACCACATTCCACAGGGCGGCAGCAGGATAGTTTTTCTTGAGATGGGTGTCACTGAATACCGCAATGCGCAACGATTCTCTGGCATTTTCCATATTGACGGACACCTGCTCTGTCCGGATCTGATAGGGTTCAATATCAAAACTGTAGTACAGCAGAGAAAAGACCAGCAGAAACACGATGCCCAAAGCCAGACGGACTCTGTTTTGAATTGATTTCTTCGATTTGGCTGCAGGGTTAGAAGCGCTGGATTTCCGGGAAGTCTTCATGGTCTTTCCTCCTTTCAGACTTTCAAGTTTATCATTGAATCCAATTCAGTTGTTCTGTTTTTCAGAAATGTATTCTAAATTAACAAATGGTAGTGCAGTAACCATTTACATTGCCTGCACCCCCTTCTTTCAGTTCTTCGCTGCCCTTTCTTTTCAAAAAAAGGTGCAGCCATTCACTGCACCTGAAGGATTCCTCTAAAGAGGAATCCCGTTTTATTGTTCAGAAGTAAAATCCGGTTTTCTGTCTGCCGTAGCAGATCTGGAAGAAGCCTTCTTCTGTTCTGCCTGCGGCTCGTCTTCATCAGACTGCCATGAGGATTCGCCCATTTTCCAGGCGGGCAGATCCAGATCATCGCCATTGAGTTCAATGACCATGTCATCAGGACTGGAAGGTTTGGGCAGATCTTCTCCTGTGGGATTGCCCATGACACGGGGAGAAAGCAGAGATTCATCCACCGGGTTCTGACCGCCTTCTTTAGAAGCAGAAGATCCGGTGACAAAATCAGGCACATCCGCCTGCATGGGTTCGGCCACCACTTCAGCATCCATCACCGGAACAGGACGGACATCCTGCGGCGCACTGGTTTTCCAGGCTCCCTCTTCTTTGTCTTTTCCTGTCAGATGATGGAAGGAAAAGCTCTTTGGCAGATGACCGTCATTCATCAGAACAACGGACAGGAAGGGCAGCAGCAAAGCAATCAACAGAGTGACAAACCAGATCCAGCCATAGCCCTTCACTGCATCATAGAAGAAGCCCACTACGGAAATGGAAGCAGCCATGGTCAGCGTGGACAGGAAGTTCATCAAAGCATACAGAGAGGAAAATTTCGGTCTGCCAAACTGATTCTGGACCAGCAGAGGGGTGGACAGCTCGCTCAGAGCATAGGCGGCTCCATACAGGAAAGCCAGAATGTTCAGAGCGATATTGCTGGAGAAGAAGGTGCAAATCCACATGCCAAGCGCAGCCACGCAGACGATGACACCAAGCAGGAAAGTCGTCTTGAGGGCACCCAGTTTTTCACCGCACCAGCCCCCGGCCAGCTTGAAGATGATGTTGCCGATCATGCACCAGGAGAGCAGACCAGCTCCAAACACGGCCGTTCTGCCGGTGGATTCGGCAAAGGATGTAAAGTGCTGGGGCAGACCGATCAGAGAAGCGGCCAGAATGGCGAAAAGCGCTACATAGAAATAGGAAGCAGCGGGATGCTCATTCTTCTTGAAGGGCACCTCTTTTTCTTCTTCCTTTTTGCCATAAGGAGCCAGTCCCTGTTTGCCAGGGGAGACTTCAAAGGGCAGCAGCAGGCTTGGCAGCATGAAGAGCACCACAAAAAACGCCTGCAGCATAATCGCCATGCGCCAGCCCAGAGCCTGGACCAGGAAGCTCAGCACCGGCGTAAAGATCGCACCGGTTAAAGCGGAAAAAGCAAGAGCCAGGGAGGTCATCCAGGCTGTTCTGGAATAAAACCAGTTATTGATAATAGCCGTCACGGGCATGATGCCAAAGGCCGCAATGCCAAGGCCTTCGAGAATCGCAAAGAAATACAGCCAGCCGGTGTTAAAGGACACCGCAGAGCCCACCAGGGCACCGGCAGCCAGCACCAGACCGGAATACATGAGCACCCGGTACGACAGCACCTTCATTAATGCAGGAAGCAGCAGGGTGCAGCAGGCCATACTCACCAGCACCAGCGTGCCAATGAGAGAAGCCTGTCCCAGACTCACCTGCAGAGCCGTGGCGATGGGTTCAAAGAAAACTCCTGCACTGTAAACACAGAGTCCCATGGAGGCACCGGCCATGAGACAGCACCCGATGAGAACGGACAGATAGGTCCATTTCGGGGTGGATCCAACCTTCATATCATTCATCTCCTTCTGTTCTGCCCTGTGGCAGAACCTGTTCAATTCTTGACTCCATTATTTCCCAGAGTGCACATTGTGTCCAAAGTCCCGTTTGCCTAATTTCCGGACAAGACACAAAACCGGCAGCCCGGGAGGTCTTTCCCGGCTGCCGGTGACGGATTCAGCAGACGGCTGACTGAACCCGGAACATTTCATCCAGCAGAAGCTGGGCTTCTTCACTGCCGTTTTCCACAGCCCTTTCCAGCCACAGTTCGGCATAGAACGGATTGCGTCCCACCCATTTACCCAGATAGAACGCCTTGCCCAAAGTGACCTGAGCACTCACACTGCCCTGCATGGCCGCTTCTTCCAGAAACAGAATGCCGGTCTTCACATCGGGAGCGGTATTCTCAATGTTTTCCACATTGCCCAGATACAGCTGGCCCAGCAGTTCCATGGCATCCACGTTCTGGTTGAGACAGGAAAGCTGAATGTAATCCAGTCCTTCCTTCATTTTTCCTCCATTGAGCAGATCCAGTCCCATCTGGAGCTGTGCTCTGGAGTTGTTATAATCGACAGCCTTTTCCAGATAACTCTGGGCTGTCTGAAGATCCTTATGCATGTTTTCTCCGCGCAGATATTCTTCATACAGATCAAAGCAGGCCTGTCCATCTCCCTTGCCAGCCATCTGAATAAGCTGGGCGATTCCCTGATTCAACATGTCTTCATCTCCTGGGAGCGGGTACTGACCCGCGTCCTTTGCCTCTTTATTTATTCTTAATACCTTATAAATACAGTATAAAGAGCAAGGGAGAAAGTATGGGGTAGTTTGACCGAAACCACAGGATAAATTTTCAGAACCACAGAAAGAATTCCTGAGTGAACGATTTTTCCTCAGACGATGCAGAAAGTCGGAAAGATCCGCCAAATTGGAAACGTCCTGCCAGAGGCTGCCATTAGGCATCAGCGGCAAAATCTTTTAAAATGGATTCGTACCAAAAAGGAGGGACTACCCCATGAAAATTACCGATTCTGCCAGAGACGCTCTGAAAAATCTGCTTGCCGAAAACGAAGCAGATGGTCTGCTGGTTGGCATTCACGAAACCTGCTGCGGCAAATCCCCTGTGTTCCAGCTTGCCGTTTTTGATGAAAACGATACTCCGGAAGTCTTCAACGAGATCAGTCTTGTGATCCCCGAACCTGCCAGAGATGCTCTGGATGACCTGATCATTGACGAAGTCAATGGTGAACTGGTTGTCATGAGCACAGCTGTTGAACCCGGCGGATGCTGCGGAGGCCATGGTCATGGTGAAGGTGGCTGCTGCGGCGGTCATGGCCACGACCATGAAGAAGAAGGCTGCTGCGGCGGTCACGGCGAAGGCGGATGCTGCGGCCACTAAGCCAGCAGAAACCGTCTTTCTCTTAAGATATCAGCACCAACGAACAAGGGGCTGTCTGCATGGAATTGTGCAGACAGCCCCTTTTCTGTTGGATTCTGTAAGTTGTTATGAATCGAGCAGTCTAAAGCTCTAGAGTTTGATCTTCTTGAAGTAGACGTTGTCCATCTTCTTAAAGCCGGCAGCTTCCACCAGTTCGGCATTCTGGTCTACAGCCATGATGTCCGGTGTTTTTCTTCTGGCTGCTTCCTGCATCAGGCGGTTCAGGATTTCCTGTTCGTAGCCTTTGCCCTTCATTTCGTCTTCAATCCAGAAGTTCACCAGCTGGCCCATACGGCCGTTGGGCTGTTCTACTGTTGGCGGCAGGTAGTACCAGGAAATGGCTCCGGTAGCCACCACTTTCGTCTTCCACCAGGCCACGATCTGATACAGGTTGTTGCTGCGCAGGTGGTTGGTGAAGTATTTTTCCAGTTCGAAGTTGATGGAATCATCTTCCACACCCAGTTCCTTCTTTTTCAGCTCAATGAGCAGATCCAGATCTCTGCGGGTGGCATGACGGTACACAATCTTGGGAATGACGGTGAACTGTACTTCGTTCTCTTTGCACCAGTTGGAAGCATATTCCTCATAGCGCATGTCTTCGAATTCGTACCAGTCATTGAGCAGATCGTAGTTCTTGCAGACGTCCTTGAACCGGCGGAAAATGCCCTGGCCCTGCAGAGCCACATTCAGAGCATCCTTGGCCTGGCCCTGAGGCAGCTGATAGACGAAATCACGCATCATGCGGACTTCATTGGCATCCCGCTGAGTAGGCAGCTCCAGAATGTTGTCCCATTCCTTGTCCAGCTCATCATCCACGTCGTTCAGTTCGCGATAGGAAAACTTCTCATCGCGCATGATGATGTCACCGGTTCTCGTATTCAGGAAATAGGAAACTCCACGTCCTCCGCCCTGTATGGCGTCAATAATTTCATCCAGATCAATTGTCATCAGAATTCCTCCCCCTTATCTCAAGGTTTCTTCCATTCTATCCCAACGCCCGCAAACAAAAAATACCTTTCAGGCATGGAAAACGACGTCTGCTTCAAACAAGAGTCAAAAAAGGTCCCTGCCCTGGAGACCTTTTCCACAATCACAGGATGAAGCAGCCATTTTGAAAAGCATCCAACATAAAAAGGCCCCTGTTGCCAGGACCCTTTTTACACGTACAAGTTCACGTAGAATTCCTTGTCGCTCTTATGCAGAAAATATAACGGTTGAACAACAGAAAGTCAATCTATGCAAATTCTGTGATTCTCTGGGCGAATGTCAGAGACTTTCCCCATCGCAAAAAAGCCTCCCGGCGGACCAAGAGGCGTGAAATCAAAGGATAGAATTAGTCGTTATAACCGTTGGGGTTCTTGGACTGCCAGTTCCAGGAAGTTCTGCACATGTCGTCCAGATCGTATTCAGCCTGCCAGCCCAGTTCATCTCTGGCCAGATCGCATTTGGCATAGCATTCTGCAATGTCGCCTGCTCTTCTGGGTTTGATGGAATAGGGGATTTCATGACCACAGGCCTTTTCAAAGGCGTGGATGACATCCAGTACGGAGTAGCCGTGTCCGGTGCCCAGGTTGTACACCTTGCAGCCAGCGTTTTCTTCGATTTTCTTCAGAGCAGCTACATGGCCCTTGGCCAGGTCAACGACGTGGATGTAGTCACGCACACCGGTGCCGTCAGGTGTGGGGTAGTCGTTGCCGAATACGCCGACTTCGGGCAGTTTGCCGATAGCTACCTGAGCCACATAGGGCAGCAGGTTGTTGGGGATGCCCTTGGGATCTTCGCCGATCAGGCCGCTTTCATGAGCGCCGATGGGGTTGAAGTAACGCAGCAGCATGACGTTCCATTCGGGATCCGCCTTGTTGACATCCATCAGGATCTGCTCCAGCATCCATTTGCTCCAGCCATAGGGGTTGGTGCAGGTGCCTTTGGGGCATTTTTCGGTAATGGGGATTTCAGCAGGATCGCCATACACGGTGGCGGAGCTGGAGAAGATGATGTTCTTGACGTTGTGGGCCTTCATGACATCCAGCAGGTTGATGGTGCCTGCGATGTTGTTGTTGTAGTATTCGACGGGCTTGGATACGGATTCACCAACAGCCTTCAGGCCGGCAAAGTGAATGACCGCATCAATGTCTTCTTCATCAAATACCCTGTTCAGCGCTTCCTTGTCCAGAACGTCTACCTGGTAGAACTTCACAGGCTTGCCGGTGATTTCTTCCACACGTTCCAGTGCTTTTTCGTTGGAGTTGTACAGGTTGTCGACAACGACAACTTCATGACCTGCATTGAGCAATTCCACATCTGTGTGGCTGCCGATATAGCCTGCTCCTCCAGTTACGAGAATTTTCATACTTGTTCCTCTTTTCGTCCTTGCCTGGCAGACTCTGCCAGAACTCTGTTTCAGCCGTTCTTCTCTTTAGAGAGCGGCGATGAATCTTCTGAAGGCTTCTCTGCCCTCCGGAGTGGTCTTGTACACGCCGGCATCTTCCAGAACGTGGCTGAAGATGGTGCCGACTTCCTGATTGATGATGTCATCAATGTTGGATTCATTCAGATCCGGATATTTAGCGACCAGTTCATCAGCCCAGTCAGCATGTTTTTCCAGTTCGGGAATGGCTCTGACATCGCCTTTAGCCAGCAGAACCTGCTTCAGGTCTTCCAGTTCCTTTTTCAGGCGGGCAGGCAGAATAGCCAGACCCATGACTTCGATGAGTCCGATGTTTTCCTTCTTGATGTGGTGCCACTGGGGATGCGGATGATAAACACCCATGGGGAATTCCTCAGTAGTCAGGTTGTTGCGCAGAACCAGGTCGATCTGGTACTCATCGCCCACACGGCGGACGATGGGTGTGATGGTGTTGTGCGGTACGCCATCGGTTTCAGCCAGGATCAGTGCGTCTTCATCAGTGTAGTTTCTCCAGGTGGTCAGGATATGATCAGCCAGATCAATGAGCTCGTCCTTGTCAGCGCCCTGCAGGCGGATGACAGACATGGGCCAGTTCACGACACCGGCCTTGACGTTTTCATGACCTTCAATGGGGAATTCAAATTCCAGTCCGGCTCTGGCCATGGGGAAGTCGTGATGACCGCCCTGGAAATGGTCGTGAGTCAGGATGGATCCGCCAACGATGGGCAGGTCTGCGTTGCTTCCCAGAAAGTAATGCGGGAACTGTTCTACGAAGTCAAACAGCTTCTGGAACGCAGCCCGGTTCATCACCATGGGTTCGTGTTTGGAGTTGAGAACAATGCAGTGTTCATTGAAGTAAACGTAGGGAGAATACTGGAATCCCCAGGGTGTGTTGTTGACGGTAATGGGGATAATGCGGTGGTTGGAGCGGCCGGGATGGTCTGCTCTGCCGGCATAGCCTTCGTTTTCGAAGCACAGCTGGCACTTGGGATAGCTGCTGGAAGCTTTCAGTCTTGCGGCAGCTATGGCCTTGGGGTCCTTTTCCGGTTTGGACAGGTTGATGGACAGTTCAATTTCTCCATAGGGTGTTTCACTGGTCCAGTGCTTATCCTTGACGATGCGGTCTACGCGGATGTAGTTGGAGTTTCTGGACAGGTTATAGAACCAGTCCGTAGCCTTTTTTGGGTCCTCTGCATACAGTCTGGCAAAGGTTTCCTGCACCTGGGCAGGTCTGGGTGTCAGAGTGTTCATCAGTCTGGAATCAAACAGATCTCTGAAGGTTACGGAATCTTCTACCAGACCTCTCTTTACAGCCTCATTCAGCAGATCCTCCAGAATTTCGTGGAGTTCTCTCGGAGCTTCAGGTAGCTGTGCATCCTCGATGCTGTCCTGATGCATCAGGTCCAGAATCAGGTTGGTTGCATACAGACGCTCGGATTCAGGAATCAGACCGGTGCGAACACCATAATCGGCCAGTTCATGAATGGCAGTGTCAATCATTGGGTCACCATCTTTCTTTTTTCTCTTTACTTCCCTGATCGGAAGTTCTTTCCTTTATTGTAAACGGATTCAGGTCCAACCGGCACACTCCACCGGAAAAAACGGTGAATTTCAGCTGCTTTTCTCCCTAATTCATTTACTAAATTTCTATCTATAATTTACTAAAGATAAAGGAATATGCAAGAGAAAACCGAAGGAAAACAGAAAAAGTTTCACTGGTCTGCCAATTTATGACAGCCGGCAGGCAAAGCGGGAAAACCATCCGTTCTCAAGAAGATGGATTCATGTTATCTTGAGGACATTCATACCCTCTGCCCCTCTGTTTTGCCCGAAAAATCGGACCGAAAAGAGGACAGAACGAATGAAAAACCGGATCGAAACGAATCCGGATAAGGAGAGAATATGACCCGTATAGGATTTGTCGGACTGGGGCTAATGGGATCTTCCATGGCCCGCAACCTGATGAAAAATGGATTTGAAGTACATGGCTACGCCAGACACCCGCAGAAAGTATCTGGCCTGGTTGAAGAAGGCCTGATTCTGCATGACACGCTGAGTGAAGCTGCCGCTCTGGCTGAAGTCATGATTTCCATGGTGGGCTTTCCCGAAGATGTCAGAGAAGTCTACTGCAGCACCAATGGCATTCTGGACAGTATGAGTCCAGGCACCATCTGCATCGATATGACCACCTCGGATCCGGATCTGGCCAGAGAACTTCATGAACTGGCAGCTGAAAAAGGCATTGCCATGCTGGATGCACCGGTCACCGGTGGTGATGTGGGAGCTCAGAAAGGCACGCTGACCATTCTGGTGGGCGGAAACGACGAAGACCTCAACAAGGTCATGCCCGTTCTGGAAGCCATGGGCAGCTCCATTCACTACATGGGAGAAGCCGGTATGGGCCAGCAGGCCAAGCTAGTCAACCAGATTCTCATTGCCGGAGCCATGGCAGGCGTCGCCGAAGCCTGGAATTACGCACTGGAAAGCGGTCTGGATACGGAAGACATCTACCTGTCTCTGCGCCAGGGCGCTGCCGGCAGCAAGTCCATGGACCTCTACTGGCCAAGACTCCTCCACGATGATCTGCAGCCCGGATTCTTCATCAAACATTTCATCAAGGACATGAACCTGGCCGCAGAACAGGCCAGAGCCAAGGGCCTGCATCTGGAAGTACTGGAAACCGTTCTGCAGGAATACAGAGATCTGAATGAACCGGAACTGGGTACACAGGCTCTGATTCATGCCTCTGAAAAGAAAAACTGACCAGATCCATTCAGAAGAACGCAACGAAGCCGGGAGTGTCGCTGCTCCCGGCTTTTATAATGCCATTTACGATTTGACGAAAAATGGAGGGGTCCACTTTCCTCAAAATAAGATTCTTCTCTGATTACTTAACCAGTTTGCCTGTATAGAAATCAGTGCCCCCGATATCTGTTGCATGGATACCTCGGCGCTGGAGTTCCAGAACAGCCAGTTCTGAACGATAGCCGCTTTCACAGCTGATATAGCTGCCATCCTTCACATCGGCTGTTTTCATTTCCTTCAGGGGAATATTGATGGCACCGGGAATGTGTCCCTGGGCATATTCATTGGGGTCTCTCACATCAATGATGGGAATGTGTTTTTCCTCGGCTTCTTTGACATACTGATCAGTAGGATATGTTTTTTCTTCCATGATTCATCCTCCTGAAAACAGTCTAGCGAATCCGGGAAAACTCACCAATTCAGATACCTGAACAAACTTTTCAGCATGCAGGCAAACCTCTTTCATCGCAGATTCTTCTCCATGACGGTCAAACCGGCAGTACTTCCCTGTTATGCTCAGCACAATCATTGACAGACAGCAGGCAAAAAGAAAAACGGCTGCCCTCATGCAGAGGAAACAGCCGTTCTGGCTGCAGTTCCGAAGATCCATCAGCCGGTGATCAATCATTATTTCAGTTTCCAGATATCCTTGTTGTACTGCTCGATGGTGCGGTCGCTGGAGAAGTAGCCGGCCATGGAGATGTTCATCAACATCATTCTGGCCCACTTCATGGAGTCTTCGTAGGCAGCATAAGCTTCCTTGCGGGTCTTCATGTAACTTTCCAGGTCGATCAGAGCCATGAACCAGTCCTTGGTGGAAATGTCATGGTGCAGACGATACAGGTTTTCCCCATCACCCAGAGCAATCATTTCTTCGCTTACCAGGAAGTTCACCAGTTCACGGACATGGGAATCCTGATCCATGATTTCCTGTGGGTGGTAGTCTGCGTTTTCATAATGCTTGATGACGGTATCGGAATCCACACCGAAGATGAAGATGTTTTCATCGCCAACCAGTTCGTGGATTTCCACGTTGGCACCATCATCAGTTCCCAGAGTTACAGCACCATTCAACATGAACTTCATGTTGGAGGTACCGGAAGCTTCCTTGGAAGCCAGGGAGATCTGCTCAGAGATATCTGCAGCAGGAATCAGCTTTTCAGCACAGGTGACGTCATAGTTTTCCACCATGACAACCTGCAGCCAGGGAGATACATCGGGATCTTTGGCGATCAGTTCAGACAGAGTCAGAATCGCATGGATGATGTCCTTGGCCAGAATGTAGGCAGGAGCAGCCTTGGCGCCGAAGATCACAGTGACCTTGCGGGGCGGACGGTAGCCGTTCTTGATTTCCTGATACAGGTTGATAACGCTCAGCAGGTTCATCTGCTGTCTCTTGTACTCATGCAGACGTTTAACCTGAATATCGAAGATGGAATCGGGATCAATTTCCACACCCTGTCTGTTCTTCAGGAAGGCAGCCAGTTCGACTTTCTTTTCGTGCTTGATCTGCAGCAGTTCAGCCAGAGCAGATTCGTCATCGGCATATTTCTGCAGGTTCTTCAGCTCCATGGCATCTTTGCGGAAGCCATCCCCAATTTTGGAAGAGATCCAGCTGGTGAGCTGAGGATTGCAGGCAATGAGCCAGCGGCGGAAGGTGATGCCGTTGGTCTTGTTGTTGAATTTCTCGGGATAGAGCTCATAGAAGTTGTGCAGCTCGGTATTCTTCAGAATATCGGTATGGATCTGCGCAACACCATTGGTGGATTTGGAGAAGTGGATGTCCATGTTAGCCATGTGAACGGTGCCGTTCTGGTCGATGATGGCTGTTGATTCATCCTTGGTTCTCTGACCAGCTACCGCATCCAGAGCCTGGATCACGGGCATCAGCTGAGGAGCGACCTGGTTGAGATAGCTCTGCGGCCATTTTTCCAGGGCTTCAGCCAGAATGGTGTGGTTGGTATAGGCGCAGACTTTTTCGGTCTGGGCAATGGCTTCCTTCATGGTCAGGCCATTTTCCATCAGCAGACGGATCAGTTCGGGAATGACCATGGAAGGATGGGTGTCATTGATCTGAATGACCACATGGTCGCTGAGGTTTCTCAGATCCCATCCATGCGCCTTGACGTCTTCCAGAATCATCTGCGCGCCGGCGGATACCAGGAAATACTGCTGATAAACGCGCAGCAGACGGCCTGCATCATCGCTGTCATCGGGATACAGGAACAGAGTCAGGTTTTCAGGAATGTTGTTCTTGTCAAAGTTGATGCCGTTGTAAACCAGACCTTCATTGACGGAATCCAGATCAAACAGCAGCAGCTGGTTGGTCTTTCCGGTATAGCCGGCTACGGCGATGCTGTAGAGGTGGGCTTCCAGATCGAAATCCCGGAAGTGCACGTTGTAGTACTTGCCGGTATCGGTCAGCCAGGTCTTGTCGGACAGCCATGGATCAGGCAGTTCCTTCTGCTTGTTGTCCACAAACTTCTGATGGAACAGACCAAAATGATAGTTCAGTCCTACGCCATCGCCGGGCAGTTCCAGAGTGGCGATGGAATCCAGGAAGCAGGCAGCCAGACGGCCCAGGCCACCGTTACCCAGACTGGGTTCGGATTCTGCTTCTTCTACAGCAGCCATGGAATGGCCGTTTTCTCTGAGCACGTCTGCGACTTCGTCATAGAGGCCCAGGTTAATCAGGTTGTTGGACAGCAGCTTGCCGATCAGAAATTCCGCGGACATATAGTAAAGCTTCTTGTCACCCGTAATAGCGGGGGCTGCAGCCAGCTGTTCTTTTGTAAAGTTGAGGAGAATCAGGTAGAGCTCCTGATCTGTGCAGGAAGCCAGGTCTTTCTGAAAGAAAGTCTGTGCCTTTTCCTGCAGAATCTGAGAAATATTCATGTGTTGTTTCCTCCTGAAAACAGAGTAAATGAATCCCGGGCGGAAAGCCATTGCCATGATTGGAAACGTTTTAATTCCGTGAAAACACACTCTAACCGGCAGCAGAAGCCACCATGAAACAGCCTTTGCCAAAACAGCAAAGAGAAAGACTGCCCGAATTTCCTGTCAGGATTTACAAAAGGAACAAAGATTTCCCCGTTCTCTTTGGTGCGCTTCTTCCGGACCGTATAATGAGGGAAGTCAGCTTTCTGACTGAGCGTCTTTTCTCCAGACTTTGCCGGACATCCCTCTGGTGGTACTGGAGATCCAGGACGTCATCCATCATCCATCAACATTCACCATCACACTAGAAATGAGGAATTCAATCATGGCTTTTTACACCCTCTGGGTCCTGGGCGTGCTGATCACCGCCGGGGCCTGCATCGCTGCCTGGAAAACCGGGCAGAACCTGCAGAAAACCTGGAAATTTCAAAGAGAAGCAATCAAGCACCGCGGCTACAAACTGATCTCCAAAAACGCCATCCCCGTTGTGGGCTGGCTGCTGGCCGGCATGCTGATGCTTTCTCTGGCTTCTCAGTCTTCCGTACTGGAAGCCGAAGCCGCCACCCAGCCGGACCGGCTCTGCTTCTTTGGCTCTGCCCTGTTCTTCCTGGCCAAGTCTCTGGAAGCTTTCTACAAGGAAAGAGTGGTTGTCAACGATCAGGGATTCATCTGGACGGATGAAGAATACAAGTACAGCCAGATCCGTAAGGTAGAACGTTCCGGCAGCCGTATTGACATCATTCTGAAAAACGGCAAAGACTTTCTGGTCTCCAAAGCCGTAGGCGGCGTCATCTCCCAGGGACTGGGAGAGTGGATGGAACGCCGCAGAAAGGCCGGCCGCATCAAGTAGCCCCATCCCTCTCTCCGACAACAGAACAAAATGAAAAGCGCCCTGACGGGCGCTCTTTTCATTTTCAGTTTGTATGATCCAGCTTCTAGATGGAGTACTTCACTTCATAATCATGGAGCTGTTCGGAATACTCATCCTTGTTTTCGCTGGTGTATTTGTTCAGGAAACGGTGCAGGTTAAAATTCTGCTCGGACTGCTTGACGACGTCCAGACCAATATTGGCACAGTGGTCGGCGATATGCTGCATGTTGTTGAGCAGGTCGTTCTGGTAGTAACCCATTTCCATGGAACATTCATTCTTGGCCAGACGCTTGATGTGGCGTTTCTTAACCTCGTTGCTGGAGACGTAGATCAGTTCACGCAGCGGGAAGATGTTGCGGGCCAGTTTGGGATCATTGGTTTCAAAGGCTTTGACGGTGATCTCAATGGTCTCTTCGCAGGCAGCCGCAATGACAGTCAGTTCATCAGTGGCAGCCAGAGAGAAGGATTCCTTCTTTTCATGAACGGTCTTCATGGTATCCGCAATGTTCTTGGCGTAGTCACCGATGGCTTCATAGTCACCGATGGCCTGCAGGGATTTGGTAATGGCCTGACCCTGGCTGACGGAGATGGAGTGACCGGTGATCTTCACCAGATAACGGCCCAGTTTTTCTTCGTACTTGTTCAGGGTATGTTCCAGATCACACACCTTCTTGTAACCTTCGGGGGTGTAGTGGTCCATGAGTTCCAGAGAGCGGCGCACGTTCTTTTCTGCCTTGGCAGCCATGCCGTTCATGACTTTCTCAGCCTGTTCGCAGGCAAGAGTGGGGTTGACCAGCAGACGGTCTTCCAGCAGATCGAAGTCCCCGGTATCTTCCTTTTCAGATTCGGAAGCCGGAATCAGACGGTACACCAGATGCTTGAGCTGTTTGACAAAGGGGAGCATGAGGGTCATGGTCACCAGTCTGTACAGAGAGTTCACACCGGCAACGCTGAAGGGATCCATGACCATTTCGGCAATGGGAGCATGGGTTGCCATTTCAATGGGATAGTAAACGGCCACAGCCATCAACATGGAGATGATGGAAACAATTAAATAGACATAGGCCGTCCTCTTACCGCTTTCGTTGGCGCCGATAGCTGCCAGCAGAACGGGGAAGGAAGCTCCAATGCCGATACCCAGTAGAATGGGGAAAACAGCCTGGAATGTCAGAACGCCTGTGGTGGACAGAGCCTGAACAACGCCCACGGAGGCAGAAGAAGACTGCAGAATGCCCGCAAACAGAATACCGAAGCCAATGGCCAGAAGAGGATTGTTCAGGGCACTCATGGAATTAATAAAGACGGGATTGGTTCTCAGGGGTTCAACCGCTCCGGACATCATGGACATGCCGGTCATGAGAACCGCAAAGCCCATGAGAATGTCACCAGCATGCTTATACACATCCTTCTTGGCAAAGGTGTGCCAGCAGATGCCGATGATGGCCATAACAGCCGTAATGGTGGCGCTGGAGAAATAACTTGCCCAGCCGCCTCCTTCAATGTAGGACATGCAGACTACCCAGCCGGTGATGGAGGTACCAATGTTGGCACCCAGGATGACACCAATGGCCTGGGAGACTTTCATCATGCCCGAGTTTACAAAACCGACCACCATAACAGTGGTGGCACTGGAAGACTGGATGACGCAGGTGACTGCGGTTCCCAGCAGAAATCCTTTGAGAGGCGAGTTGGTCAGCCTGTACAGAATCAGTTCCATTTTGTTGCCGGCAACCTTTTTCAGGCCGTCGGACATGGCGGACATTCCATACAGAAACAGCGCAACACCGCACAGAAGAGTCAGAATCATGGAGACAGTACTGTCCATAAATATTCACCTATTCAACTTTCTTTTTCGCGCATTTCGGATCATTTCTATTGTCTGAAATTTACCATGTCGTTTCAAGAGTGAACCAGCCAATCCGCATAAACAATCCTTCCAATCCTCTTTTGAAAACCCCTGTCATTTTCAGACATTTCGCCCAATCTGTCGAACAGGAATCTGTTGATTCGTTTTCATTTTTTCTTCTGTAAAAAAGGCTGCCCGTTTCAGGCAGCCTTTTCAGGTTTCATAACAGTTTCATTTTGGAAAAGGCAAAAGAACGAGTCGTTCTTCTATCTGCCGGGAGCTTCCACGGCTCTGCCGTAAAGCTCGGTCAGTCTCTGCAGCTTTCTGCCGGCTGTTTCATCCAGCTGGCCGGGAAGCAGTCTCCAGGTCCAGTTGCAGCCAACAGTAGAAGGAGTATTCATGCGGCAGTCAGATCCCAGTCCCAGCAGATCCTGGGCCTGCACAATGGTGGTATCGGCAGGTGAAGCCAGCAGGGTGCGGATCATATCCCAGTGGAACATATTCCGACTGCTGGAGTTCATGAATTCCATGGCCAGTTCCACGTCTTCAGGATTGGCGGAATCCAGCCAGCCGGCAGCGGTATCATTGTCATGGGTGCCCACATAGGCTACGGAGTTGGCAGGATACTTGTAGGGCAGGTAGTCACTGCTGGAAGCATCTCTGGCATCAAAGGCGAATTCAAGAATCTTCATACCGGGATAGCCGACGGTTTCCAGCATCTTCTTCACGGAAGGGGTCAGGAAGCCCAGGTCTTCGGCGATGATGGGCTGTCTGCCCAGTCGGGATTCAATGACCGCAAAGAGTTCGGCACCGGGGCCTTCCAGCCATTCCCCTTCTCTGGCGGTGGTGGCATCCGCGGGAATGGCATAGTAGGAATCAAAACCGCGGAAATGGTCGATGCGCAGAATGTCAAAGGTGCTCAGAATCTGGCTGACTCTTCTGGTCCACCATTCAAAACCGGTCTGTTTGTGATAGTCCCAGTTGTAGAGAGGGTTGCCCCACAGCTGGCCGTCAGCGGAGAAGCCATCAGGCGGGCAGCCGGCTACGGCTACAGGATTGCGGTCTTCATCCAGGGCAAACAGTTCGGGATGGCTCCACACATCTACAGAGTCCATGGCAACGTAGATAGGCAGGTCGCCGATCATTTCCACGCCGTTGGCTCTGGCATAGTCATGCAGAGCGTTCCACTGTTTGTAGAACAGATACTGCAGAACGCGGTAGAACTCGAAAGCTTCGTGATTTTCTTTCTGCAGTTCAATGGCCTTTTCAGGGGTATAGAGTTTTTCTCTTTCATCCCACTTCATCCAGGGCTTGCCTTCGTTCTTGTCCTTGAGGGCCATAAACAGGGCATAGTCATCCAGCCAGTCCACGTTTTCCTTGCAGAATTCCGCATAGTCTTCGGGCGGGAATTTCAGGAAACGATCCACAGCCTTTTTCAGCACAGTGAAGCGGTTGTTGTAAAGCTTGCCATAGTTGACACGGTCCGGCTGGTCTTCCCAGTCCAGATCGGCATATTCTTCCTGGTTCAGCAGGCCGTCTTTAGCCAGCAGATCCAGGTCAATGAAATAAGGGTTGCCCGCAAAAGTAGAGTAGGAGGCATAGGGAGAATCGCCATAGCTGGTGGGGCAGACGGGCAGAAGCTGCCACAGGCTCTGTTTGTGTTCTCTCAGATAATCGACAAAGTCATATGCGCTCTGTCCCAGTGTGCCGATTCCATAGGGAGAAGGAAGACTGGAAACATGAAGCAGGACACCATTTTTTCTCATAAGCTTCTTCTTTCTAATCAGCTTCAGTTTGAGGAGCTGATGAATCATCGGATGAATTGTCTGTCTGGGCGGCAGAAGCGGACGCGGTGCTTTCCCCGTCCACAAAGGCGAAAGGAATTTCTTCCAGAATCCGCAGGGAAGGATCACTCAGAACCTTCTGCAGCACTTCAGCGGTCTTTTCGGCCAGCTGATCGGGATTCTGGCTGATGGTGGTGAGTCTGGGAATGCTGTAGGCGGACATGGCCAGACCGTCAAAGCCCAGAATGGACAGATCCTCGGGGATCCGGTATCCACGGTCGACGGCAGCCCGCATGGCGCCCAGAGCCATCATGTCGGACAGAATAAATGCTGCATCCAGATCCGGGTGTCTGGACAGCAGTCTGTCCAAGGCAATATAGCCGCCCTGAACGGAGAAGAGTTCTTCTTCGTAGAGGTCATCAAAATCAAAGTTCAGGCCTTTTTTCTCGAATGCCTGGGCGGCACCCTGCAGCCTGGTCTGAACAGTGCGGGAATCCTGGGCATAGCCGCCGATCATGCCGATCTTTTCATGGCCCAGTCCCAGCAGGTAATCCACCGCAAAGCTGGCAGCCTGTTCATCATTAATCGCCACGCTGGACAGATTGTCATAGGGCAGTCCCTTGGCCGAGTTGGTCACCAGAATGCAGGGCACCTTGATCTGGCTCATGCCGTTCTTCAGATTGCTGGTGCTGCTGCCCAGAAACAGGATGGCCTTGGGCATCCGCTCTCTGCACATGCGCAGTGCTTCAGCCACTTCATCTTCCGTTTCCCTGAGATAGGAAACGAAGAAGTCCACCCCTTCCCTGGACAATTTCAGCGTCAGAGCTTCCAGCAGCAGAGCGAACATGATGTTGTCATACCCTCGTATGACAATATGAACGCCGCTGCGGGTGCGCTGCTTGAGAAACTTGGCATTGGGATTCAGCTGAAAATCGTATTTTCTTGCTGTATTCAGAATGACTTCCCGGGCAGCCGGGGAGACTCCGGGCTGTTCGTTCAGTGCTCTGGAGACAGTGCCGATGGAATACCCGGATTCCCGGGCGATGTCTTTGATGGTGATGCCTGCCATGAAATTCTCCTTCCGCTTTCACCGGTCACAATTATGCCATAGACCGGATTCAAATGTGAAACGTTTCCAATCATTTTCTTTTCCGGATTCAGAAACATCCGATTCTGCCCTGTTTTAGGGGGTTTTCATTGCTGCTGCACCCGGTTCCAGAAGGCCTTTGGTTTCCAGCCAGGCTCTTGCTGCAGTCGCCGGATTCCAGCCGTTGGAATCCACCTGATTCTTGAGAACGATCAGATCTTCAGTGGTCAGTCCGGAACCGATGGTCTGCAGGATTTCGGGAAGCCAGGGATAGTCAATGGGCATGGTTTCGGAGGTCACAAAGCCCAGAACAGAATGGGAAACTGCGCCCAGATCATCTTCCAGGGAAACCATGTTTCCCGCCTTCAGGCGGCCGTCCGTGCTATGGATGGGCATGACATCGATTTTCCCCTTCTTGAGCTGCTGATACTGGAGTTCATCCGGCAGGTTTTTGGTGCCTTTGAAGTGCATATCATAGGTTTTCGAAAGCAGTTTATAGATATCACTTCTTTCCATCCAGGTGCTGTCTGCCCCCAGAACCAGCTGATCAGACACTTTGGCCAGATCGCTCAAAGTTTTCAGATTGTACCTGGTCGCCGTATCCGGCGTCACCGCAAAGGTCAGATAGTCTTCCACCTGGGTCATGCCTTCCCACTCCAGTCCCTGCTTCAGGTACTCTTCCTGCAGTTCAGGAAACTGCGCCTGTTCATAGGGAGGTTCATGGTTAAGCACATTAACCCAGGCGTTGCCGGTGTATTCGGGATACAGTTCCAGCGTGCCCCCGGCAATGGCCGGATGCAGATCGGAAGTGCCCCCTTCCACCGTCACGATCTCTACTTCCTCGGACTGTGCCTGGGCCAGCAGACGGACCATTTCACAGAGAAGAATGGATTCCGTTTCCCCGGACTGGGCAATTCTGGCTGGCCGGTGTTCGGACTGACAGCTGCAGACCATGAGAAGCGCCAGAGCAGCCAGAGCTATTTTCTTCAGTTTCATCTTTTGTCACAAAGCCCGCTGCAGGCAGGCTTTCTGCCCCTTTCTTTTTCTTCCAGAGATATATCATTCCAGGATATTTCTCCTGAAACGTTTTCTCTGACGTCTAAAAGGCAAGGAGACCAGAGCGGCTGTCTTGCAGACCAGCCCGCCTGTTCTCCTTTATTTTGCATGAGTTGACTTCAAACCACTGCACACAATGACTGCGGTCATGAAGTCTTTTTTCTTTGTTTTCCATCCTTTTCTTCCAGGATCGAATGATATTTGTTTCTTATCCTTCTATTGGATGCATCCTCTCTGAATCAGAGAGAGGCAGAAGGACAGTTCTCTGCAAAATCCGGTTCAGACTTTTCAGTTTGATCAGAAAAGGAATCCGCACCGCCGGATCCTGCTTTTCTGTTTCCTGCCAGATTGATCAGCAGCACACCGGCAGTAATCAGAGCCAGCGCACACAGAGTCTGCAGGCTGAAAGCCTGGGATTCATGGAGAATCAGACTGGAAAACAGCACGCCGAACATGGGAATGGTGCAGCTGAAGATCCCCACTGCAGAAACAGGAAATTTAGCCAGCAGTACCCCCCAAAGGGTATAGGCAATGCCGGAAACCAGAGCCAGCCAGAGCAGACAGCCTGCACCTGCCAGGTTCCACTGAATATGACCACCCATGCCCAGACCCAGCAGAGCCAGGGCAGCGCCGCCAGCCATGAACTGCCAGGCAGAAAGCATAACGGGATCCTGCTTCTTGCCAAACATGCTGATGAAGACAGCGGACTGGGCTGAACAGAGCTGGGAAAGCAGGATCATGCCTTCCCCTTCCATGCGAAACTGCAGGCTGAAGCCATCCAGATTCATGACCACAATCCCTGCCAGTCCCAGCAGCACGCCAATGCCTTTGGCCGGGGTCATCTTTTCCAGATGATAGACCCAGGCAGCCAGCAGCAATGAGAACAGAGCTGAAGTGCCAGAAATCACCGATCCCATAGTCCCGGAGACCTGAGTAAGTCCCATATAGTAGAAGAAATACTGACCAAAAGTCTGAAACAAACCCAGGATGGCAATGTATTTCCAGGCTTTGGCCGACGGCAGCATCTCTTTCCCCTTTCTGGGCAGCTGCAGAAGAAGAACCAGCAGCCCGGCCAGAAAGAAGCGGATCCCCGCAAAGAGAATCACAGAAGGTGTTCCTTCTATATGCATCAGTCCATAGCCCATCTTGATCATGGGAGCAGCACTGCCCCAGAGTGCTGTACAGAGCAGTGCGGGCAGAGCCAGTGAAGACAGGCTTTGAGCCGATTTTGTTTTTCTTTTCATATTCATACAGACAAGCATACCCGTATCCTCTGCTCTTGAAAAGAACTACAGAGTACGGAACTACAGGTAGTCCCAAGCAAAAAAGACTCCATCTCTTTTTCCTGGTGGAAAAAGGACAGAGTCTTCCCAGTATTTCATTCTGATTCTAGTCCAGGCCGCGCAGGTGGTACAGGATGCGGTAGATCTCTTTTTCGGAAAGAGCCGCATCCCGGGGTTCCTGAATCTGCATGACCAGTTCACTCATATCGTCCATGGGCAGATAGGAGTAGACCGGTGCTTCAATGTTCAGTTCTTCCAGCATGGCTTTCATGGCTGCGGTATGATCCAGATCATCCACAATGGCTACACCATAGGGGGAAAGGATAATGTGCTTGACGGTGGCACCATCCAGTTCTTCGTTATCCAGAACCGTGTATTCTCTGGGCAGATCATTCAGAGAACCGGCGTTGGTGACGATTTCCGAAGAGTCCAGCACCTGGACATCATCATAGGGTTCTCCATTTTCCATAGCCTGTGCCTTCTTCTCGATTTCTTTGATCTTGGCGTATTCCGTATTGATCTTGCGGATTTTCTTGGCCTGTCTGTTGTTCCAGAAGGCGCCGGCGATCAGCGGAACGCAGGAGAGCAGGGTCACCCAGTTGTTTCGCAGAAAAAACATGCTGATGACATAGAGAATGACGGAAGCAACCACAAGATACAGAGACGCCTTGTAGCCTTTCATTTCCTGGGCATACTGTGCCTTCAGGTCATCGGTGGTGGGAAGCAGTTCGCTTTCGACTGGTTCCCGATTCTGGTTTTCGTTCATAGTCAGTTCCTCATTGCGGTCACACCGCTTCATTTTCCCTTTCAGGGATTTCTGTTCCTATTTTATGGCAGATGATCCAATTCCTGTAGTCTGAAAACTCCGGTTCAGACAGGCAGATGGTCAAATTGTACCAGTCTTCCATTTGGTTCTTATTTTACCTATTTTCCATCTGGACAGGGGAATCTTTCACCTTCTGTAAGGACTTCAAAAGAAATAACAGGGATACAAAACTGTCTTGAAAAAGAGAAAACGAAGTGGTATAAGTCCATTGAACCAGCAAAAACAGGGGAGCTCGTCAGACGGGCTGAGAGGAAGGCTGAACCTTCGACCCTAGAACCTGATGCGGATAATGCCGCCGTAGGAAGATGCCAGAACAGACTCATGCAGGGAGCATCTCCATCAGGTGCTCCCTGTTTTTGTGTGGAACAGAATGCAGACAGTCCGCAGTTCGTGAATACGGTCATTCAGACAAAGACCCATTCCACTGCGGCGGGTTGAGGGGGAGCGCCCTGAACCGCTATCAAGCGAGGGAAGCCGTGTTCCGGCGTGAGAAAAGACCAGCAAGTCTTGACCGCCTGCTGTCTTTCAGTCCAACCAGACTGGAAATCAGCAGAAAGCAGAAGTCCGTTTTTGGCTTCTGCTTTAGAAAGAATGAGAAAGGAAAGAATCCCCATGTTTGAAGAACTCTTTGAAAACGTCAGAACCAGATGCCCTCTGATTCACAACATCACCAATTACGTCACCGTCAATGACTGTGCCAATATGCTGCTGGCCTGCGGTGGATCACCCATCATGGCTGATGATCCGGAAGATGCCGTAGAAATCACTGCCATCTGCGGCGGGCTGAACATCAATATCGGCACTCTGAATCAGCGCACCATTCCTGCCATGCTGGCAGCCGGAAAGAAATCCGCAGAACTCCATCATCCCGTCATTCTGGATCCGGTGGGAGCTGGTGCTTCCACGCTGCGCACCCGGACGGTTGAAACCCTCATGGAAGAAATTCCCTTTACCGTGATCCGCGGCAATATGTCCGAAATCAAGACCCTCGCCGGCGGCAAGGGAACCACCAGAGGGGTGGATGTCGATGTGGCAGACCGGGTCAGTGAAGAGAATCTGGACCAGGCTGTCACCTTTGCCAAAAACTTCGCCAGAGAAACCGGAGCTGTCATTGCCATCACCGGAGCCATTGATATTGTGGCGGATCAGGACCGGGCGTTCTGTATCTATAACGGCCGTCCGGAAATGTCTGCCATCACAGGAACAGGCTGTCAGCTTTCTGCATTGACTGCTGCCTTTGTCACCGCCAATCCCGATCATCCTCTGGAAGCAGCAGCGGCTGCGGTGAGTGCTATGGGTCTTTGCGGAGAAATCGCCTGGCAGCGGATGAGTGCGGTGGATGGCAACTCTTCCTATCGAAACTATATTATTGATGCGATGTACAACCTGAGCCCAAGGGCTTTGGAAGAAGGAGCTCGTTATGAAATGCGATAGAAAACACATGCTGCTCTATGCCGTTACCGACAGAGCATGGACAGGAAAACAGACTCTGAAAGAACAGGTAGAAGAGGCACTGAAAGGCGGTGTCACCTGCGTGCAGCTGCGGGAAAAACAGCTGAATGATCCGGACTTTCTCCAGGAAGCCAGAGAAATTGGTGCTCTCTGCAAGGAATATGGTGTTCCCTTCATCATTAATGACAACGTCGAAGTGGCTCTGGCCTGTCAGGCCGATGGCATTCATGTGGGTCAGGAAGACATGGAAGCCGGTAAAGTCCGTGCTCTGGTAGGAGATGACATGATTCTGGGTGTTTCGGTGCATACCGTAGAAGAAGCTCAGAAAGCCGTGGAAAACGGAGCCGACTATCTGGGCCTGGGGTCCGTCTTTGCCACCACCACCAAAACGGATGTGGATCAGATGCCCAGAGAAACTCTGAAAGCCATCTGCGATTCTGTTGATGTCCCTATTGTGGCCATCGGCGGTATCAACAAAGACAATCTGTCTTCTCTGGCAGGAAGTGGTGTAGATGGTGTGGCTCTGGTCTCCGCTATTTTCTCCGCTGAAAACATTGAAGAAACCGACCGGGAACTCAGAGCTCTTTCTCAGGCCATGGTGGAAGCATGAAGATCCAGGGAGCCATTCTGGACATGGATGGCACGCTGCTGGATTCTCTGTCCATCTGGGATACCATTGCCGACACCTACCTGGAACAACAGGGGATTCAACCGGAACCAGGTCTGGCTGACACCATTAAGGATCTGAGCATGAAGCAGGCAGCCGAATATTTTCAAACCAGGTACGGACTGCAGAAAAGCGAGGAAGAAATCATCAAAGGCATCAACCGTCTGCTGGAAGATTTTTATCTCCATACTGCTCCTCTCAAACCCGGAGCCGGAAAGCTGCTGGAATTTCTCAAGGAAAAGAACATCCGCCTGGTGCTGGCCACCGCAACAGATCGTTATCTGGCTGAAGCAGCCCTGAAACGATGCGGCGTGCTGGATGCCTTTGAAAAGATCCTGACCTGCAGCGAAGTGGGGTATGGCAAGGATGAGCCGCAGATCTTTGAAGAAGCTGCCAGACTTCTTGGAACAGACAGGATGAATACTCTGGTGTTTGAAGACTCTCTGTATGCTATGCAGACGGCAAAACAGGCCGGATTCCCGGTTGCTGCAGTTTTTGAAAGCCATGAACCAGACTGGAATAAAGTCTGCCAAACTGCTGATCTCTGCCTGCAGGATCTGAACCATCTCGAGCAATTACAGGAAGCTCTTACCTAGGGCGGACTGCTTTTCATACCAGTGACCTTAATAAAACGAGCCGCAAATCCCCGGCTCGTTTTTCTGTCTTCCCTGAGCATCCATCATGTCCTGTTTGTCAAACTGCACTATTGTGAAGTCATGACAACCACACCAAAAATTTCCAAACCACAATCTTCTGACGGCTCTCATTCTGCTCCTCAGAACACATCATCAGCCAATCAGCAAAACACCATTCCAGCCCCTAAAAAGGGCCTGATTCTTGGAGGCGGAGGCTCCAAGGGCAGTTATACCGCAGGCGTCTGGAAAGCCCTGAAAGAAGCCGGAGAACAGTTTGATATTGTAGCCGGCACGTCCATCGGCGCTCTGGTCGGTGCCATGGTGACGGCAGACGATCTGGATGGCTGTATGGCTATGCTGGGGGGAATGAATGAAAACGCCGTTGCGACCAGGCCCTTCGATTTTCAAGGGCAGTCTGTCAATCAGCCGCTGAAGGCGGATCAGACACAGGAATTCATCACAGAATTCACAAAAGGGGGACCAGATTTTAACCCTCTGAAAACCACCTACCTGAAGTATTTTGACTTCGACAAATTCAAATCCTCCAGCATCGACTTTGCCTGCATGACCTATAACTTTACCCAGCAGGCAGATCAGGCGTTCTTCAAGAAGGATATGACGAAGGACAACTTCATGGATGAACTGCTGGCCAGCGCTTCCTATTTCCCGGCCTACAACTTCACCCAGATCAACGGTGACTACTATCTGGACGGCTCATTTGCCCAGATTATCCCGTGGAAAACCGGTCTGCAGATGGGAGCCGATTCTCTGACCATCGTTTCCCTGGCTGAACCGGGTACCAAGGATGATGTACCGGAAGATGCCGGATTCCGGATCATCCGCCCTATTCTCAAACTGGCCTATTCCGTTGACTTTGACGGGCAGACCATGGTGAAGCAGGCAGAACAGGGATATCTGGAAGGATTGAAGTATCTGAACCGCGCTCCCGGTTATCTGTATACCTTCAAACCGGAAGACCATCTGCTCATTGACGGCATTAATAAACTGGGTACCTCTCTGCTCAAGAGAAAGAATGTCGAACTCACACAGGAGCTGTTGAACGAAATCTGGAAGGGACTGCTTGGTTATGTTCCCGTTCCCCTGGAAACCAGAACCATGAAAAACTATTCCATCATGTATATCATTGAGGCTCTGGGCATTACCGCCGGCGTGGATTTCTACAGACAGTATTCCCTGAAAGAATTCCTGCAGCAGATTCTGGATCATCTGGACAGTGTGAAAGGACCGGTGGACTCCGATCCTTCCAGCTGTACCATCTGGGATGATATGCAGCACAGGGGCATTCAGGATGTCATCATCTTCTTTCATTCAGCCATGAACTGCTTTGGCACTTCCCTGCCGCCTCAGTTTGATGTCATGAAAAAGACCTGGATCCTTCCCTTCTATCTGGCTTTAGCCTGGCGGATCATCGAAAAATCCAGATGGATCTGGAATCTGATCTAGAATTTTGTAATTTCCCATAACGAACAAAAGGTGTTCTCACAGCGGAGAACACCTTTTGCATATGGTGGACATTCAGAAGTTGTTGAATGGAAATCAGATTACATCTGACCCAGTACAGTGGGCAGGAACAGAGAAATCTGAGGAATGTAGGTTACCAGAACCAGAACTACGAAGATGGCAGCGAAGTAAACCAGGAGCAGTTTGAATACGGACTCGATGGTGACGTTACCGACCTTAACACCGACGAACAGGGTTGTTCCAACGGGCGGAGTAATGGTACCGATACACAGGTTGAAGATCATCATGATACCGAAGTGGATGACATTCATACCCAGGGACAGACATACGGGCAGGAAGATCGGAGTAAAGATCAGGCAGGCCGGAGTCATATCCAGGAAGGTGCCGACAATCAGCAGAATGATGTTGATCAGCAGCAGGATGATGTATTTGTTGTCAGTCAGGGACAGCAGAGCTTCGGAAACCATCTGGGGAATGCCGGTGAAAGCCATAACCCAGGACATGATGGAGGACACACCAATCAGGAAGATGATGATGCCTGTCATTTCAGCACTTTCCTTGAAGATCTGATACAGATCCTTGAACTGAATGGACTTGTAAACAAACAGGGACAGAATCAGGGAGTACACAACCGCTACAACGGAACCTTCAGTTGCGGTGAAGATACCGCCGATGATACCACCGATAACGATAACGATCAGCAGCAGGCAGGGCAGGGATTCCAGAATGATTTTTCCCTTTTCTTTGGCAGTGTAGCTTACTTCAGAACGGTAGTTGTTCTTCTTGGCAATGAAGTAAACCACGATCATGCAGGCCAGACCCCACAGGAATCCGGGGATGTAACCAGCCATGAACAGCGCAGAAACGGAAGCACCACCAGAAACCAGAGCATAGGTAATCATGACATTGGAAGGTGGAATCAGCAGGCCGGTAGGCGCTGTAGCAATGTTTGTTGCTGCAGAGAATGCAGGATCATAGCCGTCTTCCTTTTCAACGGGACCGATGATGGAACCCATGGCGGAAGCAGCGGCTGTTCCGGAACCGGAGATGGAACCGAAGAGCATGTTGGCCAGAACGTTGGTCTGTGCCAGAGCACCAGGCAGTTTGCCGGTAACCAGTTTAGCCAGGTTGATCAGACGGATGGCGATACCACCCTTGTTCATGATGTTGCCGGCCAGTACGAAGAACGGAATAGCCAGCAGGGAGAATACGGAAATACCGGAGAAAATTCTCTGAGATGCAGTCAGTACGGCTACATCAAAAGGCATTACGGGCAGGATGGCTGCTACGGAAGCAATTCCCAGAGCCACCGCAATGGGGGCACCCAGAATCAGCAGGACAACCAGGATGGTCAGAATAATCAGACCGGAGAGGAGTGCGATACTCATGCAATGTCTCCTTTCTCTTCAATGCCATCCTTCAGTTCCAGATCCTTGCCATGAATCATGTCAATGATGTTCAGAACAGCGTAGACAGCGATGAAGCATCCTGCAACAGGCAGGACAGTGTATACGTAACCCATGGGGATACCCAGGGAAGCGGTTCTCTGCTGCATGGACAGCATCATGATGGAAGAACCACCCCAGATCATGGCCATGGAAGCAAAACCGAGAATCAGAATTTCGATGACAATGTCCAGAACTTTCTTGGCATTGCCTTTGATCTTGTCGGCAACAAAGCTCATTCTCATGTGATCTCTTTTACCGAATACATAGGCGGAGGCCAGCAGGGCCATCCAGGTGAAGCTGTAGGTGAGCAGCTCTTCACTGACAGTGGAAGGCTTGCCCAGGAAGTAACGGGTGCAGATCTGATAGGTACCTACCAGAACCATGAAGGCGAACAGGAATACGCAGACGCCCATCAGCACCTTATCCATGACTTTGCGGATTGATTTGACTGCTTTCATTGCTTATTCCTTTCCTTCATATTTCTTGTTGACGGTCTGAATGTGGTTGTACAGATCTTTGATAGAAGGGTTAGCTTCCAGCATTTCGTCCTGCACGTTGCTTACAGCATCCTTGAACAGCTGTACGTCAACATCGATGAATTCAACGCCCTGTTCGTTCAGAGCGATATTCTTGGCTTCTTCAACAGCCTTGTCCCATTCAGCCAGTTCCACTTCAGTAGAGGCCAGGGCAGCTTCCATGAAGACTGCCAGTTCTTCGTCAGACATGGAGTTCAGCAGCTTGGAGTTGCCGATCAGCATGTCAGGCACCATCTGGTGACGGTTGTAGGAGAAGTACTTGGCTACTTCACCATGTTTATTGTTGGTCAGTGCCAGCTCATTGTTTTCGGCACCGTTGATGACACCCTGCTGAATAGCGGTATACACTTCACCGAAAGCCATGGGAGAAGCGGCTGCGCCAAAGGCGTTTACCATTTTTACGGAAGCAGGGGACTGCTGTACACGGATCTTCTGTCCCTTCAGATCCTCAGGTGTGTGGATCGGCTTGGTGGAATAGAAGTTACGGGTACCAGCGTTGTACCAGGTCAGAACGCGGAAGCCGGAATCATCGGTGGAACCGTAAACCTTCTGCATGGTGTCCTGATCGTTCATTACTTCGTGATATGCCTCTTCAGAGGTAAACAGGTAAGGCATGGAGAATACTTCGTAGACATCCGCGAATGTTTCCAGGTTTGCGGTGCCTGCTACAACAAAGTCAATAGCGCCCGTCTGGGTCAGCTCAATGGCTTTCTGTGCGGAGCCAAGCAGCTCGTTGGGGAAAATCTCTACTTCATACTTGTCGCCAAGCTTGTCTTCAATCACTTCCTTGAACTTGAGCAGGCCCAGGTGTTCAGGATGAGTTTCAGACTGTGCATGTGCGATACGGATGATTCGCTTGCCTCCGGTTACGGAGTCAAATGCGCTGCATCCGGTGAGAGACAGAGCGCAGATCAAAGCGAAGAATCCGGTAAACAGTTTCATCAGTTTCTTTTTCATCTTCTTCCTCCTTCTGATAATTTGCGTGATTCGCAATCTGTAAATTTTTGTGGAAACATTTACAATCCACACAATACCTGAAGCCGGTTTCAGATTCAACAGCTTGAGAAAACTTTCTCGAGCAGAGGCCTTGATTCCTGGAAATTTAGAGAAAATTAACGTTCTTTGGCCAAAATGCTTTGGATTTTCATGAATCAGGCAAGAAATTCAAGGTTCTTGTCTGTTTTTTCTGAGCATATTTCTTTAACAAATCTCTTTTGCGTGGTCCAGATAGATCGGTTATTAGAATCTATAATTATTAAATATCTTATAATTACTATTGAATGTGAAAAAGTTTTCGCCTATTATATGTAAGAAGTTACACATATGTGTTTCCAGCAAGAAACAGACCCTGAATCAGGCCGTAATATCCTGCCAGGTCTTCTCCCTGTCTCAGGTTCTGCCGTATTTCATGTTTTGTCTGTCCGGACACCATTTACTGGTTCTGAGGGCAGGCGTTCGATTTTTACAAGGAGAGTAAGAAAGATGAATATGTATGATATTGCCAGAGAAACCGGCTTCTCTATTGCGACGGTTTCCCGGGCCATTAATAACTCGGGATATGTATCCGAAAAAACCAGAGCCAAGATTATGAAGGTTATTGACGAAAAGGGCTATTCCGTCAATCCTTTCGCCAAGGGCATGGCCACATCCACCATGTCTCTAGCCGGTGTCATCAGCACTGACTCCAGAGATATGTATCAGGCTGAATGCATCTACCATCTGCAGAACGCCCTGCGTCAGGAAGGCTTTACTGCCCTTCTCTGCTGCACCGGACTGGATCTGAAAGACAAACAGGAAGCCATCCGCCTTTTGCTGTCCCGGAATGTAGACGCCATTTTCCTGATCGGCTCCCAGTTTGTGGAGAATACCAGTAAGGAAAACATGTATCTTCTGGAAGCCGCCAGAAAGGTTCCTGTCATCCTCATGAACGGTCACCTGGATTATCCCAATGTCTACTGCATCCGCTGTGATGATGCCAAGGGACAGAAAGAGCTCACCGAAACCGTCCTGAAAGGCGGAGCCAGAAAGCCCCTGTTCCTGATCCGGCGCACCACCTATTCCACAAGAGAGAAAGTGCGCGGTTATCAGGAAGCCTGCAAAGCCTTTGGTCTGGAGCAGCAGCCTGTTGTACTGGTTACACCACCAAGCATCGCCGATTATGCAAGTCTGGCAGAGGATCTGTCTCATATGGAATTCGATGCTCTGTTATGTGCTGATGATGAACTGGCCATCGCAGCTCTGAAGTACTGCAGACAGCACAATCTCAGAGTGCCGGAAGATGTTCAGATCACCGGTTATAACAATTCCCTGCTTTCCGATCTGCCCGCTCAGGAAATCACTTCCTATGACAACCGCATTGAATATCTGTGCAGCACCAGTGTGTTGTGCATGAAGAGCGTTCTGGACAAGAAAGCCTATCCTTCCGAATCGGTCTACTCCGGTCTGTTAAGCAGAAAGCTCACCACCAATTCGAATGAACCCGAAGCGGAATAACTCCGAATATCCAGAAATCATGTCTCACCTGAAGACCCATCCAGCTGTCTTCAGGTTTTTTGCGTTTTTGGGGTCTCCTGATCAGGAACTTCCAGACCGGTATTCCGGATTCTCATTCGTCTTGTGAAAACCCTGAAATATGAAAATCCCCCTCTGTGGATCACAGAGAGGGAGAGACAGAAAGCAGCAGATCATGCAATCATCTGTTGATTTCTGAAAAATGACTGGTTTGATTCAGACTGAGACAGAAAGCTTATCTCTGAACACGGCCGGAAGCATCGCCGCCTGCCAGTTTCAGAACTTCATCTTCGCTTACAAGGTTGTAGTCACCTTCGATGGAGTGCTTCAGAGCGGAAGCAGCTACAGCGAATTCGATAGCATCCTGAGGGTTCATGCCTTTCAGCAGAGCGTGGATCAGACCGCCGCCGAAGGAGTCACCGCCGCCTACACGGTCAACGATGTTCAGGTCGTACTTCTTGGAGAAGTAGGGCTTTTCACCGTCAAACAGCATAGCGGACCACAGGTTGCGGTTGGCGTTGATGGACTCACGCAGAGTGATGGCTACCTTGTCAAAGCCGAACTGATCTTTCAGTTTCTTGGCAACATCGATGTAGCCTTCGTGGTTCAGTTCACCGCTGGTGATATCTGTGTTTTCAGCTTCGATGCCGAATACGTCCTTGGCATCTTCTTCGTTGGCGATGCATACGTCAACATATTTGCAGATTTCGCTCATCACCTTGTTGGCTTTTTCCTTGCTCCACAGCTTGTTTCTGTAGTTCAGGTCCATGGAAACAGGGATGCCTTTTTCGCGGCATTTCTTCACAGCTTCCAGAGTGATCGCTGCTGTTTCATCAGACAGAGCAGGTGTGATACCGGTTGTGTGGAACCATGTAGCACCATCCAGGATTTCGTCCCAGTTGAAGTCTTCAGGAGCTGCTTTGGCCATGGCAGAGTTAGCTCTGTCATAGATAACCTTGGAAGGGCGCTGGGAAGCACCCTTTTCCAGGAAGTAGATGCCGACACGGTCACCGCCGCGAACGATATCATCAGTGGAAACACCGTATTTTCTCAGGGAGTTTACAGCAGCCTGACCGATTTCGTGCTTGGGCAGTTTGGTTACGAAGTGAGCATCGTGGCCATAGTTAGCCAGGGATACTGCGACGTTGGCTTCACCACCGCCGTAGGTAGCACCCAGTTTGTCTGCCTGCACGAAACGCAGGTAGCCTTCCGGTGCCAGGCGAAGCATCAGTTCGCCGAATGTTACTACTTTGTTCTTGTTAGTCATTGTTACGAATCTCCTTCAGTTTTGCGCTGGCCTTGGAGCACAGCTCTTCAATTTTGTCGAATTCACCCTTGCGGATCATGTCAGCCTTCACCATCCAGCTGCCACCTACACAGAAGATGCAGGAATCCTTCAGGTAGTCTTCCATGTTCTTGTCGTTGATTCCGCCGCTGGGCATGAAATGCATCATGTTGTAGGGAGCAGCGATGTTCTTGATCATCTTCAGTCCGCCGGAAGCTTCTGCAGGGAAGAACTTCACATAGCGCAGACCCAGCTTGTAGCAGTTCTGCACATCAGAGGGAGTGCAGGTGCCGGGCAGAACGGGAACGTTCTTTTCAATGCAGTAGCGAACAACTTCTTCATCGAATCCGGGGGAAACGATGAACTGAGCGCCGGCTTCCAGAGCTTCATCCACCATTTCGGTGCTCAGAACGGTGCCGGCACCAACGATAAGGCCGGGGCAGTTCTTAGCCATGGCTGCAATGGAATCCTTGGCAGCGGCAGTTCTGAAGGTGACTTCAGCAGCGGGCAGACCGCCTTTTACCAGGGCGTTGCCCAGAGCAACGGCATCCTTGGCATCTTCCAGAACGACAACTGGAATAATGCCGATTTCTTCAAACTTTTCGTACATCTGATTCATTTCGAAACCTCTTTTCTGATTCTTGATCCGCTCGACAGAGCGGTTTTTCATCTTGGGTTCAAGACCAGTATCCTCATACCTTGAATAAATGGGTATCAGGAAGCCTGTCTTGTTGTCTGGCCGGGAATGACCTGGCCGGTATACAGACTCTGTCTTGGAAAACTCTGTCTTTTCATCACGGCCTGCAGTGCAAGCAGGGCCTGAGAACAGAGATAGGGCAGACGATTGTCATAAGTGGTGATCTGCAGACTGGACAGTCTAGACAGCAGAGAACCGTTATATCCGGTGATCTGGATCTGTTCAGGAACCTTCAGACCAGCCTGTTCTGTGAATTTCAGAGCCCCCAGGGCGGTCTGATCATCACAGCACAGAATGGCATCGAAGGGATGCTTTTCATAAATCCGTTTCAGCTGATCACCCATGGTGTCCAGCGTTGTTTCCAGAGGAATAACGCGGATCTTCTCACTGCTGTAGCCGTGTTCCTTCATGCATTTTTGAAAGCCTCTGATCTTATCCTGGCTGGAGGGGGACGGGGCACCGGTCAGAAACAGCGGGGATTTACTTCCGGTCTCCAGGACCAGAGTGGTCAGTTCTTCCATGCCCTTTTCATCATCACAGACGATGCAGTAGATGTTTTTCTGCTCCAGTTCACCATTGAGCAGAATGACAGGGACTTTGTCTGCCGCCCTGACCAGGGCTTCCCAGTTTTTCTCACTGCCACCGGCAAAACCGGAACCAATGCAGATCAGGGCATCCACACTGCGACTCAGAAGAAGACTCACATCCCCTTCCAGGGTTTTAAGATCTTCTCCTGTACAGCAGAGCATGGCGGTATAACCGGCTGCGGCCAGATCTTTCTGCAGCCAGTAAATGCATTCCGCCTGATAGGGGTCGCGGGAATCGGAACACAGGATTCCCACAATGGACATGGTGGATCTGGACATGCCCCTGGCAAAGGCGTTGGGGGAATAGCCATTGCGTTCAATAGCATCCAGAACTTTCTTCCGGGTCTTGTCGGAGACATAACCCGAATTGTTCATGACCCGGCTTACGGTGGCGATGGACACCCCGCTTTCCCGGGAAATATCGTAAATATTGACTTTTCTGCTGTCGTCTGGGCTCTGTTCAGTTAAAACGTCAGGCAAAACAGAACTCGTTAAGCCAGGCAGGCCTGCATGGCAGCCATGGCACCTTTTTCGTCAATGGTGTTCAGAGCTTCCAGAACAGCGTCTTCCAGACCTTCCACGGCACTCAGATCCTGACCCCAGAAGTCGGTGTTGGAGAGCACATCGTGAACGAGAGTGGCATTGTCCACACCGGCACGGTTTGCATAGAATTCCAGAACTTCGGGATCATCCTTGATCAGATAGGTTTCGTGGGTAACGGGGTTTTCAGCTTTCAGACCATCAGCAGTCAGTTCATTGCCTCTGTAGAAGGCGATGTAGCTGGCCAGGGAGGTGGTCAGAGCCTTTGGCAGTTTGCCAAGTTTGTTGATGTAGCCCAGCAGAGAAGGCATAACTCTGGCTTTCCATTTGGCGGTGGAGTTCAGAGAGATGGACAGCAGTGCGTGGTCAATGAAGGGGTTCTTGAAACGTTCTGTCACGGCATGAGCAAATTCCTTGCAGTCTTCTTCAGGCAGAGACAGGGTGGGGATAATTTCATTGTAGATGGCTTCATTCATGTAGGCAGAGATGGTGGGATCGTACATGCAGTCACGAACGATGCTCTGACCAGCCAGGAAGGCACCCAGAACCATGGAAGTATGAGCTCCGTTGAGGATTCTTACTTTTCTTTCCTTATAGGGTTTGTGGTTGTCGGTCAGGATGATGGGCAGGCCGGCTTCCTTGAAGGGCAGTTCCTTCGCGATGGACTGAGGTCCTTCGATAACCCAGACACCGAAGATTTCACCGGTATCCATGGCGTTGTCTTCATAACCGTTTTCTTCGCACAGTTCAGCTGCATTGGCACGGGGATAGCCGGTTACAATGCGGTCTACCAGAGTGGAGCAGAAGATGTTTTCATCATCAATCCATTTCTGGAAGTCTTCAGGCAGATTCCAGTCTTTGGCATGCTGCTTAACGATCTTTTCCAGTTCCTTGCCGTTGTCATCGATCAGCTCGCAGGCCAGGATGATGAATCCGGGCAGTTTGTTCTGCCATCTCTGATACAGATACTGAGTCAGTTTGGCAGGCCAGGAAGAAGCAGGAGCATCTTCCAGCTTGCAGGAAGCATCGTAGGTGATGCCGGCTTCGGTGGTGTTGCAGGTGATGAAACGCAGTTCAGGATTTTCTGCAGTCTTCAGAATTTCAGCCCAGTCTTCCATGGCATTCAGGCAGCGGCTGGCAGCAGAGATGACACGCTTTTCACGGACTTCCTTGCCATCCTGGAATCCCTGCAGATACAGGGTGTACAGACCATCCTGGTTGTTGATGATGTCGTTGAGACGGAAGGTTCCGTTGCCGATGGGCTGAACCAGAACCACTTTGCCGTTGAAACCGGCTTTTTCATTCATTTCGTCGATGAAGTCGTCCACGAAGGCACGCATGAAGTTGCCTTCGCCGAACTGGATGACCTTTTCAGGAGCATCCTTGAGCAGGTATCCGTCGTATCCCTGCTCTTTCAGAGTCTCATAGGAAATTGTTTTCATGTTTTCACGTCCTTTTTGAGCCTGTCGTTTAAAACACACGCTCCTGGTTTTCACAGGCAGAAAGCCAGGAATCATTCAAACTTCTTACAGAGTGACGCCCTGTTTGAAGATTGCCATGTCATGGAAGCCAGCTCTTTCGCTGGCTACCAGTTTGCCGCTGGCGACGGCGATGACCTCATCAAAGAGATCCTGGCTCAGCTGATCCAGAGTTCTGTCTTCCAGCAGACGGCCGCAGTTGAAGTCAATCCAGTTGTGCTTGCCATTGGCCAGTCTGGAGTTGGAAGAAATTTTCATGGTTGGAACAGGAGAAGCGAAGGGGGTGCCGCGTCCTGTGGTGAACAGAACGATCTGGGCACCGCTGGCAGCCAGAGCTGTTGCAGCAACCAGGTCATTACCGGGAGCGCTCAGCAGATTCAGACCATGTTTCTTCACCTGCTGGCCGTATTTCAGCACGCCTTCAACAGGAGCGCTGCCGGATTTCTGGGTGCATCCCATGGATTTGTCTTCCAGGGTGGAAATGCCGCCCTTTTTATTTCCGGGGGAGGGGTTTTCGTACACGGTCTGATTGTGAGATTTGAAGTATTCCTTAAAGCCGTTGATGAGTTCTACGGTTTCTTCAAAGATTTCTTCGTTGGCAGCTCTGTTCATCAGCAGAGTTTCAGCACCGAACATTTCGGGCACCTCTGTCAGGATGGTGGTGCCGCCCTGAGAGATGAGCAGATCGGAGAAGCCGCCGACTGTGGGGTTGGCTGTAATGCCGGAAAGGCCGTCGGATCCACCGCACTTCAGGCCGATGATCAGTTCGGAAGCCCCGATGGGTTCGCGGTGGTCGTTCTTCATGACTTCAGCCAGCTTTTCCACACGTTTGATGCCTTCGGCAATTTCATCTTCCACATCCTGAGCCTGCAGGAATTCCACACGCGCCGGATCGTAGTTCTTCAGATATTTCTTGAGTTCTGCGATATTGGAGTTTTCACAGCCCAGTCCCAGCACCAGAACGCCTCCTGCATTGGGGTGTTCGATGAGGTCTGCCAGAATCTGGCGGGTGTTTTCCTGGTCGTCTCCCATCTGGGAGCAGCCATAGGGGTGAGGGAATGCACAGACAGCTTCCACCTGTTCATTGATGACATGCTGGCTGGCTCTTTCAATGGCCTGTGCAATGTTGTTTACACAGCCCACTGTGACGATAATCCAGATTTCGTTGCGGACACCGGCTTTGCCATTGGCGCGGCGGTATCCCTGGAATGTTGTTTCTTTCCGTTCGGGCAGTGGATGAATATCGGGGTGATATTCATATTCCAGCAGATCGCCCAGACGGGTTTTCATATTGTGGATATGTACCCAGGCGCCCTGGTCCACATCCTGTGTCATCATGCCGATGGGCTGGCCATATTTCATGACCACATCGCCGGCAGTCATGGGCTGCAGAGCAAACTTGTGTCCCTGCATGATGTCTTCCTTCAGAGCAAAGCTGCCCTGTTCCGTTTCGATGACTTCCCCTGCCTGCAGAGGAACAAGAGCGACCGCAACGGTATCGGAAGGATGAATCCTGATCCATTTCTTTTCCATGATTTGTCCTTTCCAGTGCCTTTTTCTCGAAAATTCGGTCCCTGTATGGGTAAAGGCTTACACATTTTATACAGAATTCCCGGGGTTAAAGTCAACGCTTCAGCATGATTTTTTTCAGTTTGTCAAGAATCCAATTCCAAGGGCATGGTTCCCGGTATTCCTTAATTTCTATGCGAAAATAGGAGAGAAAGGGCTTTCCAGAACCATTCGGAACCCCGTATTCAGGCGATTTTCCATGAAATTGTGCATTTTTTCTCATTTCCAGGATCTGCCTGCCGGTTCCGGGTTGCCTTCAGGAAGCGTTTTTTGTACACTCATTTGTGTAAAGGTTTCCACGTTTACAGCCCGTTTTCTTTCCTATTTTGGAAATCCAGAACGGACAGACAGAAGGAGAAACGACATGAAAAAATTTATGGATCAGGATTTCCTGCTCAAGACTGACAGTGCAAAACACCTGTTCCACGACTACGCAGAAAAAATGCCTATCGTGGACTATCACTGCCACATCAACCCTCAGGAAATCTACGAAGACCGCAAGTTTGACAACATCGCCCAGGTATGGCTGGGCGGAGACCACTACAAGTGGAGACAGATGCGTTCCAACGGAATCGACGAGAAGTACATCACCGGCGATTCTTCCGACTGGGAAAAGTTCCTGGCCTACGCCAAGACTCTGGACAAAGCCATCGGCAACCCCCTGTATCACTGGTCTCACCTGGAACTCCAGCGCTTCTTTGACTATGATGGTGTTCTTTCCGAAAAGACTGCCAAGGAAGTCTGGGATCTGGCTAACAAAAAACTGCAGAACGACGACATGTCCGTCCGCAATCTGATCAGAAAGTCCAACGTCAGACTGCTCTGCACCACCGATGACCCCATCGATGATCTGAAATGGCACAAACTGCTGAAGGAAGACGATTCTTTCGATGTTCAGGTACTGCCTGCATGGCGTCCTGACAAGGCCATGAACATCAACAAGCCCGAATTCAATGAATATATTGATGAACTGGCTAAAGTTGCCGGCATGGAAATCAAGACTTTCGAAGATGTGAAGAAAGCTCTGGCTAACCGTCTGGACTTCTTCGGCGAAAACGGATGCAGCGTATCCGACCATGGTCTGGATTACGTCATCAACGTACCTGCTACTGATGAAGAAGTTGAAGCCATCTTCGCCAAGAAGAGAAACGGTGAAGAACTCTCCGCAAAAGAAGCAGACCAGTACAAGACCGCTCTGCTGAAATTCCTGGCAAAGGAATACAAGGACCGCAACTGGGTGATGCAGCTTCACTATGGCTGCCTGCGCAACAACAACACCAAGATGTACGAAAAGCTGGGTCCTGACACAGGCTATGACTGCATTTCCAACTACGCACCCGCTGATCAGCTGACAGGATTCCTGGATGCTGTACAGTCCAACGGCGGTCTGCCCAAAACCATCGTTTATTCCCTGAACCCTGCTGATGACGAACTGATCGGTACCGTCATCGGCTGCTTCCAGGATTCCGATGCTGTTGGCAAAATCCAGCAGGGCAGCGCCTGGTGGTTCAACGACAACAAGACTGGCATGGAAAAACAGATGACTTCTCTGGCCAACCTGGGCCTGCTGGGCAACTTTGTCGGCATGCTGACAGACTCCAGAAGCTTCCTATCCTATCCCAGACATGAATACTTCCGCCGTATTATGGCCAATCTCATTGGCCAGTGGGTGGAAGACGGCGAATTCCCCGCTGATGATGAACTGCTGGCACCCATTGTCAAAGGTATCAGCTACAACAACGCAGTTCGCTACTTCGGTTTCGACCTGCCTCAGGAATAAATCCGGTATCTCCTGAGTTCTGACTCAAACATTTTCAGTATTACCCTTTTTTAACTAACTCTTTTTTCTCCCTAAATACACACTTCAATACGCACGAAAGCTCAGGCATTCCGGATTGCCTGAGCTTTTTCGTTTTCTGTTTTAGATATGGGCAGACTGGCTATCTGATTCTCTCACCACTTTTCATCCCCGGATCGTTCTCCTCCCTGCTCATTCTCCTTTTCTCTTTGATCAGAAGAATGCAGAGAAGCCCTGATATGGTCCCGGTAAACTGCCGGTGCCATACCATACTCCTTTTTGAAGGCTCTGTAGAAAGCGGAATAGTCGCTGAATCCGCAGGACTGTGCCAGACCTGAGAGATCTTCACTGGTCAGCAGACCGGCTCTGGCAGCTTTCAGCCTCTTTTTAAGGATGTACTGATGAATGGAAATGCCAAGGCTCTGTCTGAACAACCTGGAAAGATGAAACTTGGACATATAGAAACGGCTGGAGAGATGATCCAGAGACAGATTTTCTCCAAAATGGCTTTCGATATAGGCAATGACCCCATCAATCACCTGACTGTCCGGATCTCTGGGTGCTTCTTCCAGATGAAAAAATTCCCTGCCCCAGAGCAGCAGCAGGTTTTCCAGGTTATTGGCTGCGATGGTCTGCCATCCAAAAGCCTGTCTCATCTTCTCTTCCAGTGTATTGATCAGTAACCCGCAGAGAGTAGAGAAGGAAGTAAAGTCGAAGGTATGCTGGTGAATTCCGGAAGTCTGAGCCAGATCAAAGAGTCTTTTGAGATCTTCGGAATTTTTTGTCAGCCTGTCCACATAGGACTTGGAGATCCATAGCACAAACCGTTCATACCCGGCGGTTTCTTTTCCCAGATTGTCGTGCGGCTGTCCGGGCAGGATCAGAATGACATCCTGACTCTTGCAGGCGTATTTCTTTCCGTCAATGGTGATTTCTCTGTGACCTGAGACTATGAAAGTCAGTTCATAGTAATCATGGATATGTTCACTGACCCGTTCCAGCTTATCGTCTGCATAATAGAACAGCTCATAGTCCGGCGTATTCATCTTCTGCCGGCTGCTGAAAGGGCTGAGTAGTTTTGGCTTCATACCTTAAGTATAGCCGATTTGTCCCTTTGGGGTGCCTGAGCAAGATTTGCAAAGACAGACTCAAGTTTCTCAATACAGTCGTTGGGGGCTGCGCTCTATAATGTAAATATCAGTAAGCGTTTCCCCACTTTGTAACATATATATCAAAAAACGCAGCTGACGAAACAAGCACGTATGTGCCAAGGAGGAAAATTTCCATGGAAATGACATTAAGATGGTATGGCCCCGGCCATGACACCGTTACCCTGGAACAGATCAGACAGATCCCTGGTGTAACCGGCGTCATCACTACCCTGTATGATAAGAAACCCGGTGAAGTCTGGACCCGCGAAGAAATCCGCGATCTGAAGAAGACCGTAGAAGATGCAGGTCTGAACCTGTCCGGTATTGAATCCGTAAACGTAGCTGATGAAATCAAATATGCAGGTCCCAACCGCGATCAGCTCATCGACAACTACATTGAAACTCTGAAGAACCTGGGCGAAGAAGGCATCCACATGGTTTGCTACAACTTCATGCCCGTGTTTGACTGGACCAGAACCGAACTGGCCAGAAAGAGACCCGATGGCTCCACTGTTCTGGCCTACACCCAGGAAGCTGTAGATAACCTGAACCCTGAAGAAATGTTCGAATCCATCGGTTCCGACATGAACGGCACTGTTATGCCTGGCTGGGAACCTGAAAGAATGGCTCAGGTAAAAGAACTGTTCGAAAAATACAAGAATGTAGATGAAGAACAGCTGCGCGACAACCTGATCTACTTCCTGAACAGAATCATGCCTGTCTGCGATGAATACGACATCAACATGGCTATTCATCCCGATGATCCCGCATGGCCCATCTTCGGTCTGCCCAGAATCATCACCAGCAAAGAAAACATCCTGAAAGTCATGAAGGCTGTAGACAACCCCCACAACGGTGTGACTTTCTGCGCCGGCAGCTATGGTACTTCTCTGAAGAACGACCTGCCTGACATGATCCGTTCTCTGCCCGGCAGAATCCACTTTGCTCATGTAAGAAACCTGAAGTTCAACTCCCCCGATGATTTCGAAGAAGCAGCACATCTGTCCAGCGACGGAAACTTCGACATGTACGAAATCGTGAAGGCTCTGCATGACATCGACTTTGACGGACCCATCCGTCCTGACCACGGAAGAATGATCTGGGGTGAAGTAGCTATGCCCGGCTATGGTCTGTACGACCGTGCCCTGGGTGCAACCTACATCAACGGTCTGTGGGAAGCCATCGATAAAGCTGAAGAGCGCGGCTGTGAAAAACAGGGCGCTGTGAAAGAAGGAAATGAATAATGGAACTGACATTAAAAGGAATTCAGGACAGATCCGCCTGGACTGACAAAGGCTACAATCTGCCCGAATTCAACATTGAAGAAGTCAAGGAAAGAACTGCCAAGGCACCTGTATGGATTCACTTCGGCGGCGGAAACCTGTTCAAGGCTTTCCCTTCCCGCTTCACTCAGGAACTGCTGAACAAAGGCGTTCTGGACAAAGGCATCATCGTAGCAGAAGGCTTTGACTACGAAATCATCGAAAAGATGAGCCGTCCTCATGATGACCTGTCTCTGGTAGTCACACTGAAATCCGATGGATCCATCGACAAGGACATCGTTGCTTCCGTAACCGAGTCCCTGATCCTGGATTCTTCCGACAAAGCTGAATTCGACCGTCTGAAGAAAATCTTCGAAAATCCTTCCCTGCAGATGGCCAGCTTCACCATCACTGAAAAAGGCTATTCTCTGACCAACGCAAAAGGTGAAATCCTGCCTCTGATTAAAGAAGATTTCGAAAAGGGTCCTGAAGCCCCCGTTTCCTACATCGGTAAGGTTGCTGCTCTGCTCTATGACAGATACCAGCACGGTCAGCTGCCCATTGCCATGGTCAGCATGGACAACTGCTCTCACAACGGTGACAAGCTGAAATCTGCTGTAATGGCTTATGCTGAAGCATGGACAAAGAACGGACTGGTAGACAAGGGATTTGAAGCTTACCTGAACAACCCCGAAAAGGTATCCTTCCCCTGGTCCATGATCGACAAGATCACCCCCAGACCTGATACAGAAGTAGAAAAGATGCTGGCTGCTGACCACATTGATGGTCTGGAACCCGTAATCACCTCCAAGAATACTTATGTAGCCCCCTTCACCAATGCTGAAGAAACAGAATATCTGGTAATCGAAGATACATTCCCCAACGGCCGTCCTGCTCTGGACGAAGCCGGTGTCATCTTCACTGACAGAGATACTGTTAACAAAGTTGAAAAAATGAAGGTTACTACCTGCCTGAACCCTCTGCATACTGCACTTGCTGTTTACGGATGCATCCTGGGTTACGACAAGATCTACGAAGAAATGAAAGATGCTGACCTGACTGGTCTGATCTCCGGCATCGGCTACGATGAAGGATTGCCAGTTGTAGTCAACCCCGGCGTTCTGGATCCTGAAGAATTCATCAACACTGTCATCGACGTCCGTTTCCCCAACCCCTTCATGCCTGATACTCCTCAGCGTATCGCAACCGATACTTCTCAGAAGCTGGCAGTAAGATTTGGTGAAACCATTAAATCCTACCTGCGCGAAGGCAAAGATCTGAATGATCTGGATCTGATTCCTCTGGTACAGGCCGGATGGATTCGTTACCTGATGGCTCTCAACGACAATGGCGAAGCTTTCACACTGTCCCCAGATCCACTGCTGGAAGAAGTTCTGCCTATCGCTAACCAGCTCTCTCTGGAAGAAGAACAGGACGTTGCTTCCATCATTGAACCTCTGCTGAAGAACGAAAAGATCTTCGGTCTAGATCTGACAGAAACCATACTAGGCGACAAAGTTGTTGCTTATGTCACAGCTCTGACAAATGGTAAAGGTTGCATCCGCAAAACTCTGCACGAAGCAGTAGAAAACCACAAACAGAAAAAAGCAGAAAAGACAGCTGCCTAGGCACCTGCTCTCCTGCTGATTCATCTATATAACACAAGACGTAGCTTCTGGATTTTAGTGATCAGACGCTGCGCCTTTTTCATTATGAATATCTTACTTTGCTCTGACAGCCTTAGGCTCTGTCCGCTTTTTTGGCAAGTATCCAAAAATCCAGCCAGTTTTACCTTGGGCAATTTTGATCAGTTGCCATTCCAGCAGCAAAAGCACAATGGTGAACAGGATAGATCCTATCATTCCCAAACGGATGAGCAGATTACCCGTAAGCTTATAATCCAGAAGCCTGATGACTTCGATCAGAAGATTGTTTGTACAGACTAGAACGATGCTGTAGTGGCCGTAAACGGGAAGTAAAGGCAGAATTCGGTCAATCACACTGGACTTGCGGTAGAACAAAGCAATCAAGGAAACTGAGGTACAGATAGCACAGATAAAATAAAGAAACGGGTTACCAAGACTTCCTGGTGCCATCTCCACCGGACCGTTGAAAGGAAACAGTAAAAAACCGACAAGGAAAAGTCCTGCAACAACAGCCCAGTTCACCTTCTTAAGAAGCTTGCAGGTACCGATTAGTATTCCAGTTTCAAAGAAGCAAACTCCCGTCAAAACTTTGAATAAGACTTCTCCCATAGGGATAGGCAGTCCCAATTCCTTCAAACAAACCAGACAGAAGCACACCAGGGAAAACAGAAACTGCTTGTTTCTCCCTGCCATCGCAGTCAGAGACATGATGATCGTACAGAGTACATAGGAAGGAAGAAACCAGAGAGAATCAATTCCCTTTAATGTCACAAGCCGCAGCAACCGAGGGAACAGACTGATTGGTTCATGAGCCACAATATTCAGTGCAGAATAGAACAGAGCCAGTAAGATCCCAAAAAACAGATATGGAATACCGGCTGTTGCTGCTCTTCGTTTAATAAAATCCCACTCTGATTTCCATCCTAATGGATGCGGGCATAAAGCAAAAAGAATCCCTCCAACAATAAAAAACAAAGGCATGTGAAAGGAAAAAATCCACATATGAACCGGATTATTCGAGGTCATTGTATGTCCAAAGACCATCAGAATAATTGCCAGCCCTTTAGCATCATCAAGATACGACTGTCGCATTGTCATCCTCCTGTCCTTAACGAATCAGGATTCCCATTTTCCACAGTTTATATACTTGTGGATGCTGTGAATCTGCTCCAACAGCATTTTCTCCTTACTTCTCACCGGATGAAACCCAACACGCTAGCAAGGAAATATTTGGAAAGTCTACTCATATTCGTTAGAATCTGTTACCTAATGTAACAATTCCGCCCAACACTTTCAATATTTTCTATGGTTATAGCATTTCAGATTATCACTGCAAATGAAAAACGATCGGCCTTCCCATCCAGGAAAGTAGATCGTTTATTGAAAAGGAATTTATTCAGCTCTTAGAATTTTACTTAATGATTCCAAGTGTAGTCGGCAGCCACAGCGACAGCTGCGGAATGTAGGTAACCAGCATCAGAACAATGAAGATTGCCGCAAAGTAGAACAGCAATTGTTTGAAGACAGCTTCAATTGTTGTTTTACCCACCTTAACGCCCACAAACAAGGTCGTTCCAACGGGAGGAGTAATGGTACCGATACACAGGTTGAAGATAATCATGATACCAAAGTGGATGATATTCATACCCAATGTCAGACAGACTGGCAGGAAAATCGGGGTGAAGATCAGTACAGCAGGGGTCATATCCATGAAGGTACCTACAATCAGCAGAATGACGTTGATCAGAAGCAGGATCAGGTACTTGTTGTCAGTCATTCCAAGCAGAGCTTGAGAAACCATCTGCGGAATGCCTGTGAAAGCCATTACCCAAGACATGATGGAAGATACACCGATCAGGAAGATAATGATACCTGTCATTTCTGCACTCTCTTTGAGAATAGCAGGAACATCTTTCCATTTAATGGAATGATATCCGTAGATGGAGAGCAACAGGGAGTAAACAACCGCAACAACAGATCCTTCTGTAGCGGTGAAAGCACCAAAGATAATTCCACCAATAACAACAATGATCAGGAACAAACAGGGCAGAGACTGCAGGAACATCTTTCCTTTTTCCTTGGCAGAGTATTGAACGCTAGAACGATAGCCTCTCTTCTTAGCCAGGAAGTAGATAACGATCATACAGGACAAACCCCAAAGGATACCTGGAATATAACCAGCCATGAACAGGGCCGAAACGGAAGCGCCACCTGCTACCAGAGAATAGGTAATCATGACATTGGAAGGCGGAATCAGCAGACCGGTAGGCGCTGTCGCAATATTAGCTGCAGCAGAGAATTCTCTGGAATATCCTTCATCTTCTTCAATCGGCCCAATAATGGAACCCATAGCAGAAGCAGCAGCAGTACCGGAACCGGAAATAGCTCCAAAAAGCATATTGGCAATGACGTTGGTCTGTGCCAGAGCACCAGGCATATGACCGGTGAAAATCTTAGCCAGATTAATCAGGCGAATGGCAATGCCGCCTCGGTTCATGATGTTTCCGGCGAGAATGAAGAATGGAATGGCCAGCAGGGAGAATACTGAGATTCCGGAGAAGATTCTTTGTGATGCCGTCAAAACCGCTACATCCAGAGGCATGACTGGGAGAATAGCTGCGACTGAAGCGATACCCAGGGCGACTGCGATAGGAACACCCAGGATCAGCATGATGATGAGCAGGACAAGAATAATGAGTCCTGAGAGGAGTGCGATACTCATACAATGTCTCCTTTTTCTTCCATACCGTCTTTGAGCTCCAGATCTTTTCCGTGAATCATATCAATGATGTTCAGAATGGAGTAAAGACAAATGATTACGCCGCAGACCGGCAAAATCGTATAGATGTAACCCATTGGAACACCTAAGGAAGCTGTTTTCTGCTGCATGGACAGCTGCATAATTGCACTTCCACCCCAGACAAGGGCTGCCAGAGAGAATACAAGAATCAGCAGCTCAATGCATACATCAAGGAATTTCTTGGGATTGCCATGGATCTTGTCAGCGATAAATCCCATGCGCATGTGATCACGCTTACCGAAAACATAAGCACTGGCCAGCAAGGACATCCAGGTAAAGCTGTAGGTCAGCAGTTCTTCTGAGAGAGTAGAAGGTGCATTAAAGAAGTACCTGGTAATGATCTGATAGGAACCGATGATCACCATCAAAGCAAACAGGAAGATGCAGGCTCCCATGGTAATGGTGTCGATCCATTTGCGGATGGTATGAAGGATCTTCATGAATCACTTTCCTCCTTGTTTTCATATTTTTTATTCACTTCCTGGATATGCTCGTACATGTCTCTGATTTTCGGATTCTTGTCCATCATATCCTGCTGAACTCCGACGACCTTGTCACGGAAAGCCTGAACATCCACATTGATGAATTCAACATGCTGCTCATTCTTCGCATAGTTGTAAGCTTCTTCTTCAGCTTCGTCCCATTCATCCATCTCTTCTTCTGTTGCAGCCTGTGCTGCATCCATGAAGATGTCGTATTCTTCGTCAGACAGACTGTCCAGGAATTTGGTATTGCCTAACAGAACATCTGGTACCATCTGGTGCTGGGTGTAGGAGTAGAACTTGGCTACCTCGCCATGCTTATTGTTTGTAAGAGCCAGCACATTGTTTTCAGCACCCTGAATAACGCCCTGCTGAATTGCAGTGTAAACTTCACCAAAAGCCATTGGAGAAGCTGCAGCGCCGAAAGCCTGAACCATTGCTACAGATGCCGGTGACTGCTGAACACGAATCTTCTGTCCTACCAAATCATCTGGTGTTTCAATCTTCTTGGTGGAATAGAAAGATCTGCATCCTGCATCAAACCAGGTCAGAACTCTAAAGCCAGACTGATCAGTGGAGTTATACAGTTGTTCCATATAATCCGTATCATTCATGACTTCGTGGTAAGCATCTTCGGAAGTAAACAGATAAGGCATGGAGAAGATTTCATACGCATCTTCGAATGTCTCTACATTGGCTGTTCCGGCGACAACAAAGTCAATGGCACCTGTCTGGCATAGCTCAATAGCTTTCTGGGCTGAGCCCAGAAGTTCGTTTGGGAAAATCTGGACTTCGAATTTGTCCCCGAGTTTCGATTCAACTATTTCCTTGAACTTCAGCAGCCCCTGATGTTCAGGATGTTCCTCGGACTGAGCGTGGGAAATTCTGATGATTCGTTTACCGCCGGTGATAGAATCAATGCCCGAACAGCCTGACACTCCGATACTGATTGCCAGAGCGGCCATGATTCCAACCAGCTTTTTGCTTGCTTTCATGGGTATCTCCTTTACTTAATAGTTCCTTTGAAAGGGTTTATATGTAAACCTTTACATGCCCAACCTTACTTGATCGAGAACTTCCCTGCAATTTTGATACCCGATAAATCTCCACTTCTCATATCCCCTTATGATAGGTCAATTCATAACTACAAATTCCACAATCTCAGAACCAATTCGGTTCCAAGATCGTGGAATCTGAACTTTTCACTGCCATATTCCCAGCGTACAGAGTTATTCCGTATAAAACCGGAAAAATTGCTTTTAATAAAGCAATTTTTCCGGTTTTTGGTCCTTTACATGCTGACTTCTGAAACATATAATTAAGGTATACAAAATCTTAACTAATCCAGAGAACGTATATAATCCTGAAAAGTTCTGGGTTCAGGATAAGACTCTTCAAAAACCTTAACCCCCATATTACTTTACCCAAATATACTGCTCTGTTGCATTTTCTTTATGAATGATCCGACATGGATTCCCGATGACTATGCTATGACTGGGAACATCTACATTAACAAATGTATTTGGAGCAATCATTACATCGTTTCCTATCGTTATACCTCCGACGACAGTTGAATTTATTCCGACATAAACCTGATCCCCAAGAATAGGACAGCCTGCTCTTTTCCCAAAGCTGATACCAATCGTAGAACCTTTATTTAAATTCACATTTTTCCCAAGTTTAGCAAAGGGAGATACTGTTATATTATAAGGGTGTCCAAGAACTAAACCAGGTCCAATCTCAGTACTTGTTTTTATTTCAATTCCATATTTTCTGCACAATCGATAAAGTTTATACTCAAAAAACAGTTTCTTCACCCTATTCTTTGATGCTTTGGAGATCCGAAAATATATCATGTAACGTAATCTATGCTGAAAAATATAATCTCGAAGGAAGTGAATAAGAATGAACCTATCATCATCAGTCGAACGTATATAGTCAGGATACCAAGGTCGTTGTTCAATCTTCATAGATTTTTCTCCTTTCCATTAACAATTTTAAATCTTTGCCAAATCAAGAAGATATCATATGGAATATTAATATAATAACTTGCCAATCAGTTCTCTATAAGCTAACATATCAAATATTTTATTTAGATGCATCTGACGAAAGCTGCTTTTGGAAAAGTCAAATTTCCAGTGTTCAGCCCTCGTGAACAGTTCCAAAACTCAGTTCCAGATAATTTGTGAAATTGACTCCATCTTCACAAAGATCGCCTGGAATAATAGTTTGAAACAGTAATCCAATGCCTTTTCGGCATCTTTCTGTGCATATTTCAACACTCTTCTTACATTTATAGCTGTGATAGCTAATACGTATCCTTGCTTTTTGCGCAGTAATCCCCTGTATGGAAGGTGATCAATATTCTGATTCCTTCTTAACTGGCTGGGAATGGCTTCGACTCCGTTTCTGAACCGGTAGTTTTCCACATATTTCTCACTGCCTGCTTCCCTCTGGATTTTGGCTCTCTGAATCATCTTTCTGGAGATTCTTCCTGAACGAACATTCTTCATGTTTCTCAGAGGGCATTTTCCAGATTTATGATGCGGGCAATCCTGGCAGTGCTTCTCTTTAATGAATGAAGCTTTCCAGGAGTTAGTCTTTTCGCAGTAGGAAGCACGATCGGCTGTTTCTCCATATGGACAGACCACTGTCTGTTCTTCTTCGTTGATTTCAAATTCAGCTGCCAGATCTGGTGTTTCCTTTCCAATGAGAGCTGTACCGTCAATTCGATTCCGTTTTCAGCAGCCAGATTGACGTTATCAACACCGGCGTACGCACCATCTGCCGTCAATGTAGAAGTATCGCCTTTGGCTGCCATCTTCTTGATTTCATCTTTGGCAAACTGGGAATCACTGTAGATGTTAGGCTGAAGATCAGCAGAGTCGATGATCTTCCTGTTGGTCTCCATGTCTACTGATTCGGCGAAATTGCCTACAAATCCCTGATGGATCTCACCGGCTTTTCTCCGGATTGTGGATTCCGGTTCGGCAGGATTGTTCAGCGCAGTGGAAGTCAGTTCCTTACCGTCACGGACTGCTTTGTAGGAACCATCATCGTCAATGATGATCTGTTCTGAGATGAAACGGTTCAGAAGCTGAGCTTCTTCACTGTCCTGAAGATCAGAGGGGATCAGATCCCTGACAGCACAGGCATCACGAAAAGCAGTCTCCAGTTTTTCACTGGCAGGCTGTTTGGAGTGGTAAGTCACGTTGTTTTCATCGAAGTCTTCGATATAGTGGTGCAGTTCTTCTGGAATGAAAATCTCGCTGTCGCAAAGAAGGTTCAAAGTGTTCTTCACAATGACATGAGCCAGCTGAAGTCAGGAAAGCTTTCGGCATCCATTGTCGATCATGATGGAGTCCATTCTGCGCTTCAGATTCTTCCCGAGATATTCATCCTTTAAGGATTCAGCCAGCTTATCTGTAAACTGGGCAATCAGATCAATGCCAGTCTGAGAAGTATAGTAGGCATTCGCTGTACAAAAACGGTTGAGCGTTCTCTGATTGATAGGCTGATGACGGTAAGAGGTAGTACCCAGTGCATACTGATAGTCCACAGAGAATGCGAGTCTCTCTTCCACTTCTTCATCAGTCAGGTTGTGCAGAGTTTTAATAACGAGCAAGGCCAGAACCAGATAGGTAGGAGTAGAGGGTCTGGAGTTTTTATTGGAAGAATACAGAGGGGCGAACAGGTTTTCACATTCCACGATTTTCGGGAGAATCTCGCGGCGGAAAGTATCAGCCCATCCTTTTTCCAGAAGCCTCAGCTGTCTATCGGTCATTTGGAACGTTGGGTCGAACAGAGAGAATTGTTGATTGGGCTTGAATTTGGACTGAGGCATAGGAAAAATCTCCGAATTATACAATATTATAGCACGTTAACCATATTATACAATAATAAAATATTGTAAATTCGTATAAATATTTCCGCTTTAGAACTTGTCCGTAGGTGATGGACACGCTAAAGGAACTTTATACTTTTGTCGGGCACATCTAATAAACCATTTGATGATATATATATATCATCTATTAATATCAATATAGTCTTTTTAAGTATTCCCTTAATCGCTTTGATTTATCATTGATAATACCCTTCAGATACATCATAAACACATACTTTTCTATCATATTTAGCCGTATCGATAAGAGAATGATTTTCTGCCCGATCAAAAGTTGGTAATTAAATTGGCATCTCATGCCAGAACGATAGTCAACTTTATTAGTTAGTTCTCTTGCGTCATGATAAATGCGTTTTAAATCCCAACCTTCCCCAATCATACTATTGATCGACAAACTAATATATCGGACTTGAGAAAGAAATATTTGCTCGTCTAAATTCGATATACAGCTATAGTTATAAAATATTTTATAGATCAATGGAATCAACTTTTTGCAATTCGAAACCATTCGAAGGCTCGCTGCTTTAGACGCTGATCCAGGAGTATCACAATAGTGGTAAGGAGCAAACCCTTTCAGGTACACCATCGATTGAGCGCAAGCGGTATAGTGTGCTCCAAATATATAATCCTCTCCATTTGTAATCCCTACCGGAAACTTGATTTTATATTCAGTGATAATATTTTTCTTAAACAAGCAAGTGCAGACAGAGCATGTTATCGGATATTCTAGATAATCATTAGTCAATGCGTATTTTGACCAATGGCGATACTCTTCGCCTTTGATAGCCCACGTTGGAAAATCGTAACTTGGATATGTTTTTTGGTTCCCGCTGTCTTTGCAGTGATCACAGACGACTAGATCTACCTCTTCTCCTTCGGCTTCCTTCAGCATCGTAGAATACATCTCAGGTTCCACCCAATCATCACTGTCACAGAATCCCAAATATTCTCCTTTTGCCAGTTGAATTCCTAGATTTCGGGCTGCTGAAACTCCATTGTTCACCTGCCAAAACAACCGGATACGTGGGTCCTTTTTTTGAAGTGCTTGAATATGATGAAAAGTTCCGTCGCTTGAACCATCGTCCACGACTATGATTTCAATCTCTCTTAGGTCCGATTCAAGCAGGGACTTAAGGCACGGAATAATTGTATTCTGAGCATTATAAGCAGGAACAATTATACTTATACGCGGACTATCTTTCGTTACTATACTCTTCATTTCTCTTCTCCATCAGCGATCAAACTGAGCACAGTATCCGCTTCCTGATAATTCGAATAATCGTTTTTCAGACAATTCTTCCTAAACAGATCGAGAAGATCAGGATCAGAAAGAATTTCAGCAAGCCCGACCGCAAATTCATGAATATCCTGTGGAAGAATAATCCCGTCAACTCCTTCATCAACCTGATATTTAGAAGTCGGAAACTTTGAGATGATCACGGGTTTTCCTAAAAGCTGGGCCTCTCTTACCGCAACGGAACATCCTTCATACCGGCTGGGCTGAATATAGGCTGTACAAGATCTAATGTAAGGATAAGGGTTGCTCTTCTTCCCTAGGATTGTAATTCTATCTTCCATGCCTTCTTCTCGAATCCTATTGCGGATCAATTCTTCCATTCCTCCATACCCAATCAGATACCAATGAAAATCAATCCCCTTTTTTTCCAGAATTTTGCACACGGTCGGAATGTTCTCAAAATTTTTCGCATAACAGAAGCGACCAATTGAAAGCAATCTGATCTTCTCACCTTCATCAAAACCCACAGGAACCTCTGCAGCCCAAGCAGTTATCTGTTTTTTAGGAAGACAATTCTCTATTCTGCGAAGTTTACCTTTGATTTCCGGGAAGATCTTAGAAAAGCTGTCGCATACACCTTGAGAAACACCTATAAGGTAATCGAATTTTCTATAAATTCGTAGATCTTCCTCTCTGTCTAAACCAATTGCTGAGTAATCTGTATGAATCCAAGCAACCTTCTTCTTTGCATCTACACAATCCGCTACAAGATAGTGAGGTCCAAGAAAACTAATCGCTAGGTCATATTCTTGATCCGCTCCGAGATGAGGAAATCTGCTTTCCAGTTGTCGATGTGAGTAAGACAAATACACCGTATTCTCTGCCAGATTATTTTTCCGTACATAATGTCCAGCCTTTATTTTTGCAATAAATCGTTTCGCAAGTAGAACGATATGTCCCTTTTTCAAGGTTTCCAATCCAGGTGTGGTTAAAGAAGCACAGACCGGATCTTCAGGCAATATGCGTATCCAGTCCGGAATATATTGCTCGAATTCTCCCCCATGTTTCATTAAAAACAGATCAATTTCTATCTCTGAACCTTCATATGCTTCAAATAAACCCAGCAAACTTCTTTCAACTCCACCGATATCCATTGACTGTGTAGTAATCAAAATTTTCATCATTGCCTACCCCCAATTATACAAAACAAAGAGGCTTAAACTTGATTCCGGTTAGTAATAACTAGCACATAATTCAATTTGCTCGTTTTACCATCTTTAAGACTCTTCTCAAAATTGAAAGCAATTCCCTTCCTTCCCGAGTATTCCGATATAGCAAAATATAAAAAGAGTTTGGAATAATCGTACAAATGACAGCTTTCGTAATTACATTAATGAAGGGTGAAAAAGAACACATTGAGCAAACTTCGTAACATACGAACGCTGTTATCAGCAGAACAACCAGATAATTCAGATAAATCCTCAGATAAATAAGCGGATTCTTCTTAAATCCGTATCGATATACAGCGAATGGTTCGAACCACGCATTCGTCAGAAGACGTGAAATGATCGTTGCTAAAATGATCCCGACAATTCCAAAATTTCTTCCAAGGAGAATATCCAGGATCAGATTGAGTGCTGCAGTAAACAGCAATATATATTGGCTGTATCTGAACAGTCCTTTTGCATTCTTATAGGTGTAGATCGAAGTTTGCATCCCAAGAATATAGAAATTTATTGCCAACAAAGTAGGTATAATCGCTTCTACAACATAGTTTTCGCCAAAGCAAAGGCGGACCAAATCATTAGAAACAAACGCTATTCCAATGGCTCCCCAGCTAAAGATCCAGAAATTAGCAAGGTTCAGCGTCCTAAAGAAGCTATACTGTTTCTTTACATTTTCCACCGATGTTAGATTTCCAACACTAGCTGTAATCCCGGCGAATAACTGAGTAGTCAAAGAAGACAGGGTATTCACAAGCAATGTATAATTTGATATCAAACCAACAGATACAATGCCATCAAAGTAGGTCATCACAATATTATCAGTATTATTCACCAATATCGTTGCAAGTTTATCTATCATCAATGCTTTGACATTGATGAATAATCCACGTTTTTCTGATTTATCCAAGGGAACTACTTGTTCGTCTGACAGATATGGAAACTTCTTTTGAGCTATCTTGGACACCACCAGATTGTTGATAAAGACAGAAACAATCTGAATCGTAAGATAGATCATGTAGTTTTTGGTTACTAGCAAAAAAAAGATCTGCAGAGCGCTCTGAACTATCGTAAAGAGATAGTTGACCCCTAAAACGATGTAGTTTCTCTGTGATGCCGTGAGGAGAACCGACTTATAGCTGAATAAATAGCTGCTGGCAGTATTAAACAGAAAAAAGAAATAAATAACGTATAAATTTTCTGGTATATTTGGCGGATCATTGATGATGATCGGCAACAGCGGAATCAGAACAAGTCCAAAAATCGTAATAATAACCGCTATAGCGACATAAGCGGTTTTAAAGTAGTTCATCAATGTTTTGACTTTCTCTTGATCATGTTCAGCCAAAGGTTTATACAGAGCAAATCCAATTGCGCCGCCTATTCCGAGTTCAGCCAGAGATAACATGGAAACAATATTAGAAAACAATCCATTGATCCCAAGATACGTTGGAGGAAGGCAGCGAACAAACACCATCCGACAAATGTACCCAACAAGTGTATTAAGAAAAAATCCACCAAATCCGGTTACAATATTCAAAAACGAATATTCAGATCGAGATCGTTCCATTCCCTTTCCTCCTAATAAAGAAAAAACTACAATAGTAAAACTTTTTCAGGACAAATCCATATCTATTAAAGCGCCTATTCCAGTTTTACCAGTTCAACAAGCAGAATTTTTTAACTACAGTCTATTTATTATCCATCTCCGATTATCAACCAAATTCATATCGGTTAATACAAATGAAATCTCATCCGTATTTCTAAGAAATAAATATTTTTGCAATTTATTTAGCTTTGATGGATTATTCGGCTAATAAAAGATCTCAATTTTTGAATTTTGCTAGTATCTCTTGTCTGCCGGGTTTCTCCGTACAACTGCGTAACTGCCTCTTCAAAAGATACGGTTCTGATCAATTCATAGAAAGCAGGTTCCTCTGGATTCATTCCCACCGAACGCTCATAACAATCATTCCATACTGTTACATTCTTCAGATTTGCGGGTTTGATTTTTAAACGTTCCTGTAATCTACTTAGAATCTCTTCACCTTTAGGGGAATGAACAATAATGCAGGAAGTTCCATAATCATTTGCTAGATCTGGATCGTATTCACGAACAGCCCAATAGTCTCCAAGGGTAAAATCGCTGACCCGATTAAGCCCTTTGAACGTACATGAATGGCATGAAGGTCTGATATATAAATTCTTGAGAAAGCCTTGATAATACTTATTCTCCTGCGTTGGTTGCCGTAGAAGTTCACCAGTTTCACCGACTATCAGTGTTTCCTGTTTTTTTAATCCACGATCCTTATTTCGAAATTGATAATCTGTAACTTTATCTGACACAACCTGCGAAAGGTAAATCTGAAACATCTCTGGAGATGGTACTCCATGGCAAATCAAATCTGCAGTTAGGAGATTCGAATATTCATGACCTAAATAACTTTTGAGACCAGCCACCTGACAGGATGTTCCGCAAAATAATACGAGTTGGTCATCTTTAAGATCTGCTCTTACATCTGCAAAAACATGACCCAGATCACTCTGAACATATTTTGAGCCTAAGATTGAATCCAGGTCATTGAGCGATGTCACTCTGATATGGCGCAGAGTCATAGAATGATCAAAGGCAGCCCCATATACGCAGCCGTTTTGTTCCAGCACCCATTTGGCCAGTTCAGCAAATATTCCACCAGAACTGCTTTTCTTATGAGCTAGACTGTCTTTCGTATATCCTGCATAAGTTTTCCCCAGACTTTTTTTATTCTTCTGATTCAATATCGGACATACGTTTTTACATCTCGCACAGTCAATACAGATCTTCTGATTTATTTCCGGATACAAAAATCCTTTTGCGTTCTTTACCATCTCAATCGCTTCAACAGGACAAGAGCTTTGACAGGCAGTACAACCGGTGCAAAGATCCGTATTCTCTAATATCTTGTTCATGCCAATGCCTCTAAATACTCTTCTACTTCTCCAACAGTTTCTAATCCCTTGGATAAGTATTCCGGGATAAAAGCTTCAAGATGATTTCGGATTTCATCTTCTTCTTTCAGAAGAACCTGAAATTTCTCAAACAAGTCAGACTCTTTGGCAATTGACTGAACAGGCAGAACAAAATCATCTACTCTTCCAAATAAATCCTGGGCAATTCCTCTTGCTTTGACAGAATAACCAATTGTTAAAGTGGGAACACACTGAGAATAGGCTGCTATGGTTGAATGAGTTCGTGCCCCAATGAACATATGACATTTTCCAATGATATATTTCAGCTCCGGCGCAGTATAATCCCCTACTTGGATGAGCCGCCCACAATCAGGGAACAGAGAAGCAAGCTCGGCAATCGGTTCTCTGTCGTCGTTTGAATGCCAGACAACATGAGGAATCAGTGCAATCGAGTAATCAGTCGTCTCCAGAATCTTTCTGATCAAATACTCATAACTTTTAAGGGTAATACCGGGAGTACTCTCATTCGAAATGATCATCGGACTAATATTGATTCCTATAACTTTATTTTGGAAGAAAATAGGATTCAGATCTGTCTTCTTTGGAGTCATGTAAAAGGCAGGATCTGGAGCTAAATAAGCATTCTTGTTTACCTTCTTAACAACATTCCATGTAATGCTCTCTCGCGCAACAATCATTGAATAGGAAGCAAGATCTTTTTTTACACCTTCCTGAGCAACAGTTTTTGGTTCGATGGAGCAGCCCCACAACACAGTCTTTATCCCTCTTTTGTGATAATAGTCATTCAAATAAGAGTATTTTCCATTGTCGTTATAGCAGTAATTGTCCCCACCAATGGAAAATGCTATTTTATGATCTTTGCTGAGAGCATCAATCTGCTGCAGGTAAGGAAGACAGTCCATTGGAACACAATCTTTTTTTAGCTTCAGCTTCAAATAAGCGCTCATAAATTTTCGTCCGTATTTGACAGGCAGTTTTGCTTCTTCAATTTTTACAGACTGATCAAGACCATATTTCTTATCTTCCATCGGCTGTTCAGACAGCACCAAATAGGAATATTTGGACAATTCTTCGAAAGTTCCTCTCACAATGGCTTCACAACCATGATTGCCACTGCTCCCATTCCCATAAAGGATAATCTCCATCAACATTCTCCTTTTCATTATCAATATCAGTAAATCGATTGTGCTTAATCCACGAAGGGATGAGAGCCATTCGTCGTAAGCTGAAAATCAGTTTAACTTTGTGTCTATAATCTCCACTTACAACAGAGAAATAACAGGCAATAATGTGTATTATTGCCTGTTATTTGAAATCAGTATATTAACACACCTTGGTTTCTATCCGAATTTCCCTCTGTATGCAGCGAATGAAATCAGTCTTAATCACAATAAATAATTGATGTTTAGATTCGTATGCAGTTTATTTAGCTCCAATAAACCTGACCTAATATATTGAATTTTCTGTCTTAATCCTTACTCCCCAAGAACATCTCCAACATGACCTAAAATGCTCATTTTCAGATCTATCAGTCCTCATAGAACTTCCAGAACACTAATCTTTTCCGACCATGTGTTTCAACCAGTTGAAGCAGTTCACTCCAAAAATTCTATGAAATGGCCTGGTAATCATGCTTTTACAGACAGAAGATTTTGGAAGAGCACTCTTGAAATACCAATGAATTCCATAAGTATTAGATGTTTTCAGCAAGCGTCCAGTACTGTCGTCATATGGATTGAAATATTCCTTTGGAAGAATCACTGAATCTCCTATAGTTTGAAACTCGCCATTTAAAATGAGTCCCAGTTTCTGTAAAGCCTGAGTATTCAAAATTGGACATCCTACTGGAGTGATCTGATCAGCTTCTTCAAATTGAGAATATTCCTCAATCATTCTGAGAACGATCGGATTTTGTGCTTCAGCCCCAAATCCCAGGCCTGACGCAACATATTCCGCCGTTTCGAAGCAAAAGAAGGCAGAGTAATCGAGCAGTGGATCTAAAGATCTTACCAATTCAACATCCGTATCCAGGTAGATCCCTCCATGGTGGTAAACAAGATCTAATCTTGCTAAATCGCTTAAGTAGGCCCATTTTTCGTTCTGATAGCACCATCTATAGTAAGCATTCAAGGAGATATCGAAATTCGTTTCATTCCACTCAACGATTTCATAATCTGGGCACTTTTCCTGCCAACTTGATATACATTTTTCTACTTTCTTAGGTTTTGGATTTCCGCCAAACCAGCAGTAGTGGATTTTTTTAGGTATCAATACTCTCACCAGTTCTTTCTCAACTAAGTGTCGCTCATCGTGGGCATCAAGGAACCGATATAAAACATGCATAATCATCCATTCTGGTAGAAAATACTTCTATATTTTTCCTTGAGCTAAACAGTCGGTGAATATATCTGGAATAATAAAATCCCTATTCGCTGACAAACAATGGCTTTTCCCCATTTTTCACTGCAGTGATATCTTGATGAGCATTCTTCAGCACATTTTCATCAACAATCATGACATAGGCGTTATCGCCCAGTGCTGGACAGTATTCATTCCCATCTGAGCCAGTCAATGAATAAGAATAGATTTTCCAACTGCTTGGATGGCTTAACTGCATGTTCACAAGCGCAGCAATGTCTTTTGTACCAATATTCATCTGTACGCTGTGACTGACTGTATCTAATATCGAATTGTAGTTTTTCAATAACTCTGCTGAGAATGCCTTATTCAAAATTGCACTCACAACTCTCATTTGATTTCGTCCGCGCTCTCGATCACCTTCCCGGAAAGAGTAACGCTCTCTGCTGAACAACAATGCCGTTTTCCCATCCATATGGATTGTTCCCTGAGGGAACCGCCTTTCTCCAATAGAGAAATCGTTTGGATTCTCAACATCAACTCCCCCAAGATCATCCACAAGATCGATCAGTGTAGTGAAGTTGACGCGAACCGCAAAATTGATATCTGTATCCAGGAACTTTTCAATGGTTTTTTGTGTTACTTCTGTACCATAAATTCCAGTATGAGTCAGCTTGTCCATAGATCCTTTGTCAGAATCCATTTCCTGCGAATCGTTCTGCACTTCCACATACATATCTCTAGGAATAGATAGCATTAAAATTTGTCTGGTAACCGGATTGACTGTTAATAATAAATTGACATCACTTCTTCCAGCAGTTGAAGCTTCACCATAAGAATCAATACCTGAAACCAGAACCGAAAACGGTGACTCAGTCACATTCATCTGGTCAGGTTCTCCCAGGCCGACCCCTTCTACTTCGATCTGATGCAGAGAACGAATTTGCTGACTGAAATCCTCCAGTCCTTCATAATCTTCGATAATGCTCAAATTCGGCTGAAAGAGAATAATCGCATCCAGAACCCTTCCTTTCAGATCATTTACCATTTTTAAAGATGACTCATACTGCTTTACATTAACAGAAACTCCACTCTGCTCAACCCAGTCCAACATGACTGAACTCTGCTCATCGGGCATAGAATCCATCAAGCCTACTTTACGGTCCTGGAGATCCTCAACCTGCTCTATAGTGGAATCCTTCATGACGTATAGTTCAACGTAATTTCCTTTGTAATGAATGTCTGTATCGTTCATCTGATCAATGGTCCCAATGATCTGCTGAATCTGGATCCCCATAAACAGATTAAAGAAACATAAAAGCGCTGCGATAATTCCACCGCAAATTCTAAATTTCTTTCGATGCCTTCTTATCATCAAATACCAGATCAAAACCAGAAACACTGCTTCAATATCCACAAGAATAAACACTCCGATGAATGGAATGATATTAAACCTGTAGAGTGAAACCATTAAATAAAGCAGTGTGAGTCCTGAAGCGATCAGAATATAAAAACCTGCTTTCTTATAGACTGGCCTTCGATGATGTCTTTTATGATGATGAACCCCAGTTTCTTTTTCTCTGAAATCAGACATATCCTTACTCCTTAAACGAATTCACTCTCACTTTTGTCAAATTGACGAATTTGATTTTCAAACAAATAAAAGTACCTAATTTAAATTCAGATCGACTCTCCAGATTTAAAAAGCCCAGACACCATGATATTGAACCAAACTAAAAATCAGATAAAGGGTCATCGTAAGTCCGACAACAATTCTTGTCTGCGACTTAACAAATAGCTTTTTCAATTCCCATGGAATCAAAATATAGTTATACAAGCTGAAATAGATCGGGATTCGTCCAATAAAAATCCCTGACGTAGCCATTGAAATCAGATAAAAACCCACACTGAACAAGGACATGTTGACGGAGAGGTTGATGATCTTCGGTACTGTCTTACAGCCTCGAATTTTCAAAACCAAAAACAGGAGTAATGGAATGGAATAAACCAAAACTCTCAGAGGATTCGTCCCATCATCAAATGTAAATTCGCCCTCTGTGTAGTCCGTCACCATATTTGAGTACTGGGTTTCCTGGAGGGCACTATCAAGAATATCTGTAAAGGCAGAAACAAAGATAACCGAAATCATGAAGACTACAAACACCGTCAACATTCGGGAATTCAGTGCTTCACCCTGCACAATGAATATAACGGGAATCATCAGCAGAGCACTTTGGTGAAATGAAGAGGCAAACAGAATCACCAGTATAGTTCGAAGATATTTTTTCTCGATGATCCATGTTGTTGCCGCAAAAATGATAGTCACAGCCATGAACTGCCGGATGCCGTTATTCATCCACGAAATATAGTCTGTACTGATTAGAAACAAAAGCATCGTCAGATAGTAATTACTCGAATACTTCCTGTAGACGTAGACCAATGAAGCAATCTGAATAAGGGCGACCACAAGAAACATCTCACGATAAGAGAAACCAATGGCTTTAATAAGCCAGGCAAAAATGGTAAATCCTGGATCTTTTGGATATTGTTCCAGATATTTAATCAGACCATCCAATCCATCTGGAAGGCGCGAGAACATCTGCGTATAGGTATATGAATCACCAATAGATAGAGATCTCTGCCAGGCAAAAATCACCAATGGAAGAATAAAAAGAACAGCGTATAAAGGCTTCACCCGATAAGCTTTCTTTCCAAAAACTCTTTCAATTTGATAGGTATCACCAGACTGCAGGAGAAAATAGGCTACAAGCATAATCATGTATAAAGCAAAAATATTGTTCATAGCCACTCTCCTTTCCAGTCGATTAATCCATTAATGTTGTTCACTAATTACTGATGAGCTTTGTGTCTGATATAGGCTGTCAATAAATGTCCTGCAGGTACACAAAGTCCTGTGAGCATCGGGCAGGGTGATTTTTGAACATACCCCTTTTCTCCAGCAATCTGACTGCTGGAACAGTAATGAATGCAGTCGATAACTTTTCTTTTCCTTGAAACAGGATATTTCAGCGCGTTCAGTCTGAAGAAGGCAAACCCTTTTGGATTGTTTAAATAAGCCTTGTACATCGAATTTGTGGAGCCATCCGGCTGATATTCCACGTCACAAAGCACCTCATTTACCACAACTAGAGGCATAAGCTGATCTGCCAGGGTATATTTATAAGCCAGACCTACGTATTTCTCCCCTTCAAATTCAGGATATTCAGGAAGTGACTTCATCAGTTCTGTCCGGTAAACCAGCTTTTTGTCTCCCCTGCCACCGTTGGCATAATAACCTCCCAGGGTGGTCTGCTTCAGGCTTTCCGGAAATCCTTTGCCAATGATTTCCCCCGTATTCATATCCCGGTCCAGACCAATCAGTCCAGCCACATTTTTGCTTCCCTTCTTCTGCCATTGATCAAGAATCATCTGAACCGTTTCTTTGGGCATGGCATCATCTGAGTCAATGCATACGCAGAGTTCTGTCTCGATGTTTCGATAAGCAGTGTTATGAGCCGTATGCATGCCACCATTGGCTTTATACAAATACTGGATTTCAAATTCGGATTCCTCTTTGATCAGATTCTCCATATACTCTCTGGTCCCATCTGTCGATCCATCATCGATAACCATCCAGATAAATTCTTTACTAGTCTGTTTGCACAGACTTTCATAGAGTCTAGGAAGTGTATGAAGCCGGTTATAAGCAGGGGTAAAAACAGTCAGCTGAATCATTTTTGATCTCCTCCTGCCTTCAAATAAAACTCCTGCAGCTTTCTGGCTTCGGTTTCAATATCATATCCAGCCTGCTGAACTTCTTCAGTTCTTGCTTTGCGCTTCTGCTTCCCGTTCTGTTCTTTGATCTGCTCCAGACCAACAATCCAGGGATCTGGGCCATGATCAATGGATACAAACTGAACCAGATCCTTGCAGATTACGCAGTCATGAGTGATTCGGTCTGAAATCAAACAGGGAAGACCGGAAGTCTGAGCTTCTACCAGAGAAACTGGGAATCCTTCATATAAAGATGGAAAGCAGAAGACATCCATAGCCATTAACACCCTGTTTACATCCGTTCGCTGCCCCGCAAAGAGGACAGCATCCTTCAAATGCAGTCCTTCACATTTCTTCTCCATGGCTTCTCTCTCAGGTCCATCCCCTACAAGAATTAGAAAGCTTTCTGGATTCTTTTTTCGGTATTCCGTAAATACTTCAAGCAGAAACCGCTGATTCTTCACCGAATTAAACCGTCCTACATGGCCCAGTACAAACTGGTTTTCCAGACCCAGTTCTTTTCGGACACAGTTTCTAATGGTCTCATTAAATCCAAAACTGCTCAGATCGACCGCATTGGGAAGAATTTGAAGAGTATGCCCTTTACCAAACATCCACTCTCCCGCTTCATGACTGCAGGCCATTAACCGGGTAGCATTATCAGCAATTTTCCTTTTATAGAACAGCTTTATTGGATATTTCCAGTTCTTATCCTGACTGGAGCTGTGGCAATGTGCGATTCGGACAGGGATTCCTGCCTTTTTAGCGCAGGAAAGAGCGACCGAACTCAAACAGTCCTGATGAACATGGATAATCTGATATTCAAGGTGTTCCTGAAGAAAAGAAACAAATTTCTTCTTATAGGAAGAACTCCAAGGGACCAATCTTTCGAACCTATAGATCTTTCCGCCGGATTCCAATATTTCGGAGTCATAGGCAGCCTCTTCCTGTCGATGAACAAGGAAGTCAAACTGGACTTGGTCTTTATCCATCTGTCGATAATAATTCATCAACATGGTTTCCAGACCGCCGCGTCCCATGTAAGTGACAACATGAAGAACTCTGACCATATTTGACTCCTTTCCTTACTTATATTTCTGCTGCTCTTAAGCCTGCAGTTTCTGCTGTATAGAAATAGGCTGCTGTTTCTCCTGGAGACGTTCAGGAAGATTCAGCCCTTCTCCTTTAAAGCTTTTCCAGTCAGGAGAATAGGTTTTCACCAGCTGAGTCACCATCATCAGCAGATTGGCTTCGTCATTGTCCATGGCAACATCATAGAGAACAGGGAGCATCTCCAGGAAACGATCCCGATCAAACTGAATAGGCTTACCAATATGGATCAGCTTATTGCTTGTTTTCTCCAAACCCTCTTCAGCCATGAGCTTTTCTTCGTAAAGCTTCTCACCCGGGCGCAGACCGGTGTATTCAATTTCAATATCTTCACCTGGAGTCTTTCCTGACATGCGGATCAGGTTTTTAGCCAGATCATCGATCTTCATAGGTTCTCCCATATCCAGAACGAAGATTTCTCCACCATGGGCATAGGCGGCTGCTTCCAGAACCAGAGAGACAGCTTCCTGAATGGTCATAAAGTAGCGGACAATATCCGGATGGGTCACTGTTACAGGACCTCCTGCTTCAATTTGTTTCTTGAACAGCGGAATTACCGAACCATTGGAACCCAGAACATTGCCAAATCTGACCGCAACAAACTGTGTTTTAAGACCATCTAGCTTCTGTCTTGTTCCAGTATGATCATGGCAGATCACAGGCAGGCTCCAGGTTGCTTTTCTTGCGGCTTCTTCATTCATGGTTTGAATGATCATTTCGCAAATTCGTTTTGTGCATCCCATGATGTTGGTCGGGTTTACGGCCTTATCAGTGGAAATCAAAACAAACTTCTCTGCTCCATGATCCAGCGCAGCTCTGGCGGTTTTGTAAGTACCAAAGACATTATTCTTCACTGCTTCACAGGGAGATGTCTCCATCAGCGGCACATGCTTGTGCGCAGCCGCATGGAAAACAATCTGCGGACGATAGCGATCAAAGATCTGATTAATGCGGGCCGTGTCTCTGACAGAAGCGATCAGCACTTTCAAGTTCAAATCCGGGTACTTTCTCAACAGTTCCTGCTGGATGTCATACGCGTTGTTTTCATAAATGTCTACGATCAGCAGTTGCTTTGGATTATGAGAAGCGATCTGTCTGCACAGCTCGGAACCAATGCTTCCTCCTCCGCCGGTGACCAGAATGGTCTTATTGGAAACAGAAGCAAGAATTTCACCGGTGTCGACCTGAATGGGATCTCTTCCCAGCAGGTCTTCCATCCGGATTTCCTGAAGGCTGCCGATGCTGACAGTTCCTTCTGCCAGCTGAATCAAAGAAGGAAGAACCCGGATTTCACAGCCAGTTTCCTGACAGATATTCAGAAGATCTCTTTTTTCTTCTGAAGGAATCTTGGTGATCGCAAAGAGGATCACTTCGATGTCATACATTTTGGCTGCCTGCAGAATTCTGTCTCTTCCACCTACAACGGGGATTTGATCAATGGTCCGATGGTGCTTGTTTGGATTGTCATCAATGAAACAGCAGACTTCAAAATTGGAATCAGATGACTTTCTGGCATCTCTTTCCAGCATCTGTCCGGCTGCTCCGGCACCGATGATCATGGTCTTCTTTTTTGTGACCTGGCTGCCGTCACGTATCTTTCTCATAAGCAGAACAAACCGATATGAAAAACGGATCATACAGGCAAAAAACATCTGCAGAACAGTACCCATTACATAGGCTGAAACAGGAAGACGAATTGAGAAGACCACCGCAATCAGTACAGCTGATAAAACAGAAAGCAGGGTTGCTTTGAAGATTTTCTCTAGTTCTACATAGGAGGCAAAACGCCAGATGGAGTTATACAGTTTCATCAGACTGTAAATCACCAGAACAACGGGCACATAAATCAGCAGGAACCGCCCCAGGCCTGCTCCAAATTCCTCAATCATCAGATTCAGATGCAGGTCAAAACGTATATAAACTGCCGCAAAATACGAGAAGGCAACAGTCATGGCATCATAAAGGCCCAGATAGAGAGCCACCAGCTGCCAGTGCTGCAGAGATCCGCGGGTATAGCGGAGCGGTTTTTTCTTTTTCATCCTTTTTCCTCCTCTCAGTATTTTGAAGAAGTTTTAAATTCTGACTAAAATTCTGTTAAAGCACCATTCTACCCTCGCTTCAGACAGAACAGACAAACTCTCAATACTCTACTCTTTTCCTTCTGCTTCAGAGACTTTCTTCAGATTTCTAAATTCCTCTGTGATTTCTTTTCTTCGAACAAACAGGGCTCTGAAACCGCGGTAGATCAACAAGAAACCAATCAGCCACCTGTGCCTGCTGAAGAAGGGAAAATGGGTTTCCAAATATCCCTGCTCCGGAAAAAGCCGCTTCCAGAGATAAGCCTGCTTGACTTTCTTTGGACTTTTTCCTTCTTCTTCCATTTGAGACAGGGCATTGGCTACCGCATTTTCTTTGGTACCATAAGTCCCGCTGCCAAGAAAATAATCCAATGCCTGCTGATCTTCCTGGCTGAGATCTCTTTCTTCAAAAATAAAAGCTCCCAGACGCCTGAGCAGCGCTTCATAGTCACTAAGACCCGTCAGTTGGAGCTGTTTCTGCAGATAGGACTCATCCATCTCTGTGCGGCTTTTGCGAAACTGCCAGGCATCCACTATTTCTCTGGGACCGCATCCTGCGGATTTAAAATGCTTCCAGGAATGGGCGATCATCACAATAAAGTGATCTTCTGCACCAAGACTGTATTCACCACACCCATCAGTGCCTTTTGCAGCTCTGTTCCAGGTCTGGTCAAAATAGTCATACAACGGCTGATCCGGTCCAAGAAACTCCCTGTGCATCTCAAAAAGACTGGTCTGCCCCATTAAAAAGACATCTACAATGCCGTCCGTTGAGATCACTCTGGCCCCTGTTTCTTCCATGAGTTCCTTCATGGCTTTCTGGCTGGTGCCTTTCTGCGACTGCTCCGGATTCTCGTGCAGTCTGTAAAGAATGTCATTGTCTGACATCTGCCTCATTTCCCGCTTGGGATAGAGGTTTTGAACAAAAGCCCCTTTCAAGGGCAGATAGTCGATTCCCTTTTCATCCATCAACCGACAAAGCAAGGCTCTGTCTTCATCCAGCTGCGTCTGCCTGACCACAGTCTGCCAGACATCCTTTTTCCAGGCTTTCATGCTCTCAGCATCTGGCTGCTTTGGTGCTTTCAGTAGGCCATAATAAGCCAGCACATCCAGTGAGGAAGCAGCAGCCATCAGCCGGACCATCCTCCATGAAACTGTTTCCGGCTTTGGTTTAGCTGTAATATCCAGCAGCGCTGCTCTGACCAGTTCCAACAAATAAAGTCCGGCTTGCCGAGTCTCTGTATTCAACTTACTGATGGGCATCATTGTTCTGTCTCCTGCACTGCCTGATGATCAGGACCACCCTCATGGACGCCGTCCTGTCTTAAAACAGAGAAGACGGTCAGAAAAAGACACTTAAGATCCATGCCAAAGCCTGCATGATCGGCATAATAGCCATCCAGAGCAGCCTTGGTTTCCAGTTCCAATTCATCTCTTCCGTGAATCTGGGCCCAACCGGATAAACCAGGTTTCAGTCTGGCAGAACCGTTGGCTCTTCTCAGCGCCATCAGATCGTCCTGATTCCACAGGGCCGGTCTTGGTCCGATCACAGACATCTCTCCTTTGAGAATGTTGAATAGCTGCGGCAGTTCATCAAGAGATGTTTTTCTCAGGAATTTTCCGGAACGGGTGATGTATTGTTCCGGATTGCTCAACAGATGAGTTGGCAGATCCTTGGGGGTATCTGTGCGCATGGTACGAAATTTCAGAATGTCAAAGTAGGTGTCTCCCTGACCGCACCGGCGCTGTCTGAACAGCACAGGACCGGGAGAATCTGCCTTAATCCAGAAAGCCAAACCCAGCAGAACAGGGGAAAGAATCACAATTCCTGCAGAGGATAAAAGAACATCACATCCGCGCTTGACGTATTTTTCATAAATCATGTTCCCGTTCTCCTTTCCTGCCTGCAGAAGTACGTATAACTTCATCTTCGGCTATTAATTATTTAATGTTTTTTGTAAATGTTTTAGTCTAATCTTTTTGCTTCAATAAATTTCAACCGTTTTCTATACTTTCAGACATTTCAAGCTGTTGTCTCAGAGTCTCTGTCGCAAAAAAATCCGGATTTCTCTAAAACAACGAACGGTTCTTTGAAAATTCCTGACGGGCAAACCGGTCTGTCTGCAGACTGATCAGCGTGATTGTGGCCGGGTTATTCCATCTTGGCAGTTTCTGCTTTCCGCTGGAGAGCCCGGCAGAGATTACCACAGGAAGATCTTCGTTGAAGACCAATCCACCGCAGGCTTCTGGAAACCAGCCCTGATCCGGTGCCCACAATCCGCCGACTCCGGGAATGATAACCTGTCCTCCATGGGTATGACCACTGAGAACCAGATCCAGATCCCAGTAATTTCCGGATTGGTTCAGCCAAAAGGAATCCGGACGATGAGAGATCACCAGTTTGAAGCCCGGTGCTTCTTTCATCTTGTGCAAGAAAGCCAAAGTCTGTGGATCCATGCTTTCTTCTTCCACCGTATCTTTTCCGTTCAGGGCAAAGCTGTAATCATACAGACCGCCTATGAGAACATCGTTCCCGTTTAAGGAAATGCGGACAGCCTTTCGATCCAGAACTGAGATACCCATTTCTTCCAGGTCTTCCTGAATCTTGGGCCAGTCATCTCTGGCTAGTTCAGAATTTCCCGGAGAAAAGTAAACCGGCTTGATTTCAGTCAGTTTTCTGCAGAAATCAAGTTCATTTTCAGGATCTGAATCCTGATCATCGATGATGTCTCCGGCAAGAACAATAATCTCTGCTATTTCTGCTTCTTTTTTTACCGCACTTAGAAGATCTTCATTGTCCCTGCCAAAGGAATCAGAATGTAAATCAGACAGAAGCAGGATCTCAGCCTGATTGAGCAGCTTATTGGAAAAGACAGTCTGCTTCTCAGTTACCAGAGAGCGGGACCGAACTGCACCAGCTTCATACACCATCAAACAGCACACCAGAAAGCCGCAGAAAAGAATCAGAACCAAATGATCCGATTTTTTCTTCTTTTTCTTTGGGGATTTGGTAGGATACCAATCCATTTGTCCTGTCTCTGTTTTTTTCATTCGTTTTTCTGTCTTTCCAGTCAAAATCCTGAGTGGATGCTCTTGGTTCTTTTTTTAATCCGTTCATGCAGAGCCTGCAGCGTTTGACTCACCACAACATCTCGGGAGAAGTGCTCTTCCATGTGCTTTCGTCCAGCTCTGCCCATGGCTGCGCGTTCTTCATCGCTTTTTTCAAGCATCATCCGGATGGCCTGCTTCAGGCTCTCCTGATTTTTGACTTCCGTCAGCAATCCGCTTTTTTGATCGATCACAGCCTCCTGACAACCAGGGATGGCTGAAGCAATCAGCGGACAGCCCATGGCTGCTCCTTCTAAAAGCACATTGGATAGGCCTTCATGCCAGCTTGGAAGAATGACACAGTCCGCCAGTGTATATAAAGGACGGGGATCGTTGAGAAATCCATGAGATTTGGCCCAGCCTTCCTTTTCAATGACCTGCAGCCTTTCGGTATATTCGTCTTCACAGAATCCCGCAAAGTCGAACTGAAAGGGATAGCCTTCCTGGTGCAGTTCTTCCAAAGCCCCCAGAAGTTCATCCATACCCTTCTCTTTCATGAACCGGCCAAGGTAGGCCAGATGAAGTTTATTTGAAGAAGCATCATTACCTTTCCGGGTCTTTCTCTCCACAAAGGGATAATCTTCCAGACTCACCCCGGCCCCGTTTAAGACTACAGCCTGATTCTGATGAATCAGTCCCTTTTGGATGAAAAACTCCGCATTGGTCTGATTCTCGAAAAAGACGCCGCGTGCTCCTTTGGCAGCTCTTTTATAAAGGTAGGAAGCAACACTGGAAATGCCGGTTTTTTGAAACGCTGTCCCCAATCCCTGCACATGCAGGAAGCAGGGAATCTTTCTTTTAGTACACAAAGGTGCGAGATAGACATTGGGCTTAATGGAATAGGTGATCACTACATCCGGTTTGACTTCATCTAGGACTTTTTTATATTCCTGAATCAAATTCAGGTCCTTGATGGGATTGATGGAGCGTCTGTCCATTTCAATGTTCCTGAGGGTCAATCCGAGGTTTCTTAAATCGTCTTCATGTCCAACAAAAGGCGTGCACAGTACCACTTCATATTCAGCCAGCAGCGCTGTAATCAGCTGTCTGCGAAACCGGTAAAACATATAGGAGTGATTAGTGGCCAGAAGGATTACAGGCTTGTTATTCATGAACTGTTTCCTCTTGGCTGTCATTTGGATCAGCGCCATTCATTTTGGTTTTGCTGGTTTTCGAAAACCTGAGACCAGCTGAGGATACGGATCGGGTTCCCCCAGCTGATTCTCCTTCCTTATCTTCAATCACAGGAAAAACAGCCATCACAGGGATTCCCAGATACTGCTCGGCTTCTTTTTTGGAAGAAAGAGTCCGGTCTTTGAAATAAAGTGCAGCAGCATAAATCGAGTAAAGAGCAGCTCCAATGAGGGCTCCTCTGATCACAGAGTTCCTGGTGGAAGTTGCGGTTACGTTGGTAAAGGGTGTAACAGGATCCACCTCCAACATTCCGTTAATGGAGACTTCCGGTCCTACCTTGTCCATCAGAACTTCTTTAACCGCTTCACACAGCGCCATGGATTTCTGCTGGTCAGAACCATACGTGCGAATGGTAATGATTTCTGTATCCTTCTGGCGGGAGACGTTATAGCTGCCGAATTCTGACAGAGATTCTGCTCCCAGATATTCTGCAATCTGGTCCCGGTAGACTTTGGACTGAATCAGTCCCAAAGCATTGGAGATCTGGGAAGTGCTGTTGGGGACACGAACTTCCCGACCGTCAACTTCCTTATTTAAATAAGGAGGAATATAGAGGGTCACAGAAGCGCCTTCTACTGTAGAAGTGGTACCGGGTCGAAGATAGCCCATCAAGGCACCGCAGACAATCATGGCCAGGATCAGCAGCTTCCAGGATTTAAAATACGTTTTGAAAAACTTCGCCAGATCCAGCTGATCCGGTTCATCTTCAATGACTTCTTCGACAATATCGCCGTTTTCATCCAGAAGAACAAGCCTTGTTCCGATGCCATGATCTTTTTGGCTTGCTCTGGAACGTTCATCCATACCGCTCATGTCTTTTCCTCCTTTCTGTTTTGAAGCAGACTGTTTTTTCTTCTCAACAGAGTCTGCTATTTCTTTTCCAAATCAGGCAGAACAACAAATACGGGAATTCCCAGATAGTTTTCTGCTTCTTCCTTGGTCTTGAGCCGCTTGTCCAGCACAACCCGCAGGAAAATGTACACAGCATCGATAATCAGACCTACTGCCGCCCCCTGCAGCATATACACACTGATCGGGGTAGAAACGGATTCAAAATTCAGCTTGGGCTGATCCACCACGGTAATGTTGTTCAAATTCAGGTTTTCCTGCATGGTGGCAATAAAAGCAGAAACAGTGGATTCAACGATCTGCTTGGACAGCTGCGGATCCGCTGTAGTTGAAGTGACAGAAATCAGCTCTGTACCAGAAACCGGTTCTACCGTCAGGGTTTGCTGAATGGCTTCCGGTGTCATGGTTCCGATTTCTTCTGCTGCTTGAACCATGATGTTTTCTCTGGTCATCAGAGCAATGGCATTGTTCAGCAACGTTCGGTTGGTGCTGATCGAGCTCTGATCCAGATCACCGTTATCATCAAATTTCGGAGTCAGAAAGATCGTCGCATTGGAAGCATACTGCGGCGGATCAATGGCTGATCTGCCGAATCCATACCCGAAGGTACAAAGCAGAACAACCGCAATGAGCAGAATCAGATTCTTGCGGGCAACATGGAGAATGTCTTTCCAGCTGACGGTGGTATCACGAATGGTTCGGTCCTCAGAGCGAACGGTGTCTGTCCAGTGTTTCATATTTCTGTTTTTTTGCTCAGTATGACCGGACTTTGAAGTTGAAGACATGGCAAATCTCCTTTCCAACTATGAAGATCAGGAAGAAGTCTTCCTGTCGTAATTTTTTAATTTTCAGGCTGTCTGCAGGCTCAATCCCCATTGGCAGAACCGGGAATCGGTGCAGATAATCTGTCTGTTTTTTAATATGCGTTGCTTAAAGCAAAGTCAACACAACCTGTTTAATCAGTATAGATTTCTAAAGCATACCAGGCAATATCTCGATTAAAACTGTGAAATTTTATTTACAATTCGTAACTAAATTTATTTCCCAATCAGGGAATGAAAGCAGATTCACGAACCGTTTTCCTGATTCATTTTCTTTCATTTCCTGCCCACAAAACCCTTCAGAGATCAGAAATCCATAGCCATTTTAGCGGAGGCTTCCTCATCGAGAACAGTCACCTTTTCATCGATGACCCGGTAGACCCGATCGCACAGATTCAGCACGCTGGGACGATGTGTGGTCACAATAATTGTCTTCTCTGGTTTGTTCTGCATAATGTTCCGCAGGACATTGCGCTCTGTCGTGACATCCAGTGCAGAGGTCGCCTCATCCAGCAGCAGAACAGGAGCATCCCGCAGTATAGCTCTGGCAATGGCAACGCGCTGTGCCTGTCCTTCAGAAAGCCCTTTTCCCTTCTCTCCTACTTTGGAATGAATCCCCTGTTCCATGCGGGAAACAAACTCCCAGGCACAAGCCTGTTTCAGGGCCTGTTCAATCTGTTCGTCTGTGGCATCTTCTTTGACCATCCGCAGGTTTTCCGCGATGGTTCCTGAAAGAATGGTGTTTCCTTGCGGAACATAGGAGAAGACGCTTCTGGTAGAAGCGTCAGCCCTGACAGTTCTGCCATCCGAAGCATCCTGCAGCGTAATCTCGCCGGCAGAGGGATGGATCAGTCCCAGCAGCAGGCGGATCATGGTGGTCTTTCCTTCACCTGAAGGACCGATCAGAGCCACAATCTCTCCGGGATGAGCCTCAAAGGCAGAACTTGCAATCACGGGTCTGTTCTCTGTATAGGCAAAGTCCACATCATTCATGGCAACGCACAGTCCCTTCTCAAACTCAGGAACCTCTCCCTGGAAAGGTTCCTGATCCAGATCCATTAGTTCGCGGATTCTGGCGCAGGAGACTGAAGCGTTCAAAATATTGGGAACAATGGAAACCAATTTATTAAAGGCGGAGGTCAGTGAACTTCTCTGCTGGAGAAACAGGGTCATGGTGCCATACGTGATCTGTCTGGTCCACAGCTGAAACAGACAATATCCAAAAGCCGCAAATTCCACCAGCAGGGAAAGAAGACTGAGAACTGAACTGGTCAGAATGGAATAGCGGTTGTAATCCAGATTCAGATCCCGGTAATCTGCCAGTCTGTCCTTCAATCTGTTGGAATACTGGGAAGAAAGGCCAAAGCTTTTAATGGTATCCAGGTTATAGAAGGACTCCACTTCAAAGCTCATGAGGCTGCTGGAAGCTTTTCTGACCTTTTTCAGATATCTTCTTTGAATTCTCAGCATGGTCTTGGAACAGAGCAGCAGCAGCGGTGCTGATGAGATGGCGATCAAAGCCATGATGGGAGAGTAATACCAGATGACACAGAAGGTAGCGATAAACTGATACACAGAAATGATCACAGTCGGAATCCAGTTCACCGCATTGCTTGCCACCGCACCAATATCCGTATTAAAGCGGTTGAGCAGATCTCCGTGAGAAAAGGCATTCAGCTGCATCCAGTCTGCCCTGGTCAAATGATCATAGACTTCCTGCTGAATGTCATTGTTGATGTCCACAGAAAGCTTGGTGGAAATCCGGTTGGTTAGGGCATTGAAGGAAATGGAAATCAAAGAAGAGGAGACCATGATCACAATCAGCAGCCAGAGTCTGGAGAACTGAAATCCGGTAATGATATCGATGGTGTACTTGGAAGCAACAGCGGAAATCAAAGAAAAAGTAGAAGAGAAAATGCCTGTGAGGGTATAGAAAAGGACGGCACCTTTATAACGTTTTGTATATCGAAGGATCCATTTCCAGTCCTCCCATACGTCCTTCAGAGTTCCGTCTTCCTTTTTCTTCTTCATTTCCTGCCAGAATACAGAAGCTCTGGCAGCCCGGTTTTCTTCCTTTTTTTCGTTTTTGAAAAGCTTCATCCTCTTACCTCTGCTGCCCGGCAGCTGTTTTCCGTTTTTCAATCCAGGCAGACTCGTCTTCCAAATTCTGCTTTAGTTCAACCAGCAGTCTGATTAATCAGTTCGTTTCTGTCTATGAAAAATCCTGTGCATCCAGGCAGCTGTTCTGCGCAGCCACACAGCTCTGTTCCAGGGACCCGCAAAAAATTTCCAGACCAGATTTTCCGGGGTGATCCAGTGACCACTGCATTTTGCTTTGGAGACAACAGCCTTCACCTGCACGGGTTTTACAGGCTCTGCGTTCAGCTGGTTGTCCCCCCAAATCATCAGCAGTTTCTCACTGGCCATCGCAATCCGGTGCAGGACATACTGCCCGTTCTCCCGCTGGAAAAGCACAATGTCACCCGGTTTATAAACCACATTTTGTTTTGGTGCCAAAAGATAGACCTGGTCTCTTCCGTCCTTCAAAAAAGGTTCCATGGAATGACCGGCAACCGGGATGAGTGCCCCTTCACTTTCGTTAATTGAAGAAATGATTCTGTCCAGCATAAGCCGGGTATCCACTTTTTTCATAAGCAGAATCATACAAAAAAGCTGCAGAGAACTCCACAGCTTGCGATTTAATAATAATAAACTGAGTCAATTTCAGATCTGCTTCCCGTTAATAGGTGTAACGGGTATAGACAATCTGTCTGGTCATGGGATTGATGGTGACCGTATAGTGTCTGCCGTCCTCTCCCTGAACATCCACTTCCACCATGTCGTCATCCCTCATGGTCAAAGTGTAATCCTCCTGTCTGACTTCTTTGTTCTTGATGTGGTCTGCTACGGCCTTGATGAGCTCTTCCTTGGAATAACTGCCCTCTGGAAGAGAAAGTCCATCTTCTTCAGAATTGTCTTTCTGATCAGAATCAGATTCTTCCTTTGAACTGTCGCCCTCTTTTTCAGAGGACTGTTCCTCCGGTTTAGAAGTCTCAGACTCCGGCTCTTCGTTTTCAGACTTCGGTTCTTCATTCTCGGGTTCTTCTTCCGGGTTCTCCTCCTCGGGTTTCTCAAACTGATAGGAAGTAACCTTTCCATTCGCGCTTATGCCAATGGTGTAAGTTCCCTTCTCTCCGGCAATGGCGACAGTATATCCTCCGCCTTCTTCTGTACAAGTCAAGTCAGTGATTTCATTCTCTTCCAGACCGGAAGCATCGGAGGCAATTTGAGAAGCCAGCTCAGGGGTCATATCAACCCCTGCTGTCTGGCAGCCTGCAAACAGAAACAGTACAGGAAGAACGATGGGCAGAACAATCTTTCTGTCAGTCCTGATTCTCTTCTTCGCTTCCGTAACCATATCCGTAACCGCCATAATCGCCATAACCGTATCCGTAATCATAGTAATAATAGTAACCGTGCTTTCTGTTCGCTTCTTCTGCCTTGGTCAAAATGGCTCCAATGATATTGGCACCATTGCGCTTCAGTTCTGTCAGACCTTCTCTGGCAGCAGCCTTATCGGTATCTCTGGCAGAAACCACGTACAGAGTTCCATCTGCCGCATTGCATACAGGAATAGCATCCGAAACTGCCATGCATGGCGGGCAGTCAACAATGACGATGCTTGCCTGCTTTTTGGCATTGTCCATCAGCTGTCGGAACCGCTTTGAAGCTAACAGTTCCTGAGGGTTGGGTACACGCTGTCCGCTGGTCAGGACATAAAAGTGATGAGTATCATCGATATCCACCTTCTGCACTTCCGACTGAGTAAACAGATCTTCCTCTCCGGTATAGTGGGTCAGCAGATTGCTCAGACCTTCTGTATTGGAAAGCTGCATCAGTTTGTGAACCGACGGGTTTCTCAGGTCACAGTCAACGAGCAGAACATTGGAAAACTGAACCCCATAAGTCTTGGCCAGGTTCAGAGCTACTGTACTTTTTCCTTCGTTGGGGAAAGTGGAAACAATGTTAATGATTTTCAGATTCTGGTCAAACTGGGAGAACTCTATATTGGTTCTCAGCTGTCGGAACCGTTCGTCCAGATTCATTCTTGATCTTGTTGCTTTGCTTGGTTTTTTATGCGCCATCCCGATTCTCCTTCTTCTCCTCAGTTTGTCTCTTTCTTTTGTGCAGCCACCGCAGGATCCTTTTTTTGCAAAATTCTACTCACTGACAAAATGATTCTGAATCAGCGTCTGCAGAAAGGCTTTGTAGTCTTCTCTTGCTGTTTCAGGCTCTACTTCATATTCTTCCGTCATCGCCGCAACGATCTGTTCTTCCTCTGCCCCCTGCTCCAGCAGGTTCCAGATGAAAAGACCTACCTCATTGACGGTAATCATGCCGGAAAACTCCAGTGCAGTCTGACCTACCGGAACCAGAATAATATCTCCCAGAACTTCCCGTTTTACAAATTTTCCATTGATTTTCATAACCATGCCTCATTTTTCGTCTTCATACGTCCGAATCATCACAATGCGTCCGGCATCTCCAGAATAGTGAAAAGGGCGCAGTGTTGCGGTTTTCCCGGGTTCCAGATTCTGGACAGATGCTGTATAGGTAATGCCGCCTACATACGTTTCCTGCTCCGGATAATAGAACTTATAGAATACCCGAACTGTCGGGATGGTTTTATCTGAGATATTTTTCAGAACAATTTCATCTCCATCAGAGGACACCACTTCAATCTGATCTTCAGACAGTTCAAAGGGCGCAGGATCAGTTGCGGTCGCAGTAATGGATTCAATCTTTCCGTCTGAAAATGCCGTTTCCTTCTGATCCATCACAATGGCAGAAGCTCCTGCCGGAAGAGAAGTGACCTGAAAGGAATACTTTCCTGCATCCGTCTTGACATCAACCCATGCCAGTTCGATGTCTTCATCTCCCGTGTTCTTCACCAGAATCGCAGCAACGTTATCAGTCTCCTCGTCTGATCCATCCTCAATAAAGACACCAGAGTAAGCAGCCAGTCTCTGAACCTGCAGAGTGGCAGCTGAAAGAGTATAAGGCAGAACAACGTTCTGTTCCGCATTTTGATTTTGATTCTGTTGTGATCCGGATTCATTCAATCCGGAGTTGTTGATCCTGTTTTTCCATTCTTCCCCAGTGGGCATCTGACTGGGATCGCTGTTTTGATCTGTTTCAGTCTTTTCTTTTGCATCCTCAGAAGTTGACTGCTGATTAGACGGCGTTGTCTGTCCATGATCAGCACTCTGTTGTTCGCCCGGTACCTTCCCATTCTTGGAAGAAGCCCCTGCAAAAGAAGCTCCAACAATTGAAGCAAGAACAAGAACGATCAATACCGGAAGAATCAGTTTCTTTTTCTCAGGTAGTTTCATTCCCGTTTTCTTCCTTTCCAGTTCTCAGAACAGTCTGATAAGCCTTCTTCATAGCCTTTGTCATAGCGCATTTGTATTGAGGTACCTGGTCAACCTTTCCGGTCTCCGTCAGAGTCATTGCCATACAGGGCCGGCAGGCTTCCTTCAGCGAGCAGTCTCTGCAGGTCACAGGAAGTCTCACCGCATCTGTTTCTTCCACAATTTTTTTCCAGGCTTCAGAAAATCCCGTTTCAAATACATCATTTCCCTGATGGGGAATCATACCGCAGGCTGAAAGTTCACCTTTCCAGGTAATCCAGAAAGAACCTCTTCCTGCTGTACACAAAACTTTGTCTCCTTCTTTGCTCAGTTCCAGTTGACAGTCTTCATCGGTATTATCCACCATCTCTTCACACTGTCTGAGACTTCTTTCAACACTCTCTATTCCATACTGCATTTTCTGAGCCCGAACTAGATGAAGTGCTGCTTCTTCCGGATTAAACCGCATGTTGTGACCTACCTGATTTTCATCTCTGCGCAAAGGCGGGAACATGTACGTTGTAATCTGCAGAGGATATTCGTTCTCTGTGGCAAAACGGATAATGGCGGGCATATCCTGGACATTCAGAGGCGTCACGCTGCAGTTGAGTTTTACCGCAATTCCCGCCTCTTTCAACAGAGTCAGAGCTTTCATAACCCGATCAAATCCATCGGGAATTCCGCTGAGCTGCTGATAAGTTTCATTGGAAAAACCATAAAGTGTAATGTTGATCCGGCTTGGCGGAGTCCGCTTCAGCCATTCAACCGTCTTTTCATTAATCAGAGTGCCATTAGAATTCAGGGAAACCACAATTCCCAACTTCTGGAGACCTTTTACCAGCTCAGGAAGATCTTTTCGAATAAATGGTTCTCCTCCAGTCAGAAGAAGAAACAGCAGTCCCTGATCTCTGGCTTCCTCTGCAATCCGAAGCCATTCAGCTGCAGAGCGAAGACCTCCCTGCTTTTCCTGTTCTTCCTTTGATAGGCGGACATAACACATTTTGCAGCTTAGATTGCAGCAGGGAGTCAGTTCAAATGTTCCCTGCGCAGGAACTTTTTTCTTAACAGCTTTTGAAACAATATACTGTGTCAGTGGTGGGGTCTGATACTTAATCATGAGAACTCTGTTCCTCCTTTCCAAACAGTTCGTTATAAAGGATTTCTACTGCCCGTACGTCCGGAGTGCATTTCAGCAAATAGACAGGTACTGAACAAATCATTTCCTCCAGATGAGAAATCGCCAGTGATAAGAGCAGTTCATCTGTTCTGGGCACATTGACCTGGGAAAACATTCTGGCAAACGCGACATTTCCTTCCATACGCTCCAGTGTATTCACAGGAGCCTGCTCCAGGAGAATCACAGTCTTTAAAGGTGCACCCTCATTAATGTAGATGGAAGAAGATCCTGCATGAGGAAGACCATAGGCCATAACTTCCGAATCTTGATCATCCGTATCTGCAAGACGAATGCCGGCCCTGTCTCCATTCAGAATTTTCGCGCCCTTTTCTTTTTCCCAGAGAGCAGCCTGGGTTGATTTTCCCGTCTGCTTTGGGGCACAGAATGCGACAGTCACTCCTTCAAATTGAATCAGAGAACTATGAAGAATGAAAGACCGGTTCATCAGAAAAAACGATTCCAGATATATTTTTTTCAACAAGACATCAGTGTTCATCATGTTCTTCCTGTAGGAAGAATCACAAATCACAGTGATCTTACCCTTTTCCAGAATACTCTTGGTTAGAAATCCATTCCCTTTATTTTTCCGGTTGTAGATGATGCATTTGTTCTCAGACCGTTCTCTGACTTCGGTGATTGACTCCGATGGAAATAATATCGATTCATCAGATGGGCCTTCGACAGTTCGTACAAAGGAAAAAATGATCTCTCCGGAAAATTGAGATTTAGATCTGTCCGTTCCGGAAAGGAAAGGCTTCAACTCAGTGCAGATTCCAAGATCTGCAGGGGCACTAAGGCAATACGATTGGCCCATCAGAGTTAAGGAATAATCCATATATCGAAACAATCCTCCCTTTCAAAAGAAAGACGGCCGTTTCCAGCCGTCTTTGGAATAACTATTTCATTCTATGCAGATGCAAAAATCTGAATTGCATCCTGAGGTGCGTTATAGCAGATAGCAGTTCCATTTTGGGACTCGCCACTGAAATCAGCCGGATCTTCAATAATGGTACAATCAACGTCTGCTGTAAAAATTGAGACATTTCCCATATCCCAAACGCAACTATTAACACCGGGAGCTGCATGAGTCGGCCGTCCAACACTGGAAATCTGAGAAAGATCCAGATGGCAGTTCACCGCAATAGACTGAGCCAGCTCATAGGATTCAACATAGATGCTTGGTTTCTGATAACTCTTTTTCATATCATACCTCTACTAGTGGAACCAGCCGAAAAGACCTTCAAAGAGAGTCTTCAACCAGCTCTTGGGTTCTGAATCAGAGTCTACTTCATCATCATCACCATTGTCAATTTCAACATCTTCATCAGGCACCTCTTCTCCGTTATCAGAACCTGCCATAAAGGTCTGATAAGAAGCCAGTGCCGTTTCCTCACTCAGAGCCTGAACAACCGGAGCATCGGCATTTTCCTTATATTCAGTATTTGCGGTACGGATATTGGTGATCGCAAGCAAATTGTCATCTGCATCTGCAGCTTCAGTATTTTTGATCACAATGCATCCTTCAGAATCTGGAGTCACTTCCCAGTACTGATCCATCGTAGAAGAGACTGTAATAGTCTGAGTATTTACCTGAACTGCTACTGGTTTTGCATCGTGAGCCTTCAGACCTACATATACCTTGTCATGTGTTCCTTCAGGCACTTTGATTACCACCTGTTGCTGTTTATTCAAGTAGATTTCATTGGCAGGTGAATTTGCGTGATCATATTTTCCTACAGCTGCCGTCACTTTACCATCTGCGTCTGTGATTTCATCAATAAAGACAGCCGCTCCTTCTTTCACGATATCTTTGACTGGATTGAAGTGCGCATTGAACTCACCTTCATAGACTCCGTCCAGTCCGTCTGCAGCTTTTCCATCGTTGAGCGGGTTATAGACACGAATTCCATCGAGATAGTACTTCGTTCTGCCCTTCTCCATCTCTGTTGCTGCAGAAGTTACTGTCAGTTTGACAGTATAAGTGTCATACGGCAGATCCATTACAGAGAACGTCGGAATGGTGAAATAATCTCCAGCTCCGGAAGAGAAAGATTTTGTATCGATAATAAATGTCTTTCTATACGCAGGCTTATTCTTCTCGTTAAGCTTTGTGCCGGTTACCTGAACAACGATTGTTCCAGATTCCATATTGGTTCTGGAATAGATGTCAGTTCCTGTTCCGGTAAAAGAGTAGGAAGCTGTAGAGACACTGCCGTTAGCAGCATCAGCTACATGATGTGTTCCATCGCTGTCGCCATTAGAAGCATCGCTCCAATGTCCATGAACTTTTGAGGTACTGTAGTCTACGCTGGCGTCACCAGTTTGAGTCCAGCTGCCTGTATACTCAATGCCCACACGTCCGTTTTCTTCACCAGATACAAATGTATCCTCATAATATACGCTGTTTGCTGGTACTACACTGACTCTGCTCCAGAGATTTTTGGTTGTCTTATGAGCATCAAGATTAAGAATCTGATCATCATATGTCTCACCGAATGCAAAGAACTTATCTACCTTGGTCCAGTCAGTTGTTGTTGGAGTATAAGTAGCAGTTGTACTGTCTTTGGAGGCAAACTTACCGGAGATAGTACTCAGACTGTTCAGCTGGTTAATACCATCGGCAAGAGAAGAGAACTTCTGATAATCGCTGGATACATTCTTCACAGTCTGCAGTTTCCAGTCAATTGCATCCATGCTGATTCTCTTAGCGTAGTCAACGACATAGGCCTTATCAGCAAGGTAGGTCGTTGGTCTAGGGAAACGAACAACTTTCAGATCATCTCCAGCTGTTCCAGCTGCATCGGCATCTGCCGTTGTCTTATTCTCGTAAATACCGGTATGTTCACCATTTGTATAGACAGTGCTGTTAAATGTTGCGGTTGCTTCATCAGGCAGAACATTATCGATGGTGATCTTAATCATGTAGCCATCATGACCTAAGGCCACATAGTTTTTGCTGAAGTTAAATCCTTCTACATCCACATGGTTGTCTGTGATTGAGGGCTTGAGTTCAATTGCCCCTGTATGACCTTCATTATTCTGAGTTTGGAAGGCAGAAGTTTCTTTTACATCTACAGATCTGTCAAAGGAGATATCTCCTGTGGATGTTGCTGTTCCTTTATAAACTGCCAATGAAACCTGAGTCTGAGGAGTTACAGTAAATCCATTTTCAATGACATCTCGAATTACACTTTCTCCAGAATAGGAAACATCGGTCGATGGATTTGTTACATCTGTCACGATGGTTTCGAACATATCTGTAAGATCGGAAACATTACCGCCTTGCAGAAAGAACTTTTCAGATGTTTTTTCTCCAAGAGGACCATACACTACACTATAGAACTGTTTTTTATTGGGGTCATATGTATTCCCTGAAGAATCATACCATTTTCCACCAATGCCTAGAATGCTTTTCCAAGAAACTTGAACATAATCACCATCCGCATTTTGTACATAATATCTTTTCCATTTAGATACATTAGAAGCAGGCACATAGGAAGCGTATTTACCCAGTGGATAATTGCTGGAAATCAGATTCATCATGACCGGCATTTTATCCCGATCAACTTCATCATTATAGAATCCAACAGTGTATACATCTGAATGATAAGTATTTTTCAGCTTATAAGCCTCTTCAACAGCCTCAGCAGCATACGAATCATTAAAGTCATTAGTCCCATTTTCGGCAGGATTTCCATCGGTAAATAGAATAGTTACGCGCTTAGCATTTCTTGTCTCACCTACTGGATTATTCTCAAAGATTTTGTTGGCCATTTTCAAGCCAAGGCCCTGTCTCGTATCACCACTTGCAGCCAATCCATCAATTGCATCGGTGATGTCACCGTTTAACTCGTCATTTAAATTGGTGACAGGCATGAATGCATCTGCATAATCTGTATTTGTGAGGTTGTTGTACTGTTTATAGCTTCCATTTACAAACATTACAGTGTTTCTCGCATTCTCTGTACCAGTAAATCCAACAATTGCAACTCTATGATCGATTGTCTCTTCATTTGTTGCATTCGTAGCATTCGTATGCAGATTCTGAACAAACTCACGTGCTGCATTTTTCACGTCTATGAGGTTACTGCTCAAAGAACTAGACTGGTCCATAACCAGAACGATATCTAGCGGCATCGTTTTTGTAATAGGGATCGAAGTTGTACTTCCGGTAGCATAAGCCTCCAGATCGATCGTATACGTGCCGTCATCATTAAGCGTTACGGTCTTGGATGTTTCCATTCCTGATTTTCCAATAGGCTCGGATCCATCTCGTGTTTTATCTTCAGGAGCAGCAGTATTGGCATACAAGGGTGTTGCAGTCATGCATGCAATAATTCCTGCGCTCAGAAGAGAAGGAATCATTCTCTTACTCATGTGGTTTTCTCCTTTACTCTTTCTTTTCTTTTCGGCTCTCGTCTGCCCACCATCTCTTAACAGTTCCATTGTTTATTAAATTAAGCAGGCAGATGAATGGTTAAATAATAGCACTTGGATGTTAAAAATGAAACTCGATTTATCTGTTTAACGAGTTTTATTTCTTCTATAAAGAATGAATTTGCTGTTCTCACTTGCTATTATTCTATTCTGAACCAATCTGGTACAGACGTGTTTTTCCGCCTTCAAGGCTGAGGAATCCCTCCATTACATCAGTATCTCGTGTCAGACGGATCACCAGGCAGTATGGATATTTATCCTGGTACAGTTCATGATCTCCTGCTTCGGCTTTTTCAGGGGTGATCATCAGATATCCGATAGCAGGATCACTGTTCAGATTCAAAGCGATCGCGCCATAGACTGTTTTCTTCGTAACTTTTTCGAGCACTTCCGCAAAATCTGCAACATGAGCAGTAGACATGTGCAGGTCTGCATGCTCTACATCCAGCGGAATTCTGTTTTCTTCCAACGCCTCCACCATAGCCTGACTGAATCCGGCTTTTTGAATCCGGTAGACAGCTTCGGCTTTGTCTTTTTCATTCAGCATATCCATCTCCTTTCATGCAGAACCTTCCGAATTTAAAACTCTCCCCATATTAACAACCAGAATTTTCTGCAACCTTCCTTCTCTTCTGCCTGCAGTTTATAAAGTAGCGAACTGCATTCTTGGAATGGAAGGAACAGTTTTGATCCTGAGAAATTGAATGGAGAATAAATTCTCCGATTCTGAGATTATGTACGCTTTAAACTCTCGTCAGCTCACTCTCTTATTTTTCGGGTACATAGTCATAGTATGAATTATTGACTTATATTTTACAACCCGCAATTTTTAAAGTTCTTGAAGTGTGTCCTTTTCGGCACAGTTCAAGAACTTTTTCAGAAGAAAACTTCATTCATTTTTCTGCTTGGCCTTCTTAGAAGAGAGAATAATCCAGGTTTCTGAACATATCGTTTCAGTTCTTTTTGGTCTATTCATCATCATCTTCTTCTACGGACACAGATTCAATGATCTTCCTTCCTGGCGATGCCTTTCTTTGCCTTTTCCCAGGGATTTCTTTTCTGTTTTTCTGATGGACTGCCATTTCAAATGCCTGCGAAACACTGTTTGCAGGATCTTCCACGAGCCACTGGCGCATATTTTGAGGTGGAGACGTTCTGGCTTCAACATCATTCCAGCCGGCAAAGAAATTCTCTTCGTCCTGAACAGTTTCGAGAGTTTCTGATTCCGTTTTCTGTATCTTGTCATCGCAAACTGTTGTTTTCAGTCCGTTAGGTCCGCTTTTTCTTTTTTTAAGATTCTTCGAGAAAGAATCTGAATTGCTCATACTTTCGCTTATTTCTTTACTTGCAGGTCTTTCTTCTCCTTCTTTTTGCAGTTCTTCAGATGTTTGATCAGAGGAAATTTGTAAATGATCCTCATCTGAACCAGTATGGTTCTGATCCTGCATTGGCTGAAAGGAGGTTCCTGTTATTTCGGTTGGATTTGCTGTTTTTTCTGCCGTTTCTTTTCTGGAAGAGCGGATATGATCTTCCTTTTTGGCACTGAGCTTTCCGTCCTGGTAATCCTGGATGGTGCTGAGAATGATTTCTCCATAGTTTTTCAGCACAGCCTGTCCGATTCCGGGAATTTCTAGCAGTTCTTCTTCTGTTGTTGGTTTTCTCAGGGCTATCTGCATCATGGTCGCATCGTTGAAAACCATATAGGGAGGCAGATGTCTTTTTCTTGCCAGGTTGAGTCTGCGCACTCTTAGGATGGTCAACAAATCTGCAGTAGCCTGATCTTCTGGTGAGGAAGCTGCCTTAAACAGCTTCAGTTTGGCAGAAACTGCTTTCTTGGGCATCATAAGTTTTTCGCCCTTCAGAATTTTAATGGCCTTGGGTTCTACATGAACCAGGGCGTACTGGTCCTTGTCCTTGCGGATATAGCCTTCTGCAAGAAGAAAGTTTGCAATTTCTCTGATTTCTTCTGAAGACGTATCCTTCATCAGACCATAGGTGCTGGTCTGATCCAGGTTTCTGCTTAAAAGCTTGGCGTTTTTAGCCCCTTTGACAATGTCACAGATCATGCTGATGCCGTATCGCTCTCTGACTCTTTTGATGGTGGACAGTATAATCTGGGCTTCTCTGGTAATGTCTTCCTTAATATATTCGGTTTTGCAGACGGAACAGTTCTGGCAGTCATCTTTGAGGGTTTCACCAAAATAGGCAAGGATCACTCTGCGCAGGCAGCTGGTGCTGTTGACATACTTCATCATTTCCTGCAGACGGATTCTGGCTAAACGAATGCTCTGCTCTTCTTCTTCGTTGGCTGCTTCCCTTTGATCGATAAAGAATTTCTGGATCTGATAGTCTCTTCCGGAATACAGCAGAATGCATTCTCCGGGTTCTCCGTCTCTTCCAGCTCTGCCTGCTTCCTGATAGTAGTTTTCAATGCTGGCGGGCATATTGTGGTGAATGACATAGGACACATTTGGCTTGTCGATGCCCATACCAAAAGCATTGGTGGCCACCATAATCAGAATGTTGTCGTAGACAAAGTCATTCTGCATTTTATTTCTTTCTTCCGAGGTCATTTTTCCGTGGTATTTGCCCACACTGAATCCCCTGTCCTTCAGACTTTCATAGAGTTCTTCGACCTGTACGACAGTAGAGCAGTAAATGATGCCGGAAGAATCCGGATGCTTACGGATATAGCGCATAATGAAGTCTCTTTTTTCGCTGTCCGCCATTTGTCTGACTTCAAAATACAGATTGGGCCTGTCATATCCGCCGCAGTAAAACAGAGGATTGTGCAGCTGAAGCTGATTTTGCACATCCCTCTGCACCCGCTGATCTGCTGTGGCTGTAAAGGCTCCGACGACCGGTCTTTGAGGAAGCTTCTCTACGAATCCGCTGATGCCCTGATAGGCTTTGCGAAAGTCCATGCCCCACTGGGAAATACAGTGGGCTTCATCGACGATGACCATACTGATGGAAATGGAAGCACAGGTTTCCAGGAAATGCTCGTTTTCCAGACGCTCGGGGGCCACATAGACAATCTGATACAGTCCTCTTTTCATGTTCTGCTCTGCTTTAATCAGCTGATTCAGACTCAAAGAAGAATTCAGATAAGCTGCTCTGACCCCTTTCTGGCGCAGAGCCTGGACCTGGTCACTCATCAAAGAAAGAAGGGGCGAAATAATCAGGGTTACCCCTTCTTTCTCTATTGCAGGGATCTGATAGCAGATGGACTTGCCCCCGCCGGTAGGCAGAATGCACAGCACATCCCGGTTATGCTCCAAGGCTTCAATAACCGGTTCCTGACCGGGCCTGAAAGAATCGAATCCGTAAATTTGTCTGAGTATTTCCTGTCTGTTCATACTTTTTAGTGTGGCATAAAAAAGAGTTCCCTGCCATAGAGAGGGAACTCCTGTTGTCTTCTGTTTTCCGGTTTGCTTTTCTTTTGGCTTTTTCTACAGCTGGACGTATCCGTTCTTGAGATAAGCTGTCTGTCTTTTCTGGGCCATGCGAACAAACACCGGCAGGTTCATATCCACGTAATCGTAGATCACGACTTCCTTTTTCCCCGGATATTCACGGTGCAGTCGGCCCGAATACTGGCTGATGAGCATGTCTGCGGATACAGGTGCGGCAAGCATCAGCGTATCCAGTCTTGGCAGGTTAAAGCCTTCTCCAATATAGGATCCGGTTCCCACCATCAAAAAGGTCTTCTTTGGATCCTGATGGTCCAGTCTTTCCTTCATGGTCTTCTTTTCTGCTGCTGACATGCTGCCGACAAGCAGAACGCTCTGCTCTGCGTCATCCTTCATGAGCTCATACAGTTTTCTTGCATGCTCACGGTGCTTGGTCAGCACCAGAACAGATCGTTTTTTTTGAAGAGCAGATTTCACATCTTCATGGATCATGGCATTTCTTTCTTCATTGTCCACAATCAGCTGGTAGGCTTCCGCCAGGGGCGTTTTCTCTGCCTGAGACTGCACAAAGAAGCATTCTGTCTGCTTGAAGTATCTGGCAAAATCCTGGGCTGCGGCCTGATCTTTGGCGGTAAAGCGGGTTCTGACTTCTCCTAATTCCATATAGATGACCGGTTCCTGCTGATCCGTTCTTTTGGGTGTGGCAGAGAACCCGTAGCGGTATCTGGCTTTGGATTTCTGGAACAGAGGCTGATAAGTCTTCGCAAAGGAATGATGGCATTCATCGATGATGATCATGCCGTAATGACTGAGCAGTTCTTCCAGATTGTTCTGCTTCTGCAAAGACTGCACCATGGCAAGATCCACTTTGCCGGTCAGGGTATTTTTTCCTGATCCTAAAACACCGGGCTGATCAATATCCATATTGGAAAAATCCAGGAAGGTTTTCATGTCTCTTTGCCATCCCGAGAGAATTTCCCTGGATGGGACCACCACCAGGGCGCTGCAGTTTTTCCTGGCAATGAGTGCTGTGCCCATAACCGTCTTGCCGGATCCGGTAGCGGATTCCACAATGCCTGTATCATAAGGAACAAGCTTTCTTAAAGCTGTTTCCTGCTGAGGGCGCAGGATTCCCTGAAAAGCTGCATGAAGCAGTTCGCCTTCTGCAGTTTCCTGCACAATTTCATAAGGAATGCCTGCCTGTTCCAGATGGGCAGTTAGCTGCTCCTTTAATCCATAAGGCAGCAGAATCTCTTCTTCTGTTTCATCAGACTGACTGATGATTCTTCTGGTCTGGTAGTTGGAGTAATTGAGGCGTTCATTTTCGGTGTAATCCGGATTGGCATAGGCTGCCATCTGACGCAGACGGTTTTTCATGGCAGCAGACAAATTCTTCTTCTCTACGCTAAGGCGTGATGCCAGGCGAAGATAAACTGTTCCCTGTACATCTTCTGGGATAAACAGCTGATCAATAGGACGTTTTTGGGGAGAGGATTTTTCAGGGGTTTTTGGAGCAGTCTCCAGGCCTTCCAGCGGTTGACCGCTGACTTCAAACAGAGTCTGCGCATGCATAGTCTCCCTGGCTTTTTCCTTCTTTTTTAATAAGGAATTAGGCCAGGAGGGAGAAAAGAAATCCAGCACATGAGTCGTCTGCAGTTCGATTTCTGCGATTTTTGCCATGGAGATCTTCTGCAAAGAACGAATCTTCTGCCATGGCTTCTCCAATGGGTTTCCTGAGGCATCTGCCAGCCAAGCCTGTTTATTGAGGACTGCACTTCCCTCCAGCGGCATAGGCACCACATCTCCAAACTGATCTTCTCTGTAGGTATCCCTGGACGGAATCATGGCATCATAGCTGATGAAATCCGGCTGATCCACTAGGTCTGCCCCATACCCTAAGATTCTCATACCCAGTTCTCTGGCTCTTTTCATGGTGACGGGCTCTTCAAAGAACAAAAAGACTCTTGCACTGTGCAGAACCTGACTCACTTCAAAGACATAATCCACCTTCAGCTGTTCTAAGATCTGCACCAGACTTCTGGCTCTGGGAAGAGCTTTCTCATTGAGGTCCTGTCCCTGAAAGGAAAAGGTCAAAAAGCTGATGGTCCCGTCTTCCATGGCTGGATAAACACCTAAAAAGAAATCATCCTGACTCATGAGATGTCTTTTCAAATGATCCGGTTCCAGCGGTTCAAAGTGCTGTCCCATGCAGGCTGCACAGGGATTAGGAATAAGTTTTTCATGCAGTTCTCTTCGAAGCTTGTTTTCTCTTTTCAGACAAATGCCTTCCTGCCAGAAGTTGGCACACTTAATATAAAAGCCCCATTCTTGGGTGTTGGGATTGAAATACCCCTGGGAGTACCGGTTTCGGTCAGAAAGAAAAGCATGGAATAAATAACCGGGATACATCTGTTCTGCCATGGCTTTCCTCCCTCCTGTTCTGCTCATTCTGCTCATTCTGGTTAGATAGTTGATTAGATTGGTTAGATCAATTTTGTCCAGGCACACAGAACTTTTTCTGCCGGATGTTCTGCCCTTCAGTTTTGCCGCTTTGGCCTCATCCTTTTTCGCTTTGCGCTTATACCG
>Tibetan_p1__coassemble_122_pt1 | contig 53404 bp, 32 predicted proteins | sample Tibetan_p1__metabat2_high_PE_008 | metagenome-assembled genome bin Tibetan_p1
GCAAAGGACTGAAAATCCTTGTGTCGTTGGTTCGATTCCGACAGAGACCACCACTTGAAAACACACCGGTGCTTAAGCGCCGGTTTTTTATTTTATCTGGCAGAACTGTTTCCTGAAAGAAATAAATGGATCCGGAAAATTCAAGCATCTCTTTTCCTGGAATCCTGAAAGTTTGCAGAAAGTCCTTTCTTTCGGTGATATACTGAATACCATTGAGGTGAAAATTTATGCTGAATCAGGAACAGCTGGAAAGCCTGCTGACTCTTGCCATGAAATCAGAAGCTGATTTCGCGGAAATTTTTGAAGAAGAGACAAACAGCGAAGGCATTTCTATCGCTAACGAAAACATCGAAGAAGCCGTTCGCTCCCTGAAAGCAGGAGCCGGAATCCGTTTATATAAAGGAACGGAATCTGTTTACGGCTATACCAATGATATGACCATGAGCGCCCTGGAAGACCTTGTCAATGAACTGCGGGCAGCCATGGGAAGCAGGGATGAAGGCAGAACCGTTGTTCTGCACCCTGAAGAAGTTAAGAATAACCACCCTGTCAAGATTGACCCTCTGAAAGCACCTCTGGCCCAGAAGACAGATCTGCTGGAAAGAGCTGTTAAAACCGGTTTTGAACAGGATGAACGAATTGTCAAAATGCATGCGAGCATCAACAGCACGGTCCAGCATGTTCAGATTTCCAATTCTGATGGAAAACTGGTCAACGACACCAGAACAAGAACCAGAATGCGTGTCAACGCCTATGCCAAGGAAGGCGACAGAATGCAGTCCGGTTCCGATGCACCGGGCGGATCTGCCGGTCTGGAGTTCTATGAATCCCACACGCCGGAAGATATGGCCAGAGAAGCCGTTCGTCTGGCACTGGTTCTGCTCAAGGCCAAACCTGCACCCAGCGGTGAAATGCCCGTTGTCATCGACAACGGATTTGGCGGCGTCATCTTCCATGAAGCCTGCGGCCATTCTCTGGAAGCCACCGGTGTGGCCAGAAACATGTCTGTCTTTGCCGGTCTGAAAGGCAAGAAGATCGCCAACGAAAAAGTCACTGCCATTGATGACGGTACCATTCCCAACGCCTGGGGAAGCCAGAACATTGATGATGAGGGCAATCCTCAGCAGAGACGTGTGCTCATTGAAAACGGCGTTCTGAACACCTATATGGTGGATCAGCTCAACAGCCGCCGCATGAATCACGAAATTACCGGTTCCGGACGCAGAGAGTCCTACCGTTATGAACCCACCAGCCGCATGAGCAACACCTTCATTGCGCCTGGCACCGACAAGAAGGAAGACATGTTCAAGTCCATTGATTTTGGTCTGTACGCCAGAAGAATGGGCGGAGGTTCCGTCAATCCCAACACCGGTGAATTCAACTTCACCGTGCTGGAAGGCTATCTGATTGAAAACGGGAAAATCACCGATCCTGTTATCGGTGCAGCCCTCATTGGCAGCGGCGCCGATATCCTGATGAATATCGACATGGTCGCCGACAATCTGGAAAGAGCGCAGGGCATGTGCGGATCCGTATCCGGAAGCATTCCCACCGATGTGGGACAGCCCGCTATCCGCGTTTCTAGGATTACTGTAGGAGGTACAGCCAATGAATAAGCAGGAATGGATCCGCCGCGCCCTGGAAAAGGGCATGGATGGATTTGAAATCTATCAGGGAGTCAGCTCCAGCCGATCCATGACCTGGTTTGGCGGCAAGAAGCAGGCTTTCACTGTTTCCAGAATTATCTCCACTTCCGTCAAGGCACTGGTGAACGGAAAATCCGCTTCCATGTCTCTGGAACAGGTGGATGACGACAGAATGGATGAAATCCTCGACCAGCTCGTTGAGCAGGCTTCCATCATTTCCGATGCAGAGCAGGATATCCTCACCGAGCGTCTGGAAACGGAAGAAACCCCTTCTCTGAAAACCTGGGCAAGACCTTCCGTAGAAGAAATCACCGATTTCCTGTCCTCCCTGGAACAGAAACTGCAGAAGGCTGATCCCAGAATCACCCAGGTCAACGAAGTGGAATGGTCTGATGGAGAAGCCAGCCGTGAAGTGGTCAACTCCAGAGGTGTCAGCGCCAGCGATGCCACCACCAGCCAGGTGGTTGCTGCATCCATCACCATGGTGCAGGATGGCGTTGTCCGTGACGGCATGCGCGTAGACCTGGTGGAAAACACAGCCACTTTTGACCAGGATGCCTTCGTGAAAAAACTGGTGGAAGAAGTCAGCAGCACCCTGGGCGCTCACAGCATGAAGTCCAGAACTGTTCCCGTGATTCTGCGCAACGACGTGATGTCCACCATGCTGGGCTGCTTTGCCGGTCTGTTCTATGGCGACATGCTGGCCAGAGGCGTTTCTCCTCTGACCGGAAAAGAAGGCGAGAAGATCATGTCCGATCAGATCACCATCATCGACGATCCCCGTAATCAGGACGCACTGACCCTGAACAACTACGATGACGAAGGTCATCCCACCTATGCCAAGGCTGTGGTGGAAAAGGGTGTCTTCGAAACTCCGCTGCACAACAACAAATCCGCGCTGAAGATGAATGCCCAGAGTACGGGCAACGGCTTCAGAAGCGGCGGTGGGGCCACCGATGTTTCCGCCATGAACCTGTACATCGTTCCCGGCCAGGAAAATCTGGAAGAACTGGAACAGACCATGCAGGATGGCATTGTTATCACCGATCTGGCAGGCATGCACGCCGGCATCGACTTTGTCACCACCAACTTCTCTCTGCAGGCCAGAGGCTATCTGGTCAAGAACGGAAAGAAAGACAGACCCGTTACCCTGATTACCGTAGCCGGCAACTTCCTGGATCTGATGAATCACGTTCAGGCTGTCGGAAGCGATCTGGACTGGTCTTACCGTTCTGTTGCTGCACCCTCTGTACTCTTTGACGGCATCGCCGTTTCTGGAAAGGAATAATCTACTATGCCAACCCAATACAAGAACCCGATTCTCCATGAAGCACTGGAAAAATTCCGTGCTGACCAGACCAACGAAAATCTGTACAAAGCCAGCCATGCGCTGCTGAATACCAAAGTCATGACTCCCGCTGAATGGGATCAGGAACCTAAAACAGGCGAAAATGGCGAACTGCTGTTCAACCCTGACACCAGAATTTCTCTGGGCGTTGTCAGAGGCCAGGATGACACTCTGTTCTTCCCTGTCTTCACTTCCAGCGAAGAAGTGCAGAACTTCTACAAGGGCAAGGAAGTCCGCTGCCTGATTCTGGAACTCAACCAGATTCTGCCTTTCCTGGGCGCTGCCGAAGGCAAGGTCAAGGGAATTGTGGTTGACCCCGCCGGTGTCAACGTACCTTTCAACGAAGAATTCCTGAAGGGCATCTCCGAAGCTTATAAGAAGACTCTCGAACAGAACACCATCCAGAAGGGTACTCAGGTCAGACTCCAGGATCCCGCCGAAAAAGTGGACGATCTGGAAGCAGCTCTGATTTCCAGCGGCTACAACGATCCGGCCATTAACGCCATCTATCTGAAGGAAAGACTGGATTCCGATACCGAATCCCACTGGTTTGTCATCGTGGATTCCAACGAACTGGATACCACCATCTTCCAGAGAATTGGCGAGAAGTGCAAAGGCGCTACTCATGGCAAGAATCTGGAATTCCTGTTCACCAACCAGAAACTGGGAGCTGAAGTGGCAGCTCAGTCCAAACCCATCTATACCCGCCTCGGTGCCTAGTGAGATCGGACAAGTCATGTAAAATGAAAGAAGGGAAACGAAATCCCTTCTTTTTCTTTTTGCAGAAAGGTGGTTGATCTATGAATGAAATGATGCTGGTTCCAAAACCCGTGGAAAAGATTGTCCAGACTCTGGAAAACCAGGGATATGAAACAGTGCTGGTGGGCGGATGTGTCCGGGATACGCTGGCCGGGCGCACTCCCCATGACTATGATGCGGCTACAGCAGCCAGACCCGAAACGGTCCGGGATCTGTTTGAACACACCGTGGAAACCGGGATCAAACATGGCACGGTGACCGTTATTGAAGAGGGCATGCCTGTAGAAGTGACTACCTTCCGGCATGATGGCGAATATGAAGACGGCCGTCATCCCAGACAGGTGGAATACGTCACCTCTCTGGAAGAAGATCTGAAAAGGCGGGATTTTACCATCAATGCCATGGCCTATTCTCTTGAAAGAGGATTAGTGGATCCCTTTGGTGGACAGAAGGATCTGCAGGCTCATCTCATCCGGGCCGTGGGAGATCCGGCTCTGCGCTTTGAAGAAGATGCCCTGCGCATGCTGCGGGCTTTCCGGTTTGCGGCCAGAATGGGCTTTTCCCTGGAAGAAAACACCAGAAAGGCCATCGACTCTCACGAAGATCTGATCAGAAAGGTCTCTGTAGAACGGGTGGTTCCTGAAATCGAAGAAATTCTGCAGACCAATCCTCAGATTCTGGATCAGATGACCGGTCTTCTCAAACCCTGGCTTCCGGAACTGGATGTGATGCTCCATACCGAACAGCATTCGAAATATCACTATACTGATGTGCTGCACCATACTCTGGATGCCCTGTCCAGCCTGAAGAAAGAAGCGTTTGATCCGGCGGTGGCCTGGGCTTTGCTGCTGCATGATACGGGCAAACCGGCGACCCGGAAGTTTTACAACGGGGCCGATCACTTCAAGAGGCATCCGGAGGTCTCTGCCAGAATCGCCAGACGGGTGGTGAAGGATCTCAAACTGCCCAGAAAACTCCAGCGGGACATTCCCGAGCTGGTGCGCTATCATGATTCTTTCTATAAGCCCACGCTGGCCAATCTCTACAAGCTGCGGATTTACCGCGGCTGGAGTGACGAGTTTTTACAGAAGCTGTTCCGGGTGCAGTTTGGAGATATCTCCGCTCATACTATCCGCAGCGACCGGGAAACCCAGCTGAAGGAATTCATCGCCTTCTATGAGGAGGAAAAGAAAAAACGCCCCTTCTCCATCGGGGAGCTGAAGATCAACGGCCAGGATCTGCTGGCTCTGGGATTCAGTGGTCCCGAAGTCGGTGAACTGCTGGAAGCCGTACTGAAATACGCCTTCTATCATCCGGAAAACAATGATCACGATCTTCTGCTGGAAAAAATCAGACAGGGATCCATTCGTCCGGAACCGAAAATCGATCTGGCTAAAAGGGGATAGAGCCGAATCAGACCATAAATCACAGAAAAACAGATGCGAATAAAAGGGGAAAATACATGAAATCACAGATGAAACGAAAGAGAGAAGTTATTCGATGAACGGCAGCTGGACAACCATCCTTCTGCTGGTGGTTCTGGTGCTGCTTGGCATCTGCTGCCTGCTGCTGCTCAAAGTGCTGGCAGCTCTGCAGGCCAGCCGCTCTCTGCAGAAAAATACGGAACTGCAGGATCAGGCCCGCAGTGAAGTGATGATGAAATCACTGCAGAACAGCATTCAGACGCTGAGCACGGATACCGTCAAAAACAGAACGCTTAATGAGCGTATGGAAGCGTCCATGCGGGAGATCAGTGCCGTTATGACCAATGCCAAGCGAAGAGGCAGCTGGGGTGAATACCAGCTGGAAACCCTGCTCCGCCTGTTTGTGGGCAATACACCCGGCGTGATTAGGATGCAGTACACCCTGTCCAACGGAAAAATTGCCGACTGCGCCTTCACCATGCCGGATACGCAGAAGGTGCTGTGCATCGACTCCAAGTTTCCCATGGAAAACTACCTGCGTTTTCTGGAAGCTGAACCGGAACAGGAAGCCGGGGTGCAGAAAGACTTTGAAAAGAATGTGAAGAAGCATATCAATGATGTCGCTGACAAATACATCATCCCGGGAGAAACAGCTGAATTTGCTATTCTGTTTCTGCCCAGTGAATCCCTGTATGAGTTCATCTGCGGGGAATGTCCCGATCTGACCGAATATGCCATGTCCAGACATGTGGTGCTCTGCGGACCGACCACCCTGTCGGGCATGGTCTTCACCATTCTGGGCACCCTGCGTGATGTGGTGCGCAAGAACCGGCTGGATGAAATCGAACAGGAACTGAACCGTTTTGAAAAGGATATTGACGAGCTGTGCAGTGTGAAGGACAGCCTTTCCAGTTCTGTCAATCAGGTGAATCTGAAAAACCAGAAACTGCAGCGCTCTCTCGAAAAGCTCAAATCCCGCTATACAAGACTGCTGAGCATTGAGGGTCTTGCAGAGGACTCCAGTATGGAACAGCAGAAGAACAGCGAAGCAGAATAAAACAAGTGAAAACAGGACGACAATGACCCGGTTCTGCCCAGGCAGCACCGGTTTTCTGTGTGTCTGAGAAAACCAGAAAGAAACAGAGAAAGGAAGATCTCTTTGATCAGTGTCATGAAAGGGGACATTACCCGGCTGGATTTTGACCTCATCGTCAATCCGGCTAATACCCAGCTGCTGCCCGGCGGAGGCATCAACAAGAAAATCTTTGAACAGGCAGGCCGTGGCCTGATCAATGAGCTGCTGACCGAAAGCGAGCAGAAGCCCGGAAGTGCCGTGCTTTCCGGCGCCTACAATCTGCCCTGCCAGGGCGTGATTCATACCGTGGTTCCCGTCTTCAACTTCTCCAGAGAAGAAGAGGAAGACCAGCTGGCTTCCTGCTACTGGAACACCCTGCGCATTGCCTATCAGGTCATGCGAAAGGAAAACAAAGACCATCTGACTCTGGCCATTCCTCCGCTGGGAGCCGGAGCCTATGGCTTTCCGCCCAGGCAGGCCTGTGCCATCGGCGTGGAAACCATACGGGATCTTTTTAAACAGTTTCCGGAAGCCAGAGGCATTGACGTCATTTTCGTCTGCGAAAAGCAGAGTGATTATCAGATCTGCAAGGAGGTGCTGCGCGCATGAAATCCATGGTGGAACTTTCCCATGCCTTTTTACAGGACATTCTTCATCCCCAGGCGCTGGTTATCGATGCCACTCTGGGGCAGGGCAAGGATACCCTCTTCTTCCTTCAGCAGCATGCCGGCTGCATTCATGCCTTTGAAATTGATGAACAGGTCATGGAAGAAACCGCCGCTTTGTTAGAAGCCGAGCAGAAAAAACTGCAGGAGCAGGATCCTCACCGAAAACAGAGCCGGATGATCCTTCATCCCTGTTCCCATGATGAAATGGGCATCCTTCTGAATCAGGAAAAAGGAAAGGTGGATGGCATCATCTTCAACTTTGGCTGGTACCCCAAGGAAGCCGGCCGCTCCGAGACTCTGCCGGAAACCTCAGCCAGAGCGGTTGAACAGGCTCTGGAACTGCTTCGGCCCAAAGGCCGGATGGCTCTGGTGTTTTATGATCACGTTCATGCAGCGGAAGAACAGCAGGCTGTATTAAAAATCCTTGAAAAACACAAAAATGACGTGGAACTGTACAGGTTTCAGAAAATTTTTGCATCAGATGCTCCCTGGCTGTGCCTGGTAACCCGAAAAGCACCCCGCCGGGTGTAAAGTGAGAGTAAGACGGACAACGGGCAGGTACAGATCTGCTCTTTTGCCGACTGAATCTGACAGGATCAACCTGAGCGAGAATAAAGGAGAGAACGGAATTATTCCGACCATCATGACAGAACAGAACCAGGCACCAGAACTGACTACCCCCCATACTGGGATTTCCATTACCAAATCCCAGCTGACCCACCACTGGAAAGAGCGCCTCAAAGGCAACAATCTGGGTGAGCTGAAAGTCACCTATGCCGATGCCGATTATTTTGAAGAGTTCGATCCGAATCTGGACCCGAATACTGTGATTTATGAGGAGTATGTGAAAGAATCCACTCCCGAAGAAGGCCATCTCAACTGGGGCCATCTGACGGTCTACCCCGGCCGGGTCAATGACGAGTATTTCTGCACCCGGGGCTATTTTCCCAAGAATCCCAACGCTGAACAGTACTATCTGTGCATGAACGGCAACGGCCTGATTATGTATAGGAACCGCGCCGGTGACTGCTGGTGCGAGGAACTGGAAGAAGGCAGCCTCCACCATACCCCCGAAGGCGTAGCCAGAAGAATCATCAACCTCTGTGATGAACCTCTGATGTTATCGACCTGCAAGCCCGCCAACAGCGGTGAAGATTACGATGCCATTGCCGAACATCCTTTCCCCTGTCATATCTATGACGATGATGGAGAAATGGGCATCCGTGTGGATCTGCGGGAAGAAGGCTCTTCCGACGAAGCCGATATCGAAGCGCTGCTTCGCGAATAACGAAAATAGGAACAGTCATCCGGAGTTCCCGGATGAGCAGGCACTCTGTTTTGGAACAGGGTGTCTTTTTCTTTTTGAGCAAGAGGAGAAAGCACAGCTTGATTCAAAATCAGTGTCTATGGGTGGTAAACAGTTTGACGGGCATTTACCTTGCCAGATTGATCGAAAAACATGAATGCGGTTGCGAAAAGCCTTTCAATTCTACCAAAGTGCAGTTACTATTAAAGCAGAATGCTTATCCTGCCTAAACAGGATAAACAGGCATTTGTAGACCCTGCAGGACAACTGCCCATTTTGGCCCTGCAGACTGTTTTGAAAGGAGAAAAGAATGAAAGGCAAATTTGGCAAACTGGTGATGTCCGCTGCCATGTCTCTTTCCTGCGCCATGTCTGTTACGGCCATGCCCGTGGCAGCTGAAGAAGTGGAAACCGATTATGAAATTTACCCTGTGCCTCATGACACAGATTACAACGGTGGATCCTTCGTTATCCGCAGCAAGGTAAACGTGGTTTTCGAAGACGGCATCGATTCCTATACCCAGGACAAACTGCTTGCAGTCCTCAAAGACAACAACCTGACCGCATCCATCAGTGATGCACCTGTTTCAGGCGCAACCAACATCATGGTTGGTCTGAAAGACTCCGCCGGAGTCGTAGATACATACGTTCAGAATCATACAAAAGGGGATCTGTCCATTTTTGATGGCAAGATCACTCCCTATGTTCTGGACATGGACAATGGAAACATTACGATTTTAGGCTCCGATACTGACGCTGCCTACTATGGCGTCGTGACTCTGATGCACATCCTGAACCAGCTGGATGGAAAGACCGTCCGCAACCTGGATATCAGCGACTATGCAGACACCCAGACCCGCGGCTTCATCGAGGGTTACTATGGCGTGCCCTGGAGCTACGAAGACAGAATCTCCCTGATGCACTTCGGTGGAGACTTCAAAATGACCTCCTACGTCTTTGCACCGAAAGACGACCCCTACCACAAGGAAAAATGGAGAGAACTCTATCCTGAATCCGAACTGGACAACCTGAAGGCCATGGTAGAAGCCGGCCGCGAAAGCAAGTGCCGCTTCGTCTGGACCGCTCATCCCTTCATGGGCGGCTTCAACTCCAGCAAGGTTGATGAAGAAATCGACGCTCTGCTGCGCAAGTTTGACCAGCTGTATGACCTGGGTGTCAGACAGTTCGGTGTACTGGGCGATGACGTTGGATCTCTGTCCCAGTCCGTTGTCGTAAAAATGATGACCGCCGTTTCCGAATGGGGCGACGAAAAGGGAGACGTATACGATCCCGTCTTCTGTCCTGCAGGCTACAACCATGCATGGCAGGGCAACTATTCCGAGCTGAACAACTATGACGTCAACTTCCCCGAAAACGTTCAGATTTTCTGGACCGGTGAAGCTGTCTGCCAGCCTGTTGAGCAGAAAACTCTGGATCACTTCAGAAGCTATAACAACACCACCGGCAAGGATAAGAGACGTGCGCCTCTGTTCTGGCTGAACTGGCCTGTAAACGACGTCAACCACGCCCGTCTGGAAATGGGTAAAGGTTCCCGTCTGCACACCGACGTGAATCCGGAAGACCTGAACGGTGTTGTAACCAACCCCATGCAGGAAGCCGAAGCGTCCAAGACCGCTCTGTTTGCCGTTTCTGACTACACCTGGAACGTCAAGGACTTCGACGAAGACAAGTCCTGGGCTGATTCCTTCGACTACATCGACAAACAGGCTCCTGAAGAACTGCACACTCTGGCCAAGCACATGTCCGACCCCTCTCCAAACGGTCACGGCATGGTGCTGGAAGAAAGTGAAGAACTGGCTCCTCTGTTTGCCGACTTCAACGCCAAGAATGCTGCAGGCACTCTGACTGATGAAGACTACGCAACTCTGATCAACGAATTCCAGATCATCTCTGATGCCGTTGACGGATTCTACGCCAAGTCCACCAATGAAAACCTCAAGGACGAAATCCGTCCTCATACCCTGAACCTCCAGGAACAGGCTCAGGCTGCCATTGAACTGCTGAAAGCCAAACAGGCTCTCGATTCCGGCAACTCCGACCAGGTATGGTCTCACTACGCTGCCGGCTCCGACCTGTTTGCCAAGAGTAAAACTCACACCAAACAGGGGCTGGACAGTGTCCACAACGTAGCTGTTGGTGCCAAGCGCATCACTCCCTTCGTCAAGGCACTCAATGACGAACTTGGACCGGCTGTTTCCGACATGCTGGATGACTCCAAGCTGACCACCCGCATCATCACCAACCGCACCGACATGCCTGACAACGCTCTGGAACTGCTGACTGATGGAAGCACTTCTTCCGAAGTCATCCTCAAGAGCCCCAACTCCACCAAGGCTGGTGACTATATCGGCATTACCTGGAACCATCCCCAGAAGCTCAACAGCGTGACCTTCTTCATGGGCCAGAGCGGCAACATGAGAGACACCTTCTCCGATGGTAAGCTGCAGGTTTCCACAGACGGTCATACCTGGACCGATCTGGCAGGCACTGAATTCTCCGACACTTCTACCGAAGTCAAGGCAGAAGGCCTGGATCTGGAAGTCTATGGCGTACGCATCATCTCCACCAAGGACAAGGGCAACATGTGGCTGGGCATCCGTGAAATCGCCATCAACGAAGGTAATCAGGATCCCACAACCAACGTGGTAGAAGGCACTGCCATCTACAACGCTGAAAACATGACCGTCCGCGGCGGTTCCGTTGCCAACATGAGCGATGGCAATACCGGCACTTATGGCCACTTTGCCAAGAACCCCTATGAAGGCGACCGTGAATCCACACAGCCCGACGCTTACGTTGGTCTGGACTTTGGCGAAGCCAAGAAAGTGGATGCCATCACCTTCACTCAGGATGGCAACGACAAGGTTGACAAGGCTGTTCTGGAATACACCACAGACGGTGAAAACTGGACAACCATCAAGGAATACACCAATGCACCCGCTGTTCTCAGCGAAAAATTCGACGAAGTTTCTGCCAAGGCCATCCGCCTGCGCAACCTGGAAGCTACCGGTAAATGGTGGAAAGTCTTCGAAATCGAAGCCACTTACGGCGAAGCTCCCGAACAGCCTGAAGAATCTGTGAGATACGATGCAACAGCCATCTACTCCAGCCGCTTTGGCATCTACTCCGGCAGTGTTTCCAACATTACTGACGGCAACGACAGCACCAACGTATGGTTCAACAAGGACCTGCAGCAGGGTGACTATGTCGGTGTGGATCTGAAGGAACCCAAACTGATTGGCGACGTCCGCTTCATTCAGGACGCCGGCGACCGCATGGGCGAATACATCCTGCAGTACTCCAATGACGGCACCAACTGGACCGACATTGCCACCTACACAGACAACCCTCTGGAAATCGATCTCTCCAGAAAGAACATCACTGCCCGCTACCTGCGTGCCGTTTCCGCTAACAACTACAGCAAGTGGCTGAAAGTGTTCGGATTCGAGGTTTACTCTCCTTCCAAGAACACCTGGAATGTGATCACCAACGTGACCGATCTGGAACACAACGGTGCTGCCGTAACCGAAGAAAACTCCACTCTGCTGGGCATTGACAACGTGACTCTGCAGCCTGGCCAGTACATCGGTCTGAAGCTCAACCGTCTGCGCGACGTGACTTCCATCACGGCTGAAGCACCCGAAGGCCTGAGCCTGCAGTACTCCGTAAACGGTGTGGTATGGACCAATGCCGAAGGCACTTCCGTAACCAACCCCGGCAACGTACGCTACGCCAGAATCATCAACAACACAGATGCAGCCATCACCGGCAACATCGGCGGCCTGACCATCGAAAGCAGTGAGCTGTATCCCGTTTCCGTGGCAGAGACCAACTTCTCTTCCACATCCACACACCTGAATGCCTTTGACAAGGACAGAACTACAGAAGCCATCTGGCAGGGATCTCAGACAGAAGGCAAGTTCATCACCTATGACCTGGGTCAGATGCTGCACCTTGAGTCTCTGAAGATGGTTCTCCACGACGGCACCACCGACTTCCCAAGACACGGTAAAGTCAGCGTTTCCGCCGATGGTGAAACCTGGAATGAAGTCCTGCTCATCGGTTCTCAGACAGAAGCCAACCCTGGTGAAGCCGAAGACGAAGACAACATCGCCGACGTATTCCCCAACCACGAAACCAGCTACTACACACTGGGCACTGATGGTCTGGATCAGGATGTACGCTTCATCAAGTTCGAAATCACCAGAACCAAGGAAGGCGCCGACAAGTGGGTTCGCGTTCGCGAAATCGAACTCAACGGCAACGACTACTTCCTGCGTCCTGCCAACGATCCCACCATTGAATCCGATACCGCCAGCGAATCCGACGGCAATCTGTTCACCAACATGATCGACGGCAGCGTTTCTACCGCTTATACACCGGCAGAAACTTCCGGAAGCTTCACCTACCACGTAACCGAAAACACCAAGATCGGCCGTGTCACCATTCTGCAGTCTCCCTCCACTCTCTCCGGCGCTACAGTGACTGTCAGCGGCCTGAAAGACGGCGAAGAAAAGACCGCTGAACTGGGCACTCTGTGCGCCAGCATGAACGAATTCTCCACCAAGGACTTCGATCATGTCTTTGACATCACCGTTTCCTGGGATGGCATGGCTCCCACCATCAACGAGTTCTTCCTGTCCACAACCAAACCGGCTGATGCAGACAAGAGTGCTCTGGAAACTGCCATCGCCAATGCAGAGGCTGTAGATACCAGCGCTCTGACACCATCCAGCAAAGCTGCTCTGGAAGAAGCCCTGGCTACCGCTCATGCTGTTGTGAATGGTTCCCATGTCACACAGACCATGGTGGATTCCGCTGTGGCTGCTCTGGACAAGGCTGTTGCCAACACTGAGGTGCCTGGTGACCAGGCTGCCTTCAAGGCTGCTCTGGATGCCGTAGAAGCTTCCGTTCTGCCAGAAGAAAACTACCTGGCCAGAACCTGGACTGCTTATGCCAACGCTCTGAACACCGCCCGTCAGGCTCAGGACAATGCCGATGCCACCCAGGCTGAACTGGATGCGCTGCTGGCTAACGTACAGACTGCTGCTGCCGGACTGGTTTACGAGCTCTCCAGCATTGAAAACCTGCGCGTTCTTGCCGAAGATGCCGCTGCCATCGATGGTTCCGGCTACACCGAAGCAAGCTTCGATGCTCTGACAACCGCTCTGAACAACGCCAACGACGTCATCGCCGCTGACGCTGAAGAACGCGTTGAACCTTCCGTTGTCAAGGCTGCCGCTGCTGCTCTGCAGACTGCCATGGACAACCTGAAGGAAAACAACCCTGATGAACCTGAAGTGAGCGCCAACAAGACTCTGCTCAACAGAGCCATCGCTTACGCCAAGGCTCAGAAGGAAGCTCCTGAATACGAACACGTCAACGACATCGTCAAGAACTTCTTCGAAACTGCTCTGCAGAACGCTGAAGCTGTTGCTGCCGATGACAAGGCTACTCAGGAAGATGTTGATGCTGCATGGGTAAGACTGACCGATGCCATCCACTACCTGAGCTTCACCTCCGACAAGGGCGCTCTGAGCGTTCTGGTTACCGAGGCTGAAGAACTGGCTGCCAACCTGGATGCTTACGAAGGCGACAAGGAAGAATTCAATGCCGCTCTCAAACAGGCTCAGGATGTGCTCGCTTCCGACACTGCTCTGGATGAAAGCATTAAGGCTGCCTACGACAGACTGTCTGCTGCCATGAGCGGTCTGACACCTGTTGCTCCTGAAATCGACACCACTGCTCTGGAAACACTCGTTAACGAGTGCCACAAGACAGAAGCCGAACTGGATAAATACATCGAAACCGGCAAGACCGAATTCCTGGCTGCTCTCAGAGATGCCGAAGCTGTACTGGTTAATCCTGAAAGCCAGACTCAGGTTGACACTGCCGCCAGCACTCTGCACCAGGCATGGCTGAACCTGCGCCTGAAAGCTGATGAATCCATCGTGAAGGATCTGCAGAACTTCATTGCTGAAGTAGAAGCTGCTGATCCCGAAAACTTCACCGAAGACGAATGGAACACCATCCAGGCTGCCTACGACAAGGCTGTTGCTGCTGTAGAACAGGCTTCCAGAGGCGAACTGGCTGCTGACGTGGCTGATGTCATCAAGGCTGAAGCTGATGAAGCCAGAGACATCCTGCGCCGTGTAGACAAGTCCGATCTGAGAGACCTGCACACCGCAACTAAAGATCTGAATGCTGAAGACTACGAGTCCGGCTGGGAAGAATTCGCTGCTGCTCACGAGCATGCAGGCAACATTCTGGCTAAGGACGACGCTACTCAGGAAGAAGTAGACGCTGCCTACGACAGACTGCACAACGCTCACCAGAACCTGGTAGCTGTTACCGAAAAGAACTTCGACGCTCTGAACGAAGCTATCGCCAAGGCTGAAGCTCTGGCTCCTGAAAAGGATAAGTATACCGAAGAAACATGGAAGGCTGTTGAAAACGCTGTGACTGCCGGTCAGAACCTGAAGGATCTGGGCAACAAGGCTGATCAGACTGCCATCGACAATGCTGCCAAGGCCATTAACGATGCTCTGGCTGCTCTGGTAGAAAAACCTGTAACACCGACCATCAACACCGGTGCTCTGGAAGAAGCCATCAAGAACGCAGAAGCCGTGAACACAGACGACTACACCGACGAAACCGTGGCTGTTCTGACTGAAAAGCTGAACGCTGCCAAGGACGTGCTGGCTAACCCTGAAAGCCAGGATGCTGTTGACGCAGCAGCCAAGGCTCTGGATGAAGCCGTAGCCGCTCTGGAGAAGAAGGAACCTGCCAAACCCGCAGACAAGACAGACAAGTCTGATCTGGAAGACGAGCTGAAGAAAGCGGAAGCCATCGACCAGAAGAAGTACACAGACGAAACTGCCAAGAAACTGCAGAGTGCCATTGACGCCGCCAAGAAAGTTCTTGCCGACGACAAGGCTGATCAGAGCAAGGTTGACCAGGCTCTGAAAGACCTGCAGGCCGCTATTAAGGGTCTGAAGGAAAAAGCCGGAACACCTTCCAAGAGCGATGGAACACCAACAGCTGCCGCCATGGGTACTGCCGGATTCCTGGCTTCCATGAGTGCTGCCGGTGCTGCCTTCGTAGCTGCTCTTCGCAGAAGAAAAAACAAATAAATCTGAAGCTGAAACAGGATGAAAACCAGTCAGAAACCTGATTCGTTTCCGCTCTGATCCCTTTGGGAAAAGCTGAAGATCGAGGCTGTCCGCCAAACGGGCAGCCTCTTTTTTCGCCTCCGGTTTTCCCGAAGAGAGAACATGAGTAAGATAAAAGAGCAGTGACAGAAAACGGAGGACAGAGTATATGCAGACCAGACTTTATCTTGTCCGTCATGGACAGACGCAGTTCAATGTAGAAGGCAAACGACAGGGCCATCTGGATTCACCCCTGACCGAGCTGGGCAAAAAACAGGCCGCAGCAGCCAGAGACTGGTTCAAAAAAGAGAACATTCATCTGGATGAAGCCTGGTCCAGTGATCTGGGACGGGCCGTTCACACCTGTCAGATCATTACGGAAGGGAAAATGCCCATCCATACATCCAGCCAGCTGCAGGAAGTTTCCTATGGCAGCCTGGATGGCACCACCCTGCCCAAACCGCCCATGGAAGAATGGGAAGCCGGCGCCGCCCATGATTATGGCGGAGAGACCTTCCTGGAAGCCTGGCAGCGGGCTCACCGGTGCCTGATGGAAATTGCCGGGGCCAATCCGGGCAAAAATGTGCTGGTGGTCTCTCATTCCGCTCTGATGGTCATGATGGAAGGCCTGTTAGATACCGTCTCCGGCTATGAACGGCGGGAGTATCTGCCCAATGGCTGTGTCATGGAGCTGATCTACTCCTCCGGCCGCCTGTGGATCGAAGACTGCATCAATCCCGCAGACGAGCTGCAGGCAGACTGATTTAATGTCCGCTTCAGCCTCATGGCTACAATGGAAGAGAAAAGCATTTCCAAAGAAATAAAATGAAAAAAGGAAAAGAGAAACTGCACCGTAAGAGCGGTGCAGAAATGGAAGGAAGAAAGGAACATGAATAAAAGCAGAAAAAGACAGCTTAGTGCTGTTCTGTTATGCAGCGCCCTGTTTCTGGGTGCCTGCAGCAATACCACCACACCCAAACAGGAAGACCAGCCTGCGGTGACCCAGAGAACGGAAGGGCCCCTGGCCGACCTGCTCTACCGTTATTTTGACATCACCACCCAGTTCTATACCGGCGGCTATTCCGCCGAGGTATACTCCCAGACCAGCATTCCGCAGCTGGATGGCGATCAGGTCAGCATGATCACCAGTCAGAGCATGAATGAGGATGTCACCTATACCAGTGAAACCCGTGTGCTGCGCATGCAGGAAGATCTGCAGAACAGCGATCAGAAGAACATGGATCTCTACACCTGCACTGAACTGGACGGATCCACTCTGTATACCGTCAATCTGACCGGTGATGGAGAGGAAGCCGTTGTCACCTCTCTGAACACGGAGAAAAACCAGCCGGAATATGACATCTCCGGTGCTCTGGATCAGGTGCTCACCCAGTTCTTTGCCATGAGCAACAACATGGATCTGTATCAGGACAGTGGTGCATTCAGCTATGACACCGAGGTAGACAAGGAAAACAACACCCAGACCACTACCATCACCCTGAGAGATGCCGAAGAAGCCAAAAAGCTGCTGGAAAACACCAGCAACATGACTCTGACCAATCTGCTCAACGTCAGCGGCTTTGAAGATCCTGCCCTGAGCGATTTCACCTTTGTGATCACCACTGACCAGAATGAAGTCATCCGCACCGGGGCGCTGACCATGAATGTGAACATGACCCACAATGGGGAAACCTATACCGCCAGCTACACCCATAACCTGACTCTGCTCTATCCCGATGAACTGAGCCTGACCGGTATGGCAGACATGTTCTATGACATGGAAAACAACCGTCTGGAAGAGGGAGACCGCATTACCCTCAGAAGCAAGTAAGCCGTATTCCACAATCTGAATCCGGGAATACAGTCCAAAAACCAGGATGTGAAAACCACAATCCAAAAACCAGAACGCAGTTCATAAACTCGAGGAAGCCTCCACACCAGGAGGCTTCCTTTTTTTGAACCGGATTGTCTCTGAAAGAAGACAGGGAATAAAAAACAGGAAAGTTCAGTGAACTTTCCTGTGAAATGCTTTGAGAAGAGAAACTAGACTTCTTCGGCCTCAGCTTCTTCATCGGAAGAAGTGTTGTCCTCATCGGTCTTAGTCTCGTCTTCCTCGTCCTTGTTGTCCTTTTTGGAAGAACCGGTGTCGATGGAGTCGATGTATTCCTGAATGCTTTCTTCAATAAGAGAGAACTTCAGGTTGCCGTTGCGCAACAGCGCTTCGTTGAAGGCTACAGGGCTGAAGCGGTCGCCCAGAGCATCCTTGGCTTTCTGTTCCAGCTGTTCAATCTGGTAGCAGCCATAGTAGTAGCTGAAGAAGATGCCGGGATTTTCAGCCAGCTGGTTGTACAGGCCGGTCAGATCCTGGTCCCAGATCTGCTGGAACTCTTCCAGGCTGACGCCATCGTAGTTGATCTGCAGATCCATGAGCAGAATCATCATGTTGGAATAGGATTCGTTGATGTACCACACACGCTTGGCGTCATCATCCAGTTTCAGCCAGTCATTGGCCTGGAAGGCGGCGTAGGTGGCGTAGCCTTCCTGCATGCCCATGCAGTTCAGGAAGTACTGAGCGGTGAGCTTGAAGTTGTCCTTTTCGTACTGGGTCTGATACATGTGTCCGGGAATGCCTTCATGAGCCATGGTGTTGTAGAAGGAGATGGCACCGGGGTCGTCGCCATAGTCTCTGGCATTGTAGCGGATTTCATAGGTTCTCTTGGAATCAATGGGCGGAACAACGAAGTAGGCCACCACGCCGTCCTTGGACTGTTCGTTGGACAGGGGCTTGATTTCATAGTTCAGATCCGGAATGGACGGGAACAGCTTGCCGTAGTTGTCTTCCAGGAAGGGCATGATTTCGGAAACCTTGGTGAAGGAAGTGGACAGGGACAGACCTTCTTCCACGGCATCCGGGTTTTCCTTGGACAGGTTTCTGTATTCCAGGGAGAAGGAGTTCATGGCAGCGTACAGATTGTCGTAGATGTCTTTTTCCCTTTCATCACTGCCGGAATAGTACTCCAGCAGGATTTCATAGTATTCCTTGCCGTTTTCGTAGTTGGCCAGACCTTCAATGGGTACGATCTTGTCTTCCAGAGAATTGATGATGTCGATCATGGTCTGGAAGGAAGGGAAGAAGGATGCTTGCAGAGCATCGTTGATCTTCTTCTTGGCGGCTTCACTCTTTTCTTCGGAAAGGCCCAGGTTGTCGACTTCTTCGTCGAGTTCGTGGGTGACGGGAGAATCATCACTGGTTGACAGCATGTTTTCACACACCGTGATGATGTCGTCCTTGTTCAGACGGAACATGCCCTGTTCGGCCTGCTTTTCAGAGTATTCTCTGGCGGTTTCCACATAGCGGGGCACGTCGTTGATCAGTTCCACCAGAGGATCGATGTCTTCTTCCCGGAACAGCTGATATTCGGAGAAGAAGTCAGTCAGTGTACCGGGAACGCCGCTGGTCTGGGACCAGATGGGTTCGATGTAGGCGTACTTTTCTTCACTGGAACGTTCGGAAACGTCGTACATCCAGTAGAGCTGTTCATAGATCTTCTTGTTGGTGTCACTGAGTTCGTCAGTTTTCCAGCCGTTGAGAGTGCACAGAACGGATTCGGTGAATTTCTCGCTTTCCTCATCGGGGGTGTAGCTTCCCAGGGTGATGCGGCACTTGGAAACATCGATGCCGTAGTCTTCCGGGCGCTCAAAGTAATGATGGGCTGTGGTGTAGTCGTTTTCGCAGACGTCCACAATATAGTCGTTCAGCCAGCCTTCGAATTCTTCATCGGAGACGGCTGTCAGTCTGCTGCTGGGTTCTTCGTTCTGGGCAGGGTCGTCGGCAGGCTTGCTGCAGGCAGGCATGGTGCCCGCCAGAACGGCACACAGCAGAAGGCTGATCCATTTCTTCTTCATAATTTCCTCCATTTCATCTATCCACTTTTCATTCATCTATCCACTTTTCAGATTTAAATGACAGGGGTATCATTTCCTAACAGGACAGCTTTTTAAAATATACCCGCTCGCCGGATTTCTTTCAACCTGAAGACAGGACAGTGAGCCATGATCCTACTGTACCTGATAATTGTTGAGGAAAGCTTAAAAGAAGTAAAAATGACGAAACCGGCTGTTCTTCATCCGGCAGGGGAAAACGAGAGGAAAAGGAATTGGGACAGCCCGTGCCTGTCCCTTCCAGGAGAAAAAGCGATGATTGATGCTGCATTTACAACCATGATTGAAGGCGCTCTGGCTGCCATGGAAGAAAACGGACTGACCCGTCCCGTGAGTCTGGACCTGCTCTGGTCAAAAGGCCCCATTGCAGGGGAGAGGGAAGAAGAGGAGCGAGGCATTCTGCTGGAGCATGAAATGCCCGGCCGCGGTGCCTTCTATGTGAGAAAAGCCTATGAAAACCTGGCCGAGATCCGGGAACACCTGAAAAAGGGCGAACAGCTGCGCATCTGGTATTCCCTGAATGCTGATGACCTGTGCGGCCTGTACTGGCTTTCTGCCAGCGTCGCCGATGTGGCCAGAGATGGTCAGGTCATGCTGGTAAAGCTGCCGGATTTTGAAGTGGATCAGGCCGGCCATGTCTATCAGTGCGATGGCTGGAAACAGATGGATCCGGCTCTGTGGGCCAGATACACTCCCTATGCCATGCCGGTGACTGCCGAAATGGTGCAGGTCATGGGCCGCCTGTGGGAAAACCTTAAAGAAGAGCAGGGCGAAAACAGAGAAGTCATCGGAGGCCGCGTCTGGACCATCTCCAGTGATCTGCAGAATGCCATCGATGCTGAAATCCATCAGGATCCTGCAGACGAATAGATAGAAAAACCAAAAGACACAAAAACAAAGAGAAGAAGAGAAAAAAGAAAGTTCATATCACCAGACCGGGAGAACAGATCCCTGGTCCGGAAACTGCTTCGGCTGCCAGGCCGGAGCTTTTTTTCGTCTTGCTGAAAAAGAAAATGGAAAAATGACGCATGACTGCGGAATTTTACAGGAAAACATGGGAAATTTTCACGTGCTCTCACACTGGTTACAAACTTCAGATAAACAACAAATCAACAGGTCAATGGAAACTTTTACCAGTTTTTGCCTTTTTAAGACTTGTATGCCTGTCTGGAATATGGTTATCTTTTGCAGGGCACGGAAAATGGGATCCTTGCGGATACTCAAAAGGATCCGGCTGGAAGACGGTCAAGACAGGAGTCATTCCAGAAACTGTCTGAAAACAGCCTCCGTACTGAAAGCCTTAAACATTCCTTAAGAAAACCTTTAATTGTGGGGTGGACTTCCCATAATGCTGAGCTAATTCTGCGAAAGTACACCACTATACTGAAAAAAACAAAGGGGAATGAATATGAACGAAAATGTATTCTTTTTTCTAAAATTTAAAAATGACGTTCGCTTCTTCTATGACAATATTTCCGTGGCGGAAGCCCTGCGCCTGATGAAGGCTCACGGCTATACCGCTGTGCCGGTCACCGATAATCAGGGCCACTATATGGGAAGTGTCAGCGAAGGCGATTTTCTGTGGTTCATCCTCGAACACGGAAGCGATCCGGAAGTTCTTTCCGAGACTCTGGTGGGAGAACTGATCCGGCCTGATTTCATGCCTGCCGCTCTGACCACCATCTCCTTTGAAGAACTGCAGGCCGCTTCTCTGCATCAGAACTATGTACCCATCATTGATGACCGCGGCTGCTTCATCGGCATTGTCACCAGACAGAGCATCATCCACTGGCTGATGAAAACCGATACCACCCCGGAAACTCATCCCATGCCGCAGCTGCATACCCCTGCAGCAGACCGCCTGCCCGTTCTGCCTCATGCCGAGTGGTAGCGACGGCTCAACCCAGATTTTTCAGCCCGTGTTTGCGCACGGGTTTTTCTTCAGGGGCCGGAATCAGAACGGCATCAGAAGAAAAGATGGCAAAAGAACAGAGCAGAAGACAAAAGCCGCAGGCCTAAACCGGGTTTCTGTGAAATGTGCGGAAATGGCGGGAAAAGCAGGAAAAATCGTGTTGAAACTTAATCTTAAATTGATTACACTATCCCAAGAAATCTGAATAAACAATAAAGCTCATCATCAGGAGGACGCGAAATGAACAACCTTTCTCTTTTGACCATGAAGGATTTATCTGTCAACGATATTCTGGATCTACTCAACGATGCCCGAGCTTTTCATATTTCCACTAAAGATTGGCAATTCCCGCCCCGTAAGGCGCTGGCTGCTAATCTTTTTTTTGAGCCTTCAACACGCACACATTACTCATTTCTGAGTGCGGAAAACCAGCTGGGGTTCAAAGCAGTGGATTTTCATGCATCGGAAAGCTCGCTGACCAAGGGTGAATCGCTGTATGACACGGTGAAGACCTTCGAATCCATCGGATATGACGTTCTGGTGATTCGTCACCCGCAGGATGAATACTTCAAGGAACTGGAAAACATCCAGATTCCCATCATCAACGCCGGCGATGGCAAGGGCAATCACCCCACCCAGTGCCTGCTGGACCTGCTGACCATCTACGAGGAATTCGGCCGCTTCGAAGGCATCCACTTACTGATCTGCGGCGACGTCGCCCACTCCCGTGTGGCTGCCTCCAACAAGGAAGCCCTGGAAAAACTGGGCGCGGAAGTCCGCTTCTGCGGCCCGAAGGAATGGGAGCGCGAAGGCTTCCCCTTCTGCGACATGGATGAAAACATCCCCTGGGCCGATGTGGTCATGCTGCTGCGCATCCAGAAGGAGCGCGGCGCCAGCCTGGCCGGTATGAGCGATGAGGAATACCTGAACCGCTACGGATTAAATAAGGAACGCTACGGCCGCATGAAGGATTCTGCCATCATCATGCATCCGGCTCCCGTCAACCGGGGTGTGGAAATCGACACCGATCTGGTGGAATGCGAAAAGAGCCGCATTTTCAAGCAGATGGAAAACGGTGTTCTGGTGCGCAAGGCCGTGCTGAAACGAGCCATGGGCTACGCACCCTTTGAAAAGGTATCAGCCATGGATCCCTTTGAAAAAGTGGATCTGGATCACCCTGCGAAAGGAGACGACCATGCTGCTCATTAAAAACGGCACCATCCTGAAGAACGGAGAACTGGTGCAGGAAGATGTGCTCATTGACCAGGACACCATTTCCAAAATTGCCCCCGATCTGGAAGCAGAGAGTGCAGAAGAAGTCATCGATGCTTCCGGTCTGGTGGTTCTGCCCGGCCTCATCGATGTTCACGTTCATTTAAGAGAACCCGGCTTTGAACGCAAGGAAACCATCAAAACCGGTACGAAAGCTGCCGCCCATGGCGGATTTACCCAGATCTTTGCCATGCCAAACCTCAACCCCTATCCTTCCCGCCGGGAAGATCTGGAAAACTACCTGAAGAAAATTGAAGAAGACGCCTGCATCACGGTGCATCCCTTTGGCACCATCACCATGGATGAAAAGGGAAAAGAACCTGCCGACTACGCTGCCATGAAAGAGCTGGGCCTGCACTGGGTCAGCGATGACGGAGTCGGCGTAGCCGATGAGAACGTCATGAAAGCCTGCATGGAAAAGGCTGTCCAGGAAGGCATGGCCTTCTCCTGCCATACAGAAGATATGAACTACCGCCGTCCCGGCGCCAGCGTTCATGACTCCAAAGTCACCGCCGCCAAGGGCTGGCTGGGCATTCCTTCCGCCTGCGAAAGCGCCCAGCTCATCCGCGACCTGGATCTGGTGAAGGAAACCGGTGTGCGCTACCATGCCGACCACATCTCTGCTAAAGAAAGCGTGGAAGCTCTGCATCAGGCAAGAGCAGCCGGACTGGATGTGAGCGGAGAAGTCACCGCACATCATCTGCTGCTCTGCGATGAAGATGTCCAGGGGCCCAACTGGAAAATGAACCCGCCTCTTCGCTCCAGAGAAGACAGAGAAGCGCTGATTCAGGGCCTGGAAAACGGAGATCTCACCCTGATTGCCAGCGACCATGCGCCCCATACGGCTGAAGAGAAAAACCGGCCCATGGATAAAGCACCTTTTGGCATCGTTTCTCTGGAAACCAGCTTCCCGCTGCTCTACACCGAGTTCGTTTCCCGGAGAGGCCGATGGAGCCTGCCCCAGCTGGTGTACTGGATGTCCACTGCTCCGGCCAGACGCTTTGGCCTGGAAGGAGCCGGCGAACTGAAGGAAGGCGGCAGAGCCGATCTCTTCATGATGGATCCAAACCGCAAGAGCATCATCCGCCCCGAAGAGTTTGAATCCATGGGTAAGAACACGCCCTTTGGCGGCTGGGAAACGGACTGCACCATCCTGAGAACCATTCATCAGGGAAAAACAGTGTGGTCTCTGCCAGAGTTTCAAGGCTGATTTCTTTTGCCATCCTCATGGATTTACAATAGACAAAACAGACAGACTGCCCTGCGGCAGTCTGATGGAATGAAAGACTTCTGAAGACAGAACAAGAAAGGAAAATGCATATGGATCGAATCTTAGTACTGGAAGACGGCACCGTCTGGAAAGGCAAGGCGCTTGGCAGCGACAATTTCCAGGTCGGCGAACTGGTCTTCAACACCTCCATGACCGGATATCAGGAAATCCTGACGGACAACTCCTATTGCGGTCAGATTGTCATGATGACCTATCCCCTCATCGGCAACTACGGCATCAACCGGGATGACTTTGAAAGCATCGACCCGGCTGTATTCGGCTTTGTCATCAAGGACTACTGCCCTGTGCCCTCCAACTGGCGCAGCCAGGAAAGCCTGGAAGATTTTCTGAACTCCGAAAAAATCCCCGGCATCTACGGCGTAGACACCAGAGCCCTGACCCGCAAGATCCGCGACAAGGGCACCATGAGAGCCATGCTGGCCAATGCGGATGCCGATATTGAAGAAGTGCTGGAAACCATCCGCAACACTCCTGTTCTGCACGATCAGGTGAAGCGGGTTTCCTCCAACAAGCGTTTTGCGGTGCCTGCTCGAGGCCTGAGAGTGGTGCTCATGGACTTCGGTGCCAAACTGGGCATCGTCAGAGAGCTCTCCTCCAGAGGCTGCGACATCATCGTTGTTCCCTATGACACCCCGGCTGAAACCATTATGAATTTCAGACCTGACGGCGTCATGCTCACCAACGGCCCCGGAGATCCCACGGATATTCCCGAAGCGGTAGAAACCATCCGCCAGCTGATCCCCCAGACGGTTGTCTTCGGCATCTGCCTGGGCCACCAGCTGATCTCTCTGGCCTGCGGTGCAAAAACCTACAAGCTGAAATTCGGTCATCGCGGAGGCAACCATCCCGTTGTGTTCCTGGATGACGGCCATGTGGAAATTACCAGCCAGAACCACGGCTACGCTGTGGATGCCGACTCTCTGGAAGGCACCGGTCTGGTGATGACCCACCAGGCTCTGAACGACAAATCCTGCGAAGGGGTCAAGCACACCCAGTATCCCTGCTTCAGCGTGCAGTTCCATCCGGAAGCCAACGCCGGCCCGCAGGATACACAGGATCTGTTTGATACATTTATCGATCTGATGAAGAAGGAAAAGGAGAAAAAAGAGAATGCCTAGACGGGAAGATATCAAGAAAATTCTGGTCATCGGCTCCGGCCCCATTGTCATCGGCCAGGCCGCTGAATTTGACTATGCAGGCACACAGGCCTGCCAGTCTCTGCGCGAAGAAGGCTACGAAGTCATTCTGATCAACTCCAACCCGGCCACCATCATGACGGACTCCGTTGTGGCCGACCGGGTGTACATTGAACCCATTACCCTGGATTTCGCCAAGCGCGTTATTTATAAGGAAAGACCCGATGCCATTCTGGGCTCCCTGGGCGGCCAGACCGGTCTGAACCTGGTGGTTGAACTGGCTGAAGACGGCATTCTGGATGAATACGGCGTAGAAGTGCTGGGCACTGACCTGCACGCCATCAACAAAGCCGAAGACAGAGAACTGTTCCGCTCTCTGATGAATGAAATCGGTGAACCCGTTCCCGAATCCACCATCGTTCACACCGTGGAAGAAGCCGTGGATTTCTGTAAGGAACTGGGCTATCCCGTGGTTGTGCGTCCTGCCTACACCCTGGGTGGTACAGGCGGCGGCTTTGCCGACAATGAAGAAGAACTGCGCACCATCGCCGAAGCCGGTCTGAAGATTTCTCCCGTGCACCAGTGCCTGATCGAGCAGTCCATCGCCGGCTACAAGGAAATCGAGTATGAAGTCATGCGCGACTCCAACAACAACGCCATCGTTGTCTGCAACATGGAAAACGTAGATCCTGTGGGCATCCACACCGGTGACTCCGTGGTTGTGGCTCCCGTACAGACTCTGACTGACCATGAAAACCAGATGCTGAGGACGGCCTCCCTGAAGATCATCCGCGCTCTGGAAATCTGCGGCGGCTGCAACGTGCAGCTGGCTCTGGATCCAAACAGCTTCAAGTACTACGTCATCGAGGTCAATCCCCGTGTTTCCCGCTCTTCCGCTCTGGCCAGTAAGGCGACCGGTTATCCCATCGCCCGGATTTCCGCCAAGCTGGCTGTGGGTCTGACCCTGGATGAAATCCTCAACCCCATCACCAAGAGCAGCTACGCCTGCTTTGAACCTTCCATTGACTACGTCGTTTCCAAGTTTGCCCGGTTCCCCTTTGACAAGTTCCCCAATGCGGACCGCCACCTGGGCACCCAGATGAAGGCTACCGGTGAAGTCATGTCCATCGGCCGCACCTTCGAAGAATCCTTCCTGAAAGGCATCCGCTCTCTGGAAATGAAAGTGGACCACCTGGAACTGGACAAGGTGAAAAACATGTCCAAAGAGGAACTGAAGGCTCTCATTGAAAAGCAGGATGACAACCGCCTGTTTGCGGTAGCCCAGTGGCTGCGGGATGGCTACTCTCTGGAAGAGGTCTACCAGATGACCAAAATCGACCGCTTCTTCCTCTACCACATCCAGCGCATCATCGATCTGGAAAAACTGGCTGCTGAAAATCCCCGCAATCCCGAAGTGCTCAAAGAACTCAAGGAAAACGGCTTCTCCGATTCCTGGATCGCCAGAACCTGGGGCATGAGCACCAAGGAAGTGTATGATCTGCGCCATGAACTGAACATCGTGCCCGTCTACAAGATGGTTGACACCTGCGCCGGTGAGTTCACTTCCGCTACACCTTATTTCTACTCTTCCTATGAACAGGAAAACGAAAGCATTCCTTCCGACAATAAGAAGATCATCGTACTCGGTTCCGGCCCCATCCGCATTGGCCAGGGTGTGGAATTCGACTATGCCACCGTCCACTGCGTAGAAACCCTGCGCGATGCCGGCTATGAAGCCATCATCATCAACAACAACCCGGAAACCGTCTCCACCGATTTCTCCATTTCCGACAAGCTGTACTTTGAACCTCTGACCACCGAAGACGTGATGCACGTCATCGATCTGGAAAAACCGCTGGGCGTCATCGTGCAGTTTGGCGGTCAGACCGCCATCAACCTGGCTGACTCTCTGGTGGAACACGGCGTCAAGATTCTGGGCACCAGTCTGGAAAGCATCGACAAGGCTGAAGACCGCCACGAGTTTGAAGCCATGCTGCAGAAGCTGGGCATTCCCCAGCCCCAGGGTGAAACAGCTGTCACCGTTGACGAAGCCCTGGACATCGCCGGCCGCATCGGCTACCCCGTTCTGGTTCGTCCTTCCTATGTTCTGGGCGGACGTGCCATGGAAATCGTGTATACCGATGACGCACTGAGAAAATACATGGCCAACGCCGTGCTGGAAATCAGCCACGACGCGCCCATTCTGGTCGACAAGTACATCCTGGGCAAGGAGCTGGAAATCGACGCCATCGCCGATGGCAACGAAGTTTACATCCCCGGCATCATGGAACACATCGAAAGAGCCGGTGTTCACTCCGGTGACTCCATCTCCGTCTACCCGCCCCAGACCATCAGCGAAGAAGTCAAAAACACCATCATCTCCTATGCCAAGCGCATCGGCAGCGGCTTCCAGTTTGTCGGTCTGTACAACATCCAGTTCATCGTGGACAAGGAAGACAACGTCTACGTTCTGGAAGTCAACCCCAGAAGCTCCAGAACCGTGCCCTTCATGTCCAAGATCACCGGCGTTCCCATGTCCTACATCGCCACCCAGGCAGTGCTGGGCAAATCTCTGAGAGACCAGGGCATCATGCCGGGCTATCATCCTGAAGATCCCCACCGCGTCTTCGTCAAGGCTCCCGTGTTCTCCTTCGCCAAACTGCGCAGTGTAGACACCGTGCTGGGCCCTGAAATGAAATCCACCGGTGAAGCGCTGGGTAGCGACACCAGCCTGGAAAAGGCTCTGTACAAGGCGCTGGTTGCGGCCGGCACCAAAGTGCCTGTTCATGGCAACGTGCTGCTGACCATTGCCGACAAGGACAAGAAAGATGTCCTCTCCATGGCCAAACGCTTTGCGGACATCGGCTATGGCCTGTATGCCACCAAGGGAACCGCTGAATTCCTGAGAAAGAACGGCCTGTATGTTCATGAAGCCAGCAAGATCGAAGAAAACGGGCAGGACTGCGTCACCGACATCATCCGCAACGGCAAGGTCAACTTTGTCATCAACACCATGTCCAGAACGTCCAAGAAAAACCAGGACGACGGCTTCATCATTCGAAGAGTATCTGCAGAAAACAACATTTCCTGCATGACCTCTCTGGATACCGCCAACGCCCTGCTCAAGGTGCTGGAATCCCTGTCCTTCTCTCTGACATCCATGAATGAAATGGGGAAATAGAAATGAGACAGGATCAGGCACTCATTCTCTCCAACACCCCCATTGCCCAGGATGTCTGGAAAATGGTTCTGCAGACCTCTGTGGGCGCAGAAGCCAGACCCGGACAGTTTGTGGAAATTGCCGCACCCGGCTATTTCCTGAAAAGACCCATCTCCATCAGCGAAGCCGATGACCAGACTCTGGTTTTGATCTACAAGGTCGTCGGCCAGGGCACCAAAGCCATGAGCGGGCTGGAACAGAACGACACCATCGATCTGTTCGGCCCGCTGGGTCATGGCTTTCCTGTTGAGGAAGCTGAAGGCTGCATCACCCTGGTCGGGGGCGGTGTAGGCGTTCCTCCTCTGGTGCAGACAGCCAGAGAACTGCAAAAAAAGAACTGTGAAGTCAGAGTCGTTCTTGGCTTCAATTCCAGAGACGATATTTTTGCGGCTGATGCCTTTATCCAGATGGGTATTGAGCCCGTTATTGCCACCATGGACGGCTCCTTTGGCACAAAGGGCACCGTGCTGGATGCCATGGAACAGGCAGACCTGGTTCCGGAAACCTACATGGCCTGCGGTCCTCTGCCCATGTTGAAGGCCCTGCAGGACAAACCCTGGAAAGGGTACATCTCCCTGGAAAGCCGCATGGGATGCGGCATCGGCGCCTGCATGGGCTGCGTGGTCCTGGATCACGAAGGAAACAGCCTGCGGGTGTGCAAGAACGGCCCTGTCTTTGAAGCCGGAAAGGTGGTGCTCTGATGGATCTGAGCGTAAAACTGCCGGGACTGAACCTGAAAAACCCGGTGATTCCCGCTTCCGGCTGCTTTGCCTATGGCCGGGAATTTGCAGAACTGTATGATCTGAGCAGACTGGGCGGTCTGTGCATCAAGTCCGTCACCGTCGAAGAGCGAAAAGGCAACCCCACACCCCGCATCGCGGAAACCCCGGATGGCATGCTCAACGCCATCGGTCTGCAGAACAAGGGACTGGAGTACGTCTGCCAGAACGAACTGCCCTTCCTGGAGCAGTTTGACACCTGCGTGCTGGCCAATGTGGCCGGCTCTTCCATGGAAGACTATGTAAAAGTCATCGAGGCTCTCAACGATCAGCCGGTCATTGACGCCTACGAACTGAATATTTCCTGCCCCAATGTGCAGCATGGGGGTATGGCGCTGGGCACCGATCCCAATCTGGTCAGAGAAATCACCAGACTGTGCAAGGAAGCAGCTACCAAGCCCGTTTATGTCAAGCTCTCTCCCAATGTGACGGATATCACCGCCATGGCCAGAGCGGCAGAAGAAGGCGGCGCCGACGGCCTGGTGCTCATCAACACCCTGATGGGCATGCGTCTGGATCTGAAAACCGGTAAGCCCATTCTGGCCAACACCACCGGCGGTCTGTCCGGTCCGGCTATTCTGCCGGTGGCTCTGCGCATGGTATACCAGTGCGCCAGAGCGGTGAACATTCCCATCATCGGCTGCGGCGGCATTTCCAGTGCCAGAGACGTGCTGGAATTCCTGCTGGCCGGTGCCAGCGCCGTGGAAGTGGGCGCAGCCAACTTTGTGGATCCCTGGATCTGCCCGAAGATCATCGACGATCTGCCGGGTGTTCTGGAACAGTACGGATACAGCAGCCTGCAGGCTGCTCTGGAGAAAGGACAGAATCATGAGTAAAACCATCATTGCGCTTGATTTTTCTTCCCGCGAAGAAGTCATGAATTTCCTCAAGCAGTTTGACGAGCCGGTTACAGTCAAGATCGGCATGGAGCTGACCTATGCAGAAGGTCTGGATATGGTGAAAGAAGTCATCGAACAGGGACATGAAGTGTTCCTGGATCTGAAGCTTCACGATATCCCCAACACCGTGAAGGGCGGCATGAAAAACCTGGCTGCCCTGGGTGCTTCCATTGTCAACTGCCATGCGGCAGGCGGCATTGAAATGATGAAAGCTGCCAAAGCCGGCCTGGAGGAAGGTGCCCCTGAAGGCAAGAAGCCGCTGCTCATTGCGGTGACTCAGCTGACTTCCACTTCCCAGGAAGCCATGAACGAAGAACAGGGCATTCCCGGCACCGTTCTGGAATCTGTGATCCGCTATGCCAAGAATGCCAAGGCTGCCGGCCTGGATGGGGTCGTCTGCTCTGTTCATGAAGCCAAAGCCATCAAGGAAGCCTGCGGTGAAGATTTCCTGACCGTCACTCCCGGCATCCGTCTTGCCAGCAACAGCGTGGATGATCAGAAACGCGTGGCCACTCCCGAATTTGCCGGAGAACAGGGCGCAGACTACATCGTGGTCGGCCGCTCCATCACCAAGGCTGAAAACCCGAAGGAAACCTTCGAGGCCATCGAAGCCGTCATGCAGGGATAGAGAGCTCTGACAATCATTCATCAGATGGGGCGTTAAAACCCTGAAAAGAAAAGACAGCACAGGAACCGGATTTCCGGTTCCTTTTGCGAATCTTCGAACATCTTCTTTTGAAGATGGATCAAAACAGAACAATCAGAAAAAACAGGAAAAGGAAAGAAAGGAAACCACTATGGAACAGTACAAGAAGGATTTTATTGAATTCATGCTGGAAAGCGGCGTGCTGAAGTTCGGGGAATTCACCCTGAAGTCCGGCAGAAAGAGCCCCTTCTTCATGAACGCCGGCGGTTATGTCACCGGCAGCCAGCTGAAAAAACTGGGCGAATTCTACGCCAGAGCCATCGCTTCCAAATATGGAACAGACTTTGATGTCCTCTTCGGTCCGGCCTACAAGGGCATTCCCCTGGCCGTAGTCACCGCCATTGCTTTTGAAGAACTGTATGGCAAGGAAATCCGCTACTGCAGCGACCGCAAGGAAGAAAAGGACCATGGTGCCGACAAAGGCAGCTTCCTGGGCTCCAAACTGAAGGATCATGACCGCGTAGTCATGATTGAAGACGTCACAACTTCCGGCAAAAGCATGGAAGAAACCGTCCCCAAGGTAAAAGGTGCAGCAGATGTGGAAATCGTCGGCCTCATGGTGTCCCTGGACAGACAGGAAAAGGGAAAAGGCGAACAGAGTGCTCTGCAGGAAGTCAGCCAGCTCTATGGCTTCCCCACAGCCGCCATTGTGGAGATGAGCGAAGTCATCGAATACCTGAAAGAAGCCGGCCAGCTGGATGAAGCCATGCAGAAAGCCCTGGATGACTACTATGCCATCTATGGTGCCAAGCAGGCTGCCTAATGCCAAAGCGGAATCCGTTCATTATATATCGTTCATTATATATAGAGAGATCCATGCCCGAAGAGAATATCTTCGGGTTTTTCTATTCTTAAAAAGAATAAATAAAATCAGTCAAACAAGAAAAAGTAAGAATGCAGAAGAGAAAGAACGGGAAGGATGAACAGGCCGAAATCCGGTGAAAAAGTCTGGAATTTTCCCGGCTTTGATGAAAAAAAGAAAACCGCAAAGAGGAAATTTTAACAAAGATGGAAGACAGGGTTTCATAATGTTTATACTGTCTTTATAGTGAATCCGCTTACATGCGGATTTGAAGGAGAAACCATGAATCGAAAAAATCGTACAGCTTCTTTTTTAGCAATGCTGATGACGGCTTCGGCTCTGATGCCTTCTGCCAGGATCTGGGCCGAAGAGAGAACCTCTCTGATCATCAACGATGCGGATGTGGGAGACGACATCAACCAGTTCCACTTTTGGGTCCATGAAGGCGGCTATCCGTCTTTATTTGAAGGTGGAGATGAGCACTGGACCACAAAGAAACAGTTTGGAGACACGCTGCCATCCTTCTCCATGACGTTTCTGGGGGATAAAATCACCCTCTATGGCCACCGCACCAATGAAGGCTGCAAGGCCGATGTGTTTATCGACGGAGAGAAAGCCGGAGAAATTGACTACTATCGAAACGGCCGTCTGAATAAGGACAAACTCTTTGAAAGCGAGCTGCTGGAAGAAGGAGAGCATACCATCCAGGTGGTGCTGACGGGCGAACGCAGTGAAAGTGCGGGAACCACTCTGGAAGCAGCGGTGGACTATGCCGTGGTGGAAGGCACCCGAAGAGAATTTGACGCCACCTCCATTACCCTGGACCGCCACAGCCTGTCTCTGGAAGAAGGCATGCAGGTCGATTTACACACTGCCATCGGCCCCTCTTATGCCACCCGGATTCCGGAGGTGGTCTTTGAAAGCTCCGATCCTGCCGTGGCTTCTGTGGATGAAGAAGGGCATGTAAAAGCTCTCTCTGCCGGCGAAGCCACCATTACGGCCACTCTGGAAGGTACACAGATTTCAGATGCCTGCACAGTATCGGTTCGGGAAGCCCATGCCGAACTGTTCTACTCCACCATTTCCGATGAAAACTATCACGGCTATCCAAGCCGGTATCTGGACAGTGTGGAAGATCTCTACAACGAACCCGGAGAACATGAAGAACAGGACGTGATGTGGAAAAACGACGTGTTCAGCTCCCGCATTGATTTCTACACCAAGGGAGAAGCCATTGAAGACGCTGCTCTGAAAATCGACTCCATCACCGATGCTTCGGGAAAAGAAGCGGATGATCTCTCTGCCAGCCTGACCTGGATGCACGATGTGACTTCTCATTCGGACAACCAGCAGATTTTTGATGTGATCACCCATTAGACCGCCAAAACCCTGGATCCCATGAGCATGCAGGCCGCCTGGCTGTCCGTTTCCTCCAGCCCCCAGGCCAGAGCCGGCACCTATACCATTCAGGCCTCTCTGGAAAGCCAGGGACAGACGCTGGATTCCTGGTCCTGGCAGGTGGAAGTCCAGGATCTGGAACTGCCCGAACTGGACACCCAGATGGAACTGTGGATGTATCCCTATTCGGCTAACCGCTACTATTCCGGCAAGAGTTCGGAAGAATACTTTGGTACAAGAGTGCAGGATCTCTACAACATTCACCTGGATCCCGCCTATGATGATGCCCTTGGCGCTCAGCTGGATCTGTACCGGGAAATCGGCGGCGATGCCATCACCGTCACCGTGGTGGAAGATGCCTGGAACCACCAGTGCCATGCCCCCTATCCTTCCATGGTGAAATGGAACCGGAAGGCCGACGGCACCTTTACCTTTGACTACACCGACCTGGACAAGTGGGTGCAGATGAACCTGGATCATGGCATCGACGGCCAGATCAAGTCTTTCTCCATGTCCTGCTGGGGCAACCGGATCACCTATTTTGATGAAGCCTCCGGCACAATCAAAACCGAATCTCCTGCCACCGGCTCTGAGCGGTGGGTAGAACTGTGGAGCACCTTCATGCAGGACTATGCCGATCATATGACCGAGAAGGGCTGGTTTGATAAAACCTACATGGCCATGGATGAAAGACCGCTTTCGGAAGTGGAACCTGTGCTGGATCTGGTGGAATCCATTGAAAACAGCGAAGGGAAATCCATGAAGACTGCCATTGCGGTATACCAGTGGGACATTGAAAGTGTCATGGACCGCATTGATGACCTTTCTCTTTCCATCAGCATGGCAGGTGATGCCAGAACCAGACCGCTCTTTGAAAAACGGGCTGCTGAAGGCAAACTTTCCACCCTCTATACCTGCGGGGCCCAGAATTCCGCCATGCTCAACCAGCCCGGCGAATCCGCTGACTCCCTGCTTCGAGCCTGGAAGTGCAGGGCACAGGGCCTGCTGCGCTGGGCCCTGGATTCCTTCAACGCTGATCCGCTGACCAGTTCCGTGCACACCCGCTTTGTGCCCGGTGACCTGTATCTGTTCTATCCCTCTGCCGTAGACGGCGACCGGATCCCCCAGAGCTCTCCCCGGTATGAAAAGCTCATGGAAGGAAACCGCATGGTCCAGAAGCTCAAAGTGCTCCAGGAAAACTATCCCTTCCTCAGTGATGTGCTGGAAGAAGCCAGAAGCACTCTGTCTTCCAACATCACCACAGCCAGCGCCCAGATTGCGGATTACTCTCAGATGGCGCTGGATGGCACCGCTGATCCCCATCTGGTGGTGACCCCCAAAGAAGTCAGCCTGCAGGAAGGAGAAAGCCTCAGCCTGAACCTGTCCTCCAGACCCGCAGACTATCTGGATTCCCTGCTCTGTGAAACAGAATCCACTATCAATGATGGCGATGCAGCCATTACCTGGACGGGCAAGTGGACGGTGGATCATGGCTTCCCCGATCTCTTTGTGGGCGGCGATGACCACTGGGCCGAACCGAAAGCGGAAGAAGCCGCAGCCACCGGTTATGAATTTGACTTTGAAGGCTCTGCCTTTGTACTCAAGGGCAACCTGGAATATCTTGCCGGCATCTTCTCGGTGGAAATTGATGGAGAAACTGTAGGGGAAGGGGATGCCTATGGACCTAGCAAGACCCGTTTTGCCACTCTGTACCGCTCTCCCGTTCTGGAAGAAGGAAAACACCATGTGGTGATCCGCGGCACGGGCAGAAAGAATGCGGCCAGCACCGGCTACAATATGCAGCTGGATTCCATTGACATCGTCCACTACAACGACGTCCTCTGGACCTCTTCTGATCCCGCCGTCTGCTCTGTGGAAAACGGCACCCTCAAAGCCCTGCAGGCCGGAAGCTGCACCATCACCGTTTCTGTCGGGGCAGACAGCCTGAGCATTCCCGTAGAGATCACCAGAGCAGAAACTGCTCAAGTCCAGACCATTCTGCTGGAACAGGCCGTGAACGAAGCCGAACGCCTGCAGACGGAAGAGACGCTCAAAGACCTCCATCCCACCGTTCGCAGCTATTTTGAAACCAGCCTGGAAGAGGCAAAAGCCATCCTGGCTGATGAAAATGCCAGTCAGCAGCAGGTCAACGACGCCTGGCTGCATCTGGTGCATGCCATCCACCTGCTGGAGTTCAAAGCGGATAAGACCGCCCTGGAAGAAGCCGTCAAACAGGCAGAAGCCATCGACCTGAATCAGGTTCAGGAAGGAGAAGAGAAGGAAGAGTTCCTGGAAGCTCTGAAAGAAGCCAGAGAAGTTCTGGAAAGAGAATCCGCCCTCAATCCTTCCATTGAAGGTGCCTGCCAGCGTCTGGAAGTAGCCAGAAATGCCCTGGTCTACCACGAACTGGATGTCAGCCTCCTGGCTTTCCTGGTAGAACAGACCGGATCCGTGGATTTAAGTCTCTATGGCGGCACGGAGGAAGAAAAGCAGGCCTTTGTCCAGGCTCTGGAAACCGCCAGAGCCGTTCTGGAAAATCCGGACAGTCAGCAGCAGATTGATGAAGCTGCCAGCACCCTCAACAACGCCTGGCTGAAGCTGCGCCTTCAGCCCGATGAAGAACTGCTGAAAAACCTGCAGCAGGCTTATGTCACCTTATGCAGTCTGGATCTCAGCCTGTTCAGTGCACAAGAAACCGGACAGATCAACCAGCTTAAGGAAGCCATGAATGAACTGCTGGATCAGGAGAGCCCCGATCCTGCAACCATGAAGGCTCTGCTGGATACCTATGACTCCGGTTCCATCCAGAACCTGATTTACAGAACACCCAAAGAAAAGCCTCAGGAAAAGAACGATCCCACCCCGGATCAGCCTGAACACAAAGACGCAGCTCTGAAACTGGAGACTCCTCAGAGTGTACAGAGCACGCCAGAAGAGAAAGCCAGTCCCAAAGACAAATCCACCGGTGCAAACAGCGTGAAGACCGCTGCCGGAGGCACCTTCATGGCTCTGGCTGCCATGGCCGGTGCAGCCCTGGCAGGACTTGGCCTTGGAAACAGGAAACGCAGGAAGTAATCTCTTTTAACACACCAGAAAGATCCCGTCTGCACCGGCGGGATCTTTTTTTGACCAGAATCGAATGATCATCATGCATAAGCAGAATAAAATCATGGAAATCCATGCAAAATCAGCATAAAAAGAACAAAGATTTCCATAATTTAAATTTTTTTTAAGATCTGCTATGGTCAGATGTCACCGGTGGGAGTATCTTATGACCATAAGTCTTAAAGGAAGGAGGAGTGAACATGCGTATGCCATTGAACAACGAACATGACAATTATCCCACCCCATTTTCACTCCTCCCAGCCTTTCTGGCCTGAGTCCGTTCTGAAAGAGGACGAGTCTGCAAGCTTCGTCCGTCTCCAGATGGATCACCGCTGTATTGCCGGTCCGGGTGAGTGTACCCGGTTTTTTTTTACGCTTTTTTTCCTGCCGGGTGCCCGCCCCCGGGGCACTGCAGAACATAGAGAAAGAAGGTCCGTTATGAAAGAAGACAACTCCAACATGACCACGGGCCCCATTGCGTCCAAGCTGATCCGGTTTGCGATTCCCATTCTGCTTTCCAATCTGCTCTCTCAGCTGTACGTCATTGTGGACTCCCTGGTGATCTCCAACTGTATCGGTGATGCCGGCCTGGCCGCCGTCACCAACTGCATCAATCTGGCCTGGATGATCACATCCCTGTTTTTTGGCATGGGTATGGGAATCAGTGTGGTGGTCTCCCAGGCTTATGGCGCCAAACGCTATGAATGGCTGACCCGCTGTGTCCATACGGCTGTTGCTGTCTCCCTCATCGTCGGCATTGTCATTGCCCTGGCCAGTCCCCTCATCAGCCAGACCCTGCTGATCTGGATCCAGACCCCCGTGGATGTGCTGGGTGCTTCCACCGAATACCTCACCATTTATCTGTTCGGCGTCATCGGCACCATGCTCACCTATAGCTGCATCGACGTGCTGCAGGCCATGGGCGACTCAAAGCGTCCCTTCTATGTCATGGCATTTTCCACTGTGACCAACGTTGTGCTGGATCTGCTCTTTGTAGCCGTTCTGAACTGGGGCATTCCCGGAGCTGCCTGGGCCACGGTGCTGGCTATTTATCTGGGTGCCATCGTCAGTGTGATTCTGCTCTGCAGAGCAGAAGGCCCCCATCAGCTGCACCTGACCAGACTGCGCATCCATAAAGATTCATTAGCCGCCATTCTGAAGATGGGCATTCCCACCGGCATTGAAAACTGCGCTGTTTCCCTGGCCAACACCATCGTCCAGGCCTCCGTCAACTCCTTTGGCACCACGGTCATGACGGCCATAGGGGCGACGGCTTCCATTGAAGGCTTCGCCTTTCTGCCCATGACCGCTTTCTCCAACGCCCTGGGCACCTTCACCGGCCAGAACGTAGGCGCTGATCAGGAAGAGCGTACCCGCAAGGGCATCCGCTTTGGCATTGTGGCCATGGTCATCCTCTCCTTTTCCATCGGGCTGCTGCTCATGGCTCTGGCCAGACCCGGCATCATGATGTTCTCCCGTTCCGAAGATGTCATCGCCTATGGCGTGCGCCGGATGATTCTGGTGTGCGGCTTCTATCCCCTGTGCGGTCTGACGCACTGCTATGCGGCAGCCTTCCGGGGTGCCGGCAAGCCCATGATCCCCATGGCAGCCTATCTGGGCTTCTGGTGCGGCCTGCGTATTCTTATTCTCCTGGGCGTTCTGCCCTTCTGGCATTCCTTTGATCTGCTGGCTCTGGTATACCCCATCACCTGGGCAGGCAGTGCCATCACCGAATGGGCTTTCTACAGGTGGTATCCCTGGTTCCCCAGCAAGAAAAAGCTGGAAACGAAAGAGGAGCAGGAAGTCCTTCAGGAACAGATGGACATCCTCCGGGAAGAAGGCCTGATGGGCATGGAAAACGAGGAATCCCCCATCGTGTAAAATTCTGCAGAACAGACTGCAGAATAATGCAGGACAGAAAACGAAAAAAGGCTTCGGCATCCCCGAAAAGGGAACAGCCGAAGCCTTTTTGTCGATGGACCGGAAAAACTAGTCCTGGTCTTCCAGACCATAAAGTCTGGTGTATTTGTCTTTCAGATAGTTTGTGTAGATATGGGGATCAAAGGGTTTGCAGGACACTTCTTCCGTGATCTGCTTCATGGTTTTGGTACCGCCGTACTGATGCACGTGTTCCTGCAGCCAGTTTGTGATGGCAGCAGTGTTGCCTGCAGCCAGTTCCTTTTCAGGATCCAGATCTTTGCACATGGCTTCATAGATCTGAGCCGCGTAGGCAGAGCCCAGAGCGTAGGTGGGGAAGTAGCCCAGGTAGCCGGCAGACCAGTGCATATCCTGCAGCACGCCTTCCGCATCGTTTTCAGGACGGACGCCCAGGTACTGTTCATATTTGTCAGCCCAGATTTCAGGCAGCTTGTCGTAGTCCAGTGTACCGTCAGCAATCATCTTTTCGATTTCATAACGGATGAGGATGTGCAGAGGATAGGTCAGCTCGTCTGCTTCAGTGCGGATCAGGCCGGGAACAGAAGCATTGATCATTCTGGCCAGTTCTTCAGGAGTGACATCCGCAAATTCCGGGAATTCCTTCACCAGCTCAGGATAGAGAGCTTTCCAGAAGGCGTAGCTGCGGCCGATGTGGTTTTCCAGGAAACGGGACTGGGATTCATGGGCAGCGGAGCCGACGATGGCATCGAACATGGTGTTTTCCAGAGCGGGATCCATCTGCATGGAGTACAGAGCATGGCCGTATTCATGGACGGTGCTCAGCACGGCGCTTAAGAACGCGTTGGGGTAGTAGTGGGTGGTGATGCGGTTGTCGTTGCGGCTCAGGAAATCCGTGAAGGGGTGTTCGGTGGTGGAGAGATAGACGCGTCCCTTGTCACGGCCCAGGAAATCCAGAACCTTTTCATTGAACACGGCCTGCTTGTCCACATCCACTTCGTGGTCCAGGAAGGTGGTGTCGATCTGTTTTGCAGAAGTGACCTTCTGAATCAGGGGAATCAGGTCTTCCTTGATCACGGCGAAGAATTCATCGTACTGTGCGCTGTCCATGCCTTTTTCGTAGGCATCCAGAGCCAGCTCGTAGGCGTTGTCTCCGGTATAGCGGGGAGAGTAGGTATAGAGGTTCAGCTGTTTGGTCATGATGTTTTCCAGCATGTCGCGGAACATTCCATAATCTTTCGCTTCCTTGGCTTCGTGCCACAGAGTTTCAGAATCGGCTCTGGTCTTCACGTAGTCGCCATACACATCAGCAGGCACATCCTTCAGGTCGGCAATCTGCTCCAGGCGCAGGCCCAGTTCTTTCTTTTCCAGAGAATCCTCGGGCAGTCTGGCGTAGTAGTCCTGGATCTGAGCGATCAGTTCGGGGTCATTGGCCTGTTCAAAGGCAAACTGGGACAGAATGCCCATGGCTTTATTGGTGGCAGCAGCCCCCTTCTTGGGCGCAATGGTGTTCTGATCCACGTACATGGTGCTGTTGGCCAGCTGGAAAGCAGCCTGGACATCCAGGAACTGCTGGTAAAAATCTTCAAAATTCAGTTTCATAGTCAGAATCTCCTTTTCGAAATTCTAGCACTAATTAAAAATACAGAAAAAATAAAAAAAGTTCAGGTTCCTTCAGGGCACAAAAAAACGGAAGCGGTGCGCTTCCGTGAAAGATTTGTTCGCCTGTATGTCAGTGGAGTTCTTTTGTCAGCCGTCCGTAAACAACGGAATCAATGGTCATAACACTCTCACTGAAGTCAAGCAATACGTGCATGATTCTGGATAACATTTCTCTGCCCTCCCAGGGGATCTCATCCCCTATTGACAAATCCATTATATAAAGGGGATTCCGGAGTTTCAACTATAAAACAACTTTCTTTCACTTACATTGATTCACCACTTTTACATTAATTTTCATGTAATGCTTTCACCGGAAACTGTTCACGAACGGTGAACAAATGTTCTGAAAGGAGGCTATACATATGAGAAACATCTTTTGAAGAATTTTCATAAAAATGTAAATTGTGGGATGATTTTCACAAATTTCGTTGAATTGTGGATTTCTGATTGCTAGAATAACGGCAAGATCGAAGTTTTTCTTTAATCGAGGAGGAAAAGAAAGAATGAACTCAAAAAAGTTTTTCCTGGGTCTGGCTTCTGTCTGCATGGCTGCTTCCATGGCTGCCTGCTCCGGAAATAGCACCAAACCTGAAGGAGGAGACACAACAAGCGGTTCCAAACCACTGATCGCTGGTACCACTCAGGAACTGAACGGTATCTTCAACCCGATCTACTACGTCACTGCATATGACGGATGGGTAATCAACATGGTTTATCAGTCCATGACTGCCTACACTTCTGATGGACAGATCGTGCCTCAGCTGGCCGAAGACCTGCCCACCATCAGTGATGACCAGAAGACCATCACCTTCAAGCTGAAAGAAGGACAGAAATTCTCCGATGGTTCTACTCTGGATGCCAACGACGTGAAGTACACCTTCATGCTGATGGCTGACCCTGCCTACGTTGGTGAACGTCTGGACGGATCCTTCAACTCCATCGAAGGCTGGTCCGATTACCAGAACGGTGATGCCGAAGACGTATCCGGTATCGTTGTAGAAGATGACTACACCATCTCCTTCACCCTGGGAACCCCTGACATGGATGCTGCTGACGGCATCGGTACCATGTACATCATGTCTGACGAACAGTACACAGGTGACGACGCTCATGTGAAGGGCAACCTGGACATCTACAAGTCCGAAACTTCCAAGCCCATTGGTTCCGGACCTTACCAGCTGGAATCCTATGACAAGTCCACTGGTGCTGCTCTGACCAAGAACCCCAACTTCACTGGCGAAGGCGCTTACGCCATCGAACAGGTTATGATCAAAACCATCGGTGCCGGCACCGAGCTGAGCAATCTGCAGAGCGGAGAAATCAACTTCCTGCCTGAAATGATCGAACCTTCCATCATTGGTCCTGCTTCCATGGACGAAAACATTGCTGTAGACCACTACTTCCGTCCTGCTGAAGGCTATGTAGGCTTCAACTGTGCAGAAGGCAGCGGACCTACTTCTGACGTTAACGTACGTCAGGCTCTGGCTTACGCATTCCCAAGAGAAGAATTCTCCAACACCTACTACAAATATCCTGAAAAAGAAGGTGTCGTTCAGGCATCTGATGAAGTCAAGGATGTTCAGGTTGGTTATGTTCCCACAGCATTCTGGTCTCCTGTAGCTACCATCATGGGTGACTACACCACTGGTGCTCAGGATCTGGATGGCCTGATTGTCTACAACTACGATATGGACAAGGCTAAACAGATTCTGGATGATGCCGGATGGGTACCCGGTGATGATGGCATCCGTGAAAAAGACGGTCAGAGACTGACTGTTAAATTCATCCTTTCCGAAGGCAACTCCGTTCTGGAAACTCTGATCCCCATGCTGCTGAAGAGCTGGGGTGAACTGGGCGTTGAAATCCAGCAGACCACTGTTGACTTCAACACTCTGACCTCCATGGTTACCGTTGAATCCGAAGAACCCATCGACAGCTGGAACTGCTTCTTCATGGCTACTTCCTTCACTGGTCTGGGCAACACATCCATGAACGACCTGCTGGGCTATGCCAAGGGAACCGATGACGAACCCCGTCTGCTGGGATCCAACTACGTTCGCATTACCGATAAGGAACTGAACGATTACCTGATCGCCGGTAAGGAAACTTCCGACCAGGTAGTATCCATCGATAACTACAAGAAAGCCATGATTCGTGAATCCGAACTGTCTCCCTATGTAGCTCTGTACGGCAACCAGACGTTCAATATCTTCAACTCTTCCGTTAAGGGCGTTGAAGCAGGTTCCGTTATGTCCTGGTCTTCCGGCCTGGCTAATGCAACCATCGAATAACAGCCACCGAACAAATCCTTAGATTTGAATACAGTAAACTGAATCTGAACTGCATTGTTTCATTCTCAGTAACACTCGAACAGGGCAGGTTGAAAGGACCTGCCCTGTTTTCTTTTTATCAAGCAAAGTCAGGACATTGATCTGAACAGCGATACAGCGGAAGTCAAATAATTTGACTATATATGAAATATTGTTTCTGAAAACTGTCCTGAAATTTACAGAAACTGAAACATCTGAACTCTCTCAATGTTATAATGTGGAAGTTTCAAGCAGGAAAGGGGAAATTTATCATGCTTAAATACATCCTGAAACGAATTGTTGCAGCAATTCCAGTCCTGCTCATTATCTCTATGGTTATTTTTGGCGTAGTTAAAGCCATGCCTGGTGACGAGGTAGCAGCTTACCTTGGGCCGGGAACCAAAGCGACTCCTGAGATCCGGCAGGAAGTCCGCGAGAAACTGGGACTGGATAAATCGATCCCTGAACAGTATGTAGCGTGGTTGGGCCGCGTTGTTCAGGGTGACCTGGGTACCTCTGCAACCCTGAAAAAACCTGTAGGTGAAGTTATCGGATCCTACGTATGGAACACGTTCCTCATCAACGCTGCGGCGCTCATTGTCGCGCTCATCTTTGCCATCCCAATTGGCATCCGCCAGGCAGTGAAGAAAGGAAGTTTTGAAGACAACTTCTGGACGGTCTTCTCACTGCTTGGCATCTCGGTTCCGACCTTCTTCTTTGGTCTGCTGCTGATCTTCTTCGTCGCCATGCGCGTGGACTGGATTCCCATGTCCGGCATGCGTGACACCATGCTGGGCAGCTTCGGTTATTCCAGCATCTGGCAGGAAATCGGTGATGTCGCCGTTCACATGATCCTGCCCACCACCGTACTGGCCTTCAGCTCCTTTGCCACATTCTCCCGGTATGTCCGAAACTCCATGGTGGAAGTCATCAATCAGGACTACGTGCGCACTGCAAGAGCCAAAGGTCTGAAGGAAAAAACGGTCATCTACAAGCATGCGTTCAAGAATGCGCTGATTCCGCTGGTTACCCTGCTGGGCATGTATATTCCCTCTCTGTTCTCCGGTGCCACCATTCTGGAAACGGTATTCGTATGGCCGGGCATCGGCAAGGTGCTCATCGACGCCATCAACCAGCGTGACTCTTCGCTGGTCAATGCCTGTCTGATCTTCTCCGCACTGCTGATGATCATTGGAAACCTGCTCTCGGACGTCTGCTACTCACTGGTAGACCCGCGTGTTAAGGTCGATGCGTAGGAAAGGAGTTTCAATATGGCTGCTGAAGAAAAACTGACGGCTCCCGTTGCCGCTCCTGAAGAAAAAATCGAGTCCGTGGGCCCATGGATGATCGCCTGGAGAAAATTCAGGTCCAACCGTGTTGCCATTTTCGGTCTTGTTACCTTTATTATCATCACTCTGCTCGTTATTTTTGGCCCCATGGTCATGGGCATTGACGTGCTGGACTACGATCCCAGCCAGATGAACATGGCTCCCAGTGCTGCTCACTGGCTGGGCACCGATGCCCAGGGACGTGACTGCCTGTTCCGTCTGCTGCTTGGCGGACGAATCTCCATCATGGTCGGCATCATCGCTGCCCTGCTGACGGTTATTCTGGGAATCACTGTAGGCGCCGTTGCCGGCTACTATGGCGGTATCGTTGACAACCTGCTCATGCGTTTTGCCGAAATCGTCTACTCTCTGCCCTTTACACCCATGATCATCGCCGTTGCGGCTGTTATGTTGTGGGTGCCTCAGGATCAGAAGATGTATACCGTAGCCTTCCTGATCGGTATCCTCTCCTGGCCCGGTCTGGCCCGTCTGGTGCGCGGTCAGATTCTGACCCTGCGCGAGCAGGAATTCATGCAGGCCTGTGAAGCCCTTGGTTTCTCTGACTTTTCCAAGATCTTCAAGCACCTGCTGCCCAACGTTATTTCCATCGTCATCGTCAACGCCACTCTGCAGATGGCTTCCGCCGTTCTGACAGAAGCCGGTCTGTCCTATCTGGGTATGGGCGTTATGCCTCCTACACCTTCCTGGGGCAACCTGATGAACCTGGCCAGAACCGCCTATGTTTTCCAGAACTACTGGTGGCAGTGGATTCCGGCTGGTGTAATGTGTCTGCTCACCGTAGTCTCCATCAACCTGGTTGGTGAAGGACTCCGTGATGCCTTCGACCCGAAGGAACTGCAGTAGGAGGTTTTCATGGCTGAAATCAAAAACGACAAGAAGAAAATTCTCGACGTGGACAACCTCCGCGTCTACTTCCACACCAAAAAAGGAGATTCCCGTGCTGTAGACGGCAACTCCTTCCAGATGTATGAAAATGAAACCCTGGCCATTGTAGGGGAATCCGGCTGCGGCAAGTCCGTAACCGCCATGTCCATCCTGGGCCTGGTTTCCGAACCTGGTGAAATCATGCCCGGCTCTCAGATTCTGTATACCGGTCTGGATCAGCCCATTGAGCTGTCTCAGGCCAGCGATGCAGAAATCCGCAACATCCGAGGCAACGAGATTTCCATGATTTTCCAGGAACCCATGACTTCTCTGAACCCGGTCATCACCGTAGGTGACCAGATTTCCGAAAACATTCTCATTCACGAAAATGTTTCCAAGAAAGAAGCCATGGACCGTGCCATTGAACTGCTGAGCCAGGTTGGTATTTCCAGACCTGAACAGGTGGTCAAGACCTATCCCTTTGAGCTGTCCGGCGGTATGTGCCAGCGTGTCATGATTGCCATGGCCCTGTCCTGCAACCCCAAACTGCTCATTGCCGATGAACCCACCACCGCTCTGGATGTAACCATTCAGGCCCAGATCCTGATGCTGATGAACAAGCTGAAGGAAGAAACCGGCACTTCTATCATGCTCATTACCCATGACCTGGGCGTTGTAGCTCAGGTAGCCGACCGCGTTAACGTTATGTACGCCGGCAAAGTGGTGGAATCCGCTGAAGTTCACGAACTGTTCAAGAACCCGAAACATCCCTATACCACCGGCCTGATGCGTTCCATGCCTTCTCTGGCTCAGGAAGGCACCAGACTGAACGTCATTGAAGGTTCCGTACCCAACCCGCTGTACCTGCCCAAGGGCTGCTATTTTGCTGACCGCTGCGACCGCTGCATGGAAAAATGCCGCCAGGGCCAGCCTAAGCTGACTACACTGCCCAACGGCCACAAAGTCTCCTGCTTCCTGTATGAAGACGAAACTGAGAAAGGGGAATAAGACATGGCTGAAAAAATTCTTGAAGTCAAACATCTGAAAAAGTATTTCCCTCTCAAGAAGGGACGCACCAAGGAAACCGATCCCTGCGTTAAGGCAGTGGATGATATTTCTCTGGACCTGTATGAGGGTGAAACCCTGGGTCTGGTAGGTGAATCCGGCTGCGGCAAATCCACTCTGGGCCGTACCATTCTGCGCCTGCATGAACCCACTTCCGGTGAGGTCATCTTCCGCGGAGAGGATGTGGCCAAGAAGAGCCGCAAGGAAATGCGCAAACTGCGTGAAGACATGCAGTTCATCTTCCAGGACCCCTATTCTTCTCTTAACCCTCGTATGACCGTGTTCAACATTCTGGCTGAACCGCTGATTGCCCATGGCAAGTTCAAACGCGGTCCGGAACTGGAAGCTTATGTTAAGGATCTGATGGCCAAGTGCGGTCTGCCTCCTTACTACTGCTACCGGTATCCCCATGAATTCTCCGGTGGTCAGAGACAGCGTATCGGTATAGCCCGTTCTCTGGCTCTGAACCCCTCCTTCATCATCTGTGATGAACCCGTATCCGCTCTGGACGTTTCCATCCAGTCCCAGATTCTGAACCTGATGATGGATATGCAGGAAGAAAAGAACATTTCCTACATCTTCATCTCCCATGACCTGTCCGTCGTAAAACACATTTCCGACCGTGTCGGTGTTATGTACCTGGGCTCCCTGGTGGAACTGGGCGATAAGGAAGAAATCTTCAACAACCCCCAGCATCCCTATACCCGCGCTCTGATGGCGGCCATTCCTATTGCCGATCCCGACAAGCGCAGTGAAATGAAGCTGATCGAGGGTGAAATTCCTTCCAACGTCAACCTGCCAGCCGGCTGCAAATTCAACCCGCGCTGCCCCTTTGCGACAGACAAATGCCGCAGTGAAGTGCCGCCTGTTGTAGAAACCAAACCCAGACACTTTGTTCAGTGTCACTATGCAGGTGAACTTTGAGCCGCTGGAAAGACATGTGGAGTTCCGTCCGGGATGTAAAAACCGTACAGCCTGGGAAGGAGACCAAACTGGAGAAGGGAGATTTTCCCGCTCTGCTCATGGCCGGCTTCTCGGTTTTCGGACCGGTGCTGCTGGGCATGCTGATCTTCTTTGCGGCTATTATCTGGCTGCTGGTGGTCATGTTTACCTGATTCAACAATGAAGTCTGAAGCTGCCGAAAGGCAGCTTTTTTCTATACCCGAATAAATCAACGAGGGAGAAACAAGGGAGAAATAATTACAAACCAGAAAGAGAAAAAGCGGGGAAATACCCGTACCTAAAGGACGGAAAACAGAAAAAGCAGGCAGAATCCGGCTGGAAACAGGCGGATTTATACATTTCAATGATTCAGTTGCCCTTTTTGATTGATTAATACAAATTCTTTTCAGAGAAATTACAAGTGCTTACAATAAAATATGCAGAAAAGCTGTAAGCGGATTCACTGTCCGGACCCCGATCCGCTGATGGCTTGAGCACGAAAAAAGAAAAAATGAAAGGAAAGAATGCATGAAAAAACTGTTTTCCTCTGTTGTTGCAGTGTCCATGACAGCTTCCTCTCTGCTCTCTCAGAGCATGATCTTCCCGGTCTCTGCGGCCGAAGAAGAGCTGCAGCCTGTTCTGAGTGTCAGCTTTGATGAAGAAACTGCAGACGACAGCGTAAACGGAATCACCGGTGAACTGGTTGGCTCCCCCACCTTTGGCGAAGGCGTCAAAGGAAAAGCCATCCATCTGGTGAATCCCAATGACGGCACTGACAAGGCCGTTCAGTACGTAGACTTTGGTGATGACGCCGCCCTTCAGCTGGGTACGGACGATTTCACCATTATGTTCTGGTACAAATCCCCCGCAGACAGCGACTACGAAGGTTCTGTCATCTCCAACAAGGACTGGGGAACCGGCGCCAACGACGGTTTCTGTATTGGTGATATGAGACAGGGTTTGACCCTGAACTTCCGCGCCAAAAATACCAGCGGCCGCAAGGATACCGGCCGCTATGCCGCTGCCACCGATGGCACCTGGCACCATGTTGCTGCAACCTTTGACCGCGACAGCCGCATGACCATGTATGTGGACGGCACCGCTGTGGGAAGCACCTCCATCTCTGATCAGGCTGGCAAGACCATCGATACCGGTCTTGGCCTGGTTCTGGGCGCTGATGGCAAGTACAACTTCGGCATTGAAGATGCCTGGATTGACGAGCTCAAAATCTACCGCTCCATTCTGAGCCAGAACGATCTGGCCAGCGAATCTGCTCTGTTCCTGCTGAAAAAGCAGCTGACAGACTATGAAGAACTCATCGCCGAAAGCGATGCAGCCCAGAGTAAAAAGGACGCTTTCCAGGCTGTCATCGACACCATCCGGGAAAACCTGGCTGGTGATTTCACCATGGAGGACCTGAACACCTGGTCTGCTGAGCTCAACCGCGCCTTCAACGCCTTCATGGGTCCCGAAGATGGCATCAGCTCCTTTGAAGTCATCTCCGATACCCATATCCCCGGCACCAACGATTCCAACGCCATCAACCAGAGACTCATCGATGCGCTGGATGACATCAAACGCGACTACCCCGAAACCAGCGTTGTCCTCAATGCCGGTGACTTTGCGGCCGATGGCTATGCCTCTGAAATGCAGGGCTATTTCAACATCATCAACCGCTACGCTTCCGATTTCCCCTTCATGACCGCCCTGGGCAACCACGATGTCCGCTGGAAGAGCGGCTATCAGGAAGTCTATGACCGCTACATGTCCCTGAACAAGGCGTACATGGGCGATACCGATGGCAAGGTCTACTACGACCAGTGGTATGACAACAACCATTACATCGTTCTGAATTCCGAATGGGATGTCAAAGACAGAGCCTATCTGTCCATGGATCAGCTGAACTGGCTGGATGAAAAACTGGCTGAATCTGATGCAAAGGGGGTTCCATCCTTCATCGTTCTCCACCAGCCTCTGGCCAACACTTATGAAAACTCCACCGAATGGTCTGTGGGAGAACAGGAACACGACCTGCGTGAAATCCTGAGAAAACACAACCGGATCTTCCTGTTTACCGGCCATATCCACGATGGCGAAGGTGCTCTGGAAGTCACCCAGGATGACTGCGGTGTCCAGATCGACGTACCCGGCCTGCGCGACAACGACTATGACGATTCCAGAGGTTCTCTGGGCTTCCATGTCACTGTCTACGAAGACACCGTTCGTCTGGATTTAAGAGACTACGCTGCCAACAGCTGGGTAGCCAACAACTCCTGGACCTTCAATCTGGATGATCTGACCGATCTCTCCACCAAAGTGCTGGATGTGAATTTTGATGACGAAACCGCCAATGACGCTTCCGGTCATGAAAACAACGGCACCGTCCATGGCAATGTGACCTATGTGGATGGTCAGAACGGCGGCAAGGCTGTCCGCATTCAGAACAGCGATTCCGTTGCCGGCACTTCTGCCAAGACAGATGCCTATATCGACTTCGGTGATTCCATCGCTTTTGGCACCGATGACTTTACTCTGACCTGGTCTTACAAGGGCGAACTGGCTTCCAAAGAAGATGCCATTCTGTCCAACAAGGACTGGGATTCCGGTTCCAACCCCGGCTTCAACGTGGGCGTTTTTGGAAACGGCATGACCCTGAACCTGAATACTCCTAACCATTCCCGTCAGGATACTTCCCGCTATGCGGCTGTCAGCGACGGCGAGTGGCATGAAGTGGCAGCCGTCTTTGACCGTGACGGCGACATGAGCCTGTATGTGGACGGCTTCAGGAAAGCTTCCCGCAGCATCACCTCTCTGGAAGGCATTTCCGTAGATGTGGACGGCAAGCACTTTGTTCTGGGTGCTGACGGTAACTTTGCCTTTGGTGCTTCCGATATCACCATCGACAACCTGAAGGTCTATAAGAGAGCTCTGGGATCCGGTGAAATCGAAGCCATGTGGAATCCCTACACCGTTTCCAGCACCGGCACTTCCATTACCGTGTCCTGGGATGACTACTACAGCGGCCTGGAACCCTGTGCCATTCTGCTCAACGGCGAAAAGACTGCGGATATCAACCGCGGTGACACCAGTGTGACCCTCACCGGTCTGAAGAAGAACACCACCTATCAGGTGGGCATCCTCAACCGTGAAATCGAAAGAACCGGCAACTACCGTGATGTGATGGACTTCAACGTCACCACCAGTGCCGAAGACAAGCTGACCGAAATCATCGTGGATGACAATGATGCCTGCTTTACCTGGTCTGAAGGCTCCGCCAATGACGGCGGCTGGACCGCAGGCAGCCAGGGCGGTGCCGCAGCAGCTTCCGAACACTATGCCAACAAGGCCGGTGCTTCCGTTTCCATCGACTTCACCGGCAGCGGCCTGAATATCTATGGCGTTAAAGCACCCAACCACAGAAAGTTCTCCGTTTCCATTGACGGCGGCGAAGCCGTGACCATGGATGCCTACGCTTCCAGCCGCACCAGCGGCGATACCCTGCTGTATTCTTCTGCAGCCCAGGGCATCGAACTGGAAGAAGGAGACCATACCGCTGTGCTCACCATTCTGGATGAATACAACGAAGCAGCTGTTTCTCCTGTTTATGGCATGTCCATTACCTACATCGGTGTTCTGAACAGCGGCGAACCCGAAGAACCAGAACCCGATCCATTCCCCGGCTATACCATCGTCGAGGGTATGCAGACCACAACAGGCGATGACCTGTTCAGCATCAAATACAACGGCGTCTGGAGCGGCGGCGGATCCTACTATCCCAACGACTTCCATGACGGCTATGAACACTACGCTCATTCCGGTGATTCCTTCGAAATGAAGTTCATCGGTGACAAGGTGGAAATGTGGGCTACCAAGGCTCCCGGACACGGCGTCTACACCTTCACCATTGATGGAGAAGAAGTGGGCACCGGATCTGCCACCAACTCTTCCCGTGTCAACCAGCAGCTGATCTACACCACACCGGAACTGGAATACGGCGAACATACCCTGAAAGTAGAACTGGTCGGCCAGAGCGGCATGGCCATTCAGCTGGACTACCTGAAGGTTTACCACGATGAACTGGCGCCCACCTCCATCAGCCTGAACAAGACGGATGCGGTTCTGCTGCCAGAAGGCACCATGACTCTGGAAGCCTCCACTGCTCCCTGGAATGCTTCTGCGTCCAAAATCGAATGGTCTTCCTCCGATGAAACTGTGGCCACCGTCGAAGATGGCGAAGTCACAGCAAAAGCCGTGGACACCAGAAGTACTGTGGTGATCACCGCTTCTGTGCCCGGAACAAACATCAAGGCTTCCTGCACCATCGTGGTGGATCCAACACTCAGTGTGGCTAATGCGTACAGTGCCGATGCCATGCGTCTGGATCTCTCCGAAAGTTATGACGATCTGTACCTGGGATCCGATAAGGACTGGGACGGTTCCATCTGGCTCAACGATTCTGCCTCTTCCAAGGTGGTTGTCAGTACCATGGGCAAGGCTCTGCACAATGTGGAAGTGAAAGCTTCCAGCTTCATGAATGAAAACGGCGCTCTGCTGCCTGCTGATGCTATTGAAATCAGCTGGCTGGAAGAAGTGTCCGCCAATATCGGACGCGGCAACTCTTCTGCGCCCGTCAAGAACTTCCCGGAAAAGATTGCCGAAGGCGGCGCCATCGACATGGAAGCCGAAACCATCCGCTTTGCCTGGGTGACCCTCTCTTCTACAACCGAGACAGAACCCGGCACCTACCACGGCACCATTTCCGTCACCGCTGATGAGCTCAAACAGCCCATCGACATCGACTACACTCTGGAAGTCATCGATCTGGTGCAGCCGGCCGGAGAAGCCACAGAAATCCAGCTGTGGCAGCATCCCTTCGCCGTAGCCAACTACTACCTGGGTCTGGGCAGCCAGCCTTCCGGCGGCATCTCCTATGACCATCAGGATGACTTCTACTTCACCGATGCCCACTTTGATCTGATGAGAGATTCCATTAAGGATTACGTGGCTATGGGCGGCCATGATGCCGTAGCCAACATCGTGGAAGAAGCCTGGGGCCATCAGTCCTATTACAGCGATCCTTCCATGGTGAAATGGACGAAGAATGCCGACGGCACCTGGAGCTTTGACTACACCTGGTATGACGCCTGGATCAACTTCATGATTGAAACCGGCGTTCTGGATCCTGCCAATGGCATCGGCCAGATCAAGGCCTACTCCATCGTGCCCTGGTCCAACCAGGTCACCTGGAAAGACGGCACCACCGGCCAGACGGTCTACCGCCAGCTGACTCCCGGCAGCAGTGAATGGACCGAAGTCTGGACAGCATTCCTGCAGGACTATATGGCTCACTCCAGGGAAAAAGGCTGGTTTGATGTAACCTACATTTCCATGGACGAAAGAGGCCTCTCCGATCTGGAGAAGGCTGTTGACCTCATCGAATCCGTGAAAGACGAAAACGGTGAATCCTTCAAGATTTCCTCTGCCCTGAACTATGGCGCACCGGAATACTATGACTTCACCGACCGCATTGATGACATCTCCATCAACCTGGGCAACACAAGCAAGGCACAGACCGGCGCTCTCAGCGAACACCGCAGAGCCAAAGGTCTGAAGACCACCTTCTACACCTGCACCGGCGACCGCCCCAGCAACTTCATGATCTCCGATCCCGGTGAAAACTACTGGACCATCCTGTATTCCATGGCTCTGGGAACCGACGGCTACATGAGATGGGCCTGGGACAACTATGTCTATGACATGCACGGCAATGCGTCCTACCGCTACTGGGAACCCGGCGACGGCTGGTTCATCTATCCTATGGAACGCGGTAATGACTCCACCGTTCATGGCAAAAACTTCTACTCCACACCCCGCTATGAAATGTTGAAGGCCGGCATGAGAGATGCCGCCAAGGCCAAACTGCTGCTGAACTCCGATCTGCTCACAGACGAAGAAAAAGCTGCCCTCTCTGATTCCATTGAATCCATGAGCGCTCCTTCTCATTCCGGCAGCTATGGCTCTGCCATCCTGTCCGAAGCAAACCGCAATCAGGTGCTCTCCTCCAACAGAGGCATCCAGTCTGCCATTGCCACTGCTGCAAGACTGCAGGCTGAACGTTCTGAAGAACCGGAAGAAAGTGCCAACAAGGTGCTGCTGCAGCAGGCTGTGGACTACGTCGAAGCCAGAAAGGCGGAAGGTGTTCTGGAAGGACTCAATGAAACCGTCAGAGACTACTTCGAAGAAAAACTGGCTGCTGCCAAATCTGTTCTGAATGATGCTTCTGCCGATCAGGAAAGCGTCAACCTGGCCTGGCGTGAACTGACCTACGCCATCCATCTGCTGGACTTCACCGCTGACAAGACCGAGCTCAACAAGCTGATCGTCGAAGCAGAAGCCATCAACCTGGGTCTGTATGAAGACGGTGAAGCCAAGACCGCCTTCATCGCTGCTCTGGATCACGCTAAGGAAATCGCAGCTTCTACCACCGCTCTGGATGCTTCCATCACCGAAGCCGCCCAGAATCTGGCTGCTGCCATGGCAGCTCTGACCCCCAGAAGCGATCTGGATACCCGAGTACTGTCCTGGCTGATCACCAGCGTGGAAGACACCGACCTGAGCCTGTACATTCCTTCCTCCACCCCAGACTTTGAAGCCGCACTGCAGGCTGCCAAAGCCGTTCTGGAAGCACCGGAAAGCCAGGAACAGATTGATGAAGCCACAGCTGCTCTGAACAGCGCCTATCTGCAGCTGAGAAGAAAACCCGATGAAGAAGCCCTCAAGGCGCTCAACGAGTTTGTGGCCAAGGTGGAAACCCTGAACTTTGCCTTCTTCACCGCTGCGGAAGCCGACGGCATCCGCGCCTTCCAGAATCAGGTTGTCAATGCCCTGGCCGATGAAAACCTGGATCAGCAGACCGCTGCTGACTTACAGAACAAAGCAGAACAGCTGAATGCCTTCATCGACCACCGTCTGGAATATCCCGAAGAAAAGAAGGATCCCGTCACACCACAGGATCCAGACAGCCAGAAACCGGCTGAAGACAAGCCTGTGGACAACAAGCCTGCCGAAAACAAACCGGCAGACGCCGCTGACAAGTCTGTTTCTGCAGACAAGGCTGACAAGACTCCCGCAAAATCTGTGAAGACTGCTGCCTCCACCGCCTTTGGTTCCATGGCCGCTGCCTTTACAGCTGCCCTGGGTGCTCTGTTTGTTCTTGGCAAGAAAAGAAAACAGAAATAGGAATAAGCGGGAAACCGGTAACAGACCATCGAACAGGAAAATCGAAAGAAGGAAAACCGGATGAACTTCGTGCTTTCCCTTCTTCTTCCTGCTTCTCCTTTGGGAGTCAGAGCTTTGTGCTCTGGCTCCCTTTTTTCGCGAAAGGGCAGGAGTGTTCTTTCAGGCGTTAACTTCCGTGATTTCGGGACTAATTAGAACCGCAATCATGGAAGTTTTTTC
>Tibetan_p1__coassemble_132_pt1 | contig 49571 bp, 38 predicted proteins | sample Tibetan_p1__metabat2_high_PE_008 | metagenome-assembled genome bin Tibetan_p1
GCAGACTCTGAATCTGCCATTTCCGTGGTTCGAATCCACGTACCCCAGCCATTGCAAATATCTTCCGAAATGTGAAAGCATTCGGAGTTCAAATATATCGATTGTTCTGACAATCACAAACTCAACCCGGAGAATTCAATTCTCCGGGTTCTTTTTGATTTATCGGATTTCTCCCCTTCTCTTCTGTCCGATCCGGTTCACCAGAAAAAGATTCTTCACAATTCCGTCCATTCTGAAAACCATTTCCGAAGGAATGCTTAAATTTCCCTGCCTCGTTGATTCAGGCCTGTTTTCTCCATTATTGTGAATTCAGCAAAGGAGAAACCAAATGGGATTAATGGATAAACTGGGAGGGAACCTGGCGCAGGGCCTGATGGGCAACCTGACGGAAGTCTCTCCCGAAAAACTGACCGGTGAATACGGCTGCTATCTCATGGATGGTGAAAGCATTCAGTCCGGATACATTCTTGTCCGGGATACTGTTCTGTTTACCAACAAACGGATCATTTATGTGGATAAGCAGGGAGCAACCGGTCAAAAGACCAGAATCAATACGATTTACCTGGATTCCATCATCAATGTTTCCATGGAAACCGCTGGATTTGGAATTGATGACAGTGAAATCAATATCGAGTACATCACCTCTCCGTATTACAGAGTCAGCAGTGGTGCAGCAACAGCCGAACTGAAAATCGAGTTTCCAAAGCGCTATGCCATTCAGCCGCTGTATAAGTGGCTGCAGGAAATGGCCTATGCCAACCATCTTCGAATTAACGCATAACTGAAAAGGCCTGCCAGTTCATCCGGCAGGTCTTTCTCTGTTATGACTGATGAGCGGATCCGACTGGAAGACAGCCTGGTCCTGCCTGTCCACAGAACCTGTCCTTTACAGAGCGAGCCGCATTCTGATTTAAGATGAACAGACTGGAGAAATGCGGAAATAAAATGCTGATCTCTCTGAATCAGGCCTTCTTTGCTGTCTTGGCTGATCATTCTCCTGCAGGATCTCAAATCACTTTGAGAAAGATCAGATGGCAGAGAGGAGGAAATCCCGGCATAACCTGTTTTCCAGATTCTGCATTGCAGGCAAATGACCAGAATACAGAAGAGCGGTTGGCCGGTTTTCCGGTCTGTTGAAAATTTTTCTGCTTTTCCTGTTGCAGAAAAGGAAGAGAGCGATTATTATGATTAAGCGCATTGGGGTATAGCCAAGCGGTAAGGCAGCAGACTCTGAATCTGCCATTTCCGTGGTTCGAATCCACGTACCCCAGCCATTGCCAATCCCCTCCGAAATGCAAAAGCATTCGGAGTTTATATAAATGCTGATTTACTCAGCCACTGCAAATCTTGCCCGGGAATTCAATTCCCGGGCTTTTTTCTTATCCGGCAGTTTTCCTTCCAGCTGGCAGTAAAGTCGAGGATCCACTGCAAGAGCATCGCTTATGACCGCTGTACCTGCAGCATTCGACAAAAAAAGAAAACAAAAATCCCGGCGGCCAAACCGGGATTCCTGTGATAGAGAAAAAAAGAAAGGAAAAATTATTTAAATCTTATTATTAGAAATCGCTGCCTGATTTCTGATTACATAGTATTCGATCTTTCCTGAAATCTCACTTCAAACGCTCATTTTCTTTATTGCTTCTTAATTTCCGATCAATTCAGGGAAATTCATCGAAATCCAGGGAAATCTCTCTCGTCTACAGGATCTCCTTTTAAAACTCCCTGATCTCTGTGGGCAGTATGCTTCAGTCTGACGGCTCATCCTGTCCGGATCCGGGAAAAACAAAAACCCCAGAGGCCAATCTGGAGTTTTTGCTGATAGAGAAAAAAGAAAGGAAAATTATTTAAGTATTATTATAGTAGAAATTGCTGCCTGATTTCTGATTACATAGTATTCCATGCTCTTCAAAATCTCCTTTCAGATGCTCACATTCTTTATCGTTTCTTAATTTATATCTATTTACTAAGTAATCTATCATTCAGCTGCCATTCCAGAGTCAAAAAAGGACAGCCCGTTCCGCTGTCCTTTAGTGCTATTCAGTGACTTCTTCCAGGAAGGTCATCTTCTCTTCCCATTCTTTCATGTAACGTTCGATCTCGTTGTGCTTCTCGTCGATCTGTTCGTCCAGTTCTTCCATTTTCCGATAATCCTGGTAATACTCCGGTTCAAAACGCAGTTCACGCAGAGCTTCCAGTTCTTCTTCAGCCTTGGTCATCATGGCTTCCAGTCTTGTTGCTCTGTTCTGAGCAGCATTTCTTTCCGAACGGATCTGCGCGCTCGTCTTTGTGGGAGGCTGATTTTTGGATTTTCCTTTGGACTCTGCTTCTACATGAAGCTGACCGTTCTTTTTCTTTTCGGCATATTCCGGCCATGTCTCCTGCCAGACATGAGACGTTTCTCCTATTTCCAGGACCTTGTTGGCCATTTTGGACAGGAACATACGGTCATGGCTGACAAAGAGCAGTGTTCCATCATAATCCTTCAGAGCTTTCTCCAGCGCTTCCTTGGCGGGGATATCCAGATGGTTGGTCGGTTCGTCCAGAATCAGCAGGTTGTCATGATCCATCATGAGTTTGGCCAGTGCCAGGCGGACCTTTTCCCCTCCGGAGAGGTCATTGACTGATTTGAATACATCATCCTGTGTGAACAGGAAACCAGCCAGCGCATTTCTGATTTCGGTCTGATCGGCCATGGGATGTTCATCCCAGAGTTCATCCAGAACGGATTTGGTGGATTTCATCTGCGCAGAATCCTGATCAAAGTAGCCGATGTCGATCTGGTGGCCAAAGTGGAAGCTGCCGCCTTTGGAAGGAATCAGCTCCATGAGTGTTTTAACAAAGGTGGACTTGCCGATGCCGTTGGGTCCAACAATAGCCATGCGGTCATTGCGGAACAGCTCCATGGAGACACTGCTCAGAACGCTGTCATACCCGACTTTCAGGTTTTCCACTTCCAGGACGCGTTCTCCTCCTTTTCGTGCAGAACTGAAAGAGGCTTTGATGATGGAGCAATCGGATTTGACATCTTCAATTCTGTCCATCTTTTCCAGAGACTTGATTCTGGACTGAACCATGGCTGCCTTGGTGGCTTTATACCGGAACCGTTCAATGAGGGCTTCTACTCTCTTGATTTCCTGCTGCTGTCTTTCATAGGCTTCATGGTTCTTTTCCAGCCATTCTTCCTTGGCTTTTACGTAATGGGAATAGTTGCCAGGGTATCTGGTTGTCTTTCCAAATTCGATTTCCACAACCACATCCGCTACGCGGTCCAGGAACATTCGGTCATGGCTGACCAGCACCACTGCACTGGGATATCTGGCGATGTAGCCTTCCAGCCATTCAATGGAATCAATGTCCAGATGGTTGGTCGGTTCGTCCAGCAGCAGAATATCCGGTTTCTGCAGCAGCAGTTTAACCAGCGCAATTCTCGTTCTCTGTCCAGATGAGAATTCACCAATTGAACGGTCCAGTTCTTCTTCCGTAAAACCGAAATGGAAGAAGACGCTTTTCATCTCATATTCATAGTCATAACCGCCCAGCGTATCAAAGCGGGTCTGGAGCCGGTCAAACTTGTCCAGCTGCTGCTGGCTGTGATCTGTCTCCAGAATCCTGGTCTGTTCTTCCAGAGCTTTCTGCACCTGGATCAGCTCGTCAAAAACACTGATCAGTTCTTCTCTGACCGTTCTGGATTCATCGGGAAAGGAAATCTGAGACAGATATCCGGCTTTTACGCCGGACCCAAAGAAGCGGTCTCCCCTGTCTGGATCTTCTTCTCCGGTAATGATTTTCAGAAGAGTCGTCTTGCCGCAGCCATTCCGGCCGACCAGAGCGATCTTCTCGTTGTTCTTGATCAGCAGTGAAGCACTGGTCAGTACTTCCTGCGTACCAAAGGATTTGGCTATATTGCTTAACTGAAGTTTCATCATTTCACTCCATTCAAAAAACTCTGCCCGGATCCGGCAGAGTCTGTTCGTACACAGTTTATTGATTGCCGTTCTGGCTGTTCTGATCCTGATCTGGAAGGGGGATATGGAAGTAGTCCAGTATTCCTTCTGCTGCGGAACGGGCAATGGCTTCCCGGTTCTGGAGAAAATACTCCTGGGAAGCGGAAGAATCCGTACTCGCATAGCATAACAGAACAGCATACATTCCGTTGTCATCCTTGAACATTTCATTGGAAACGGCTGCCGGATAGGTTCCGGCAAAGGTCGCTCTGCCTCCTGTTTCCCGCAGCTGGGGATAGAGAGACCAGGGAGTCTGCTTGTAGTTTTCATCCACCTGCAGCGTGTCATATCCGCTTCCCTGATTGAGTCTTGGCAGAGTAGACACTTCCGCCAGTTCCACTCCATTGGCTTTCATGGCATACACCATGGCATTGCTCAAAGATCCCACAGAAAAGGGAGAAGACAGAATGAACGGCCGGTCTTCTTCACCTTCCACCATGGTAAGGCCCAGGAAGACCTTGGCCTGCGTGTTGTACCCCTGACCAATACGTCCGTTCTCTCCATAATAATTCTCCGGTGTATCCCCATTGCGGGTCAGCTGTACACGAAGACCTGCATTTTCCAGATACATCTGAATCTGCAAAGCCAGATCGTAGCTCGCCTCGGCCTCATCAATGGTGCCGGAAACATAACCATGATCAGAACCATTTCCATATAAATAGGAAACAAGACCAGAGGGATCAATGAGAACATCATTGATTTTGACTCTAGGCAGAGAAGAAGTCACGGTCAGATACAGATAGTTCCGGTCAGCCGGAATACCAAACCGGGATAAAAACTCGGAGTCGGCATCCATCTGCACCACGTTTACCCGTTTATTCCGGCGCATGGTGGTGATCAGAGCCTGGCTGAAAGGTTCATCCATATAGGCTCTCTGAGGTTTGTAGGATTCATCATAGACGTAAACCTCGTAAACGCCCGGATCCAGAAGCCCCAGGTCGATGCCGCTGTCAGCTCCTCCCCCAAAGGTGAAGCTGTATTCCTGTCCTGTTTCCAGGTTGCGGACCATGGCGTTTCGCCCGTAAAGAGCATCTCTCTGCTCAAAGGAATAGGGATTGGCATAAAGATTGAGGGTTTCACCATAGATGGTGTAATCCTTGATATCCAGAACGTTTTCATAGGAGGACTGTGGATCGGCTGCCAGATCCTTTCCTTTCAGGGAATCCAGATAGGTCAGAGACAGTTTATCAATTTCATCAGGCTGGCTGTTCCAGACGTACAGGCCAACGGCAAGAATACCGCAGACCGCGCACAGAAGGATCCAGAACCTGAGGGATATTTTTCTTCGTTTCGTGCTTATCTTTCGCTTTTTTGGCATGCCCTTAGACTACCATTTCCGTCAATCCCTTGTAAATTGTCCCTGCTGTTTCACCAGATCTCAGACATTTGCCCACAGGATTCCCATGGCCAGTAACTCTCTGAAGCCTCTGTCACCCCAGAACGAACGTCTCTTCTGTTCAGCATGAGAAGTTCAGCAGAGATGCGATTCATCAGAGTGTTAATACTAAATAAAGATTTCAGCGTCTGGAAAACACGTAAAAAGGCAGGTGGTGAGCCTGCCTTTCTACGTTGTGTATTTGAAAGAGGAAAATTATGGAAAAGAAATCTGCCTGTTGCGTCGGTTCTCAATGGCTGCCTATCATCGAAACCCTTGTGGATTTCTTTTCTGATTTGAATATAGCACAGACTGTTCCGATCCCTGTCCGGGAATGCTCACAATCCGAAAAGGACATTTTAGAGCCCATTCCAGCCCTTTTAATTGCTTTTTCGACCATTTTCGTCCTCAGAATCCATTTCGACCCGTATTTCATGCAGAATTGGCTGCAAAAGAAGACAAAATATCCTGAACATTTCCGCCGGATGAGCAGCTTTCCATCAGAAAGACTCCTCTCTCTGTTTCGTTCAGAGATCTGGTTTGTCAGAATACACGCAAATTTCGTACTTTTCCGGTTTTCGAAACTATTCCTAATTCATTCTTAATGGATTTGCGACGATTCATCATGATTTCTTCATGTATGAAATCTGTATTTCATCCACCATGTCAGCAGTTGATGTCTGTGCATTGCAGGACGTTTAACCGGATGATGCTGCCGCTCCCGGATCAGTCCAGATTCGACGTTCAGGAACCCGATCATGCTCCATGGGGTCTCATACAGCTTCCATCTCATTGGTCTTCGTGATGCTGATTACCGGCTTGTTATTATTTTGCTTCGTGACAATGCAGCTTCGAGCTCCCAGACGGCGGAAGCATTGTTTCTGGTTTTCTCAATCGCTTCTTCAGGAGCATCTTAACGAAGATCATAACGTCTATTTAAATACAGCTTATACACTTCACTTAGCTTTTGCATTTCTTCAGTTGGTACTATTTTCATAACTTCTCCTAAAGTTTCTTGTATATCTAATTCTAACAATATCAAGTAATAGGTCACTAGATTAAATATCGAAGAAGGAGCCTAATTTGAATTGATCAATATGAAAGGATCGTCTACGAGGCCAAAAGCAGAAGGATCATATCCGAGGATCTCTAGTCTGTTGTTAATCATATCTAACACCTCGTAATAGGCTAACCTTTTTCCTTTTGCAAAATCACTAGGTAATGACTCCAAATCGCTGTTTTCTTCTAATATTCTTTCCACAATATCTTTAATCAAATCGTACATCAAAATACCTTCTTTTTATTTCTTTTATCTTCTATCTTCAATAATAGACAATTATTTTATTTAGAAAATATTAATGTTTTTATAATAATACATCCTAAACATAAGCTTGCTAAGACTCAATAATATGAACTGTCTCGATTTCATCAGAGGAATAGATTGCTACCTGGTTGTTTGTAATTGAAGCTGGATGAATCATATTCCGCACCATTTGAATCAACTTTGGCGTTCAAACTCAGCATCTCCCATCCATATCTTACTTTTCCGTTTTTGAGAGTTACCCTGACGTTGTGGCTTTGATATTCCTCGTTAATTCCACTCATTATATGATATGGACGTTTTCGGTTTTGCTATTTCATCTATATCATCTATACGTACTGTACCTTACATCAAGTCCACTGGCCATACTCGTTTTGCCAAGCTCAAAATAGTGTCAGGAAGCGTCTGCCTTTGGTAGCAACCAGAATTTCCACATTTGTTTACGCAGTGCTTCCTACTATAGCCCTGTCTCCGTTCATTACTCCATAAGAAAAGACCCGGTTAGGGGTCTATGATTTCTATTGATTCGATTTCATCAGAGCCATAAATATTATGCTTACCATCAGCTTCCGTAACGGTTATTGTATCTTCGTTTTCGTCCGGATAATAACCAGCTTTTGTCACATTTCCGATCCATACCCGCCGAACATCGCCGTTGGTAAAAAACAGCCGTACGTATCTTCCAACCAAATCATAATCAAATGACGTCAAGATTATTCTCCTCCCTGTATGGCACCGCATTCCAATCAGTATTCCTATGATGAATTTTGAAGAGAACGTATGTTCTAATTCTTCCACATTACTCCTGTGGAGAATACTCATTCGCAGAAATTTCAAATCACGAAATACATCAATCCGCTCATTCACGTTCGAGCGGATTGTCTAATGTTTCTTCTTTCCAAAACTCATTTATACCTTTGGGGTGTTCCGCTTCATTTTCAAACCAATACACTTCTCTAGCATACTTTTCAAAATGAATCTCCGATCCGATTTGCGTAAGAATGCTGTTCTATCTTAAAACCAGGCTGCCATACCTTTAGGTTGCCCATGAAGATGACGGAAACATTGACGGGCATACATTCCCCCTTGATCATCTTCTGATAACTTTTCAATAAATCGCTCGCCATTGCGTATACCAATAATTCCTGGTTTATCTCTGCGATTTTCCGGATAGTAGTAATAAGTAAACCCTGACTCATCTGCACTAATCAATTCAAAATAGGCCATTATACTTCTCCATTTTTGTATTTCTTCATACTTCAGAATAGTTATAATCCTATCCTTTAGGCATTTCCTTTTTCGTATAGAATGTCTATCCATTCTAATAAGAAACGTCTCATTAAGTTTATAATAAAATCAAGTTATCAGCTATTATAACTGATTTTTTGATTTCCTGTGTCGAAGGTATAATTGCATCATGTTGAAAGATGAGTCAAATCGCTAACCATGAAAGTCATGCGTTTCTTCTAGAAAATGCCAAAATCAATAGCCGGTATCGCTGTATTTTCGTTCCTGGTCTTAGCAGACAATCCCTCTGCAGTTTATAGGCGTCCTGAGTTTACATATTCTATGGAATAGGAAGAAACCCGCTTTTTTATCTCGAGAATCGGTTCCCCAATTTTTTGATCTACCAGACACCTCTACATCGCTCAAGTGGGATTTCTGGTCTTCTTCTACCCAGCTTAAATAAGCTTCTGATGCTTGCGAGAAAGCCCTACAATCGTGAAAGAAAAGAACCACTGCATTAAGCCAGCATTAACAATCCTGCCTGTTTTTTCTCCAAAACGAAGTCAGGCATTCTGTAGTGGGCGGATTCCCCTGTCTTCTGCTATCTCATCTTACTCATTAAACTTCCAGGACGATCTTCACACCAACGCAATCCAGAACAAATGGATCTGCAAATGAAAATAGCCCCCGAATCTGCTTTGAAGTGCTCCCTGTCAAGTAGACACAGAAATTAAACAAGTCTCTCTTAAGCTTTTGGCAAAAATGACGCCAAAAGCTTTTGTTGTATCTAGCAGGTTGGTTACCCTCCTTCCGTCGTATCGCTCGCAGTGAGGAGGTCTCACAGGTTCCAGGTTCTGACAAGGGCTTGTTTCCCGACTACTTTCTTATTTGCATACCCTTGCATATGGCGCCGGACGTAGGATTCGAACCCACGGAACGTTTCCGTTCTTCTGTTTTCAAGACAGCTGCTTTAGACCACTCAGCCAGTCCGGCAAAATAAAACCACGCATTTCAGCGTGGCTAAGTTATTCGATTGCTTTTTCAATTACAACAGCAATGATCACTGCCAGCAGCATCCCCCAGATAGGAGAGAATACCCACAAGCAGCTCCAGCTGATAACTTTGCAGAGCTTGAGCACGACCAACACAATGATCAAAAGACCGAAGAAGCCAATTCCACGGCTTTCGTTGTTGTCGCTCATTATGTTTCCTCCAAAAGAAAAGATCCGGTTAATGGTCTATCTATTTTCTATAAATTCAAGAACTTTTGAAGGCAATAAATAATCTTCGCCAAGTTCAGACATAACTCTAAACATATCCCGGTCTTTGCCTATAACGGTATAAACCTTCCCGTTTTCATAAGTTACAAAATCTTTTCCAATATATCTCGCTTTTTTAGGATATATATCGTTTGATAAAGAATTCATGTCTTCCATAACCTTCACACTCAGACCAATGAACTTTCACTTTGCACGGTCCATCTTCTGTTTCAATTATACCAAAACAATTTACTATAGCTTTGGACTCAACACGCGGAATCCTGAACTCAGAAAACGGAATCTTGAACTCAATGAACGGACTCTACAGCACCACTGTAGGTTCCGTTCATTGAGCTAAAAATCCGGTCAATTCTATGATGTTATTAAACCATGCCGGAATCATCTGGTTAATTTTTACAGCATCGTCATCCCCGATTCCGGAGAGTGCTGCAGCATCGTACTTGAATGCCAGTTTCCACTGAAGCTCAGTCTGCCAGAACTGAAAGCAGGAATAAGAGAATTATCCCGAAGGCAGTGACATATGGTATTTCCTGGCTTTATCTCCTGTGGGCCAGCGGTCTTATAAGCTTTGGTGAAAGCTCTCCAATTCTGAAAGAAATGAACCAAAACATTAATCTCGTATTAAATCTCCTGCATGCTTTTACTGCAAAAAGAAGTCAGGCACTGTGCAATCCGCATAGCTCGCTCTCCCTGGCAGTTTGTCCTTTCTCTTTGAGCCACCAGGACAATCTTCACAACATGCTGACTCATCACAAATAGTTCCAATCATAAAAGCAACCCCCATATCTGCTTTAGATAAGGGGGGTTATTCGCTTCTCCAGAACACCGGAGAAATAGAAAACCCGGGAGCCACCCGGGTTTCCTAATAGATTAGATTAGAGAAAAAAGAAAGGAAAAAATCTAAAAAATTATATTGTTAGGAAATCTGCTGCCTGATTTCCTGATGAAATAGTACACCCTGAACGGAGAAGTCCTCTTTCCAAAGCTCACGTAATTTTTATTTCGTCTTAATACATCCTGTATTATCGATGCTTCGGTCCAACTCAATTCTGATGTCCTCTTTCATCTGTCTTGAGAATACGTTTTACGCCTTAAAACAAGCTTAAAAAAACGAATTCTGCGCAAAATTTTTGATTGAACAAAAAAAGATCCGGTTCATCAGAAACCTGATGGTTCTGATTCCGGATCGTTGATCTTTCAGTAATTCGTATTCCGTTTCACTCAATTGCTCTAGGGCAGAATGGGATGCACGTAAGCGACGAAAGCATTGGTGCAGGCCACAGTAGAAACCTTGGTCTGATTGCCCAGCCATCCACCGTGAACAGCCATGCCGTCACCGATGTAGATAGCTACATGTCCCTGGTAAACGATGATGTCACCGGGAACAGGGTTGTTTGTTACAGGACCCAGAGAAAGGTATTCATGGGGGCAGCCATGGAAGTTGATGCCCACAGCGCGCAGAGAATTGGTCACCAGCATGGTGCAGTCCTGATAGACACCTACCTGAGCCAGAGCGGCATTGGCTATGGCCTGATAGGAAGAAGCATTCTGGGTGCCTGTAGAAGCCTGTGCGGCTTCAGCAGGAGCAGCAGAAGACTTTGCACTCAGGCTGGTTTCGGAAACCATCACGCCGTTCTCATCGAACTCGTAGCGGACACCGTTCATCTCAGCAGTGGTGTCTTTCACCTGATAACCAGTGGAAGTGTAGAACAGCCAGGAACCGTCTTCGGTTTCTTCCCAGCCGGTCTTCAGAGATCCGTCGTCCTGAAGCTGATAGATTTCTCCATCCACATCAGCGGTGCCCTGTGCTTTCTCACCGGTTTCTTCATAATAGAAGGTTTTGTCTCCCAGAGTCTGGAATCCGGTCTGCATGACACCTTCGTCATCGAACAGGTATTCCTTCTGGTCAATAATCTGTCTGCCGGTTACTTTCTGACCAAACTGATCCAGGTAGACGGTTTTGCCGTCTTCTTCGGAAAAGCCTGTTTTCTGGGTAACCAGAGGCTGACTGGCAGTTGTGTTATCAGTGAACTGGAGACGTCCTGCCAGACCGGATGTCTTCAGAGTCATTTCAATTGTTTTTTCTGCAGGTTCATTGGAAGCTTCCGCAGCAAGTACGGGAGCTGCACTCAAAAAGGACCAGGAAGCTACTGCGCAAGCAATGAGTGAAATTTTTGCGTTTTTAAGTATTTTCATGTCTTTTCCTCCTTGACCTGCCTAAGGTTATCAGATGAAAAAATGAGATGCAAAATTCTCCCAGATTGCCGTTAAGAATTTGTTTAGAATTTTATGTTGAATTAATTCAAAACATGCTTTACATATCGTGACAGGCTTCAGACTATGTCAGAATATGTGAAATTATAAAATCTGCGAATTATTTCACATTTGTTCATGTTCTATGAACAATATTCCGTCCTTCGTCTACGCGTTTTCATGGCTAAATTTCGCATTTATGCTTATGTTAAAGGAGAATTAAAGAATTGTTAAGCAGCTTTCAGCCGCATTAAACCGCTTTCAATGGTCATCCTATGAAGAACAGATGGGTTGTCAATGAAAGTGCACCGCTGATTTTTCAGCTGCTCTGCAAGGCATTATCGTGCCTTTCATGCTCATCATATTGCGCATCTGTTTCTCCTGCATTTTCTGCGAATCAGCACCTGTTTTCTCCTGTCAGCTCCCCTTCCTGTCAGCCTTCTCCCCCTTTTTTCTTTCTCTCAGAGCGCCTGCAGGCGTAAAAAAAGACAGGCTCCGCAGGGAGTCTGTCGTACTTTCAGATTCTAGAAAATCAGGTTTCTGGGGGTTCTTGGATAGGGCTGTACGTCACGGATGTTCTGAACACCTGTCAGATACATCAGGAGGCGGTCAAAGCCCAGGCCAAAGCCGGACTGCGTGCAGCCGCCAAAGCGGCGCAGATCCAGGTACCACTGCAGGGTATCCAGTTCCATGCCCAGTTCTTCCATACGGCTCTTGAGCTTGTCGTAGTCGTCTTCTCTCTGGCTGCCGCCAACCAGTTCACCAACATAGGGAACCAGCAGGTCGCAGGCGGCTACGGTCTTGCCATCAGGGTTGTTCTTCATATAGAAGGCCTTGATGTCCTTGGGATAGTCTGTCAGGAAGACAGGACCGTCTACAACTTCCTCACAGATGTAGCGTTCGTGTTCGGACTGCAGGTCCATGCCCCAGTAGATATCCTTGTTTTCAAAGCGGTCCTTCACTTTTTCCAGTTCCGCAATCGCTTCGGTATAGGGCATGCGCTTGAAGTGGCTGTTAGCCACCTTGGTCACACGTTCGATGGCGTTCTTGTCGATGACACGGTTGAAGAAGTCCATTTCTTCAGGAGCGTGCTCCAGAACGTAGTTGATGCAGTATTTCACCATGTCTTCAATGACATCCATGTTGTCAGACAGATCGGCAAAAGCCATTTCAGGCTCGATCATCCAGAATTCACTGGCATGTCTGGTGGTGTTGGAGTTTTCGGCACGGAAAGTCGGACCGAAAGTATAGACGTTGCGGTAAGTCTGGGCAAAAGGTTCAACGTGCAGCTGGCCGGAAACTGTCAGCTGAGCGTGTTTCCCAAAGAAGTCCTTGGAATAGTCCTGATCTTCGATGGTGGTGACAGTGAAGACCTGACCGGCTCCTTCCGCATCGTTTCCAGTAATTTCAGGTGTGTGGATATAAACGAATCCACGGTCCTGGAAGAAGGTGTGGATAGCCATGGACAGTACGGAACGCAGACGGAACATGGCGTAGTAGGTGTTTGCTTTCGGACGCAGATGGGGCATTTCTCTCATGAATTCGAAGGAATGGCGCTTCTTCTGCAGCGGATAGTCCCGGTCAGCCATGCCCAGCACTCCAATGGACTGAGCACCGATTTCAAAGGGCTGTTTGCCTTCGGGGGTTACCTTGACAATGCCATTGACTTTCACGGAGCTGCCAGTGGTAATTTTGGATGCTTCGGCATAGCCTTCCATTTCTGGGGTATACACGATCTGGACGTTGGAAAAGCAGCTTCCATCGTTGAGTTCCAGAAAGGATACGTTCTTGGAATTGCGGTTGGTTCTGACCCAGCCGCTGATTTCAATGGGCTGTCCATCCATTGCATCCAGCTTTGTTTTCAGTTCTTTAACAAGCATGATAATCTCCTCTCTCCCCTGGAAAGGGTAAAAAAAAAGTTCCTTTACAGGAACGATTTTCACCGCGGTGCCACCCTGGTTTTCATGAGAAAAAACTCATGAACACTCGAGGCTGTAACGCAGCCAGCGGGACTGTCTACTCAGATTTCTCCAGTCCGGCTCCGCAGGTGTTCCTTCACAGGGTCCCGGTCCGGATCTCACCATGCTCCGGCTCTCTTTGCCTTTTCCCTGTTTCAGTCCTGCTTCTCAGCAGTGATATCCATGGAATTGGTTGTAAACACCAGTTCCTGAATGGATGATACCACATCCACGGCTTTGACAACAACACCGCGCGGCACCTGGAAATGCTGATGGGTAAAGTCCACAATGCCGGTAATGCCATTGCGGATCAGACGGTCTACGGTGTTCTGAACATCTGTAGAAACGGTCAGAATGGCAATACGGCAGCCCTTGGGCATGTTCTCTTCCAGGGTATCCATGTGATAGACTTCCACGCCAAAGAGGTTTCCCACCTTTTCCGGGTCATTATCAAAAGCGCAGGTGATTTCTCCCACGACATAATCCCACTTGTTGTAGTTGAGCAGAGCACGGCCCAGGTTGCCGGCACCGACCAGGATGATCTTTTCATCAAAATCACCGCCAAGCTGAGAGTTGAAGATATCAATCAGCGTATCCACGTTATAGCCGTATCCCTGTTTTCCCAGGTTGCCCAGGAATGAGAAGTCACGGCGGATGGTCGTGGGTTCGATGCCAACGAAGTTAGACAGCTCCTTGGACATGATCCTGTTGACGCCGTTTTTCTGCAGCTTGCGCAGGGCTTTCAGGTAAACAGGATATCTCTGAAGAGTCGCTTTTGGGACAGTATTCTGGTTTTTCATATTATCACCGCTGACATCATAACATGATTCTGTTGATTTGTGGAAAATTCAGAAGTTTTCACAATACAGAAAAAACCAGCGTGCTTTCTGCAGGCTGGTTTGTACGGTTCATGCTTTCTTTCCGGGTTTTGTTGATTTTTGGACTTCTCCTGGCAGGGCGGCTTCCAGCCCCTGCTGGAGCTCTTCCAGTGACCCCTGGAGGGCCATGATCTGCTCATCGGCCATGGCAGGAGAAACCACCTGCACCACATAGACCACAAGAGCCGCTGCAGCTGCCACCACCAGGAAAAACACCGGATAGAAGGGCAGTTTGAGAAGCAGCACCAGCAGCCCCAGAATCAGCAGAGCACTGAGGGTAATGATCCACAGAAACCGGTTTGTGATTCTGGATTCAACCGGAGAATAGGAGTCCGGCAGATCAGAGACAAATTTTTCCAGTTCCGGCCTTTTTTCATCCGAGGGCATCAGGAAGGGATAGAAGCGTCTGAGTCTGGAAGACTTTCTGCTTTTTTCCAGCCGCTTCATCTGGGCAATGCAGAACGATCTGGCCTTCTGCCGGCTGCCCGGCTTCATCTGATATTCCTCTTCGCTGCAGGCTCTCTGATAGAACATCTGCAGCAGGCGAAGGTACTCATTTTCCGTCAGCTTTTCTCCATAGAGGCCACTGACGAATTCGGAAAACCGGTCGTTCTGGTCCCGGAAGACGGAAATCTGATCCTTCTGTCTTTTTTCGATCTGCTCAAGAGCATCGAGATATCGATCCTGACTCATGCTTCCCTTCCTTTCCGGTGAATGGATATGCCTGTTTTCTGTCCTAGTCTGCCTTCTCTGCAGCCAGCGCTCTTCTGTATCCGGCCGGATCCAGGCGTTTGAGCAGCTGCAGAGTCAGCAGGGCGATGCACAGCCCTGAAACGATGGACAGGGCCAGCAGAACGGGCAGAAACAGTTCCATGAAGTACTGCTGATAAATCAGAATAACACCCAGCACCTGTCCCAGAGAATGGGCACCCGCTCCGGCGGTGCTCACTCCATAGATGGAGAAGATTCTGGCTTTATAAGCCAGCGCCATGGCCAGAACAGCCAGGGTGCTGCCGCAGACGCTGAGCATGAATCCTACCGAGAAGATGGTGCCGCTGGCAATTCCAGCCAGCACCACCCTCAGCAGGGTGACTGCCATCATTTCCTTAATGCCAAAGGCATAGAGGGCATAGAGGCCGGCAATGTTGGCCAGCCCGATTTTATATCCCGGTACGATCATCACCACCGGAAAGAAGCTTTCAATCAGCTGCATCAGAATGCCTGCTGCCACAAGCATGGAAAGATTGATCAGCTTTCTGGTCTGTGACCGCTTCATGAAATCACCGTGTCTTCCTCACCGTCTGCTCCTTCGATGGTGATGACTGTTTCATTAGGCAGGCAGACGATGGGAACCGTGCTGGATCCCACGAATCCCTGTTTGGAGCAGTAGTGATGGGGAGAGTTTTCCTGGCTCACCCGGACTTTTCCGTTTCTCACTTCAATGTTGACGGCGCCGTTGGTGCCATCCACGCTGTAATCCCCGTCCTGGCTCAGATCAATGCGCAGCACTTCTTCACTGCGCACCCGGACCACGGCGGTTCTGGCTTCTTCATGATGCCAGAACAGAGGAATCAGCAGCACCAGGCAGAGGACCATCATGCAGAGAATCAGAATGCCATCTGCTTTTTTCATAGTGTGTATTTCCTTCTGGTCCACTCTGTCTTGCAGGCAGAGCGGCATTGTTGTTTCAAATGCTTTTAGCGGACAACAAGATGGACTGTCTTGATGACGCTGTTGCCAAAGCGGTCAGAGAGGGTGACATCCACATCCCGTTCTCCTCTTTCTTCCACGGCAGAAGCCGGAGCACTGCAGCTGACGCCGGAAAGATCCGAAGCATCAAAGACTGACACCCAGTCCGGCATGATGCCGATGGTGGTTTCCACCGTATCAGGCTGTGCCTTGCAGGAAGGAGGCAGGGTATCCTTCACCTTGATCACAAAAGGATACTCCTGGGAGCCGTCCTTGAGCAGGCAGTCATATTCTCCGCTGACCAGATAGTCATGACCCGGAGACACAAAGCGGTTGTCCACTTTCTGCACCTGGCTGCTCTGGCAGATCACTTCCATGCGGCTGGCATCTTCTTCGCTGCCATCCTTGATGTACAGGTTGGGATTGGCATAGACATCCGCTCCCAGTTCCACCACAAAAGTCTGCTTGGCCAGTTCCGTCTGGCTGCTGCAGCCGGCAGCAGCCAGCAGAAGAACCAGCAGGCCCTTCGAACAGGTTCTATTCATGCGTCTTTCCTGCGCTTTCTTCCCCTGCAGCAGCCACCGCCGTTCTGGGGGCTGCTGCAGCGGCCATTTCCCGGATCTTGCCCATGCGGTGCTTCATGCCGGACTTGGAAATGGTCTCGCCATACAGTTCTTTGACGTCCTGGCAGAGCTCGTTCATGCTGCCTTCCGGATTGCGCTTTCTGGCTTCCATGACATGAGCGATCTTTTCAGGGATGGGCTGCTTCCAGTGCTTTTCAATGGTCTCAATCCAGCCCAGCTGTTCGGCTCCGGCCTTGATGGACTTGATTTCATTGGCCACTTCACAGTTGTCCAGCCGGTTGAGGCTGGTGACAAAATCCCGCTGAATCCGCACGTGTTCGAATTCCATCAGCGCTTCATTGGCTTTGAGCAGCCGCAGGAAATCTGCGATACGCTCTCCGCTCTTGAGATAGACCACATACAGGCCCTTGCGCTGGATGATCTTGCCCGCAATGCCAAAGCGGGTCATCTGTTTTTCAATGCATTCCGCCGTCTCCTCATGGGGACAGGCGATTTCCAGGTGATAGTTGGCCGTTCCCGGTGGATTGACGCTTCCCGCTGCCAGAAAGCAGCCCTGCAGAAAGGCGCGGGCCATTTTCTCGGAGCGGATCATGCGGTAGGACGGACTGTAGGACATGCCGGATTCCCGCAGGATGGTCAGATCTTCCAGGATCTCGTTCACCTGATCGTAAAACTGCAGTTTGTAAATATTGTTCTTTTTCAGATTCATTTTGCGGACAACGGAAAGCACCGGTTCACAGCCATATTCATCCACCAGCAGATGGTAGATGAAGTTGATGATTCTGGCGTTTTCCGACTGCACCACCAGAGAGGTGCCATGCAGGTTGATGCTCATGGATGCCCGCAGCAGAAACACGGCGCAGAGCATGGCTCTGGCCTCGGAGGGGTCCGGCGCAAGCTGGCACATCTCCTGTTTGACTTCACTGGAAAAGGACATGCAGTATTCCCTCCTTTTTCAAAAAGTTCTGCCTCCAGAAGAGGCAGAACTGAACACTCATTATGAACACAATCAGAACCCGAATCAACGAAAACCGATAAACAAAGGGGTATCAGCACCCTTCATTGTGTTTCATTAAGGCCGATTGTGAATGTTTATGCCATTTGGGAAATCCGGGCCTCAGGCTGCCACGGGAGGCACATCTCCCGCATGGGCATACACCGCTTCTTCGGCATGGCTTTCCGGCAGTTCGTTGAGCAGCTCCTGCACGGCTTCGCGCACGGCTGCCGGATTATGACGGATCCGTCCCTTCTCATCAATGAGAGTCAGATGTCGTTTCAGCACCCGGTAGGGATGACTGTCTTCTTCCGCTCTGACAGGCACGCTGCCCATTTTCTGATAACGCTCCAGCACTTCTGCATCATAGTCATCACAGTTGACCACTACGGTATCCACACAGTTTTTGCAGGTGTGCTTTTCCAGCGCTCTGACATGGTCTTCCAGAGAGAAACCATCCGTTTCTCCCGGCTGGGTCATGGCGTTGCAGAAATACACCTTGGGACACAGATTGTCGTACACGGCTCTGGCCACATCATCGATGATGATGTTGGGCAGAATGGACGTGTACAGCGAACCGATTCCGTAAATGATCAGATCCGCAGAAGCGATGGCTTCCAGGGCTCTGGGATAGGCTTCAATGTTCTGCTGGTAGAACACTCTGGAAATGGAGTTGTGAGAATTGGGAATGTTCTTTTCCCCGCGCACCAGAGTGCCGTCTTCCATGAGGGCATACAGGGTGGCATTGTCCAGCGTAGAAGGCAGAATGGTGCCCTTCACCTTAAGAACCCGGCTCATGGCTTCCACCGCTCCCATGAAGGAGCCGGTGATATCCATCATGGCCAGAAAAATCAGATTGCCCAGCTGATGGCCGCCAATGTCTTCCGAACCGCTGAACCGGTAGTTCATCAGGCCGGAGAAGAGCGAATCGTCATCGTCCTCGCCCATGGCGCACATCACATGTCGGATATCGCCCATGGCAGGCACGTTGTAGGTGTCCCGGATCCGGCCGGTGCTTCCGCCGTCATCCGCTACAGTGATGATGGCTGTCAGAGACACATCATCCAGATCCTTGAGGCCGGCCATCATGGCGGACAGGCCGGTGCCGCCGCCGATGACCACTACATTCTTCATGCGTGCACCCCTGCATCCCTGTGGGTCTTATAGCAGGAATAGCTGTCCTTGTAATGATCGTAGAGATAGTTGCAGATGGTAACGGAACGATGCTGTCCGCCGGTGCAGCCGATGGAAATAATCAGATGATTCTTCTGCTGATTTTTGTAGGCTTCCAGCACGTAGTCCAGATAGGCTGTGAGCTTTTCAATGAACTGCGTGGTGGTTTCATGCTGCATGACGTAGTTGTACACTTCCGGATCGTTGCCGGTTTTCTTCTTGAGAGAAGCTTCATAGAAGGGGTTGGGCAAAAAGCGGACGTCGATGACTTCATCGGCATCCATGGGCATGCCGTTCTTGAATCCGAAGGACTGGAACGTCACGGAAAAATCCTTCTGCTCATCCGACTGGAAGCAGCGTCTGACTTCATTGGACAGCGCCTGCTGGGTCAGTCTGGTGGTGTCGATGTGAATGGTGTCTGACATGTTGTTCTGCAGACTTTCAAAATAGTCCCGCTCCAGCTCAATGGCCTCTTCCAGGGTTGCAGCCTGGTGAGAGGTGATCAGCGGATGCTTTCTGCGGGTAAAGCGGTAGCGCCGCAGCAGCTCTTCATCGCTGGCGTCCACAAAGACGATCTGCAGCGGTCTTTCCTGGTTGTCAAAGAAGTTGACGAAGTCCAGGTATTCCCCGGCCGAGACCGAAAGGGCCAGCCGGTCGTATTTGGGATCCTTCTTTTCCAGCATTTCCTCCAGCTGATCCAGCAGCTCGCAGGGAAAGCTGTCAATGCAGTAGTAGCCCAGGTCCTCCAGTGCATTCATGGCGCTGGTTTTTCCAGCCCCGCTCATGCCGGTGACCAGAACCAGATTCTTTTTCATTGTTATCCCCCCGTTTGTTCCAGTGTAACATGTTGAAAACAAAATACCGAAAGACCTTTCAACAGCAGTTTCCAGGTGTCTTCCAAATGAGCGCTTTCAGCTCAGTCCCTGTTATATTCTTCAAACCGCCGAATATTTTCATTGGATCCGATGACAATGATGATGTCTCCCTGATGGAAGACGAAGTTGGGATCGATGGTTTCGATGGTGCGGTTGTCCGTCTGAATGGCAATAACGGAAATGCCCCATTTCGGGCGCAGCTGGGTGTCCACCAGCTTTTTGCCAAAGAAGGCTTCCGGCACCTTGATCTGGGCAATGTCGATGTTGCCCGATACAGAAAAGTAGTCGATGACCTTCTTGTTGGCCAGCTGGTTGGCCAGACGGCGTCCCATGTCCCGTTCCGGATAGATGACTTCGGCGCCCAGCTTTTCCAGAATCTGGCCCTGGTCTTCCGAGTTGGCCTTGGCGATGACCCGGGGAATTTTCATGTTCTTGCAGTAGAGGGTGGTCAGGATGTTGACATCCATGGCCGAGCCGATGCCCACAATGGCCACTTCACAGTCTCCGACCCCGATTTCCTCCAGGGCTTTCTGGTCCATGTGGCTGACCACATAGGCGTAGTCGGTGAGATAACGCAGATCTCTGACCTTGTCAGGATCCTTGTCCACCAGAATGATCTGTTCCCCGTTTTCCACCAGAGTCTTGGCCACAGCCGAGCCAAAACGGCCGGCACCGATGACCGCATAGGCGGCCGGGGCTTTGTTAAACAGCTTCATATTCCAATACAGCTCCTTCAGGAGGTGGTTCTCCCTCCCTTTTTTCTATTTCATGCACAGGGGATTTCCTGTTTTCTTTTCTCTGTTTTATCCGATCAGGACGCTTTCTTCCGTAAAGCGGGCTTCCTTCTGATTTCTGGTTACCAGCAGGTTGGCAATGGTGATGGGTCCCACACGGCCGATGAACATGCACAGAATCAGCACCACTCTGGAAAACTCGCTCAGGCTGGCGGTAATGCCCATGCTGGAGCCCACAGTGGCAAAGGCACTGGTGACTTCCACCAGCACGCTGTCCAGAGCCAGCTGGGGATCGGCAATCATGACCAGCAGGGATCCGGAGATCACCACCAGAAAACCGAAGAACAGCACGGTAAAGGCTTTGGTAAAGACGATCTCGGGCACTCTTCTGTAGAAGATGCTATCTTCATCGTGTTCACAGGTGGATGAGAAGGCCTTGAGGGCTGCTACAAACACCGTTGTGGTCTTGACACCGCCGCCCGTAGAGTTAGGCGAGGCACCGATGAACATTAAAACGATGAACACCAGAATGCCGGCGGGCACAAAGTCCGTCATGGGCATGGTGGCAAAGCCGGCCGTTCGGGTAATGACCGACTGGAACCAGGCCTGCAGCCAGGTGCAGTCCGAGCAGATCTTGAAGATTACCGTTCCGGCGACCAGCAGAATGGTGGTCATGGTCAGAACGATTTTTGTCGTCAGCATCATCTTTTTCCAGTGAAAGCGGCTGCGCACCAGATCCATCATGGTCAGAAAGCCCAGACCGCCCAGAATGACCAGGGCACTGGTCACCAGGTTCAGGGGCACATCCGCCGCAAAGGGGATCATGGAATCAAATCCGCCAAAGATATCAAATCCCGCGTTGTTGAAGGCTGAAATGGAATGGAACATGCCATAGCCCAGAGCCTGCAGAGGCGGGTAGTAGGGCAGAAAGCAGAAGAAGCATAACAGTGCCCCCACGGCTTCAATGCCAAAGGTAATCAGAATAATGCGCTTGGCCACCCGGTAAATGTCCGCATAGCCATACAGGTTCTGAGCCTGCACGAACAGGGAGCGGGAACGGAATCCCAGCCTTCCCCCGGCTGCCATGATGAGCATGACGCCCAGCAGCACCACTCCCATCCCACCGATCTGAATGAGCACGGCCATGACAACCCGGCCGAAAAAATTAAAGGTGTTCCCCACAGGGACCACCGTCAGCCCGGTTACGCACACCGCACTGGTGGATTCAAAGAGAGCTTCCATGAAGGTGATCCGCACCCCCGGCTGCTGAGAAAAGGGCAGCCAGAGCAGAAAGGCTCCGGTCAGAATCACCAGGGCAAAGCCGATGTCCAGAACCTGGGCAGCCGGCAGTGACCGCAGAAGATTTTTTATTCGTATCCTTAAATGCATAAATTCTCCAGTTTCCTCCAGCCTGTCTTCCAGAGCGGCTGGTGGGTTTACCCGCTCAATATATCATGATTAGATCATAAATGAACCGTCCACTCATTCCCGGTTCTGATCCATCCCTTTCTGTTCTGCTCCTGCCCTCATGGATTGTCAATTGACAAAATGAACAGAAAACAGGCAGCGGGCGTGGTGTATACTTCAAGCCATGAAAAGACCAACTCATTCTGTATGCTGCAGGCAGATTCTCTGCGGCATGGCTGCCATGGGCCTCATGGTTCTGATCTTTCTGTTTTCCAGTCAGAATGCCCAGGCCTCCTCGGCAGTCAGTTCTCCCTTTGCCGATTTTCTCCAGTCTCTGCTGGCCTGGCTGCCAGAGCATCTGGCTGTAGTCATTGTCCGCAAAGGGGCTCATTTTTCCATTTATGCGGCTCTTGGCTTCATGCTGTTTTTCACTCTTCTGCCGCAAACCGGCAGCACCCCAGTCTTTTCCTGGAAAGCCCCTCTTCTGGGTGCCTGGGCTCTTTGCACTCTGTATGCCATGAGCGATGAAATCCATCAGCTGTTTGTGGCCGGACGCAGCGGGGAACTGCGGGATGTGCTGTTAGATTCCTGCGGCAGTCTGACGGGGATTATCATTGCCCTGCTGCTGGCCTTCTGGGTGTTTCACCTTCACCAGAGCAGACAGAGCAGAAACAGCTCTTCTGTCTGCTGAATTTCATTTGTTTTTCTTCAGGAAGCCTGTACCGGCTTCCTTTTTTATCGTCATCTTTTACTTTCAGCTTTTCTTCTCTTTGCCCGGCTTTCTGTGCCAGTTTGTTACATCCTGGCAGGAAATGGATATTTTGGACTCTGCCAGGGAGTTCCTTCTCCTTTAAAAACCTCACCAAGTACCATGGGTATGGGCAAAATTGAAACTTCTGGCCCGTTTTGATATCGTGAATCTGGTGAAAATCATGCACAAACCGAACAAAACAGGCAAAACCCTGCGTCTGCTTCTTGTGCTTCTGCTCTGTACCGGCGTGCTGTCCGTACTGATCCCCTTCATTCAGTCCAGACTCCATCCTGTCTGCTACATCCGCACCGAAGCGGAAAAGCAGACGGTGCTGACTCCCTATCTGCTTCATGGTGAAGTGGCCGAAGACGAGTTCTCCATCCCCCGGGGAGCGCAGGTCACCATCAAGAAAAAGGGAGATCCGTATTCCGTCATTGAATACCAGGACATGGAAATCAAGATGCCCAATGAAAACCTGGCTGACTCTCTGGAAGAGGTGGTGGATATCCCCACGGTCTACCCCCGGAAAACCTCCCCTCTTTTTGAAGAGAAAGGCTCCATCGCCCTGAGTGATCTGAGTGCAGACAAGGGAGAAGCCCTGAAGGTGCTGTCCATTTCTCCATCGGATCTGGATCCCGTCACCGGCGAGATCGCCTGGATCGAAGTGGAAAAGGACGGCCAGCCTCTGTGGATTCCCGGCACCTGGGTGGAAACCACCCGGGATCTGGCCATGAAGGAATATGGAAGCGACATTCAGTACAATCCCGTCTATGACCAGGTCTATGAAGACGGCTGGTCCAAAGACGCCTATATTTCTCAGGCGGACATGAAGGGTTCCACAAAGAAGAATTATGAAGACAATCCTCTGCGCAGTGACATTGCTGCTGTGCACATTACCCTGGAAAACCTGGTGAAGCATAAAGACGAAATTCTGGCTCTCAAGGACAGAACCAGCCTCAACGCTCTGGTGGTGGCTCTCAAGGGACCCGATGGCCAGCTGTGGTATGAATCCGATGTTCCCCAGGACTATTTCAATGACCCCTCTGCTCCCCTGCAGCATCCTTTAATGAGCAAAGACGAGCTGAAAGATCTCTTCCGGGAGCTGAAGCAGCAGGGATTCTATATTATCGGGCGCATGGAAACCTTCGAAGACAGTGCTCTGGCCTTTGACCGTCCCGAATGGGCTGTGACAGACAGAAATAACAACCCGGCCCGGTATTCCGAGGACTACTGGGTGAGCCCGTACTGCCGGGATGTTTGGGAATACAACGGTGCCCTGGCAAAGGAATTCGCAGACCTGGGAGTCAATGAAGTCCAGTTTGACTTCTGCCGTTTCCCCGACGGCACCATGGCTGATGTGGAAGCCGGCCGGGCATATCTGAAGAACACCACCGGCGAATCCAAGGTCAGCGCCATTCAGAGTTTTCTGTACTATATTCGGACTCTGCTGGAACCCGAACACGTCTATGCAGCAGCGGACGTCTATGCCGGACCGGTCATTGACCATTATGACTACGACATCGGCCATTTCTATCCGGCCATTTCCGCAGCATCCGACATCATCTGCCCCATGATGTACCTGGACTCTTTTGATGTATCCTCCTATGGCTACACAGATCTGTACCGGGATGCGGGCAAGATTCTGGAAACCTTCACGGCCAGCACCCGGAAGATGGATCAGACCGTCCCCAACCCGGCTCTCATGCGCATCTGGCTGCAGGGCTACAACGACACCTCGGGAGAGCGCATCGCCCAGGAAATCAACGGTGTGCGCCGTGCGGGAGCAGAAGGATACATGTTGTGGACGGACAAGGGCAATCCCCAGTGGCTGGAACAGCTGGAATCCGGCCTCATCGCCCCCAGCGATTCTGCCGAAACGACCAGAAAACCTTCCACGGGATCCTGATCGGTGCTTTTTCTTTCAGAACAGACCAGATTCTTTTCAGGCACCCGGACTCCGGATGCCTGTTTTTTTGAGAAAGAGTCTTTCAGTGGCCGGTTGGCAGAGTTCAAGCCATAATCGAAAGTATGAACGAATCATCAAAAGCCATTCATCAGCTCATCGATCAGGACTATTGCGAAGAAGAGGAATCCATCCGCGTGGGCATGCTGCTGGCCTTTGGCATCGGCATTCTCAATGCCACCATCTATGTCAGCCGCGGCCATGTCTTTGCCAGCTCCCAGTCCGGCAACCTGCTGTATCTGGGTCTGGATCTGGCCAACGGGGATTTTTCCCAGGTGGTGAAGTATCTGTTTCCGCCCATCATGTTTGCCATCGGCATCATCATCGCCGAGCACTTCCACGACAGGCCCAACTACAAGCACTGGCGCCGCATCCCCTTTGCCATTGAAATTGTGGTCATTGCCGCGGCGACCTTCCTGCCCCTGTCCTGGAACACCCTGGCCAACCCCATTTTCGGTCTGGCCTGCGGGCTGCAGTCCATCACTTTCCGGCGGATCCGCAACACCCCGGTGGCGACAGTGGTCATCACCGGCAGCTTTCAGAGTGCCGTGGAAAGTCTGACCCGCTATCTTCATCTCAAGGATCAGGATGACATCTTCAAAACCTTCCTGTATCTGACCATCGTTCTCAGCTACTTTGCGGGAATCGTGGGTGGTGCCATGTTAACGAAGATCATGCACCAGTACACATCTCTCATCGCCGCCGGCACTCTGGCCATCTGTCCCTTTATCATGACTGTGCCAGGCCATGGTCCGGTCTGCTCCGTGCCGGAGACTGATTCTGTGGACAGGCCAAAGGAAGAAACCGGAACGAAGTCTTTAACAGATAACGGGAACACTCAGGAAAAACAGAGCAGTCAGAAAACAGAAGAAAAGGAAAGTCCGGCAGACACTGCTGAACACACCTCCTCTTCCCTGCGGTAAACAGTGAAAAAACGCCCGCGATCCAGGGATTGCACATCCCCCTGATCACGGGCGTTTGCCTGTCGCAGAGATTAAGCTTCCAGCTTTGCCATGAAGCGCTCTGCATTGACAATGGCGCGCACATGTTCGCCTTTTCCAATGCAGGTGTCGCCGCACCAGGCAGCCACCTGATAGGTCAGAATCTTTCCCTTGACCTCAGTCAGCTCGGCTTCAATGCGGATTTCAGCTCCCAGTGCGGAAGGTGCATCATGGGAGACATTCATGTGGATGCCCACACTGGTCTGTCCTTCTTCCAGAGGAGCGATGAGGCAGGCAGCCTCTTCCATCCAGGCAATCATCTGCGGTGTGGCGAGCACCCGCAGAGAGCCGCTTTTCATATTGACGGCCAGACCGCTTTCTTCCACGGTCCGGAGAATTTCTGTTCTGGTTTCCATTATTTCCTGTCTCTGTCCGGGCAGCTTCATTTTTCCGGACAGATTTCCTCCGCATTTATCTTGTTGGCAAAACGAAAGAAATGCAAACAATTCTCCTGTTTTGCCAGACCTTCTTCTGTCCATCCTGCCGGGGCTGATGACAGAATGCTCTGGTGAATACGGTTAGCAGACCTCTACTGTAAGATTTCTGTTTTTCTTCATCTTCTTCTCTTACTTTTCTTGTACGATATGTCTGCCTTTTGAAACATCAGAAAGTGAGGTGCAATTCATGGCCGATTACAGACACATGAGTGATGCGCAAATCCTCAAAAAAGCCAGGAGAAAAGTCTACCTGGTCATTATCGGTTACTATCTTCTGATTGTGGCAGGCTTCCTGGGAGGCTTCTATCTGCTTTCCCTGGGCCTGTTCAGTCATTCTGCCCTGCTGGAACAGATCTACACCATTTCCATGGTCGTCCAGTGGTTTTCCATGCTGGGGCTCTTCTGCCTGTTCATGTCAGAAAAGCCCTGGAGCAGAACGGTGTACTGGGTATTCTTTGCCCTGGAATGTTTCACCTTCCTGCTGCCCGTCTGGGTCTTTTTCCAGGATGCTTCCAGCCTGCTGGCCTGCCTGCTCTGGATGATTCTCATCAGCATCAAGCTGTTCGCCCTGTACAGTCTGGGCCGCTGGCTGAATACATCCACCGAAGCAAAAATCTTCTTTGACCGGGTGCTGGAACAGGTGGTCTCCAGCGATGAGCTGGCCAGAAGAAAAGCAGCTCAAAGACGTGCCCAGGCTGCAGCCAGACAGAACATCCCAAGGCAGTCCGCTTCCAGACAGGCGGCTCCCCGACAGAGCGCTCCAAGACAGAATGCTCAGCAGCAGATGACATCCTCTGCCGGTATGCAGAGAAAACAGCCTTCCTATACCGGAGGCACTGTCCCGGGACAGGCTGCTCCATCCAGAACGTCACAGCCTTCCAGCCACAACACCGCCAAAGTCCGCGCCAGCCTCAGCCGCAGACCGGATTATACCGGCGGCGATGCCAGACCGGTTATGGAACAGGACAAGGGATCCGTCATGTATCCCAAGCTGGCCATCCGCCTGGGTGCGGTGGTCTATCTTTCCCTGATCGGCTTTCCCATCCTGGTGCAGATCTTCCAGAATCTCTTTGTTTCCACAGATAACCAGCAGGTGTTTGCCACCAGACTGGTCTTCACCATCTGCATTATCTCTGCCATGTTGTGGACCATTCCCTGCTTCTTCCTGTATCTCAAGGAGCCCTTCTCCAAAACCGCGGTGATCTACTGCCTTCTGCTGGAAGCCGTCGCCGCCATCTGGTTTGGATTCCAGCTGTATGGCTATGCCCATTCAGAAACCGTCCAGTACGGCTGGCATGTGTTCCTTTATCTGATCATCCTGGATGTCTGCAGGCTGGGGCTGTTAGGCTGGGGCATTGCACCGGTATTCAGCACGCCCAAGCCCAAAAAGACTCAGGAAGATCAGGATGTGCTGCTGGAAGAACAGCTGCCCGATGATCTGATCATTGCCGAAGATGATGAATTCTTTGAAGAAGTGCCTGAGAAAACCGAAGAGGAAACCGATGAAAACCCTGATTTTCTCACCCGGGCCACAGGCAGCCTGCGTTCTCATCTTTCCGATCTCTCCACCAGAATTCTGCTGGAAGATCCGGGCTCTCCAGAGCAGGAAGAAAAGAACAAACCTTCTTCCAGTTCAAAGCCGCAGAACCCGGACCAGTCCGGATCTTCCAGATAATCCATAATCAGCAGGACCATTTCCTGCCTTGTTCACACCAGAGAATTCATTTTCTCTGGTGTTTTTCTGTTGTGCCTGTTCTGTCTGATGGCCGGATATGAAAAAAGCCGGATTCTTCATCCGGTCTGCTCTTTCTTCATTTCTGGTGATCAGCCGGACCGCTCCCGGTTTACAGAGAACAGTCGTCTTCTCCGGTTTCTTCCAGGCCCAGCGCCTGCTGGTGCTCCTGGACATCCTTGAGTGCCACACCCCACTGACAGAAGGCTTCCACGACGGGAACCAGCTGCAGGGAGATGGTGGTCAGAGAATATTCCACCCGCGGAGGAATCTCGTTGTACTGGGTGCGCAGCACCAGCCCTTCCGCTTCCATTTCCTTCAGGGTATTGGACAGCATCACATTGGTGATGCCAAGACATTTCTTCAGTTCGTTGTATCGCAGTGTGCCGTTTTCCGACAGGACGTAAATGACAGGCAGCTTCCATTTTCCTTCAATGGCCTTGCATGCAAAGCGCATGGAGCATTCTTCATCAGCAAACAGGATCAGATGTTTCATGGGATTCCCGCCTTTCCTGTACCAATATAGCACAGATCCGGCCTGTTCCAACACTTTCCGGTTCTGCACCGCAAAATAATAGTAAGTAAGTTTTCTATTAGTATTTACAATGTACTTATCTTGGTCTATACTCCTGATACGGTTCGAAAAAGGTAACTGCAAAGCCAATGCAGGACCCAACCGCAAACATAGAAAGAGAGGACCACTTCTTTGAGCGAAAACAAAACCATGATGGTGCCGGCTCTGCTGGTGCCCGACACATTAGTCCTGCCCGAAACGGTTCTCAGATTCCGCAGTCTGGAGAACCAGCAGGCCCTGGATCTGGTCAGCCAGTCCTTTGCTGCTGTACCCGTGACACCTGCCCGTCTGAAACGACTGGCCGATGGCGAAAAGATCACCATTTACGCCGTGCTGTGCAAGGGTCTCTCCGTCAGCGAAGACGAAGATGAAGACGAGACCATCCTGAAGGCCTACGCCAGCAAGCGCGTACGCGTTCTGGAATACGACAGCGAAAACAACATGCTCGCTGTGGAAGAAGATCCTGAAATCCAGGATCTGGATGACATCCGCTCCTGCGAGATGACCGAATACATTCAGAACATCGTTGACGAAATTGCCGAAACCTTCCGTGGAGGCCTGATCTTCGCCAGACAGTTCAGACAGTATTCTTCCCTGAGCGACATGATTGTCTACCTGTCCCGTTACATGCCTCTGTCTGAGCAGGAACGCAATGAACTGCTGGGTGCATCTTCCATCAGGGAGCGGGCCGTCCGTTTCATGGACTTCCTGCTGCGTCAGAAGGAAATTGTTTCCCTGCACGTCGAAATGAATGAAAAACTCTCGAAAGAGTCCAACGAATACTACAGAAAAATGGCTCTGCGCCGTCAGCTGGAATCCATCCAGCAGGAGCTGAACGAAGAAGACGGCAAACAGGAAAGCGAAAGCTATTCTGCCCGCATTGAAGCTTCCGACATCCCGGAAGAAAACAAAAAGTCTCTGCTGGAAGATGCTGCCAGACTGGAAAACGGCAGCGGCCAGGGATCCGATGCGGAAGTGCTCCGCACCTATCTGGACTTTGCCCTGTCTCTGCCCTGGAAAAAGGAAGAAGCTCTGCCCATCGATCTGAAGGAAGCCAGAGCCATTCTGGATGAACGCCACTACGGCATGGAAAAGGTCAAGGAACGCATTATTCAGCACCTGGCTGTGATGAAGCTGCGCAGCACCTCCAGAGGATCCGCTCTGCTCCTGGTCGGTCCCCCAGGAACCGGCAAGACCTCCCTGGGCAAGTCCATTGCCAGGGCTCTGCAGCGTCCCTATGTCCGCATGTCTTTAGGCGGTATCCGCGATGAATCCGAAATCCGCGGCCACCGCAGAACCTATGTGGGCGCCATGGCCGGCCGCATTCTGAAATCCATGAAACAGGCCGGACAGACCAACCCCGTTCTGGTGCTGGATGAAATGGAAAAAATGATGCAGGGCGGTTTCTCCGGTGATCCCGCTGCCGCCATGCTGGAAGTGCTGGATCCCGAGCAGAACGACACCTTCACCGACCACTACCTGGATCTGCCCTACGACCTGTCCGATGTATTCTTCATCGGTACAGCCAACTCTCTGGATGGCATTCCCGCTCCCCTGCTGGACCGTATGGAAGTCATTCAGGTGCCCAGCTACACCGGTTCGGAAAAATTCGAAATTGCCAGACAGTATCTGGTGCCCGAAGTGCTGCTGGATCACGGCATGACCCCCGACCAGCTGCAGTTCACCGATGATGCCCTCCATGGCATCGTGGATGACTACACCATGGAAGCCGGCTGCCGCGGTCTGAAAAAGAGACTGGCTCAGGCTGCCCGCATCAAAGCCGTCAACCTGGCAGAAGACAACAGCCTGCAGCTGGTTGACCGCAGCGATCTGGAAGATCTCTTCGGTGCTCCTCTGTCCCACCGTCAGAAAGTCCGCGAATCCAACCCTTATGGCGTAGTGACCGGCCTGGCCTGGACAGCCGTGGGCGGCGAAGTGCTCTACATTGAAGCAGCTTCCATGCCCGGCAGCGGCCAGATGATGCTGACAGGACAGCTGGGCGATGTGATGAAAGAATCCGCCCGAATCTCTCTGAGCGTTCTCAAGTCCAGACTGCCCCTCAATGCCATGATCTTCAAGGAACAGGATATCCACATCCACTTCCCTGCCGGTGCAACACCCAAGGATGGTCCTTCCGCAGGCATCACCATCTTTACCGCACTGGCTTCCCTGGCTCTGCAGAAACCCGTAGACAGCCACATTGCCATGACCGGCGAGCTCTCCCTGAGCGGCAGCGTTCTGCCCATCGGCGGTCTGCGTGAAAAACTGTATGGCGCCATGCGTGCCGGCATCCGCAAAGTGCTGATTCCCTGGGACAACCGGGCTGATCTGCGCGATGTGCCTGCTGAAGTGCTGGATTCCCCGGAAATCATTCCTGTCAGAACAGCAGAAGAAGTGCTGCAGGAAACCCTGCAGATTGCTCTGCCCCCTCTGCACACCGAAGTGCTGGCTGACACCTCCAGAATCTTCAACTAATACCCTCACCATTCAACAATCACACAGCATTTTCTCCTGCAGGAAAGTGCAAAATCCCCGGATCAGCCAGATCCGGGGATTTTTTTACATTCATCGTGGTTTAAAGCAGAGAATTCAGTCCTGTTCTTCAGAGGCCTTCTTTGCAGCCATCATCTCAACCCAGGCCGGCAGATCTTCAAAGGTGCCATGGGGAAGATCACTCAGGTCTCTTCCTGCGCGGTTGATCAGATGATCTTCAATGAGGAAAAGAGGAATGCCTGCCTGCAGGGCTGCACCATCTTCATCCACATCATTGCCCACCATAAGGCATTCTTCCGGCTTCAGATTCAGCTTCTGCAGAATCTCCAGGAAGTATTCAGGGTTGGGCTTGGAGCGGCTGGAATTCTCATAGGTGGTCACCAGTTCGAAATCTTCTTCGTTCAGACCGGCCCACTTCATGCGGCTGAATGTTGCCATGGACGGGAAAATCGGGTTGGTGGCCAGCACCAGTCTGTAGTTTCCCTTCAGCTTTTCAATGGCTTTGAGAGCCTGTTCCTTGGGTGGGCAGTAGTCAGCAATCTGCTGGAACTCCCGGTTGTAGAACTCTTCAAAAACAGGCATGTCATCCAGAATCTTCTGGCCGTAATGACCGGTCATGTGTTTCCAGAACACGGTCTCGTTGGTTTCATCGGACCGGTTGGTCACCATGGCTTTGGTGCCATTCCACACCTGAGCGGTCAGATCCTTTGGATCATAGCCATGGGGAGCCATTTTCTGGCACAGGCCCTTGAAATAGTACTGAATAAACTCTTCCTGGTCCATGGACAGCAGGGTGCCGTCCAGGTCAAAGAGAATGGTGGTAATCATGAATTCTGCTCTTTCCTTTCCTTTACTGTTTGCCTAACAGATCCCAGGCAGCTGCCGAAATCTGACGGATCACAGGAACGGCCTGATCATGAAGCACATCATCGGAAAAGACGGAAACCACATAGGTCTGTCTGTCGCCGTAAATGATGCAGGTGTCGTTTTCCGTGAAATCCAGTTCGCCCGTCTTATTGGCTGTGCGGGTGTTTTCCGGCAGAGCGGAAGGAATCTTTTCCTGACGTTCGGAAGCGGAGATCATCTCCAGAATCCGGTCTGCACCGGTGAAGCTGTTCTCCAGCAGTTCACACATGAATCTGGCTGTATCTTCCGCGCTGGTGCTGTTATAGGAACCAGTATAGTCGATGCCGGAAAAGAGAATGCCCAGGTAGCTTTCTTCATAGCCATGGGCTTCACACCAGTCGTTGACTGCCGCTTTTCCTTCATCCGTACTGCCATCGCCCAGCATGCTCACCAGTTCTGTGGCCGCATCATTGTCCGAAATCGTCAGCATGGATCGTAACAGGCCATCCACAGTTTCAGATCCATAGGATTCGCACAGAGCGTCATACTGGTCCATCACCGAAGCAGCGACAAACAGCTTGATGGAGCTGGCTGCCGTCATGACTTCTTCCCCGTCAATGTCTACCAGCGGACTGCCATCTTCCAGGCAGATGTAAACCGCCCACTGGCCGGTGAGGTCTTCATCATCCAGCAGATCGTTAATCTGGTCTGTGAGAATGGGACCGGCCAGATCCGTAACGGCCTGCTGTTCTGCCAGAGCACTGATGGTTTCATTCATGGCCGACGGAGCAATCCAGGCATAGGGAACCTGTTCTGTATCTGAACTTTCTTCTGCAGAGGCAGCCACCTGCGGCACCAGCATGGTGGTCAGCAGGGCTGTACAGAACAGAAGAGGAACAATTCTTTTCATTTTCATGCCTTCTATTCTAAACATTGAAATTTTCAAGAACAACGAAAGAAACAAATGTTTTCGCTTGACACCATGACATTTTATGTCACTTACCAAAGGGTATTTCGCCGCCCGAAAAGCCAGAAAAAAACTGCCCGGCCAGAGGCAGGACAGTTTCAGAATTCAGTTCGACAACTAGTCTTCGATGATGGAAGGTCTCCAGTGTTCGTTGGGTTCAACACCCAGCAGCTGGCATACGGTGGCGGCGATATCGGACAGGCCCATATCGTCATCCTGTTTCAGTTTGCAGTCGTAGTTGTATACGATGAAGGGAACTCTGTTGAGAGTGTGGCTGGTTTTAGCCTTCAGAGGAGCGCCGGCTTTCTTGGGCTTCTCGTACATTTCATCAGCGTTGCCGTGGTCAGCAGTGATCAGCAGGATGCCGTTCACATCGTTGACAGCCTTGATGACACGGCCCAGAGCCAGGTCTACAGATTCTACACCGATAATGGTAGCTTCCAGATCACCGGTATGGCCAACCATGTCACCGTTGGGGTAGTTGGTGCGCAGGAAGTCATATTTGCCGGAACGGATGGCATCGCACAGTTTGTCTGTGATCTGAGCGGACTTCATCCAGGGGCGCTGTTCGAAAGGAATCACATCGGATTCGATTTCTTCGTAAACTTCCAGATCTTCATTGAACTTGCCGGAGCGGTTGCCGTTCCAGAAGTAGGTTACGTGGCCGTATTTCTGGGTTTCGGAAATGGCGTATTCGCTCAGTCCGGCGTTCACCAGCTGTTCGGTCAGGGTGTAATGGATTTTTGGTGGTTCAGTCAGATATTTCCTGGGGATCTGCAGATCGGCATCATACTGCAGCATACCGGCGAATTTGACATCAGGCACTTTCACACGGTCGAACTTGTCGAAGGTTTCATCGCCGTCGAAGGCCAGGGAGATTTCCTGAGCTCGGTCGCCGCGGAAGTTGAACAGAATTACGGAATCACCGTCATCGATGGTTCCCTTGGGATTGCCTTCAGCATCCACAACAACGAATCCGGGCAGATCCTGGTCTACCACACCCATTTCCTTACGGTAGGTTTCAATGGCATCGGTAGCACTGGGGAATTTTCTGCCTTCACCCATGACATGGATCTTCCAGCCGGCTTCAACCATAGGCCAGTTGGCTTCGTAACGGTCCATGGTGATCTGCATGCGTCCGCCGCCGGATGCGATCTGGGCATCGAAGGTGTCGTCGTTGAGATCGTTCATGAAGCTTTCGATATCGTCTACATAAACCAGAGCGGAAGTTTCCGGTACGTCACGGCCGTCCAGCAGCACGTGCAGGCGGACCTTCTTCACGCCTTCAGCCTTGGCTTCCTTGAGCATGGCTTTCAGGTGGTTGATGTGAGAATGCACGTTTCCATCGGAAAGCAGGCCCAGGAAATGCAGGGTGGAATTGTTGTTCTTGACGTTTTCTACCAGTTCTTTCCAGGTAGCGGAGTCGTACAGAGCACCGGTTTCAATGTTTTCGTTGACCAGCTTGGCACCCTGGGAATAAATCTGGCCGCAGCCAATGGCATTATGACCAACTTCGGAGTTGCCCATGTCACCGTCAGTGGGCAGTCCGACAGCCAGACCGTGGGCTCTTAACTGCGTATGAGGGCAGGTTTCCCACAGTTTGTCCAGATGGGGTGTGTAAGCCATTTTGACAGCATTGCCCAGCTCATTGTCAGAGAGACCAACACCATCCATAACGACCAGAATTACAGGTCTTTTATCCATAATAGTTTCCTCCTCTGTATACAGATTTCATCCACATTATAAGCCACACCCGCCGCTTTCCAAATGAGGACCGGCAGACAGCCTGCAGAAAACTTTCATCATCCTGTTCGTAAGCCTTTTCAAGGTTTTCTACGTCCCTGGCTGGCCCGGAAAAAAAACCGGAAAGATCCTCGTGGATCTCTCCGGTTCAATACAGATTCAGTGCCATCCATCTCAGTTGTTCTGAGAGCTGGCGTAGCGGGAAAGAAACTGTTTTGTTCTTTCGTGTTTGGGGTGGTTGAAGATTTCGTCGGGTGTTCCCTCTTCAGCGATGATGCCTTTATCCATGAAGATTACACGGTCGGAAACCTCTCTGGCAAACTGCATTTCGTGGGTGACCACCACCATGGTCAGACCCTGGGCAGCCAGATTTTTCATGACTTCCAGCACGTCGCCAACCATTTCGGGATCTAACGCACTTGTGGGTTCGTCAAAGAGCAGCACTTCCGGTTCCATGGACAATGCTCTGGCAATGGCCACACGCTGTTTCTGGCCTCCGGAGAGTCTGGTGGAATCCGCCTTGAGGAAGTCGGTCATGCCGACGCTGTCCAGATTCTTTCTGGCAATGGCTTCGGCTTCGGCTTTGCTGCGCTTGAGGATCAGTCTCTGACCCAGAATGCAGTTGTCCAGAACGTTCTTGTTGTTGAACAGGTTGAATCCCTGGAACACCATGCCCACCTTGGAGCGGTAATCCGTCAGATTTCTGTTCTTGTCCAGAATGTTCTGGCCGTGGAAGGTAATGACGCCGCCATCGGGAATCTCCAGCAGGTTGATGCACCGCAGCAGGGTGCTTTTTCCGGAGCCGGAGGAGCCGATGATGGAAATCACTTCTCCCTTGTTGACCTGGAAATCGATGTCGTTGAGCACCTCCAGGTCACCAAAGTGCTTTTTCAGATGCTCAACCTTGATAATGGGTTCACTCATGATGCCATCTCCCGGAAGCTGACTTTCTTGTGGGTAATCTTGCGCTCCAGCCAGTTCAGCAGCAGGGTAGCCACACTGGTCATGATCAGATACAGAATGCAGGTGATCAGATAGACTTCGGAGAAGCGCATTTTACTTCCTGCAACCGAAGAAGACTGGAAGAACAGTTCCGTAACGGAAATGGCGTTCATCATACAGGAGTCCTTCAGGTTGACCACCAGCTGGTTGCCGATGGAGGGGAAGGTGTTTTTGATGGCCTGGGGGAAGACAACATGGATCATGGTCTGCATGTTGCTCATGCCAAGAGACTTGGCAGCTTCCGTCTGGCCGGCATCCACGGACTGAATACCGGATCGCAGAATTTCGGCCATGTAAGCGCCGGTGTTAATGGAAATGATCACAAAACCTGCGGTAATGGGATCCCACTGCAGCACCGGACGCAGTGAATAGTAGATAAAGCAGGCCTGAATCATCATTGGTGTGCCGCGGAAGATCCAGATATAGAGACCGGTGATCCAGCGGCCGAACTTCTTGAGCCAGCGCACGGGAGTGGAATCCAGAGGATCAATGGGCATGCTTCGAATGGCCCCGATAATCAGGCCGATGAGGAAGCCGAAAACCGTACCCACGATGGCAAAGGCAATGGTGACCTTCATGCCATACCAGAACATGGGCCAGGATCCTACCAGTGTTTTCCAGGCGTATCCTAAATCAATGCTCATGGTCTCTAGTCACCTGTGGGCGCATTTTCAACGGCATTGAGCATCCATTCGTCGCGCTGATCCTGACTGATTTCATCCAGAGCGTTCTGCACCTGGTTGAAGCTGTCTGTATCTCTGGTGTTGTTTTTCAGACCGATGGATACGGAAGTATCCACATCAAATCCCTTGCCGTCGGCAAAGGTGATGTAGGTCAGATCGGGGTTAGCTTCCACGATGCCCTTGGCAACGGGCAGCTCGGCGGTGATGGCCTGAGCTTCTCCGGCCTGCAGAGCCAGAATCAGTTCGGGATACTTGGCCTTGGGAGTTACGTGGTCAACGCCTTCGATCTGGTCGATGACAGTGTCGTAGTTGGTATTTTTCTGGCCGATGACCTTCCAGCCGGAGAACTGCTGAATGTCGTCAAAGTTTGCGGCTTCAGAGTCCTTGGGGACGATCATAACCATTTCAGATTCGTAGTAGGGAGTGGTGAAGTCGATGCCTTCTTCGCGTTCATCGCTGGCGGTCATGCCGGCGATGATGGCATCAATGTCACCGGATTCCAGAGCAGGCTGCAGGCCGTCCCAGTTGATTTTCTTCACAACCAGTTCCTTGCCCATCTTGTCAGCCAGTTCTTTGGAAACCCGCACATCGTATCCGTCGCAATAGCCTGCGCCGCTGCCCAGTTCCATGGAGGTATCTGTGGCTTCACTGGTCTGCCAGTTGAAGGGAGCGTAGTCGCATTCCATACCGACAGTAAATGTGTCTTTGTCTGTGCCCTCGTCTGCTGCAGGAGCGCCGGAACAGCCGGCTGCCAGCATGGCAGCTGCAGCAAGAGTGAAGATGCTGTGTTTCATGTTCATACTCATTTTCTCCTTTAGAAAAATAAAAAAACTGTGTTCCCACAGCATTCGGACAATGTCTTTAAGATAACACCTCTTCAGCTGAAGGAGTCCAGGAAGTGTTTCCCCCTGTCCCAAGAAGATGGCTGCCGCCTGTCTTCTTTCGGCGGTGATTGCCTTTCCCTGTGTTCATGGGATGCCTCCTCCCACAGGTACTCATCTGCACCGCTGCCTCTATCTTTTTTATTTTCATGAATAGCGAAAGTATATGAAGCCTTTTTGTACCTGTCAACCTGCAGACTCAATTAACCGCTTTTTGTACCATTCAAGAGCATCTGTACCGGTTTTCACGACTTTTATTCCTTTTGTGCACTGGTCTGCTTTCCATCGCCAGCCTGATCCGAATCCAAGAAAAAACGAGCCTGAACATTCTCAGACTCGTTGAAATCACAATTGGTACTGGACAGTTCTCTGACGGGATTCTTCTGTTCCTTTCCTGTCCCTTATCCGGCGTTCTGGATCAGGTTCATCAGCCGGAAGATCAGCCCGTTTTCATTGGCCAGCATGGGATCTGCGGGAAAGAACGCAATCATTCTCCAGATATAGACACCGATCATGGCAGCCGCCCAGATGAGCAGGGTGATGCCCATGAGCTTTTCCTGCTGCCTGACCAGGGCATAGAGGACGATGATGGCCGCAATGCCTGTGGGAATCAGTATGGGATGATAGTAGAAGGACGCCTGCAGGTCTCCATGAAGCAGACACGTCAGGGCTCTGGTCATCCCGCATCCCGGACAGGGAATGCCGAATACGGCCCGGATGGGACACTGGTAGACAAACACCACCAGAAGAAACAGCAGTACCGCACCAGCCAGCCCCCGTATCAGTTTCTTTCGGGGCAAAGAAGACACATTCTAGCCTCTGACAACGGAATTGATCTGATCCTGCAGAATCGCAAAAGCAGCCACAGGGCAGATGATACCGAGGATGCAGAGCAGAATGGCCTGGTCATTGTTTCTGGATTCCGTTACGGAATTGAGCACCATGCCTTCTTTCCAGAAGAAGTAGATCTTGAACAGACCGCAGGTCACGATGTCCAGAATCAGAGCCAGAACGGGATCCACGCCTTTGGGTTTGTTGTTGGCGGCAGCCAGGGCATCCACGTCTTTCGCCGACTGATACAGCCAGTACAGACCGAAGAAGCCGCAGGTCACAAAGTACAGAACAATATAGAGAATCACGGAGTGATCGCGCACCGCATAGGGAGCATAGCCGTTTCCCTGGTTGGGCACGCTGTAGAAGGTGCCGGTGGTGCCGCCAAAACCGGATTCAGCAGAGGTGTGGGGTCTTTCACCGGCAGTGCTCAGATATCTGGCCAGGGTGGTGTTGCCCAGGTGCTGCCAGTCGTCCATGCCTTCTTTCCAGACATAGGTGCTGGCATCCAGCAGGCCGCTGCGAATGAACTGGCCCATCACTTCATCGGCATAGGGGCCGGAAGAACGGGAGTTGTGCACATAGAACCATTCGGAACCGGTGCTGTTCTGCTTTTCTTCTTCCGCTTTGGCCTGTCTGGCCTTCTCTTCCCGGTTTCTGGCTTCCAGAGCAGCCAGGGGATCTTCTGCAGGCTGTTCTGGCGTTTCAGGCTGGGCGGCGGACTGGGCCATGAGCTTTCTGCCGAAATCTGTTTCTTCCAGTCGCATCCAGCTTTCCATGCCCGGTTTCCAGATATAGGTTCTGGGGCCGATGGTGCCGTTGGCTGCCATTTCCTCAAAGAGTCCCTGATCAAAGGGACCTCTGGACTGGCCGCGGTCCACGTAATACCACTGCACATCATGATCCGGTTCGGGTTCTGCCAGAACCGGTTCTTCCTTTTTCAGCTCTTTAGCCGGATCTTCTTCTTTGAGACGGTTTGTCTGGATGAACAGTTCTTCACTGAGAGATCTTGGCTTTTCTTCTTCCCCCTGCTCATCCACCAGAATGAAGCCTGTTTCCTGAACGGGTTCTTCCTCATGGTCAGCGGCGGGGGAAGCAGCGGTTTCTTCTTCCGGTTCTTCCACGCTGATCACGTCCAGTTCTCCGGTCTTTTCAGGATCGGTCTGGGTGGTATCATCTGCCATTTCACTGCGAAGATCAGCGCCGCAGTTGGCACAAAAATTAGCATTATCATTATTTTCAAATCCACATTGATTACATTTCATAGTTTCTCCTCCTTCTGTTCAGAGCGCTTCAGGATGCATGATTATTTCCTGACTCTGACAAAATTCTGCCTGGGGCAGTTCGTGAGCAACAGTATTGTTGCATCAGTTTCTAAAAGCATTCTTAAATCCTGCCTAATGTTTAAAAATCACAAACTGAAGATCCTCAGCATTCTGAGGGGTTAAAAAGCCGGATAATGGTTCTTTTTAGCAGGATCTGTGTCTGTTTTCAGTGGAAGTTTACCATTCGATTGTTCCGATGCTGACAGTGTTCATAAAATCTTCAGGAATTTTCTCCGCTTTGTCCGCTTTGGGCGGGATGCGGTAGGTTAGAATGACAGTATGAAATCTGATCACAGCGTTAAAAACATCAAAGCCATGGTCATTGATCTGGAAGGTGCCCTGCTCAACGGCATGAAGGACGTCACCCCTGCCGCTTCCCGCATTCTGCGGGAAATGCACGAAAGAGGGGTCATGATCATCCTGTGCACCAGCCAGAATCCGGCTGTCATCTCCCGCAGACTCCGGGACTGGCAGCTGGAAGACTGCATTCCCTATATTATCGGCCGCTGGGGCAGCAGCCTGCTCAACCGCTACACCGGAAAGCTCACCTGCCTGGCTGCCGTTGTGCCTGCTTCCATTGAACATCTTCAGCAGATGGCTGCCCAGAGCAGCGTCAGCCTCTGCCTGCAGCAGGGCCGAAATCTGTACGCCCCTGCCAGAAGCTTTCTGTGCTCTCTGCAGGCTCTGAAAATGAGAAAGGCCCTGGTCACAGCTCCTCTTCCTCTTGATAAGCCCGTCAGTTCCCTGCAGGTCTTTGGCTGGACTCAGGATCTGAAGAAGTTTTCCCAGGCGCTGCAGGATGATTCCGTTCACCTGCATTCCGCCGGACGCTTTGGCCTGACCATCACATCGGCAGCTGCCTCCTCTGAGCAGACGGTTTACCGGCTGCTGGAGCGCCACGATCTGCAGGGAGATGAAGTGCTCACCATTGCGGCCGGTGAAGATTTTGCCGGTCTCTTTGACACCACCTGGGGTGCAGCCATGAAAAACGCCGATCCGCTTCTGCTGGAAAAAGCCGTCTGGATTACCAAGTATCCTTCCGGGCAGGATGGCGTTGCCTACTTCATGAACCAGGCTCTGATTTCCGGTGAATTCAGTTTTGGCAATCCCGCCTGTCTGGTCCATCTTTCCGATTCCATGCAGGCCGGACAGGGACAGAGCGTGCCTTCTGAGGCCTCTGCAGGAGAATCCACATGATTTTTCAGGCCGGATACAGCGAAAAAGTCTGGAACGAAGATGTCTGGGCTGCCGGAGATGACTACGCCTTTGTGCTGGATGGCGCTTCAGGACTTGGCAGCCACAACCGCATGGCGCCCATGAGCGATGCCTGCTGGCTTGTCCGCTCTCTGAAAAACTGGCTGCTGCTTCATCTGCATGAAGACAGAAGCCTGGAAGACATCATCCGTGACGGGCTGAAACAGCTCAGTCAAGAATATGGAGAATGCACAGGACTGGAATCTCCTTCCTGCACCATTTCCTGCATCCGTATCCGGAAGGGCAGGCTGGAATACTACGTTCTGGGCGATTCTCTGCTGCTCATTGAAACGGAAGACAGACTGTACAGCTTCTGCGATGAAGCCGTGGAAAAGCTGGACGGCCTGGTCATTGCCAGAATGCAGGAGTTGTCCATGGAAAAGATGAAGCCGTTTCTGGAAATGCGCCCTTATGTCAAAGACATGCTCCAGAAGCACCGCCTCATGAAAAACACCCCGGAAGGCTACTGGATCTGCGACCTGTCCGGCGCCGGTCTCTGCCACGCGCTGCAGGGCAGCCTGCCTTTAAACGAAGTGCGGCGCACCGCTCTGATGAGCGATGGCATGATGCAGCTGCGGGAATTCCGAAGGCTGGACAACACCGATTTTCTGGATCTGCTCTACCGCCGCCAGTCCCGCTGTTTTCCGCTGCTTATGGAGCTGCAGGAAGAGGATGTGCGCTGCAGAGTGCTTCCCCGCCTGAAAAAGCGGGATGACACCACCCTGGTGCTCTGGACACCGCCTGTCCAGACCCGTGAAGAGGACGAACCGGTCCGTCTGTGAATTCTGAGATCCATTTCCATTCCTTCATATAGAAAACAGTAAGAAGGGCTGTTCTGCCGGCGCGCAGAGCAGCCCTTTTCGTCGTTTCAGAGTTCCGTCTCAGCAGAAAAACCGCAGAAGCCATGAGCCTCTGCGGTTGGATTCAGGCAGGATGATAGATCCCTGTCCGGTTATTTCTGTTTTCTGTTTCTTCTCATGGCTTCCAGGGCAGCCAGAGCAGCAGCAGAGAGAAGTCCGAGTTCAGCAGCACCGGTAGCAGATGCGGTCTTGACAGATTTGGCAGGTGCTTTGGTTGCTTCCGGTTCTTTCTTCTCGGTGGTGTCCTTTTCAGCGGGCTTGAGAGATTCAGCGGGCTGATCAGGTTTTACTTCTTCAGGATCAGCAGGTTTCTGGGGTTCCTGCTTCTGGGAATTGATGCGTTCCTGAGCTTTGGCCTGTACGTCTCTGACAGAAGTCAGCAGGGCTGTGCCTTCCTGTTCAGGCTTTTCATCCAGGCTCAGATAAGCCGTTACCTGGTTGTTCAGGGTATCGATTTCATTCAGTTCTGCTGTAGAGAACAGGGCTCTGGGCAGGCTTCTGACAAAGACGGTGAAGGAGTTCAGTTCCTTCAGCAGTTCTTCACTGGCCTTGCGGCGCAGGTTCAGATAAGCCTGATGCAGGGAGCTGGTGGCTTCATCCACCTGCTGCTGGTTTTCAGCATGAGCGCGTACGTCTTTGGCAGAAGTAAGAGCTGTCTGCAGAGTGCTGTAGGAATCGCTCATGAATTCATCGCCGTTGATGGTTTCAGCCTGGGTGATCAGGAAGTCCAGAATCACGTAGTTCAGTTCAATGGGCTTTCTCACCAGGGCATCCATGGCAGCCTGCAGCCTGCTGATGGCTGCAGCAATGCTCTGATCATCCAGAGCAGCGGGATCCTGTTCCACCTGTTCGGCATAGTCCAGGGCTGCCAGAAATTCATCCTGACCTTCGCTTTCGTATTCGTTCAGGCTGTTTTTGATGGTCTGGGCTCTGGCGATGAGTTCTTCCAGAGCGGTCTTTTCGCTGGTGAACTCCAGCATCTGAATGGCATGGGAGAGTCTTCTCCAGGAAGCATTGACGCTTTCCTGATCAGCAGACGCATCCTCCAGCAGAGCTCTGGCTTCTTCCAGGGCACTGTGGAATTCTTTCACAACCAGTTCGTTGACGCCTTCCAGAGCACCGGCAGCTTCCAGACGGTCTGCTTCGCTGACAGCCTGGTTGAGCAGGGTCTTGTTGACGGTGGAAGGATCCACGGGATCGGGCAGTTTTTCCTTCAGGGTGAAGGTGAAGGAGTCGGGGTTGCAGCAGCCGCGTTCATCATCATAGAAACAGATCTTGTGCACGCCTTTGGTGGGGAAGAACACATCGAAGCTGTCGGTGTGATAGGAAGCAGAACCGCTCCAGTTCAGTTTCTTCACATCACCGTTTTCGGCATCTTCGTCCACAATCCACTTCATATAGTTCTGTGCACCGGTGAAGTAGCGCAGTTCTACGGTATAGGTTCCGGCAGCGGGCACATCCACATACGCATGGAGATCGCCCTGGCAGCTGGCGCCGTTGTTGCCGATGTTGATGACTTCATAGCCGTCTGCACCATTTCTCAGGTACTTTTCTGCGGTGCCGTTGAGCACCATGTCTTCAGCCTGCAGCTTGACGGATTCGGTTTCACTGAGTCTGGCCGGATCTTCCTGGTCATAGCACAGTTCCTTCAGCTGATCGATGGCTGCAGAGAAGCTGCAGCCGCATCCACATCCTTCTGGGTGGCTGTTTCATCATTCAGCAGAGCCTGGGCAGCCTGCAGAGCTTCTTCGAGAACGGCCCAGGAAGAAGGCTTGTACTGCTCCTGCTTTTTAGACCGGGCTGTGGAAATCACACGCTCCAGAGCGGTGGTGTCCACGGTATCGTTGTCCACGATGGTGATGGTCATTCTGGCAAAGGGATCGGCAGCCGCATTGGCGGAAGCGTTCTTGAGAACAACCGCAAAGGAGAGATCACCGCTGACTTCATCATTTTCGATGGTGCTGATCCTGAAGGTCTTTTCCGTTTCACCCGGGGCAAAAGTCAGTTCTTCAATGGTATCGGTGTAGTGACGGCCATGAACAGCTGTGCCAGGAGTGGTTTCAGCGGTGACGGTAACGGTCTCTGAGAGATCTTCCGTGCTTCGGGTAACAGTTACTTCAGCTTCATCGCCTTCGTAAACTCTGACTTCCTTATCGGCAAAGCCAAGCAGGTTCTTGCCCAGCAGTTCAAAGGAGTCGATGTTGAGACCGGCATTGACGCACAGATACACATCATGGGTGCCGGTGATGTTCAGACCGGGTTCGCAGTCCACGGTGGTGGTGATCCAGTTGATGTAGTCTCCGGAGTTTTCCGTCTCCAGATGAGCAATGAGCTGGCCATCTGGTGCATCCAGACGCAGATCGATGTCGATGCCGGCAGAGATGGCGCCATAGGTCATGGCAAACTTGGCAGGAGACTGCAGGAAGCTCACATTGTCAAAGCACATCCAGTCACCGTTGCGCAGGGAACCGACGTTTCTAACGCCGTCATTGTCCTGAGCGTACGGACCGCCCTGCTTGGAGTCGAAGTCCTCGGCTTCGATCTTGCCGGGCGCTGTTCTGCCGGCTTCGGCAATGCGGTCATCGGCCTTGTAGACACCGATGTTGTTGATCAGCGGAGTGGCGTAGGAGCCGGTGATGATCACGCGGACACCTTCTGCCATGACAGGAGCACCCTTGATCAGGCGCTTGTAGCCGATGGTGTGGCCGGAGCCATAGTCCTGCCACTGGCCGTTGATGAGCACCTGGGTCTTGAAGGAAGAAATTCTCTGGCCCAGAGGAATGTATTCCTGGATTTCAATGACATCCATGTACTGGGGAGAATCAAATTCCACGGTCACGGTGCCGGTTCTGGCATCGTCATCCATGGCCCAATAGGTGTCGTAGTCATCGTCCACGGTCAGTTCGGGTCCATAGCCTTCGGCATAGTTGCCGCGGATGGAGGAAGCTGTTGCGGTACCGTATTCGGTCAGGTCATCATCAAAGGTTTCATCCAGAATGGAGCGCATGCCCATGACGGCATCCACGTCTTTCTGGTCAATTTTGCCTTCCTGGTTAGGCGGGATGTTCAGCAGCAGCGGAGAGCCCAGACCAACGGAGCTGAAGTACAGTTCAGCCAGCTGTTCGGGAGATTTGGGAGACTGGTTGGAGTGATAGAACCAGCCGGAACGGATGGAAACGTCCGTTTCAGGAATAGACCACATGTCGGCGCTGTCTTCATCGCCTTCGATGTAGGGTTCACCGGTGTGCAGGTAGGAAGCATCTTCCTGACCATACTGGTCATACAGATCCCAGACGTAGTCGTAGTCGATGGTCTGCCAGCAGACATCAGAGCCTTCACCGCTCTCGTTGCCGATCCAGCGCAGGTTGGCACCATAGTTCTGCTGGTAAACGATGTCCGGATTCAGCTCTTCCAGCTTGTCCCACCAGCGGCGCAGGTCGTACTTGGGTCTGGTGCTGATATCGCCGCAGGCACCGTCCATCCAGAACTCATCCACCTTGATGCCGGCTTTTTTAGCGTAGTCGAAGAGTTCTTCCATCTGATGAATGTAGGTGTCGTTGTAGTCGGGATCCACATCCTTGGAGTAGCTAGGCAGGTTCTGGTCCCAGGGGGAGAGATAGAAGCCCAGTCCCATGTTGTACTTCTTGATGGAATTGACAAAATCCTGCACCACGTCTCCCTTGCCGTCTTTCCAGGAGGAGCTGGCGACAGAGTGGTTGGAGATGGAAGTGGGATACAGGTTGAAACCGTCATGGTGCTTGGCGGTGAGAATGACGCGGCCAAAACCGGCATTCTTGAAGGTTTCCACCCACTGGTCCGTATCCAGGGCGGTGGGCTGGAAGGTGTTGGGATTTTCTTTTCCGTTGCCCCATTCAGCATTGGTATAGGTGTTCATGCCATAATGCACAAATCCTGCCATTTCTTCCTTGTAATACTTCATCTGGCCCGCACTGGGGGTGGGACCATAGGCTTCCGGGGCTTCGGGGATGGGATCTTCCGCCTGCACCAGCAGGGTGGGAATTCCCGTCATCAAAGACATGGACAGCAGGATGGCAGTAAGCCGTCCGTGATTCTTTTTTCTCATATTTTTAGAAATACCTTTCTTATCTAAAACAGGTTCTGATCCGCGCGGCTGAAGAATGTCCGGACCCCTTGCGGGGCAGAAAAATACGCGGGTATCAGAAACCCCAAAAAGCAGCCTGGTTCAGACTGCTTTCGGGTCTTCATTTTTCTGTTTCAAAGAGCCGGGGACTGCTGCAGAAGTCCTCTTTCCTTCTGTTCCGTACAGAGTAGAACTGGAATGGCTTTTCTATCTGCGGCGCCTGAGAACACTCAGACAGGCCAGAGCGGCAGCCGCAAAGGCTGCAGCGGCAGAACCAAAGGAGGTGGAAACCGCTGTCCGGACGGATTTCGCACCGGTCTTTGTCTGCTGCTCATTCTGATCTGAAACAGGCTTTTTGGCCTGCTCCTGATCGGGAGTGACGGGCTCTGTTTTGGGATTGCTGTTCTCTTCTGTCTTGTCTGGTGCAGAAGGATTCAGAGCGGCAGGATGATCAATGATCTCCTGAGCTTTTCTCGTTTCTGCTGCCAGAGCAGCAGCCTGATCCTGATCCAGCGTTTCACTGTCCAGAGCAGCCTGAACGCGGGCGGACAGAGTGAACAGAGCGGTGCGCTGTTCCATGCTGTAGGGTTCCAGGTTCAGAGCATTGACGGTGTCCACAAAGGCATTCAGTTCTCTGAGGAGGTCTTCGGAAGGTTTCAGGCGCAGGTTCAGAATGGCAGCATTCAGATCCATGCAGGCCTGATCGATTTCTTCCTGGCTTTCCGGATTGTCCAGGATGGCAGCAGCCTGTTCAAGAACAGTCTCCAGCTGGCTCCATCCGGCTTCCAGATAGTCTTCGCCATTCATCTCTTCTGCCTGAGAAACAAGCCAGGCCAGTAAGGACAGGTCATAGGCATCGTCCTTCAGGTTCAGGGCATCCATGGCACTCTGCAGGGCACCGGCAGCCTCATTGATGGAATCGTTGAGGGCAGTGTCGCTGGCAGCCACTTCTCTGGCTCTGTTCAGAGCCAGCACGAAGGCTTCCTTGGCCTCATCATCTTTATACTGATCCAGATCCAGAGTCTGGGCCTGGGCGATCAGGGCGTTGAGCAGTTCCTTGTCAGACTTGAAGTCCAGCATCTGCAGAGCATGACAGAGCTTGAGCCAGGCGGTGTTGACTTCTTCCTGACTGGCATCTTCCTGCAGGCTGATGGTGCGGGCTTCTTCCAGAGCGCTCTCAAAGTAAGCCTTCACCACAGTGTTCAGGTTTTCCAGAGCACCGGCACTGATCTGCTCTTCGGCATACTGAATGGCCTGGTTGAGCAGAGTCTTGTTGGCTGCTTCAACAGGTTCTTCTGGCAGACTGGCCAGAGTGCGGGCCGTATCCTGCATGGCAGAAGCCACCGCATCAGTCTGGGCATGGACGGAGAGTCTGACAGCCTGACTGGAAGGAACGGCACTGCCATAGCTGGTGGACTGGGAAGGTTTGCTCATGGCATTCACTGCATCCTGCAGAGCCTGTTTTTCTTCATCGCTCAGTCTGTCACTGACCAGCAGCCAGCGGATCTTGGAAGAATCTCTGACACCCTGCCTGAACATTTCATAGCGGGGAGTGGAATAGAAATTCTTTCCCTGGATCAGCTCGTCACTGCCTCGTTCGAGAGGATAGATGAACCAGCCGTCGCCGGGTTCCCAGTAACGGTAGGTGGCGTTGCCGTGCATGTCATAGACGAAGTTGTCATAGGCCCAGCGCATGTAGCCGCTGGTGCCCAGGGTGTTGGTGTAGAGCATATCCCAGTAGTTGTCGCCGGGGTCGGAGATCATGAAGTTGCTGGGATAGTCACCGGTGCAGGTGTAGAAGGTGGTCTTCAGACCCAGTGCATCACGGTGTTCGCTCAGGGCCTTTGTAGCGGTTTTACTGGTGTTGCCCAGGTTGATGGAAATGTCATCAATCTTGTCGGTGAAGTCGTAGTATTCCGGAGCGCCATAGTTCAGGGCGGAGGAAATCTTGAACTGCTTTCCATCCTCGCTTTCAATGGAGCGGATCAGTTCTACGGCAGGCTGCAGCTGGGAGAGACTTCTTTCATCCATGGAGATGTAAGTGATGTCCAGCCATCCCTTTTCAATGGAATGCTGCATGTAGTCCTGCAGGAAGCGGGTCCACATTTCCTTCCAGCCATCAGAGCCGGGGTTGAAGGTCTGCTTCTTTGTGGTGCCTGTGGCTTCATCTTCCCAGGCGATCTGGTTATTCCAGGGAACGATGGAGTAGGCCTTGATCTGGCCGATGCCGTTTGCGGGATCGAGAACACCGCATTCGATCATGAAGTTGATCCAGGCGTCATACCAGGTGTAGTCAAAGGTCCAGCTGCCATCGGCTTTCTGGATCCATTTGACCATGGACAGGTCGTTGTAGTAGGACTGGTGGCCCCAGGCCTGATCCACAATATTGGCTACGGCATCATGGCCGCCGGTCTTTGCGTATTCCACCATGGAATCCCGCATGAGATCGAAGTGTTCTTTCGTAAAGTAGAAGTCTTCGTTCTTCTCATTGCAGATGCCGCCAGAGGGGGTCTTGCCCAGGCCCAGATAGTAGTCAGCCTGAGAGAAGGGGTGCTGCCAGAGCTGTACTTCTGTGAGTTCTTCATCAGGCTGGAGCAGGTTGAGGACTTCGATGGTATAGTTCAGAGTCTTCTGCTCATCCAGTTCATCAGCCTTGATGATGACCTGACCGGTATAGGTACCAGGTTTTGTGTCTTTTGTTGTCTGAATGGACAGCCAGGCAAACCGGAGTGTGCCTGCGGGGATGTCGATTTTTCCGGGGTTGCCGATCTTGTCGGGGAAGGTCTTCACGGGGGCAGAACCATTGCCGCGGCCGATGTTGGCCGTTGTGGTTTCCAGCCAGCCATAGGAGAAGGCATCAGAAGCCAGCGTGGTTCCGTCTTCACTGGTGAAATCAGAGAAGGTCACTTCCACATTGTGGAGATCTTTTGTCATGGCAGCGACATTGACCTTGGAGTTGATTTCATCGTCCAGCCACAGGGTGCCCTTAAAGGATTCACCGCTCTGGGTGGACAGGGTTTCGTAGTCTTCAGGCATTTCCAGAAGCTTTTCACTGCCCACATAGGCGTTCATCACGGACAGAGTGGGATCGACGGTAAAGGTTCTGGAGGCGCTGATTTCAGGATGGTTCACAACGGCGGCTGTAATGGTCACCGTTTTCTTTGTCTTGACGCTTTCGGGGACGCGGACAAGACCGGTTTTGCTGACGTAGGCGGTCTGTGGATCGGAGGAAGTCCATTCCACATCGGCAGAGGCATTCCATGGATTTACGGAAGCATTCAGCTGCAGGGTGGCACCGGGAAGCAGAGTATCCTGGCTGCCGTCAATGGACAGGCCTGCAGGAGTCAGCTCATCATGGTACACCTTGAGGTAATCCAGCTGAATAGCCTTGCCGGACTGACCAACCAGTTCGACTTTCAGAGTGTGTTCACCATATTCCAGTTCGGGGGTTTCAAAGATCATCTGCTGATGGACTCTGGAGGAATTGGTGGCACTGCCGGTTCCCACCACTTCTCCGTCAATGGAGTAAGTGTATTCGCCGTGGCCGGGGTCCTTGGTGCCCCACATTTCCACCTTGTTGCCGATGAACTTCATTTCGAAGGAATCACCGGAATGAGCGTAGTGCTCATATCCATCATGGAACATATTGGGATAGTAGGTTCCACCAGCCCAGCTGCCGTTGTATTTCACCTTGAACAGCTCATCAGCGGTGGTAATCTGCATATCTTCAACAACAGTATAGCCGTCAAAGGGCTCTGGTTCAGGTTCTTCTGTGGAAGTGTAGGTTTTAAAGTAAGTTACGCTCATGCCAAGGAGGTTGGAAGCCGCGGGGTTGGCTTCATCCAGGATGGTGAGCACAGCGGTATGTTCTCCTTCATCCAGCACTACACCGGCATCGGCGGCGCTGAACAGCAGGGTATCGGGGCTGGTGCGGGAGGGGGAGTAGGCATCAGCCTTAACGGGTTCGCCGCCGTCGATGGAAACGGAGAACATTCTGTGGTTGGGGGCTTTGGGTCCGTAGATTTCCAGATTCTGGCCGCTGAAGGGCAGCGTCAGGGTAGCGCCTACGGTATTGGAATAGTGTTCGGTGTTTCTGGGTTCACCGCTGCCGCCGGCTTTCCAGCCGCCGTAGTTGGCATCACCTTCGGAGTAGACGATGTAGGGGCTGGTGTCATCAATGATGGAGCCATAGAGGGGATTGCCCAGGTTTTCCACAGCCTGGCGCAGTCTCTTGACCAGGGTCAGCCGGTTGTCCTTTGTCAGTTCGGTGTTTTCCACTTCAGTGATCAGGGCCTGCAGAGAAGCCACTTCATCGGCGGGCAGGTTTTCTGCCTCTTCCAGGGCTTTGCGGGCATTAGCCAGGGCATTGTCCAC
>Tibetan_p1__coassemble_173_pt1 | contig 39962 bp, 36 predicted proteins | sample Tibetan_p1__metabat2_high_PE_008 | metagenome-assembled genome bin Tibetan_p1
ACCCACAGGGGGATGATGTCTTCATTGTCTCTGGCAGGAGCAAAGTCGTACTTGATACACCCTGTATTTCTGCGATTGATGGCCTGATCAAACGAATATTTTTTTGTCATATGTATTTTTCTCCTTCTTTCTCAAATCTAATGCTTCCCGTATAATCTAAGTCTAAGTTCTGTAGACAAAACTGCAAGGGGGGATAGCCATGAACACCAGGAACCGAAGAAACAGAAAGATCAAATGGATCAGAATCGTCGTCATTCTGCTGATCGTCCTTGGACTGGCCAGTCTGGGAGGATGGCTCACCGGAAAAATCTCCTCCGCCAGCCAGGAGTCAGCTTACAAATCTCAGCTGCAGGAACGGGTGGATGCTGCCAGAACGGTGGAGAAAATGGCCGAAGAGGCTGTATACGACCGCAACATTGATGCGGAAAGCTTCAATGCCATCATCGATTATGCCGAAGAGGATCTGGACAGCTATGTGAGAATGCTGCAGGCGCACATGCAGGGAAAGATCACAAAGGAAAGCTATGAGGAGGCCATCAGCGCCTTCAATCCCACGGATTACTACCGCCGGATTCTTTCCAATCTCAGCTACTATAGCCGCGAGCAGGCCGCCAGCTTTGCCAGAGACAAGGATCTGCTGGAATACATGGCCTATTATCCAAGCCGGCAGGATCACATGAACCCGCCGGAAACCATTACCCCGGGCATGGACTGGTTTGCCTATATCAGCCAGTGGGATCCCGACTGGGCCTATATGGGCTATCAGGGTTCCACCATCGGGGAAGCCGGCAGCAGACCGGTGACCATCTCCATGGCCATTGCCCAGCTCAAAAACGATCAGAGCGCCACGCCCTGGGTCATTGCCCAGAAGCTGGATGCGCCTTTAACTGAAGAAGAAACTATGCTCTATGGAGCTGCCGATCTGGACAGCCGCACCTCTGCCATTTTCTCGGAATATGGCATCACCGAAACGGATCTGGGAATGGATTTCACTGCTGTCAACAACGCCCTGTCTTCCGGCGGACTGATTCTGGTCCGTGCCCCGGAAGGCACACCCGATCACTGGCTGCTGGCCACCCAGGATGGCGAAGGAAAGCTTCGCGTTCTGGATTCCGAATCCAGATCAAGCTCTGACCAGGAATGGAGCCTGGAACAGCTCATGGAAAAAGGAAGCCAGTTCATTCTGCTTTCTGCCAGCTGATCATTCTGTCTTATGGCCTGAAGCACTGCTTCGGGCTTTTTCTTTTTGGGCTTCTTTTCCTGTTTCCGTTCTGTGGCGCTCTGCTTTCTCTCTGTTTTCCGTCTGCTTTCCTCTCTGTTCTTTCTCTGTTCCCTTCTTTTTTCCAAAGAAAAAGACGCCTAATTTACCAGACGTCTGAAACTTCGATTTAGCGCATGATGATGTAGGCCATGTAGATCACATAGACCCCAATGAACAGGCACGCTTTGGCCCGGTCCATTTTGGGAGAAGCCTTGCTCAGGCCATAGATGCCCAGAGCCACGGCAACCAGAATGAAGGCATCCACCAGGTTTTCCATGTTGGAAGCCAGAGGATGAATCAGGCTGGAAGCACCCAGAATGAAGAAGATGTTCATGATGTTGCTTCCGATGGCATTGCCGATGCTCAGGCCGCTTTCCCCCTTGCGGGCTGCCACAACGGAAGTCACCAGTTCAGGCAGTGAGGTGCCGACGGAAACGACAGTCAGACCGATGAGCGTTTCGGACATACCAAGAGAAGCCGCAATGGTCTTGGCGGAATTGACGGTCAGCTGGCCGCCGGCAATGATCATGGCTGCACCACCGATGATGCAAAGAGCAGAAGTCCAGCCGGGCAGGATCTTCTGTTCATCTGCTGCATCTTCCTGGATGGGATTTCTTTTGGCATCCCGCACCAGAATGAAGATGTAGAAAGCCAGGCAGATCACCAGGATCAGACCTTCAATGCGGTTGAGCATGCCGCCAAAGAGCATGATGGCCAGCAGCAGAGAAGCAAAGATGTTGATGGGCAGGTCTCTGCGAACAACCTCCTTGGGAATGATAAAAGGAGTAATGAGAGCAGAAGCACCGACCACCACCAGGGTGTTGAACAGATTGGAGCCCAGCACGTTGGAAATGGCCAGAGAGTTGCTGCCCTGTAAAGAAGCGGAGATAGAAACTGCTGCTTCCGGCAGAGAGGTGCCCAGAGCCACAATGGTCAGGCCGACGATGGTGGTGGATATTTTGAATTTGTAGGCGACGCTGGCTGCACCGTCTACGAAGAAATCCGCGCCCTTGATCAGGCACAGAAAACCGATAATTAATAAGATGTATTCCATGTGTATCAGTAATTCTCCCGTTCTTTTCTCAGCTGACTATTACAGGATGCCATATCCCTGCAGCAGGATCTTGATGCCCAGAAGGACCAGAACCACGCCGCCGGCAATCTGAGCAGGCTTGCCCAGCTTATCTCCGGCAACAGAACCGACCTTGACGCCGATCATGGACAGAATCCAGGTTTCGGCACAGATGATGATGCAGGCCAGGAAGGTGTTGAGCATGGCACTGCCGGGCACCAGGGTGACAGGCACCACGGAGAAGGTGATGCCGGCAGCCAGAGCATCAATGGAAGTAGCAATAGCCAGGGTGAACATCACCGAAGCCTTGAGGGAAAAGCCCGAAGCGACTTCCTCGTCGCCATGCACGGCCTCCCGAATCATACGGATGCCCAGAAATCCCAGCAGAACCAGAGCGATCCAGCCGGAGAATCCGGAAACCCACTGAGCAAAAATCATGCCGGCCAGCCAGCCCAGAAAAGGCATGAGTCCCTGGAAGATGCCAAACCAGGCACCCACCGTCGTCATTTCTTTCCAGGTGACTTTTTTCAGAGCCAGGCCTTCACAGATGGACGCGGCAAAGGCATCCATGGACAGGCTCAGTCCCAGCAGAAGCACTGTAATCAGTGACATATGTTGTGTTCTCCTTTCCCTTACGGTGAAGAGTCCGTAAAAAAACAGACCGTTTCTACGGTCTGTACACATACACATTCCTGCTCATGCAGGCGTGGAGGGACCGACCGCCAGCATGAGTCTCGTTTTTTAAGATCAGCCAGATGCAGAGCATCAGGATGTTGACTGACCACAGAACCGGAGTTCTGCTAACTACTCCCTCATACGTTCTTTAGGATACTCATTTTCAGAGTAATTTCAAATGGTAAAGCATCTGTTCATCAAACAGATTGTCCGGAATGACTGATGCCTTCTTCTTTCTTCTGCTTTTTCAGCACTTCTTCCACCACTTCGGCGATGCCGTCTTCATCGTGGCTGCCGCAGACCTTTTCTGCTTTCACCTGCACATAGGCTCTGGCATTGCCCATGGCACAGGAGTGTCCTGCGGCTTCAAAAAGAGGCACGTCGTTTTCCCCGTCTCCAAAGGCCAGCACTTCCTCGGGCTTCCAGCCGTTTTCCTCCATAAGCATCTCCAGGGCCTTCCCCTTGGAATAGCCCAGAGGCAGAATTTCCAGCTGGGTGGGGGTGGTACGGTAGATAGAAAACTGAGTTCCAAATTCCTTCTGCAGATCCTCAAAGAGTGCAGCCAGGGGCTTTTCATCATTCATGATCTGGATCTTGTTGATGTCCCCATGCAGTTCATCAGCGGTTTTGACATAGGTGATTTTGGGGTAGCCGTCCCGCATGTCCTGCAGCCAGCCCCAGGGTCCGGCCGTCCAGGGATAATCCGGATCCGCCGCATGAGGGGCTCTGAGCTTTTCCTTAACGGGCATGGCCTGCTCTGGCAGATGAACGAACATGCCGTCATCAAACACCGCCTGTGGTTCTGCTGAGGTGTGGATCAGCCAGTCATAGACTTCTCTGATTTCACCGGCATTCATGGTGCGCAGCTTTCTGCGTCTGGCGTTTTTCACATCATAGAGAGCGACACCATCCACTTCGATGAGCCAGCCGCCATAGCGGTCCATTTCCAGTTCTCTGGCATATTTCAACAGTCTGGTATAGCTTCGTCCCGAAGCCAGAATCAGGGTGATTCCCTGTTGTTGTGCTTCCAGAAGCACCTGTCTGGTTTTCTCTGAAATCTGATTTTTCGAATTCAGCAGTGTGCCGTCCATATCCATCACAATGGCCTTGATCATGATATCCCCCTTCTCCGGTTCATTCGTTTCAATTCTGTTTTTTCATGCAGAAATAAAAAATCCTGCTTCATCCTCATTATAAGGCATGAAGCAGGATTCATCGGATACACCCACCAGTGCATCCGCAGACAGAGCCTTTAAAGAGCGGCTCTGTTCTTTTTTCGAAGCAATGAGAGTGCTCCCCAGATCACCAGCAGCAGGGCGATGGGACAGAGCACGGAAAGCATGGGAGCTGAGAACTGCAGAATCAGATCCAGGCCAAACAGGGAAAGTCCCAGAGAGACCAGGGTAAAGAGCAGCAGCCAGCCTTCATAGCCCAGTTTTCCAAACTGTTCCTGGAAGAAGGCGGCACAGCAGCACAGCAGTCCCGTGCACACGTTAAAGCAGGCAATCAGGAAGATCAGAGCGCAGATCACCTGACCGGCTGTTCCAAAGGATTCCGCAGCCAGATAAGAGAGCACCTGGGCACCGTTGGTCAGACTCTGCAGCACGCCGGCCTGACGGCTGGCACAGAGTCCCAAAAGACTGTACAGCAGAGCCAGCAGCAGGCCTGCACAGACACAGGCAATGGTCATGATGGTTTTCTGCTTTCTTCCCTTGCGCTCAGGCAGCGCCTGAATGTTGATCATGATCACCGGCCCGAAACAATAGGCTGCCAGAATATCCATGGTCTGATAGCCTTCCGTAATGCCTCTCTGAATGGGATGAGCCGCATAGGCCTGCTGCACGGCAGCCGAAGAAGCAGGATGGAAGAAGGAAGCAATGGTGATCAGCAGCACCAGCGCAATGAGCACCGGGGTCAGGATCTTTCCCAGTACATCCTTTAAGGAAGAAGGATGCCTGGCTAAAAGGCCCGCACCGCCAAAGAACAGCACAGAATAGAGAACCCGCATCCAGAGGGTGTCAGGAAAGAGCCAGCCAAACATTTCATAGCTGGTGGTTGCGGTTCTGGGAATCGCCACCCCCGGTCCGATCATCAGATAGATCAGGGTGATGAAGATCAGGGCAAACACCGGGGAAATTCTGGATAACATGCCCCAGGCATCCTTGTACCGGGACAGAATCAGAACGGTGAAGATGGGACAGAAGACAGCGGTGATAATAAAGCCTCCCAGAGCCAGAGGCGAATTCCCGGCTGCCTGGGCTCCCATGAACGGGGCAAAGATCAGATTGCCTGCCCCGAAGAACATGGAAAACAGGGTCAGCCCGATGAGCAGTCCCTCGCGCCCATCAGCTTTGAAATTGAATTTAGTCATGCGGTTATCATACCTGATTTCCTGCTTATGTTCCCTTTTTTGCGGATCATTTTAGATCATCTGTGTACTTTCGCTTATAAAGTGGTTTCTTTTCCTTACAGAGCAGAAGAATCGGTTCCTGGCAGGCTTGGCATAGATCTTCCGTTTTGTGGAAACCACCGGGGTTCCAGAGCGGGCTGATCGGCTGATCGGAGCCTCCCACCAGGGATCCCGGACCCGGCAATCGAAAATTTTCGAATTTTTTGAGAATGTGCTTGTTTCCCTCGGGGATCGGTGTTATATTAATCAGGCATTAAGCAGACGCCTGAATAGCTCAGTCGGTAGAGCATCCGGCTGTTAACCGGCAGGTCACAAGTTCGAGTCTTGTTTCAGGCGCCACTTTTTGTTTAATGTTTTTATTTCTATTTCGTATGCCTGAATAGCTCAGTCGGTAGAGCATCCGGCTGTTAACCGGCAGGTCACAAGTTCGAGTCTTGTTTCAGGCGCCATGCGAAATCAACAGGCCAGCACATGCTGGCCTTTTTCTTTTCCCGCTTCGCGGAATTTAAGCGTTCTTATAGATCTGTCTCTGTGAAACAGGTGTTTAAATGGATATTCTATCTTCAATAGCTTTAAATGACATTAAAAGGAAAGCTATTCCTATGTCTGAAGCAGTCGAAAGGAAATGATGTTTATGAATACAGCTCTGCTGTTTGCGCTGCTGGGATACCTCTCGGGCAGTGTTCTGTATGCCAGGGTCTATGCGGCTCTGTGCGGTGTGCAGGACGCTTCCTTATCCGGTGAGGACCACAACCCTGGTGCCGCAAACGCTTTTCAATATGGAGGCTTCCGCTACGGCCTCTTTGTTCTGGTGGGAGATATTTTCAAGGCCCTGATTCCCGTGGCTCTCTACTTCCACCTGGTGGATTTTGCTCCGGAAGATCCGTGGCTGGGACTGGTGATCGCCGCTCCCGTCATCGGGCATATCTTCCCCATCTTCTGGCATTTTCACGGCGGCAAAGGCATTGCGGCCACCTTTGGCAGCCTGCTGGGGATCTTCCCCGTCTGGCAGCCGGCCATTCTGCTGGCCGTTCTGTTTATCACCTTTGCGGTGATCATTAAGATCCGCCCCAACTACTACATGACCATGGTGGTCTACACCCTGTTTCTCGTTGGCAGCTTTTTCATTCAGGTTCCCCTGAATGTGATCAGCGGCATGGTGCTCATCAGCTGCACCGTTCTGCTGCGTCTGGCGCTGTCCAAGGAAGAACGCCCTGTGATGGAGGTGATTCCTGTATGGAAGCACTGATGCTTTCCTGTTCCACCGGCGGCGGCCACAACTCCGCCTCCAAGGCCATGGTGGCCGAACTGACCGACCGGGGCTGGCATGCCACCATGATGGATCCCTACACCCTGCAGTCCGATGAAATGGCAAAAAACGTTGGCGATCTCTACATCAACATCGTCAAGCGCTACCCTTCCCTTTTCGGGGTCATCTACAACATCGGCAAGGGCTATGAACAGATGGAGCGGGTGCTCCCCATCGGCTCTCCCGTCCTTCAGTTTCAGAAGCGCACTGCCATTCTGCTGGGAAAATATCTGGATGAACACCATCCCGATGTGATCATCTGCACCCATCCCTATCCGGGTATGATGATTACCCAGCTCAAACGCATGAACCATCCTCTGCCGCCCACCTACATGGTAGCCACAGACTACACCTGCATTCCCTTTGAAACCCAGGCCCGCTGTGACTATATGGTCATCGGCTCCGAAAGACTGAAAAACGAATTCCTCTCCTGGGGTCTGGATCCGGATCATATTCTGTGCACCGGCATTCCTGTCAATCCCGTCTTTGAAAAGAAACAGGACCGCAAGGCTCTGCGGGAACAATATCATGTCGCACCCGATCAGCTGCTGATCACCATTGCCGCCGGCAGCATGGGCGCAGCCGGACTGCTCAACGTCCTGGAATCTCTGGAACCCTGGCTCAAGCAGGGGGACAAGGTGCATTGCATTGTAGTGTGCGGCTCCAACGAAGAATTCCAGAAGAAGCTGGAGTCCCAGCATTTTCCTCATCTGAGTGTGCTGGGCTTCACCGACAAGATGGACACCCTGCTGACCATCAGTGATCTGTTCATCACCAAGCCAGGCGGCCTGTCCATCACGGAAGCCGCTGCGGTGGGCATTCCATTGTTACTGACAGATCCCATTCCCGGCTGTGAAGATGCCAATGCGGCTTTCTTCTCTTCTCTGGGCATGGCTGACTATGCGCCCTACCGTTCCAGTCTGCCGGAAGCCATTGAACACATTCTCAAACCGGAAAACCGGGCAGCCATGTTAGCGGCACAGCGCACTAAACTGCCCCATCATACGGCGGCTGCTCTGGCCGATTTCGTGGAGCAGGATCTGAAGCGCCGGGCTTCTCTGGAAACGGTGAAGGAAGAAGATCCGATCACGGAAATCGATGAGGTGGAAGAAGGAGAAGAAACAGACAGCCTTTTCCCCATTCTCAGAGCCCTGCGAAACGGCCGGTTCCGTTTCTAGTCTTTCTCTGAACAATCCATCTATTTATTACAATTTCAAGCAAAAAGGAGCCGCGCGGCTCCTTTTTCGTGTTTATGGTATCTGTTTTCCTCAGGCAAACTCTCTGACTTTCTGCAGAGCGTTGAGGTCATAGGGTGTGGTCTGGTAGACGATGTAGTTGATCCAGTTGGCGAAAAACAGGTTGGCGGAAGAGCGCCAGCTGACCTGCGGTCTCTGGGTGTCATCGTCATTGGGATAGTAGTTATCGGGAACATGAATGGGCAGACCCAGATTCTTGTCCCGCAGGTATTCCTTTTCCAGGGTGTCCCCATCGTATTCGCTGTGGCCGGTGATAAACACCTGTCTGCCGCCTTCCGTGGACATGGCATACAGACCGGCCTGGGGTGAGGAAGCCAGAATCTACAGTTCCGGACGGGCTTCCACGTCTTTGCGGTCCAGGGTGATGTGTCTGGAATGGGGCACCATGAAGGTGTCGTCAAAGCCTCGAAACAGAATGGAGGAGTGACGCTCTACATGATGGGGGAACACGCCGAACAGTTTTTCCGACAGTTCCTTCTTGTCGATGCCGTAGTGATAGTACAGACCGGCAAAGGCTCCCCAGCAGATGTGCAGGGTGGAGTAGACATGGGTCAGGCTCCAGTCCATGATTTCGCACAGTTCGAGCCAGTATTCCACATCTTCATAGTTCATATGCTCCAGGGGTGCACCCGTGATGACAAAGCCGTCGTAATGCCTGTCCCTGACCTGATCAAAGGTCTTGTAGAAATGGGTCATATGAGACGAGGAAGTGTGGGTCGAGGTATAGGACGCAGTCTGCAGCAGATCCAGTTCGATCTGCAGGGGCGTGTTGCCAAGAAGTCTGGCCAGCTGCGTTTCCGTTTCGATTTTGGTGGGCATCAGATTCAGAAGAAGAATGTGCAGAGGACGGATGTCCTGGCTGAGCGCTCTTTTTTCCGTCATGACAAAGATGTTTTCCTCTTCCAGAGTCCGGGTAGCCGGCAGCTGTTCCGGGATTTTAATGGGCATGTCGATTTCCTTCCTTTTTGACTCTTTTCTCCTGTTTCCTTTTTCGTTCTGTTTTCCGTTTTGTTCTGTTTGCTCTTTCGTTCCGTTTAACGGGCTGCTCTGCTGTTAAGCGTCAATGGCTTCCAGAGCCTGTCCCAGATCGTCGATGAGATCCTGGGCATCTTCCAGTCCGCAGGAGAAGCGGACCAGATCACTGTACACACCGGCTGCAGCCAGTTCTTCGTCGCTGAGCTGTCTGTGGGTGGTGCTGGCGGGATGCAGAACACAGCTGCGTGCATCGGCCACGTGAGTTTCAATGGCCGCAATGTGCAGATTTTCCATGAAAGTCTGAGCTGCTTCTCTGCCGCCTTTCAGGCGGAAGGAGACAACGCCGCAGCCGCCATCGGGCAGGTATTTTTTTGCCAGTTCATAGTTGGGGCTTTCGGGCAGGCCGGGATATTCCACGCTGGCCACAGCGGGATGCTGCTGGAGGAATTCCGCAATGAGCTGGCCGTTTTCGGCATGGCGTTTCATTCTCAGGTGCAGGCTTTCCAGACCCAGGTTCAGATAGAACGCATTCTGGGGAGACTGAATGGCTCCCAGATCGCGCATGAGCTGGGAAGTGGCCTTGGTGATATAGGCGCCTTCCTTGCCGAAGCGTTCGGCATACACAATGCCGTGATAGGATTCATCGGGTGTAGTCAGACCCGGGAACTTGTCGGCATGAGCCATCCAGTCAAAGTTTCCGGAATCAACGATGGCACCGCCTACGGCTGCACCATGACCATCCATGTACTTGGTGGTGGAGTGGGTGACGATATCAGCGCCCCATTCAAAAGGACGGCAGTGGATGGGTGTGGGGAAGGTGTTGTCCACAATCAGGGGCACACCATGAGCATGAGCTGCCTTAGCGAACTTTTCGATGTCCAGCACCGTCAGAGCCGGGTTGGCGATGGTTTCTCCAAAGACGGCTTTGGTGTTGTCCTGGAAGGCTGCATCCAGTTCTTCCGGGGTGCAGTTGGGATCCACGAAGGTGAAGCTGATGCCCATTTTACGCATGGTGACGTTGAACAGGTTGAAGGTGCCACCGTAGATGGAGCTGGCGCACACCACATGGTCACCGGCGTTGGCGATGTTGAAGATGGCAAACAGGTTGGCTGCCTGGCCGGATGAGGTCAGCATGGCTGCCGTGCCGCCTTCCAGTTGGGCGATCTTGGCTGCGACCGCATCATTGGTGGGATTCTGCAGGCGGGTGTAGAAGTAACCGGAGGCCTCCAGATCAAACAGGGCGCCCATGGCGTCGCCTGTCGCATATTTGAATGTGGTGGACTGTACAATGGGAATCTGTCTAGGTTCGCCGTTTTCAGGGGTGTAACCGCCCTGCACGGCAATGGTTCCGATGCCTTTTTTCATTTTCTTTTACCTCTATTTTTTGAATGAACTGTTCTTCATTATAGACGCAATGGAAATGGTTGCCAATTGTTTCAGAAAATCATGAAAAACCGGCGGGATTACTTCCCGCCGGCTGTGTCGTTTTCATCAAAAAGGCCTTCTTCCCCTCTGGAGGATGCCACTTTGCGGTACCAGTCAAAGGAAGCCTTGGGGGTCCGGGTGAAATCCCCGTTGCCCGCATCGTCTCTGTTGACGTGGACCAGGCCATAACGGGGCTTGAGCAGGCCTTCCCATTCGGTGATCACATCGGTAAAGGACCACACGGAATAACCCATGATCTGCACCCCGTTTTTGAGCAGATGGGCCACGGATCGCAGGATCCCTCGGAGGTAATTAATCCGCTCCACATCGTTGATCTTTCCCTCACAGTTTTTCTCATCCTCGCCCCAGCCGCTTTCCAGAATGAAGATGGGCTTTTCATAGCGGCCGTACAGGCTGGAACAGGTGATTTCCAGTCCTGTGGGATCAGCTGCCTGCATGAAGGGAGAATAGGAGACGTGTTCATTGACCACGGTATGAGGATAAGTGGTACGCTCATCTTCTGCCCCTTCTTTGATGGTGTGGGAGGTAAAGTAGGAAATGCTCAGAAAGTCCGCTTTGCCTCTGGCGATATCCTTGCGGTCTTCATCCAGCAGCTGCGGATCCAGGCCGCAGTTTTTCCAGTAGGCTGTGGCCATGGACAGATAGCTGCCCCGCATCAGGGCATCCGCCGGATCCAGCATGAACCTCTGCCAGATATCGGCAGCCCTGCGCACATCTTCCGGTCTGCCAGAATAGGGATAGACGGCTACCGTGGCCAGAGACGCTCCCATCTTGAATTCGGGATTCATCTCATGGCCCATGGCGATGACTCTGGCACTGGCCAGAATCAGATGATGGCACAGGCGCAGGGCATGTTCGATGGTGCTGCTGCCCAGCTTCTTGCGCTGGGAGAACATGATGATGGGGCTGTTGATTTCATGGATGGGAATCCAGATCTTCACCAGATCGCCAAAGGATTCCATGCAGACTTTCGCATAATGCACAAAGGCATCAATGATCTCCCGGCCGTTCCAGCTGTCATCCTGGATTTCCACGGCCAGCGGGGCATCATCCCAGAGCAGGGTGACCACCGGCTCAATGTGCCGGTTTCTCAGCTCCTGGAAGATGTTGCGGTAAAAGGCAATGCCTTCCGGATTGGGTTCTTCTTCCGTTCCTTCCGGAAAGATCCGGCTCCAGGAAATGGACAGGCAGAAGCAGTTGATCCCGAGCTGTTCCAGCAGATCCAGGTCTTCCTTCCAGCGGTGGTAGAAGTCCACCCCGTAATGGTTGGGATAGTAATACTTGTCCGTCACTTCCAGAACCCCTTCATCCGGAACGTGAAAGCCGGCCGTGCTGGTGGCATGCAGGTTGTTGAATTTGTCATACCAGGTAATCAGCCGGTTTCCCCTTGCATCGGCACTGGTAATCACATCCAGAATACTTTTCCCGCGGTTGCCTTCATTCCAGCCGCCTTCCGACTGACTGGCACTGGAGGATACACCCCATAAAAAATCTTTTGGAAATACACTCATTTGGATCCCCTCTTTCCTGTACTGTGGAACAGAAGCGGCTGCTCCTGCTTCTTATTCTATTCTATGTTTTTCTGTCCGGCGAAAAGACAGTTTAACGAAAATTCATCGATTTGAGAATTTCTCTTCGATCCCGGTGATGCTCCAGAAGGGCTTCTCTTCTCCATCAGCCGTATGATGAGGAAAAAGCTTGGCTTATACCCAGGCAGAAAGGAGTCCCAATGCACAGACTGGTTCTGGTCCGCCATGGAGAAAGTGAATGGAATCTGAAAAATCTGTTCACCGGATGGAGTGATGTGGACCTGACAACAAAAGGCCATCAGCAGGCCAGAGAAGCGGGAAAGGCGCTGAAGGAAGCCGGCATTCTGCCCGACAAAGCCTATGCCAGCGTTCTGAAACGGGCTGTTCATACCCTGGATGACATTCTGGATGAAACAGACTGCGTTTATATTCCCGTCTACAAAAGCTGGAAGCTCAACGAACGCCATTACGGTGCCCTGCAGGGCCTGAACAAGGCTGAAACAGCCGAGAAATATGGCGAAGAGCAGGTTCATCAGTGGAGGCGCTCCTACAGCTGCAGGCCTCCTGAACTCTCCGTGGACGATCCCAGAAATCCGGCCAATGACCGCAAGTATCAGTCCATTACAGAACCCCTTCCCCTGGCTGAATCCCTGCGGGATACCATCGAACGGGTCATCCCCTTCTATGAAGAAGAACTGATCCCCTATCTGGCTGACGGCCAGACCGTGCTGGTGTCCGCCCATGGCAATTCTCTGCGGGCGCTGGTGAAGTTTCTGGACCACCTGGATGCCGACACCATCAGCAGGCTCGAAATCCCCAACGGCACCCCTCTGGTCTATGAACTGGATGAAGCCCTGCAGGTGCAGAACCGCTATTTTCTGAATGATCCCGAGCGGACTAAGGCTCTGAATGAACTCATCGAATCCGAAAAGAAGCAGTAACCAGGCCAGAGCGGTCTTTGGACCTGTCTTTCCTCATCCCCTTTTCCCCATCCTCTATGGATGGGCTTTTCTTTTTCACGAATCAGAAAAACAAGAAAAAAGGCGGTCTGTCCCGGGACAAATCGCCTTGCATTCAATCAGGTTCTAGCGGTTTCTTTCGATCATGGCCACTGTTTCGTTGACCACGTTTTCGGGGGTGAAACCATAGGCTTCAAAGAGCACGCTGCCAGGAGCAGAGGCACCAAAGTCGGTCATGCCGATGACAGTGCCATCCAGTCCTACATAACGGCCCCAGCCGTAATCCTGGCTGGCTTCGATGGCTACACGGTTGCGGACGGCCTTTGGCAGAACGGATTCCTTGTAGGCATCAGACTGCTGTTCGAACAGTTCCATACTGGGCATGGAAACCACACGGATGCCGTATCCCTGGTCTTCCAGCAGCTTCTTGGCTTTCATGGCCAGAGCCACTTCGGATCCGGAAGCAATCAGGATGGCATCAGGAACAGCCTTCATGGATTCAGACAGAACATAAGCGCCTCTCATGGCATCTTTGGAGGTGCCGCTTACCTGTTCCACGTTCTGACGGGTCAGAACCAGAGCCACAGGGGTGTTTTCGGACTGCAGAGCCACAGCCCAGCCGGCGGCAGTTTCCATGGCATCGGCCGGACGGAAAACGATCAGGTTAGGCAGAGCACGGTACATGGCCAGGTGTTCGACAGGCTGATGGGTGGGACCGTCTTCGCCGACACCGATGGAGTCATGGGTGAAGACGTAGGTGACGGGCAGGTTCATCAGAGCTGCCATGCGGGCCATGGGTTTGGCGTAGTCAGAGAAGACGAAGAAGGTGCCGACATAGGGACGCATGCCGGAGAGAGCCAGACCATTGGCAATGCCGGCCATGGCCAGTTCTCTGACACCAAAGTGCAGATTTCTGCCTTCGGGGGTTTCAGCAGAGAAATCCTTTTCGCCTTTCATCAGAGTCTTGTTAGAGGGGCCCAGGTCAGCGGATCCGCCGATGAGATGGGGGATGGCGTCCTTGAGCTTGTTGATAATGCAGCCGGAAGAAGCACGGGTGGCTTCCGGTTTTTCAGGTACTTCCCAGAAGGATTCATCTTCGAGGATTTTCAGATCCGCTTTGCCGGAGTGGTATTTTTCCAGTTCATCAGCCAGTTCGGGGTAAGCCTTCCTGTACTCTTCGTACATGGCCTTCCACTCGTCTTCAGCCTTCTGGCCTTTTTTAGCCAGTTCCTGGAAGTTCTTGTACACATCTTCGGAAACGAAGAAGTCTTCATCGTGTTCCCAGCCCAGGTTTTCTCTCAGGCCTTTGACCACTTCTTCGCCCAGAGGTTCGCCATGGGAGCTGGCGCTGCCTTCCTTGGAAGAGCCGTAGCCGATTTTGTTTTTTACCAGAATGAAAGAAGGTCTGGCGCGGTCAGCCTTGGCGGCTTCGATGGCTTCGCCAACGGCTTCCATATCGGTGCCATCTTCTACAACCCAGACGCTGAAGCCCAGAGCTTCCATGCGCTTGGCCACATCTTCCCGGAAGGCCAGATCGGTGTCACCTTCAATGGTGATGTTGTTGGCATCGTAGAGAACAATCAGACGGTCCAGACCCATGGTGCCTGCCAGAGACAGGGATTCCTGGGCAATGCCTTCCATCATGTCGCCGTCACCCACTTCGGTGAAGATGCAGTGATCCACAACGGGGTAGCCTTCTCTGTTGAACAGAGCAGCTTTGTGTTTTTCGGCAATAGCCATACCCACGGAAGCAGCCAGACCGGATCCCAGAGGACCGGTGGAGCATTCCACACCGACGGTGTGGGAATATTCAGGATGACCGGGGGTCAGAGAACCAAACTGTCTGAAGTTTTTCAGATCTTCCACACTCAGGCCGTAGCCGAAGAGGTGAAGCAGAGCATACAGACCGGCAGAACCATGTCCGCCAGAAAGGACAAAACGATCTCTGTTTACCCACTTTGGATCTTCAGGATTGTGATTCATGTGGTTGGCCCAGAGTTCATACATCATTGGCGCGGTGCCAAGGGGCGCTCCGGGGTGGCCGGAGTTGGCTTTCTGAATCTGGTCTGCTGCCAGAATTCTTATCGCATTTACTGATTTCTGATCAATATTTGTCATGTTTTCTTCCTTAATTTTGAATATTTACTTTTTACACATTGGTTACAGGCTTGCTTTGCCGATTGAAAACCAATTGTAGAATACAGAAATAGACGAAAATGTCTAGAACGCAATGAAAAGTCGCAAAAAACACCATATTTTTCGACTGGACGGGGGCTTCAGGGTGCTGATGCGAATTTCTGCCTTCAATGCCATTATAGCCATGAAAAACTGGTTTCATTTGGTTGGTACTCTTTTCATTGGGCCCTGGGCCGGTTCTGAGCGGGATTAAAGGGTTTTCTTTTGAAAACTACTTTACCCGGGTCAATTTTTCTGCTCCTGTCGATGGAAAAGAGACTGTAAGCGCATGCGCTCTGAAAACTCTGAAAACATGAAAAAGCCTGTATTCCAGGATATGGAATACAGGCACGCTGATTCAAAACGAGGGAAACTCAGTCCTCATTCAGCAGACCGGTGTTTTCGTTGTCCCTTTTCCAGAGTTCTTCGATTCTGGCTGCATAGTCTCTTTTAGGGGCAGGCTGTTCGATTTTTTCAGGGTGAACGGTGATCGTCTTGATGCCTTCCACCTGAAGTTCGTCCAGTTTTTCGTTGGTGCTGTTCATACAGGTACCTCCATTTCATTAGCTGCCCTATATATCTATATAGGAAATCATCAGTGACTATATAATAGCCCGCCTGTGTAAATGGTTCAATAACGAACTGGGGAACAATCTATTAACAAATAGTTAACAAACGAATTATTCTTCGCGATTTCGACCTTCCACATCGAAAACAGAAGAGTTCAGCCACCGGGGAAGAATCCTTCCCTGCATCAGACATCCAGAGGGGATCCGGAATGGTGACTGGTGTAAGAGCTCCGTTTGTTTTTATAACAGATCCTGTATGACAATAAGAAACGGTTTGCTTTATTTATTTCTACTGCTTCAGCAGAGAATGGGCCAGATCAAAGATGTGATCGCATCGTCCCAGGGCGTAATCGGTGGAAACGATGGCGGCACAGGGCTTCTGGCTCACCTTCTGAATTTCTTCCAGCCGGTAGGCCACCTGGGGACCCACCAGAATCACATCGGCGTCCTGACTGACCTGTTCATAGTCGGCCAGACCGGCTGCCGAGATGTTCAGAGCCTCATCCGTGTTCTGCCAGTAGGCTTTCAGTTTCTTGATCAGCAGCCCCGTGGACAGACCGCCTGCGCACACCAGTAATATGTTCATCGTCTTCTCGTCCCTTCCTTTTCATTCCTGTTCTTTTATCTGCTGCAGAGCTGCAGCAGCTCTCTCTTCTTTATTCTAACGGGTTTCCAGCTGTTTTTTCAGGTCATCCAGCTGGGCCTGCAGGCTGGCATTCTCCTCGCTCTGCCGCTGCAGGTTGTGAATCATGTTTTCAATGAGCTCAATGGCCAGCATGCTGGTCATGAGATGATCCTGGGCATGCACCAGAAGCAGATTGATGGCCGAGGGCGTTCCGTTGACCTCGTCAAAGAGCAGCTGGGTCTGCTGCTGATGAGCCCTGGCCGCTGCCTTTTTCGCCTGTTCCAGCAGGCTTTCGGCCTTTTCAAAGTCTCCCTGTTCTGCACTCTGCAGAGCCAGGAAGGCGCTGCTTCTGCCGTCTCCGGCGTTGGCAATCATGCCAAAGGACATGGTGTCTCTGTCTTTTTCTTTAGTTTTCATGGTCTTCTTGCTTTCCATTGTCCCATTTCTCAAACTTTCCAAACTGTTCTTTTCAGATCAATGATCTAGTCGGCTTTCTCCGGCATGGTTCTGGGTTTCAGCCACAGAAAATCGTAGTAGTCCGGATTCTGCCTGCGCCAGCTCATTTCATCGTGCTTGCCGCTTTCCACAATCCGCACCATGCCTTCTCCGCCCCGGTATTCCAGCATCTCCTGGAAATCCTGCAGGGTTCTTTCGGCCACCACCCGGTTTTCCGGAGTCAGCTCCCGGCCGCCAAAGGACCAGTAGATCTTGGTGTCCGGATCGATGTCGTTGTTGAACAGCTCATCGGAGAGCTGGTCCGTACAGATCATGATCGAGGGAGACAGGCAGGCGGCCTTGGAGAAAACATTATTATGATGGACCACCGCATACATGGCCATCAGTCCGCCCATGGAACTGCCGCCAATGCCCGTAGCCGCTCTCTGGGACCACGTCCTGTAATTGCGGTCGATGTGGGGCTTGAGTTCAGAAACCACCCAGTCCATCAGGGCTGCGCCATCGCCATCAGCGCTGCCAAAGAAGGTGTTGTTGATGGGATAGGGGGTGTATTCCTGCAGCCGGCGGCTGCCCCGGTGGTCGCATTCAATGCCCACCACAATGAATTCCTTGGGATATTCCTTCAGGAAATCTTCCAGCCCCCAGCTGATCCTGGCTTTCATAGTAGCGGTCGGGGAGGTGCAGATGTATCGTTGCCGCCCGGTTCAGGGGCGGAATGTACATATCAAATTTCTGTAGCATAAAACTCTCCATTTCTGTGCTGTTTCGAGGTGAATCGTAATCAGTATAGACCGATTCGGGGATCATTTTGTTCAAAGCGGTCCAAAGTCTGTCCCCGCTGGAACTCTTTGTGCCGCCAACAAAGAAAAACGCTGTTCTTCTCAGTGGAAAAACAGCGGAATCGGCGCGTCGCTAAGAGGATTTGAACCTCCGACCTACCGCTTAGGAGGCGGTTGCTCTATCCAGCTGAGCTATAGCGACAGATATAAAAAAATGGCGCACCCGAGAGGACTCGAACCTCCAACCACCAGAATCGGAATCTGTTACTCTATCCATTGAGCTACGGGCACGTGCTCATACATTATACTTTTCAAGCTCTCGAAAGGCAACAAAGGGCCTGGCACGGAAATTTTCACCAGTCTGATGATTTCTGGCAGAGATGACAGATTGGTCCGGTCTTCCTGTGGATTCTGTTTGTTTTCCCCGCGGTGGCCTTTGATATACTGTTTTTCTGTATGGCAGCCTTTTTTCCTGGCTGCATGGAGGAACTGTATGAAAACTGCTGTAATCGACGTAGGCGGCGGCCTGCGGGATATGTACGGTGCCGGCGTCCTGGACAGCTGCCTGGACCAGGGCGTTCATTTTGACCTGGCCTTCGGCGTCAGCGCCGGATCTGCCAACCTGTCCAGCTTCCTGGCTGGTCAGAAGGGCCGCAACTACGATTTCTACAAGGTGTATTCCGGCCGTCCGGAATACATGTCCTTCCAGAACTTTCTGGAAACGGGCAGCTTCGTCAACATGGACTATATCTATGGAGAACTCTCCTGCCGCGGCAGCGAAAGCCCCCTGGACTATGACACCCTGAAAAAGTCCGACACCGATTTCCGCATTGTCTGCACCAATGCGCTCAGCGGACAGCCGGTCTACTTCACCAAGGAAGACATGGACGGAGACCACTATGAGCCCGTTGCGGCCAGCTGCTCCATTCCCGTGGTGAACAAGCCCTACTACTTCCGCAACCTGCCCTTCTTTGACGGGGCTCTCTCCGATCCCATTCCTCTGGACAAGGCTCTGGAACTGGGTGCGGACAAAATCGTCCTGATTCTGACCAAGCCCAAGGACCACATCCGCAAGGGTCTCAAGGATACGGCCCTTTCCACTCTGATGAAAGACTATCCCAAGGCTGCCCAGGGACTGGCCAGCCGGGCTGAACGCTACAACGAAGTGGTAGCCCGCGCCCGCAAACTGGAAGAGGAAGGAAAAGTCCTCATTGTGGCTCCCGATGACACCTGTGGTGTGGATACTCTGCACCGGGATGAAAAAGCCCTCCACAATCTGTATCTGAAAGGCTATCTGGATGGCCAGGTCATCGGCAATTTCCTCAAAGAAGAGTAATTGCCGGCTCTTTCTCTCCTTCTCACTTTCGGTTCCGGGCACTCTGCCTGCTGTCCGGGACTTCCATCTGTTCAGGCCTCTGCCTCAGGACTGAACAACGAACAAACACCGGCGTTTTTCCCCGATCAGGAAGAGACGCCGGTGTTTTCGTGTTCTTTGTTCGTGGTTTGAGTTTCAGGCTCTGTTATTCCTGTTTCAGTTCTTCTTCAGGAACTTCTTCCAGCAGGCTTTCCTCTTTCAGGAAGACCGTAGGCACCATGCGCTCATTGTACTGGGTAGAGACAATACCCGCATTGCTCAGTCTGGAATAGACACCCGCAAACTGGCCGTTGTACATGTACAGACCGGTCAGGTTGGCATAGTTCTGGAAATGATCGGCATCATAGTCCACCAGATCGATGTTCACACTCTGAAAATGGGGGACGTATTCCTGCACGATATAGCCCTTGTCCACAAAATCATGGACCAGTTTTCCCCAGAGCTTTTTCGGCACATCCACGCCGGCATAGACTCCTCTGGCGGCATAGCCGTCTTTGGGTTTGATGATCCAGCGGTTCTGGTCGTGTTCGATTCTCTCTGCGGCCTGTTCATCCAGATCGAATGTCGCTGGCTGATGAGCATCCAGGAAATCGCATTCTTCTTTTGTCAGGTACTTTCTCATTTGCGGAGAAAAGAGCAGGCTGACAATTTCCTTGGAATGAACGACCTGAGTCTGAAAGCCGCCCACCAGCACCACCTGGTTGTCCTTCACCGCCTGCAGGAAGGGCTGGACTTCCTCCAGGTGATTCATCACATCCATGGTAACGGCCCGGCGGTACACCGCATCAAAGCGGGTGCCGGTTTCGGGAGAACAGAGCTTTGTTCCATCATCCTGCAGTTTGCGGATATCGCACACTTCGCAAACCAGGCCACGCTTTTCAAAAGCTCTGGCAAAAGCCAGCAGTTCGGGCAGATAGGCGTTTTCCAGAATATCGGTGATGACGATGTTTGGCTTCTCCTTGCCGGTAGCTTCTTTGACATCCAGCAGGAAGGCATCAATCCAGGTGTCCATGAGCTCCATGTATTCATGGTCCAGATGGAAATGCATCCAGGCGTTGTTCTGCTGCAACAGCTCATACACCGTGTTGTTTTCAAACATGGCGGAGGTGCCGTCGGTGTTGAATTCGCAGAAGCGGAAGTCCTTCGTCTTTTCATCGTAGAAGATATCCACGCGAAGCATGGGGATGGCTGAGCGGTAACCCGGATCCTGCTGGATCAGCTTGCAGAGTTCCGGTGAAAATCCGGAGAGTTTCTGCAGAACGGGATCCTCTTTCCAGGCCATGGTAGCCTTGGTGAAAATGGAATTCATGGTGCTGCAGATCGTCTGGAAGTTCTTTTTGTCTTCCATGGAAAACATCTTGGGGATGTGCAGAGTCTTGGTGTAAAAGGGGACGGCGGATTCAATGCCTTCAATGCGGTAGGAAAGGGGCGAATCCAGAATGGCATTCTGAATGCGCAGAGCGCTCATGCGGCTTTCCTCGGGATGGCTTTGAATGTAGTCCTGAAACTGTTTTTCTATTTTCTTCATGCCATCATGCTACAGGAGAGTTGGTTTCAGTAGTAGATGGATGCCTTGACTTCATCGGCATGTTCCTTGCCGGTGAGTTTTTCCAGAATGGCAAAGGCAAAATCGATGGCGGCTCCAGCAGAGCGGCCGGTGATCAGATTGCCATCGGTTACGGCATAGGAATCGGTGACGTAGTGTCCGCCAAAGTCTTCATCCATGCTGGTGAAGCAGGTATAGTCCTTGCCCTTGAGCAGGCCCATGTGGCCCAGAATGGTGGGCGCAGCGCAGATGGCGGCCAGCACCTTGTCTTCCCTGCCCGCAAAATCGCGGATCACCGTTTTAACGGATTCGTTTTTCTCCAGGGTCTTAAACTGGGGGCCGCCTGGAATAATCAGGCAGTCTGCTCTGGAAAAGTCGTATTCGTTAAAGGGAGTGCAGGGGGAATAGGTGACGCCAAAGCGTCCTTCTGCCTTCCGGTTGTTTTCTACAGACACCAGGTCGACTTCCATGCCGCCCCGGCGAAGCAGAGCGATGGGACCCATGGCTTCCAGTTCTTCAAAACCATGGTCCAGCAGTACAGCTGCTCGTTTCATGAGTATTACCTTCTTTCTAATGGTTTCTGTCCAAATTGTAGCACGCTCTTTCTTTCTGCTTCTTTCAGGCCTTTAGCCGGTAGGAATTTCTTAAGAAAGACGAAGGAAAACTTTTGTGAAAGATTAGGTGTTCTGAAGCTTTGTTTTTCCGATGCTTTTCTATAATAGAGACAGGTCAGAACAGCACAGAAAACGGCCTGTTCTGCAAGGAGATTTTTCATGAAACGTAATTCCTTCATGCCCAACAGCTCTCAGTCCACCATGCTGGCGGTGATGTACATTTTATTCGGCCTGGTGGTTGCCTTCTTTACCACCAACATCCTGCGCGTCTTCGTCCGGATCTTCGGCATTGCGCTGATGGTCTATGGCGTCTGGCAGATCTATCTGTATATGAGAAGATTCCCCGGTGTCATTTCCTATCTGCTCATGGGCGGAGCCGGACTGCTGGTGGGACTGATCTTTGCCATCTCTCCCAACACTCTCATCGGCTTTATTCCTTCCCTGATCGGCTTTGTCATGATCCTCAACGGTGCCATTCAGGTTTCCAGGGCTCTGGATCTGAAAAGAGCCGGCTTTGGCAACTGGAGCTGGAGCATGATCACCGCCATCGTCCTCATTATTCTGGGCGTCCTGCTCTGGGTTCGTCCCATCTCTGCTCTGGACATCGTCTTCAAGGCTGCCGGCTTCTTCCTGGTTGCCGAAGGCATTGTGATGCTGCTGGACCAGAATCAGTACAACAAATATCTAGGATAATCTTTCTTTCCTCTGACCGGCTCAGGCCGGTCTTTTCTTTTGCCACAAAAAAACGCGAAGGATTTGTGGTCCTTCGCGTCAGCATCAGGGATGGGGGTACACTTCCCTGTCTGATCGTCTGTTTTGCTGCCTGGTTATTTCAGCTTGAATTCGTCGGTAGACAGGTAGCGGTCTCCGGAATCGGGCAGAACGGCCACAATGACCTTGCCTTCGTTTTCCGGCCGCTTAGCCAGCTCTTCAGCAGCCCAGACGGCTGCACCGGAAGAAATGCCCGCAAAGATGCCTTCTTCTCTGGCCAGTCTGCCACCGGTTCTTAAAGCATCATCATCCGCTACAGGAATCACTTCCGTGTAGATGCTGGTGTCCAGGGTGTCAGGCACAAAACCTGCTCCGATACCCTGGATCTTGTGAGGACCGGGCTTGCCGCCTTCCAGAACGGGAGAGCCTTTTGGTTCTACGGCTACCACTTCCACGTTGGGATTGTGTTCCTTCAGATATTTTCCTGCGCCGGTCAGGGTTCCGCCGGTGCCTACACCGGCTACCAGGATATCCACTTTGCCATCGGTATCATTCCAGATTTCCGGACCGGTGGTCTTGTAGTGGGCTTCGGGGTTGCCGGGGTTTTCAAACTGGCTGGGAATGAAGCTGTTGTCGATTTCTTCTGCCAGCTCATTGGCTTTGGCAATAGCGCCGTTCATGCCTTTGGATCCGTCGGTCAGAACGATTTCTGCCCCGTAAGTCTTGAGCAGGTTGCGGCGTTCTTCAGACATGGTTTCGGGCATGGTCAGGATGCAGCGATAACCCTTGTTGGCCGCAATCAGGGCCAGCCCAATGCCCGTGTTGCCGCTGGTGGGTTCAATGATGACCGAGCCGGGTTTGAGTTTTCCCTGGGCTTCTGCCTTCTCGATCATGTTCTTTGCGATTCGGTCCTTGGCCGATCCGCCTGGATTAAAGTATTCTGCCTTGGCCAGGATGGTCGCCTTCAGGCCGTCTTTGTTTTCGATATTGGACAGCTCAATCAGTGGCGTATTGCCAATCTTGTCTACTACACTCTTGTAGATCTTCATCATCTTTCCTGGCTTCATCGCTGCTTTTGTCCAGCTCGATGAAGCGTTCCTTTCTGCAGTGTGGAGCACTGCTCCCTACCATTATAGGCAGAGCGGGAAAAAGGCAGGGCCTTTTGCTTTCCGGAAAACCCTTTTAATGAAAATTTCTTTCCATGAACGCCTCTTTCTTTCAGAAATTCATGTATTCTGTTTTCTGAAAGCTGTGAAACATCTCAGGAAAGGAACTGAACATGATTAAAGTTGGAATTGCCGGTTACGGCAACCTTGGAAAAGGCACTGAAAAAGCAGTCCAGGCAGCTGAGGACATGGAACTGTTCGGCATCTTCACCAGAAGAGATCCCGAAAGCCTCCAGCCCGTCAGCGGCTGCCCCGTGTATCCTCTTGCGGATGCAGAAAAGTATAAGGATGACATCGATGTCATGATCCTCTGCGGTGGCAGCGCCACCGATCTTCCCGAACAGACTCCGGCTCTGGCCCGCCTGTTCAATGTGGTAGATTCCTTTGACACCCATGCCCGCATTCCCGAGCACTTCGCCAATGTGGATGCGGCCGCAAAGGAAGGCGGCAGGACAGCCGCCATCTCCATCGGCTGGGATCCGGGCCTGTTCTCCCTGATCCGCGCTCTGGCAGAATCCATTCTGCCCGACGGCTCCACCTACACCTTCTGGGGCAAGGGCGTTTCCCAGGGACACTCCGATGCGGTGCGCCGCATTGAAGGCGTTGTGGATGCCAGACAGTACACCATTCCCGTTCAGGCTGCTCTGGATGCTGTCCGCTCCGGTGCCCGCCCTGAACTGAGCACCAGAGAAAAACACACCCGCGAAGTCTTTGTGGTGGCTGAAGAAGGCGCTGATCTTGACCGCATCGAAAACGAGATCAAGACCATGCCCAACTACTTTGACGAATACGATACAACCGTTCATTTCATCAGCCAGGAAGAAATGAAGAAAAACCACAGCACGCTGCCCCATGGCGGTCTGGTCATGCGCAGCGGCAACACCGGAGAATCCCACCATCTGATGGAGTTCTCCCTGACTCTGGATTCCAATCCCGAATTCACCTCTTCCGTTCTGACAGCTGCAGCCAGAGCGGTTGTCCGCCTCAACAGAGCTGGCGATACCGGTGCCAAAACCATCTTCGATCTGCCAGCCAGCGCCCTGTGCGCTATGACTCCTGAAGAAATGCGGGCCCACCTGCTTTAATCCTCTGCTGCAGGGCCGTATTTCGTGCCCCCGAATGTGTCCAACAGGCATTCGGGGGCTTTTTCGTGTTGTCCCCGAAACGAAAAAATCGAACGCTTTTCCAGAAGGAGTGGCGTTCGATGAATTGGTTAGGGGTATTGTTGAACGGATGTCTTACTGAATCTGGCTCTTCAGATAGGCAAAGATGAAATCATCCAGATCGCCGTCCAGTACGTTCTGCACCTGGCTGGTTTCATAGCCGGTTCTCACATCCTTGACCAGAGAGTAGGGATGCATGACATAGCTTCGGATCTGGGATCCCCATTCGTTGGCCAGGGTTTCCCCCTTGAGCTTGGCGATCTTCTTCTGCTGCTCTTCAATTTCCAGCTGCAGCAGACGGGATTTCAGAATGTTCAGAGCTTCTTCACGGTTCTGAATCTGAGAGCGGCCGCTCTGGCAGGTGGCCACAATGCCGGTGGGCTTGTGGACCATACGGATGGCGGAGTCAGTCTTATTGATGTGCTGGCCGCCGGCGCCGGAGGCACGCTTGGTTTCAATGATCAGATCTTCCGGCTTGATCTCAATTTCGATTTCATCGTTGAACTGGGGCATAACTTCCAGAGACGCAAAGGAAGTGTGTCTTCTGGCTCCGGCATCAAAGGGGGAGATGCGCACCAGTCTGTGAACACCTTTTTCGGATTTCAGATAGCCATAGGCCTTCTCGCCCTCCACCAGCATGGTGACGGACTTGACGCCGGCTTCTTCACCGGGCTGATAGTCCAGAACGGTGACCTTGTAGCCTTTCTTTTCGGCATAGCGGGTGTACATTCGGTACAGCATACCGGTCCAGTCACAGGACTCGGTACCGCCGGCACCCGGGTGCAGTTCCAGAATGGCGTTGGAGTTGTCGTATTCTCCCGACAGCAGCACCTTGACTTCAAAGTCTTCCATTTTCTTCACGGCTTCCTCTGCTTCCTCAGAAGCCAGTTCCAGGAGTTCTTCATCCATGTCCTGCTTGAGGGAGTCTGCCGTTTCATCCAGGCCCTTCATCTCTTCTAACAGGGATTCATAGGAATCCACAATGTCCTTGATGGAGTTGCGCTGTCGGATGACGGCCTGTGCTTTTTTCTGATCGGACCAGAAGCCGTCTTCCATGGTCCGGTTATCCAGTTCTTCTACGGTTTTCTTTTTGGCCGGCAGGTCAAAGTGACTCACCCAGAGCTTCCAACTTCTCCAGGTGAGTAGAAATTACCGCTTTTAATTCGAATAATTCCATATTGATATCCTTTCCCAGGGAGAAAACCCTGTGTGAAACATTCAAAGCATAACAGAAAGCCGGAACAGATGAACCGTTCCGGCTTGTTTGATTCAGATTCTAAAGGGGTTTAAGACAAACCTATGCCTTTTCAGAAGCAGCTTCCTTGGCGGGAGCTTCTGCGGCAGCATTGGCAGCCTTGTCTGCTTCCTCGTGCTTTTCCTGCACTTTGGCAGCCTGAGCGGCCTGGGCAGCCTTCACGGCATCAGCCTTGGAAGGTTCCTTGGCAGGACGCAGTCTGACTTTGAGCAGGAACATGGCGATTTCGCGGTCGATGCGCTGGTTCATGTCTTCGAACATGTCGAAGCCTTCCTGCACATACTGCTGCAGAGGGTTGTTTTGAGCGTAGGAACGCAGATAGATACCGCTTCTCAGTTTGTCCATTCTGTCGATGTGCTCGATCCAGTTGCGGTCCATGTTGCGCAGAACCACGTTCTTTTCGAAGGGCAGGAACTGAGCTCTGGCCAGTTTGATTTCCTCTTCGTAGTCGTTCCAGACTTTGTCAGAAACGTATTCGCGGATCTGGTCGTAATCCTTGCCTTCCAGGTCTTCTACATGGATGGCCTTGTCTTCAGTCAGTCCCAGAACTTCCAGAGACTGAACGAAGCCGGGCAGATCCACGTTGGTGTGCTTGCCGTGGGTGTCGGTGATGTTGGCACGCAGAGCCTGGTCGATGACCTTGTCGAAGATCACGTGAACCATTTCATGCACATCTTCGGATTCGAGAACCTTGTTTCTCTGATCGTAGATGATTTCTCTCTGTCTTCTCAGAACATCATCGTAGTCCAGCAGGTTTTTACGGGTATCGAAGTTGAAGCCCTCAACCTTCTTCTGGGCCATGGTGATGGAGCGGGTTACCTGCTTGGATTCGATCTGTTCATCGCCCAGGGCGCTGAACATGTTCTTCAGCTTGTCTCCGCCGAAACGAACCATCAGGTCGTCTTCCAGGGAAACGTAGAAACGGCTGAATCCGGGGTCGCCCTGACGTCCGGAACGACCGCGCAGCTGGTTGTCGATACGTCTGGATTCGTGACGTTCGGTACCCAGTACAGCCAGACCGCCCAGTTCACGGCTTTCCTTGGACAGCTTAATGTCGGTACCACGACCGGCCATGTTGGTGGCAATGGTTACAGCGCCGACCTGTCCGGCCTTGGCGATGATTTCAGCTTCACGGGCGTGGTTCTTGGCGTTGAGCACTTCGTGAGGAATGCCTTCCTTCTTCAGCATGTTGCTGACGAGTTCGGACACTTCAACGGCGATGGTGCCCACCAGAACGGGCTGGCCCTTTTCATGCAGTTCTTTGACTTTCTTCACCAGAGCCTTGTACTTGTCTTCCTTGCGGCCGTAGATTTCATCGGGCAGGTCTTTACGGATGACAGGCTTGTTGGTGGGGATGACAACAACGCGCATGTTGTAGGTGTTCAGGAATTCTTCTTCTTCGGTCTTGGCCGTACCGGTCATACCGGCCAGCTTGTCGTACAGACGGAAGAAGTTCTGGTAAGTGATGGTAGCCAGTGTGGAAGTTTCTTCCTTGATGGGGACGCCTTCCTTGGCTTCAATAGCCTGATGCAGACCGTCGGAATAGGCACGGCCGGGCATAACACGTCCGGTGAACTGGTCGACGATGACGATTTCCTGTTCATCGCTGACAACGTATTCCACGTCCTTCATCATGATGTAGTTGGCTTTCAGAGCCTGGTTGATGTGGTGAACCAGCTGGGTGTGCTCCAGGTCGTACAGGTTCTCCATGTTGAAGAACTTTTCGGCCTTTTCCACGCCGCTGTCTGTCAGCATAACCTGTCTGGTCTTTTCATCGATGTCATAGTCACCGCTGATGATCTTTCTTTCCTTGGAATACTTGTCGTATTCGTATTCAGGAGCAGTCAGAGTCTTGACGAAGCGGTCAGCTGCCACGTACAGATTGGCTGTTTTCTTCTTGCCGCCGGAAATGATCAGAGGGGTTCTGGATTCATCGACCAGAACGGAGTCGACTTCATCGACGATGGCAATGTTCAGTCCGCGCAGAACACGGTCCTTGACGTCAGTCACCATGTTATCGCGCAGGTAGTCAAATCCGAGTTCGGAGTTGGTTGTGTAGGTAATATCGCAGGCGTAAGCCTCTCTTTTCTCTCTGGGAGAAAGTTCGCGTTTGTTGACGCCGACGGTCATGCCCAGGAAACGGTAGACTTCACCCATCCATGCAGCATCTCGTCCGGCCAGGTATTCGTTGACGGTGATCACGTGGACACCCTTGCCGCTCAGTGCGTTCAGGTAAACAGCCATGGTGGCAGTCAGGGTCTTACCTTCACCGGTTTTCATTTCGGCGATGTCGCCGCGGTGCATGGCAATGGAACCTTCGATCTGAACCTTGTAGGGCTTTTCACCGATCACACGGTAAGCTGCTTCTCTTGCGGTAGCAAAAGCTTCAGGCAGAAGGTCGTCCAGGGTTTCGCCCTTTTCAAGACGGGCTTTGTATTCGGCCGTTTTGTTTTGCAGCTCATCATTGCTCAACGCCTTCATTTCATCTTCATGGGCGAGCACCTGATCAGCCATTTTCTCAAGTTTGTTCAGTTCTCTGGCTTCTTCAGAGAACAGTCCTCCAAAAAGGGCCATAAAATAATCTCCTTTCAAAAATCTCTTTCTTATTCTTATCTGACATAAATTTACGCATATTCGATTTTAGCATAGAACCAAGGGCAATTCTTCATGAGTTTTAGAATTTGAAGCCCTTTTCAAAGGGAAATTTTCAAAAAATGCAAAGAGAAGGCTCCGCTGACGGGCAGGCCAGCGTTCTTTTGCACCTTTTTAAGGTCAAAAAAGCCCTCGCAGATGCGAAGACTTTGTAAGTGCATACATGATCTTGGTTCCTGCTGAACCGTCAAAAATTATGCCTAGACCAGTTTTCTTTCAAAGGCATCTTCGGAAATGCCTTTTGCCAGGATTTCAGCAGCCCACTGCTGGGCTCCAAACAGGGAATGATCCTTGTAGTTGCCGCATTCCTTTCTGGCTGTGCCGGGCACCTGTTCCCATGTGGTATCCACAATCTGCTCCAGGGCTTTCTTCAGAGCCTTTGCGGCTTCTTTTGCGGTGGGTTCTCCCCAGCAGAGCAGATGGAAGCCGGTTCTGCAGCCATAGGGAGAGCAGTCGATGTAGCCTTCCAGCTGAGGACGCAGATACAGGGCCAGCAGGTGTTCCAGGGTGTGCATGGCGCCTGTGGGGATTTCCTGCACATTGGGCTGGGCGAGTCTGACATCAAAGTTGGTGATCACATCGCCTTTTGGCCCCTGTTCTCTGCTGATGACGCGGACATAGGGTGCCTTGACGGCATCGTGGTCCAGGGTAAAGCTTTCAATTTCTACTGTATTTTCTGCCATGATGATTCCTTCTTTCTTCCGGACGCTCCGGAGTGTCTGATGGTTTTGGATCTGAGCTCAGATCGGATGGATCCATTTTGACCCATTTCATTTCAGTCTGACTGGCTGGTGTTCTGTCTCTTCGGGCTTCTGTGCGGCTCAGCTCTTCTCTGGCTGATGGAGAACATGCTGCTGAAGAAAGCGGGCTACGCCGTTTTTCGTATTGCGACCGGCGATATAGGTCGCTGCTTCCTTGACCTGCGGCAGGGCGTTGGCCATGGCCACCCCCACCGTGCCTTCCAGCATTTCAATGTCGTTGTTGTCGTTGCCAAAGGTCATGACCTGATCCAGGGGGATGTCATACTCTCTGGCAATGTGCTTCACACCCTCCAGTTTGGAGAGAGCCGGATTGACGATTTCAATGAGAAAGGGGCCGGAGCGGATAAGCCGGTAGTCTTCGGTTTTCCGGGGGTGCGTTTTCAGAAATTTCGAAATGGTCCAGGGCATGCCAACCGCCATGAACTTGCCGGTATCATGTTTGGCCATCTCTTCGATGGTGCTCTTTTGAAACTGCAGATGGTTTCTTCTGGCAAACTGCCGGCTGATGGGATGATCTTTCGTGCTTAAAGTAACTTTTCCCCAGTACTGGGCAAACCAGACCGGGAACCCTTTAAAGAGAGCTGCCATTTCAGGGACCTTCTTGCCGGGAAAGGTCAGCCATTCTTCGATTTCACCGGTCTTTGGGTCCCACTTCATGCCGCCGTTAAAGCCCAGCACAAAGTCCACATCGTTTTCGATCCCCCAGACCCGAACCAGATCCTTTAAAGCCACCGCCGAGCGTCCGGAGCAGATGCCAAAGAGGATGCCCTGCTTTCGCAGATCCCGGATGGTCCTTCGGGTTTCTTCGGTAATCTTTGAAAACCCGTTGAGCAGGGTGCCGTCCAGGTCGCAGACCACCATGCGGATTGGTTTATTTTCCATCTACAATCTCCCTTGTACGCTGATAAAACGGAGCAAAAGCCGATGGAAGAGGAAGCCTGCTTTCCAGCTCTTCCAGATCCACGAAATCCTCCGCCGGTTCTTTGACAAAAATCAGCGTTCCCTTCATGTGCCATTCCCGGTGCGTAAATACATGGACGTATTCGCCCAGATCCATGCACAGTTCCACCGTGTCATCTGCCGGCATGGATTCGGGAAATTCCATCATGCCAGCCAGCAGTCCTCTGGCCGGTCTGCGGTGCACCCGGATTTTCCAGGTGCCGGTCTCCGGATTTTTCCACACAGCCACCATGACAGGCTTTTCCACGATGGTTCTTGGCTTCTTGGCTGCCTTCTGGGGCAGCTCTGCCTGTCGGTTCTGTGCTTTAGCCTGGCAGTGTTCCTGCAAAGGACAGTGCTCACAGTCCGGGCTTTTGGGTGTGCACACCATGGCTCCCAGATCCATGAGGGCCTGATTGAAGCTGCCGCACTCTTCCGCTTCCGGCAGGGCCTGATCGACCAGGTCTCTGATTTTTGCCAGGTTTTCTCTGGAGCGCACATCTCCTTCGATGCAGTACAGCCTGCTGAACACCCGCAGCACGTTGCCGTCGATGGCAGCAGCTTTCTGATGGCAGGCAATGGAAGCAATGGCTCCGGCGGTGTAGTCTCCGATACCCGGCAGCTTTTTCAGTTCTTCCACGGTCTGCGGCAGCTCACCGCCATACTGTTCCATGCAGCAGATGGCAGCCTTTCTCAGATTGCGGGCTCTGGAATAATAGCCCAGACCCTGCCAGAGCTTCATGAGCTCTTCTTCCTCCATGGCTGCCAGATCACAGAGGGCAGGGGCCTTTTCCATGAACCGCTCATAATACGGCAGCATGGCTTCAATGCGGGTCTGCTGCGCCATGATTTCACTGATCCACACCCGGTAGGGAGTGGGATTTTCCCGAAAGGGCAGCTGTCTTCTGTTTCTGCTGTACCAGTCCAGCAGAAGATTTGTCCATTTTTCCATGCCTTCAGTCTACCATCCGGACCAGATTTGCCCGAACCTTCCCCCAAAAAGAAAGAGAAGCGAAATTCCGCTTCTCAAAAGTCCTGTTGAATGAAAGGGCTAGACCAGGCTGATGATGGCCAGCTGGGCATTGCCGGTCATGTGCCAGACAGGGGTTTCGGCTTCCATGAAGAAGGAGTCACCAGCCTGGGCATGGAGGATTTCATCATCACGCTCCAGAACGGCTGTGCCTTCCAGGAAAACCAGCGCCTTGAAGGAGAAGGTGTCGGCATCCAGATCCATGCGGCCGTTGAGGTCGATGAGATCGGCCCGGAAAACACCGTTTTCGCCGATTTCCGCTCTTCTGATTTCACCGTCAGCAGCCCATTCGCCCAGGGCAAAATCCTGTTCCACAGGCTGCAGAGAAATGCCGCCCAGCACTTCTTCCCGGCTGATTTCCCGTTCGGGAGTTTCCACATCCATTTCCAGCAGCTGCACATCACTGCCATAGGCATAGACGATGCCCGGATCCACGCTGAAGACGCTGCCGGCCTTGACGGGGACGGCTCTCAGATACTGTCCCAGATTGCCGCTGGATAAAGCCGCCAGCAGTTCCACCTCTGTGATGGCATCCGCCATGCCAAAGTAGATCACGCTGTTTTCTCCGGCAGAAACCACATACCACAGACTGCTTTTCTCCGTATCGGGGTTGACCTGCACAATGGAGTTTTCCTGATTATCTGAAAATTTAACGGCTACAGGGAAAACGGAATACTTTTCGCCTCTGGTGCCCAGAATGCTCTTTGGGGCAGCTTTAAGATATTCCGAAAACAGCATACCTGCCATACCGGAAGAAACCAGCTCGCTTTCCCGGCCTTCCAGAGCGGACAGCACCCAGCTCTGCGCCACTTTCTTATCGGTCTGCAGACCAAAACGCTCCTTGAGTTTTTCTCCGCCCCAGTTGTAGCACTTTACGGACGGAGCCAGTTTGATTAATGACATAATTTACCTCACCGGCGGGCTTCTGCCGCCTTTTTGCTTCTGATTCCATTTCATTATACGGCCTGGGATGAATTTTCTTTTCATGGATGCCGGCAGAGAAAAGAAGAGTGTAAACGGCTTTCTTTACGGTTACATTTATTTTCAAAAAAACAGCCTTAATAATCTCTTATCTTTCCTGTTTTCATCGTCTATAATGGGGCGCGTACGTATGAACAACTGTTCAGGAATCAGGGAGAAATCTTATGAGGATCGCCTTAGCCCAGATGAATATCACAGACTCTCTGGCCGACAACACGGCCAGCCTGATCCGTCTGTGCAGAAAAGCTGCAGATCAGCAGGCTGATCTGGTGATTCTGCCCGAGCTCTGGAATACGCCCTTTATCAACCCGCGCATTCTGGCTCATGCACAGGAATCCACTCAGCTCATGGAACTGCTGTCTCATCTGGCGGCCAATCTTCATCTGTGGATCATCGCCGGCAGCCTGCCCGTGAAGGAAGAAGGCAGGCTGTACAACCGCTGTCTGGTCTATGACGACAGCGGAAGGCTGGTCACCACCGCCGACAAGGCTCATCTGCTGGAAGTGCACACGAAAAAACATGTGTACAGAGAGTCGGATGTCTTTGATGCGGGAGAAGGGCTTGTCTCCTTTGCTTCGCCATGGGGAACCATCGCCCTGCTGATCTGCTTCGATGTCCGCTTTCCGGAAGCAGCCAGGCTGGTGTGTGAACATGCCTTTCTTCTGGCGGTGCCTGCAGGCTTCAACGCCTCTGTAGGTCTAAAGCACTGGCAGCCTTTGCTGGAAGCCAGAGCCATTGAAAACGAGGTGTACGTCATTGGGGTCAATGGCGCTGCACGCTCCTATGGCCAGTACGATTCATACGGTCATTCCATGGCAGTCTCTCCGGACGGGACCCTGCTCATGGAAATGAGAATGCAGGAAGATCTGCAGTGCGTTGAGGTAGACCCTGCTCTGCCAGAGCGCATTCGCAGCCGTTCTCCTTATTTATCGCTGCGCAGAGCAGATCTCTATTCCCTGGAGGGAAAATGAAAAAAATTCAGTTTAATGAGATCGCCGGTTTTCAGACAGGTCAGTTCACCGATGAAAAAGGCGGTACAGGCGTAACTGTAATCCTTTCTCCGGAAGGAGCTACAGCCGGTGTGGATGTCAGAGGCGGAGGCCCTGCCACCCGGGAAACCGATCTGCTGGACCCCAAGAACATGGTTCAGAAGATCAATGCGGTGGTTCTTTCCGGCGGTTCTGCTTTCGGGCTGGAAGCAGGCAGCGGTGTCATGGAATACTGCAAGGAACACGGTTATGGATTCGATATGAAGGACATTGTGGTCCCCATCGTCTGCCAGGCCAGTCTGTTTGACCTGTCCTGCGGGGATGTCAATGCCGCACCCGACAAGGCCATGGGCTATGCTGCCGCAAAGGCCTCGGAAGAAAACAGACTGCAGTCCGGCAACTATGGTGCCGGAACGGGAGCCAGCGTGGGCAAGGCTCTGGGAACAGACAAGGCCATGAAGTCCGGCCTGGGCAGCTGCGCCTATGAAATCGGACCTCTGCAGGTCGGTGCCGTTGTGGCTGTCAACGCCTGCGGCGATGTCTTCTATCCCGATTCCACGGAAAGACTGGCCGGTATCTACGACCGCACCAGCCACCAGGAAATCAACACGGAAGAAGCCGTTCTGGCCCTGGCTGCCAACCTGATGGACAACATCAACCGCAACACCACCATTGGCTGCATCATCACCAATGCCGATTTCACCCAGGCTGAGATGACCAAGCTGGCCGGCATGACACAGAATGCCCTGGCCAGAACCATCCGCCCGGTTCACACACCCAGCGATGGCGACACCATCTTTGCCATGACCACCAACCAGGTGGAAGCCGATCTGACCCTGGTTTCCATCATGGCTGTCAAGGCCATGGAAATGGCCATTGTGGATGCCCTGGAAAGCGCCCAGGCTGCCTATGGCCTGGAAAGCTGGGCCTCTCTGCAGGAAATCAAAAAGAATCACACTGCCTGAGCTCCTGAAAACTGAATGAGCCTCTGAAAGAGTTTTGCTGCAAACAGAGGAATAAAGGACGAGTTCAGGAAGGCAATGCCTCAAAAACAGACACCGGAAGCCTGATCAGATCAGAGATCTGTCATCTTCCGGTGTTTTTCTGTTTTCTCTTTTTCTCTTGTTCTTCCGTCAGCTTATCTAACAGGCCGGTCGTTCCGGGGCAAACTCCTCGATGTCTCTTTCTTCAAAACCCTGCTCTGTCAGAGTCATCAGAGTGGTGAATCCGGCTTCTTTTGCCAGATCCAGGCAGCGTTTCAGGCCCAGATCCAGCTTTTCCCTGTTGTGGCAGTCCGTATTGATCAGCAGCCTGCCGCCTGCCTGATGGATTTTGTCCAGCAGCAGAGGATGGGGATAAGGTTCGCTGCGATAGCCTCTGGCCATGGCGCCGGTATTCATCTCGAAGATCTTGCCGGCTTCTGCCAGGCTTTCAATGGCCTCAGAAGCCGCCTGCAGATAGACAGGATCATCAAAGGCGAAGAACTCTTCCTTCTCGTTGTACTTGGCAATGAGATCGATGTGACCCGCGATGGAGATGGCTTCATTATTCGTCTGGGCTTTGACGGCTTTCCAGTAATCCACCAGCAGAGCATGGATATTACCCTGCCAGCCCTCCTCCAGCATTTCTTCAAATTTCTCTCTGGAATAGTCCACCGGCCAGGCTTTTCCATCCTTTTGCAGATAATGGACGCTGCCAATGATGTAGTCCCACTCTTTAGGATCCACCGGAGACAGGCTGTCTTCTTCAATGCCGCAGAAGATCTGCAGACCTTGTTCACGGGCTGTTTCTCTGGCCTGCTTTACATCATGAATATAGGCTCTGGTGTCTTCTGCCGACATGGAGCATTCATCAATGGGATTGCATCCGTGTCCGGAAAAGCCCAGCACGGTAAAGCCCTTGTCCAGAGCACTCCGGACCATCTGGTCAATGGTGTCTTTGCCGTCATCGTAAATGGAATGGGTATGAAGATTCTGTCTGATCATGTTCTCCTCCACATGGATCCCGAAACCGGGATCAGATGGCCTCATTGTAAAACCCTTCTGTCCTGTTCTTCCACAACGCAGGCAGGTTTTCCCTTTTGTTCACCACGAAAAATGGCCCCTCTGCCAGGAAAAGGACCATGATAAAGTTCGTATTTGAATCAGCTCAGTGATGACGGGCCATCTGCATGGCCATTCGCCTGTGGTAGTTTCGAATGGCTCCAGCAGCAAGCAGATCCAGAATCACCAGAGGTCCGGCCCACAGGCAGAGCACCACCATGAGCCATCCCTGTAAAGGAATCACTGTCCAGAGTCCGACAAGCAGGCTGACAAAAGGCAGAACCAGCATCCAGGCACACTGGGGCAGATCCACCGGTTCCTGCGATTTCTGTTTCTTCATGAGCAGAGATCCTGCCATCAGGCCGATGCACAAAGGCAGAGTGCACAGCAGAAAGAAGCGCAGGCTCACATGGGCTGGTGTCATCATCATTACAATGAATCCCGGAACCAGCAGTTCCATCAGACTCAGCGCAAAAACAAATCCTTTTACTCTTCCCTTTTCCATCATGTCAGCCACACTCCCTTCACAGATTGTTCTGTTGCGATGTATCACTAAAACGTTTATATCGCACAATTCAGAACAAAATTGCAGAGGTGACCAAAGATTTTCTAAATATTATGCAAGAGCTTCCGAAATCAAAAAAGCCGCCCGGCTGGGGACAACTCTTCCGCTTGAATCTATCGGCCGCACCCCAGGAAATGCTCATAGGCATGGGTGAAGTCGGCTGTCTTGGATCGGCTGATGGGAATGACAGTTCCATCTTTCAGCCGCAGTTCCGTCTGGGAAACCTGTTGTATATAGCGGAAGTTGACGATATAGGATTTGTGACAGCTGCAAAAATAGGCGGGCAGTTCCTGCTCCAGTTCAGTCAGCTTCAGGGTGGTACGGAACGTTTCTCTTGGTGTGTGAATCAGGGTAATGCGGTGTACTCTTTCGCAGTAGAGGATATCTGCGTAGGGAATAAAGTACCGGATCTTGTTCCATCCAATCGATAAAACGGAAGCGCTTCGGGCATCGCGGCGCTGGAGAGCCAGCTCCAGGGCTTCCCGGAAGTATTCCGCGGGTTTCTGAAGAGAAATGAAATACAGGCTCGCCTGTGACATTTCTTCCATGGGAACCACGACGAATGATGAAATGAAAATAATCTGCATCCCTGGACTGGTCCTGATCATCTCATGCAGCTCACTCTGCTGCTGATCTGAAACTCTGGGGACCACCCAGACCAGGACTTCATAGTTCCATCCTGAGTTCAGAGTCTTCTGCACATCAGCAGGATTCTGAAAGTATTCGATGGAGTTGTCTACAGACAGATCAGAAAACGAAATTCCCAGATCATCCAGTGAATTTTTTAATTCATTCAGGACTGCGATTCGCATGAAAGAGAACCTCCTTTCAAAGCAGACATTTCTTTGATACGTGAATCGGTAAACCTGTGAACTCTCATAGAAGCTGGAAACGCACAAAAGCAGACTTGGAAACGTTTTCTTAAATTTTCCGCAGTCTACACCTTCTGGTTCCCTTTCTTTCCTTCTGTTCTTAATGATATAACAAATAGCATTTTCCTGTAGAACCATTCTTACCGCATAACATTGTAATTTGTTCTTTCAAATTCCATCCCCGTTTGTACAAATCAGCAACTTGCTTTTCCAAATCAATCAGATGGGCTATATACCGCCGTTCTTTTGGCATTATTTCTTCTTCCGCTACAATGTCTGCAGAGGACACAAAACGGCCGGACGGGCCGGCTGTCCAAGGAGGTTCTCCATGAAAATTCTGATTTCTCCCGCCAAGAAAATGAAGGTGATCGACGATCATCCCTTCACTCTGACCACCCCTGTTTTCCAGCAGGATTTCCAGGAACTGGACAGGACTCTGGCCGGCCTGTCCTTTGCGGATCTGTGCCGGACTGCCAAAGCCAGCGAAAAAGTCATGGGGCCAGTTTATCAGAATCTTCAGCATCGCAAAACACATCCGGACGCAATTATTTTGACTCCGGCACTGCTGGCCTATGATGGCATCGCCTTTACCAATATGGCACCGGGCGTCTTTGAAAGCGACCAGTGGGATTACGTACAGAAGCATCTGCGGATTCTCAGCGGTGCCTATGGCGTGCTCCGTCCTCTGGATGGCATTGTGAGCTACCGCCTGGAGATGCAGAGCAGAATTCCCTTCTCCCTGTACGAGTACTGGAATTCCAGAATTGCCGATACCTTTGAGGAAGACGAGCTGCTCATCAACCTGGCCAGTGAGGAATATGCCAAAGTCATCCGGCCCTATCATCCCCTGCTGGACATTCAGTTTCTGGAACAGGCTGCCGATGGCTCCTGCAAGGAAAAAGGCGTCTATGTCAAAATCGCCAGAGGCACCATGGTGCGCTGGATGGCGCAGAATCAGGTGGAATCAGTCGAAGAGCTCAAAGCGTTTCAGGAGCTGGGATATCATCTGTGCAATGAGAAAAGCACACCAGACTGCCTGGTCTTCGTGCGGAAAGAAGAAGATATCCCAAAGTACAAAACCCGCAGGGCACCAGCCAGAACAAAGAAGAAAGCCTGAGCGTTCTCTTCGCCAGAAGTTTTCTGTCAGAGAAATCCCCACTCTTTTTTCCAGAGAAAAAGCGCGAACTTCGCCGGTTCGCGCTTTGTGTTTTTAGTGGAAAAATATGGAAAACAGCAGAACGATCAGGAAGGGAGACAGCAGCAGAAGCAGCAGCCTCAGATGATTCTTCCAGGTCAGGCTGAGATACCCTGCATACTCCCGCAGCAGAGCATTCAAAGAAAAATACAGTTTGGTTCTGGATCCATAGCCGATACAGGGAATGCTGTGTTTTCTGGCCAGCAGTAATGCCCGGAACACATGATAGCCTGTGGAAATGATGGCTGTTTTTCCACCAGGCACCGGGAAAAGCTCGCTGGAAAACATCAGGTTTTCCTCGGTGTTTCTGCTGGCTCTTTCCAGTCTGAGCCTGGCCGGATCCACCCCTTTTTCCAGGGCATACTCTGCCATGGCGGTAGCCTCGGGAATGTCTTCTCCAGGTCCCTGTCCGCCGGAGAGAATCAGCACGGCATGAGGATTGTACGACAGCAGTTCAATGCCCTTGTCAATGCGGCCAGCCAGTAAAGGCGTGACTTTCTTGCCCAGGATCCCCGAGCCAAGCACTACAATCTGGTCCAGATCCTTCACCTTTCTGGGATGGATCAGATTGAGCATGGCACTGAAGCAGAACACGATGAAGATGGCGATGAAATAGATCAGAACCAGATCCACCATGACCACCAGGGTGCCTGCCCAGGGCGGCATATTCAGTCCCAGCACCAGCGGCCAGACAAAAATGAACAGCAGGATCAGCAGAGAAAACACAATGGACAGTGTGTTGGTCAGAGAAAATCCTTCTCTGCGGATCAGTTTGATGCCTTCCACGAAATAGACCAGAGCGGCCATCACCGGGAAGAAAAGCATGAGAAACAGCACAATGGCCGCCAGCAGCATAATCAGTGTAAAGACAACCCGATGAGCCGCAACCCATTCGGAATACACCATAAGGATTAAGATCAGGTCCAGTCCCGTCATCAGCAGCAGATACAGAAAGAAGAAGCCGGACTTGAGGGACCTGGGTTCTCTGATCATGACATACAGAAATGGCACCAGTGCCGACAGAAACAGCACCAGAATGACCGTCCAGATCGCAGTCGTCATGTTCTACCCCCTCCATTCTTGAACATCTCCACACATTGTAGAGAAATCATGGGAGGTTCTCCACTTTCATTCCCGTCACCTGCGCACAGATCACTTCATAAGGGTGAAAAAAGGAATGACCCGCAGGCCATTCCTGGAACAGACATCCAGAGGGCTGTCTGTTGTTTTCCTTTTATCCTTCGAATTTTTCAGCAATCTGCTCCAGCAGAGAAGTGATGGGCAGAGACTGGGGACAGATGTTTTCACACTGCAGGCAGTGGATGCAGTCGGAAGGCAGTCCATGATCCTTCACAGCGCCGTTGTACACCATTCTGGCATTGCCGTTCTGGAACTGTCTTCTGTAGTTCTCTGCTCTGAAGAGGCTGGGAATCTGAATGTTCTGCGGGCAGCCTTCCACACAGTATTTGCAGGTGGTGCAGCCAACCAGATCCAGACTGTTGTACATGTCGCTGACTTTCTTCACAGCTTCCTTTTCCGCTTCACTCAAAGGAGCAGGATTCTTCATGATCCGGGTATTTTCTTCCATGGAAGGCATGTCGCTCATGCCGGAGAGCACCATGACCACCTGATCGTGGTCAGCCGCAAAGCGCAGAGCCAGAGCAGCGGGAGAATCTTCGGTGGCTTCAGCCAGAACATCGGTAAATTCTTTGGACAGAGAGGCCAGTGCACCGCCCTTGACGGGTTCCATGACAATCACAGGCTTATTGTGCTTTTTGCACACTTCATAACATCCCTGGCTCATGACCTTGGGATTTTCCAGGTCTACATAGTTCAGCTGGATCTGTACGATTTCCACTTCCGGATAGGTGGTCAGAATCTGATCCAGAACTTCCGGGGAATCATGGAAAGAGAAACCCACATGACGGATTTTGCCTTCCTTTTTCAGTTCAAAGGCAGTCTCATAAGCCTTGCAGGCCTTGAACTTTTCAAAGTTCGTCGCATTCTGGGCATGCATGAGATAGAAGTCAAAATAGTCGACTCCGCAGGCTTCCAGCTGGCTTTCAAAGAACGGGCGGATGTCTTCTTCGCTGTCGAAATAGGTCTCGGTCAGCTTGTCCGTCAGCAGATAGGATTCTCTGGGGTGGCGGCTGGTCAGACCGGCTTTCAGGGCCTTTTCACTCTTTCCTTCCAGATAACCGTGGGCGGTATCGAAATAATGGAATCCATGATCCAGGAACCAGTCAGTCATCCTGCAGAATTCATCCAGATCTACTTCATTGTCTTTCATCGGCAGGCGCATGCAGCCAAATCCGAATTTTTCTGTCAATTCTTTCATCATCAAATTCTCCTTTTATATGGTCTACTCTACTCAAATTTCCACTCTCTGTCCCTGTTTTTTTCACAGGCCCATCAGATGCCAGACCGGCCGTTTTCAAAGTCCGGACAAAAACAAAAAGCAGACTCTGGACAAGTCTGCTTAATGGTATTGAATTTCAGGATTTAATGAAAGAATTATCGCTCAGAGAATCACTTGCGTGAATCCCTGAAAAACGAACACCAACCTCAGACTCTCATTACAGTCTGTTCCTTCTCGTTTATCCTAGCTTA
>Tibetan_p1__coassemble_213_pt1 | contig 34367 bp, 27 predicted proteins | sample Tibetan_p1__metabat2_high_PE_008 | metagenome-assembled genome bin Tibetan_p1
ATCCTTATCTGAAACAGGCTGATCTGTTTGTTCATCCTTCCTATGTAGAATCCCAGGGACTGGTGGTGCTGGAAGCTTTAAGCCTCCATATCCCGGGGGTCATCACAAAATCCCTTGGTCCCTGTGAATTCATCCAGGATGGAACTAACGGTCTTCTGGCCGATCCGGATCCGGAAAGCCTGCAGGAGAAAATTCTGGGAATTCTTCGAAACAGAGAGCTGTACGAAACCATCAAATCCCATGCCGTCTGCCCGAAACAGTTTTCTCCGCAGACCATCATGCAGCAGATCGAAGACCAGCTTCTTGCCCCTTCCTCCCGGGGAAACTGAAACAGAGGATTCTGTCATTGATCCGTTATTGTTGATTCAGAAAACACTCTGCTTTTCAAGCAGCATAAAGGAGACAACCAAATATGAAGAAAGTACTCTTTGTCTGCCATGGCAACATCTGCCGGTCCGTCATGGCCCAGTACATTATGGAAGACCTGGTGAAGAAAGCCGGTCTGGCCGATCAGTTCTACATCGACAGCGCTGCCGTATCCAGAGAAGAAATCGGAAACACCATCTATCCGCCTGCCAGGCGGATGTTGAAGATGAAGGGTGTCCCCATCGGCGATCATGAAGCCAGACAGGTGACCCGCAAGGACTATCAGCTCTTTGATGTCATCTACTACATGGACGAAAACAACCGAAGAGGCCTCAGACGCATTCTGCCAAACAATCCCGATCACAAGATCCACCGCCTGCTGCCAGACCGGGACATTGCCGATCCCTGGTATACGGATAATTTTGAAAAAGCCTATGAGGACATTCTCGAAGGCTGCAGACTCCGTCTGGATCAGCTGATCTACTCCAGCTGACAGGGCCTGTTTCATGAACTCTTTTTCCTTTGATGCCAATCTGGCCAGACTGCGCAGACAGCACCATCTCACCCAGCAGCAGGTGGCTGACCATGTGGGGGTGACCAAGGCCTCCGTCTCCAAATGGGAAAACGGCCAGGCTCTGCCGGATCTGCAGATTCTGGTCCGTCTGGCTTCCCTTTTTGATGTCAGTCTGGATCATCTGCTGGGATACTGTGCCAGCCTTTCCAGAAAGCAGATCGATGAGCGCTATACCAGATGGTGCACCCAGTTCACCACTCTGCCCTTTGAGGAGGTCTTTGAAGACATCCATAACACCGCCAGAGAATACTGGCACGACTGGCCCTTTCTGCTGGAAATCAGCCTGCTGCTTATCAACCATCTGCCGGCAGAACAGGACAAGCGGGAAAAAGCGGCGGATTTCATTCAGCTGCTCTGCAGCCGGATCCGTCATGGCAGCAGCAGCCGGGTCCTCTGCGAAAAAGCCAGGCAGAATCAGGCGGTCTGTTCTCTGATCTGCCATCACCCCCAGGAAACGGTGGATCTGCTGGAACCGGACATCGATCTGGCCCCGCTGACCTTTCTGAGCTCCGGCCTGCTCATCCAGGCCCTGCTCCAGACCGATCAGAAAGAGAAGGCCGGCGCTCTGTCTTTGCAGAACCTCTTTCTGTCCGTGCAGGAAATCATCCGCCAGAGCCTGTTCTTCATGAGCCTGCAGCCGGATTCTGAACAGACTGAACAGGTCACCGGACTGGCCCGGCTTCTCATCGACAAAACCGGCTTTCGCAAAGCCGATCCCAATCTGACGTTCAACTTTCTCTATTCCCAGATGCTCCACCACCTGGACAGAGAGCAGACAGATCTGGCCAGAGAAGACTTTGAACAGCTGGCGGACCTTCTGCCTCTGCTGCAGAAAGTCATGGAAGGCCAGCCGGAAGAAGACGGTCTTTTCGCCCGCTTTGCCTGGCCCCGGGAAGAATCGTTTTCCACAGATCATCTGCCCCGGGATCCCGGTCTGGTCTGGAAGGACGTCAGGATGTATCTGAACATTCCCGAACTGGATCTTTTTCATTCTCTGGACACCTATCAGAAGGCCATGGCCTTTCTGGATGAGCGTCTGGCGGACTCTTTGCAGGGCTGATTCCAACAAATCAGCCTTTTTTTCATGGCTCTTCTTCCCTGTTTTCCGGCTGAAAAAACCAGTCTGGACAGGTTATGAACCAAGAACGGACAACCGCTTGGATGCGCTTTCAGATGGTGTATACTGAATTTGCCGGAGGAAGGAAGAGATCCTTACTCCAAATGAGGTGAAAGGAGGATATTCGACAGACACGTCAGAAAAGACGTTAAAATCATCCAATCCGACAACGACAGGACGCCTGAAAAGGCCGAGTAGTTATCCGTGCAGATGTTTTCAGAAATGGGCAAGTGAACATAGCAGGTCCATGCTGGTAAAAAGAAAAGCTTCAGAAACAATCAGAAAATGAAACGCGTGCAGACGGCACAGAACCAGTAAACCGCAGACGAAAATCCCGGTGCCCGCGGACCGTGTAAAGAAACGGTTCAAAAGCACAGGAACAAGGGGAATGCCCGAAGACAGATCTGCAGAAGGCAAGGAACGTACCCGATCCACTGGCAAGCGGTGAGTCAGAACAGACAGCCGACAGGCCGGTTAACCGCAGGAACCAGGAGGTTCCAGTGATGAACTCTTCCAGGATCAGCAGTTGTAAAGAAAGCTGCAGGAAAGAGAAATTTGAGGAAACGAAAGTCCAGGTCAAAACTCTGCTGTTGAGCAGACAACAAATGAATCCACAACTGAATACAATAAGGGACCCCAGCTGATCAGCATCATGACTGATCCATCCCGACAGTCTGTATACCATACAAGAATATCCAAGCCTCATGCAGGAAGAGCTCAAAAGAGCTCTTCCTTTTTTTACGCCTTCCTTCTCCTTTCTATCGCAAAAACCGGTCAGAACAGTTCTGACCGGTCATTTGGACAAACAGGAATTTCAGTTTTTCTCTTCCAGCAGAGCGACACATTCCACACCGCTGGTGTGGCTGAACATGTCGACGGGCTGGATCACGGGGCAGGCATAGCCCTGCTCTTCCAGCAGCATCAGATCCCGCTGAAGAGTTCTCGGATTACAGGAGACGTAAACGATGCGTCTGGGGTGAATGCGGACTATATCGGCAATGCCCTGCTGGCTCAGTCCCTTGCGGGGCGGATCCACAATGAGCACATCGGCTTTTCCCGCATAGTCGGCCGCAAACCGGGAAGCATCTTCACAGACGAATTCGGCATTCTCAATATGGTTGGCTCTGGCGTTCTCTCTCGCGTTCTCCACAGCTTCCGGTACGATTTCAACACCCACAACGGAAGCGGCTTCTCTTGCCGCCAGCAGACCGATGGTGCCTGTTCCGGAATACAGCTCCACCACCTGATCCGTCTTTTTCAGATCAGCCAGTTTAAGGGCTGTGGAATAGAGCACTTCCATCTGGGCCGGATTGACCTGGAAAAAGGATTTGAAGTGCAGCCGGATTTTCAGGCCCAGGCAGTCTTCCACCAGGCTGTCCGAACCATAGAGCACATGATAATGCTCCCCGAGAATCACATTGTCTTCTCTGGTGTTTTCATTGAAGACCACACTGACGATTTCCGGAAATTCCTTCACGAGCTTTTCGGTGAAGGCTTTGAGATGGGCATCGCTTCTGCCGATGAAGACCACCTGCATCTGGTGCATCTTTTCAGAGTCCCGGATGAAGAGGTGCCGCAGGTTTTCTGCCGCGGCCAGGGGCAGATGCTTTTTGATCCACAGATAGACGGCATTGATTCGTCTGGACTGAATGGCACAGTCTTCGAGATCTACAATGGTATTGGTTCTGGGACGGTAGAAACCCGATATGATCTTTCCCTTCTCCACCCGGATGGGAAACTGGGCCTTGTTGCGGTAATAGAAGGGATCTTCCATGCCCAGTACATCTCTGACTTCCGGTTTCTGAGGCAGAGAGGAAAACAGATGATCCAGCTGCTCGTGCTTCCACTTCAGCTGGTCTTCATAGCGCACATGCTGAAAGCTGCAGCCTCCGCAGGAAGCCGCATGGGGGCACAGCGGTTCTGTCCGGATGGGCGAATCACTGAAGCGTTCCATGACTCTGGCAATGGCATACCGGTTAGCCGGTTTGATAATTCTGACTCTGGCTTTTTCACCGGGCAGCAGATTGGCCGCAAAAATGGTCATCCCGTCGATATGACCGATGCCATATCCCTGGTCGCTGAGACCGGTGCATTCCAGAAGATATTCTTCGTTCTTTTTCATGCCTTAACTGTATCACAAGGCGTCAAAACCACCCCGTCTGTTTCTTCTGTACAAAGGTCGGGTTGAGGATGAAATTTCCGGAAGACTCCTGACAAAAATTGATATATAGTTGGTTATGCTTTTCTATTGAATATGGTTTCAGTGTGTGATATAAACCATTCGATATTGTCTGAAAGGAGGACTCTACTTGTACAAGAACAAAGGAATCGCTTATTACACCAAATGCATCTCCAACCAGGTGAGCAAGGTGATGAATGAGCAGATCACCTCTGAGGGCCTGACCAAGGCTCAGTTTGATGTGATGCTTTTTGTGATCGAAAACTACCGCAGAAACAACCCCATCAAACAGCGGGATATTGAAAACTTTTTCCATATCTCCAACCCCACCGTTTCCGGACTGCTCACCAGGCTGGAAATCAAGAATCTGATTCAGAGGGTGCAGAAGAGAGAAGATATGCGGATCCGCTATATCGTCCCCACCGATGCCGCCATTTCTCTGGCCGAACGGGGCAAGGCTCTCATTGAAGATCTGGAAGCTGAGCTGATCAGCGGTATTTCTGAGGAAGACGTCAAGGTCACCGAAGAAACACTCCAGAAAATTCTGACCAACCTGATGAAACAAAGGGGGGAAGAGTGTGATCCGGACGCTTGCTGCGCAGATTAAGGAATACAAAGTCCCGACCATCCTGACGCCGATCTTCGTTGCTCTGGAAGTGCTTTTTGACATCCTGATTCCCTGGCTCATGTCCCAGATGGTGGACCAGGGCATCACACCGGGCAACATGGAGGCTGTCTGGAAATACGGCCTGCTGATGCTGGGGGCAGCCACGATTGCCCTGCTGTGCGGCTGGCTGTCCGGCCGGTATGCCGCCATCGCCTCTGCCGGCTTTGCCCGCAATGTCCGGGATGCGGAATTCCGAAACATTCAGAATTTCTCATTCTCCAACATTGACGAGTATTCCACCGGTGGCCTGATCACCCGTCTGACCACCGACGTCAGCAATCTGCAGATGAGTTTTCAGATGCTGATCCGCGTAGCCGTGCGCTCCCCTCTGAACTTTGCCATGTCGCTGTTCATGGTTCTGACTCTCAACTGGCAGATCGGTCTGATCCTGTTAGGAGTCGTCATTGTTCTGGGCATCGTGATCTTCACCATGATGGGACGTGTCCACCCCATCTTCATGAAGATGTTCAAGATGTACGATGCTCTGAATGAAGACGTGCAGGAGAATATCTCCGGCATCCGTCCGGTGAAATCCTTCGTGCGCGAGCAGTACGAGATTGACAAGTTCAACCAGAAGTCGGCGGATATCTTCAAGATCAACCGCAAGGCTGAACTGATTCTGGTGCTCAACCAGCCCATCATGCAGGCTGCCGTTTACATCTGCATTCTGGCTGTGGCCTGGTTTGGCGCCCACAACGTTGTCAGCGGCACCATGGCCGTGGGAACACTGATGTCCATGTTCACCTACATCATGTCCCTGCTCATGTCCCTGATGATGTTCTCCATGGTCTTCATCATGATTGTCATGTCCATGGCCGCTGCCCAGCGTGTCACCCAGGTCATCAATCAGGTTTCCTATCTGGAATCCCCCAAAGATGGTGTCACCACCGTCAAAGACGGTTCCGTGGAATTTGACCATGTGTACTTCAACTATGCCGAACAGGTCGACGGCCACTATGTTCTGCGGGATATCAGCTTCAAGCTGCCTTCCGGCAAGACCATGGGCATCCTGGGCGGCACCGGCTCCTCCAAATCCAGTCTGGTTTCCCTGATTCCCAGACTGTATGACGTCACCAAAGGCTCCGTCAAAGTCGGCGGCGTCAATGTGAAGAATTACGATCTGAAGTCCCTGCGCGATGCCGTCGCCATGGTGCTTCAGAAAAACGTGCTGTTCTCCGGCACCATCAAGGAAAACATGCGCTGGGGCGATGAAAATGCCACAGACGAAGAAATCGTCGAAGCATGCCGTCTGGCCCAGGCGGATGAATTCATTCAGAAGATGCCGGATGGCTATGACACCTACATCGAACAGGGCGGCACCAACGTCTCCGGCGGCCAGAGACAGCGTCTGACCATTGCCAGAGCGCTGCTGAAAAAGCCCAAGATTCTGATTCTGGATGACTCCACTTCTGCCGTGGATACCAAGACAGACGCTCTGATCCGGGATGCCTTCCGGACAAAGATCCCCGATACCACCAAGATCATCATCTCTCAGCGGATTTCCTCCATTCAGGACGCTGATGTGATCATGGTTCTGGACAAGGGCCACCTGGTGGATATGGGCACACATGAAGAACTGCTGAAATCTTCTCCCATCTATGCCCAGACCTATCAGGCGCAGCAGAAAGGAGATGACGACGATGAAAAATCAGAATAGACCTCCCATGCCTGCCCATGCCAAAGGCAGTCTGAAGCGGGTCTTCCGGCTGGTCTGGAAAACCTACAAATGGCAGTGCGTTGCGGTCTTCGTGCTCATCATCTTCTCCGCTCTGGCCGGTGTGTATGGCTCCACTTTCCAGAGAACCCTCATCGACGACTACATTCTGCCGCTGATGAAACAGCCTCATCCGGACTTCACCCCGCTGGCAGTGGCCATTCTGCAGCTGGCCGGGATTTATCTGGCCGGTATTGTCAGCACCTATGTGTGGAACCGGCTCATGGTCACCATTTCTCTGGGCACGCTGAACGAAGTGCGTGAGAATCTGTTTGCTCACATGGAGAGCCTGCCTCTTCGCTACTTCGACACCAATGCCCATGGTGACATCATGTCCGTGTACACCAACGATACGGATACCCTCAGACAGCTGATTTCCCAGTCCGTGCCTCAGGTCATCTCCTCTGGCGTCACCATTCTTCTGGTGTTTGTCTCCATGATGATGATGGGCTGGCAGCTGGCTCTGATTACCGTCGCCTGTTCCCTGCTCATGCTGTTTGTGGCCAGAAAGATTACTCAGGCTTCCGGAAAATATTTCCGTACGCAGCAGCAGCAGCTGGGCAAGGTCAACGGCTATATCGAAGAAATGATTGAAGGCTCCAGAGTCATCAAGGTCTTCAATCATGAACAGAAAGTTGTCGAGGAATTCGATTCCATCAACAACGACCTGAGCGAAGCGTCCACCAAGGCCAACATCTATGCCAACATCCTGATGCCTATCTGCATGAACCTGGGCTATGTCTCTTACGTCGTTACCGCTCTGGCTGGCGCCTACTTTGCCATCCACGGCATGTTTGGCATCACCCTGGGTTCCATCGCAGCCATCCTGACTCTGAACCGCAGCTTCAACCAGCCCATCACCCAGATCTCTCAGCAGATCAACTCCGTGGTTATGGCCCAGGCTGGTGCAGCCCGTGTCTTTGCTCTGATGGATGAAAAGCCCGAAACCGACAACGGTACGGTCACTCTGGTCCGCTCCAAGATGAACGATGGTCAGTGGATCGAAACCCAGGAATACACCGGCCACTGGTGCTGGAAGCACCCCAGACCCAACGGCTCCTATCAGCTGGTGCCTCTGGAAGGCAACGTGGTCTTCGACAATGTCACCTTCGGCTACAACCCCAACAAGACGGTTCTGCATGACATCAACCTGTATGCCCACGCCGGTCAGAAGCTGGCTTTCGTCGGCGCGACGGGTGCAGGCAAAACCACCATCACCAACCTGATCAACCGCTTCTACGATATCAACGACGGTCAGATCACCTATGATGGCATCGATATCAAGCTCATCAAGAAACCGGACCTGCGCCGGTCTCTGGGCATCGTTCTGCAGGACACCCAGCTGTTCTCCGCTACAGTCATGGAGAACATCCGCTTCGGTAAACTGAATGCCACCGATGAAGAATGTATTGCGGCAGCCAAACTGGCCAGAGCCGACGGCTTCATCAACCACCTGGAAAACGGCTACAACACCTTCCTGCATGGAGGCGGCGAAAACCTTTCCCAGGGACAGCGGCAGCTCATCGCCATTGCCCGAGCAGCCGTTGCCGATCCTCCCGTGCTGATTCTGGATGAGGCCACCTCTTCCATCGACACCCGCACGGAACGCCTGGTTCAGGAAGGCATGGATCAGCTGATGAAGGGACGCACTGTCTTCGTCATTGCCCACCGCCTGAGCACCATCATGAACTCCGACGTCATTCTGGTTCTGGATCAGGGCCGGATCATCGAACGCGGCGATCACGAATCCCTGCTCAAGAAAAAGGGCGTTTACTATCAGCTTTATACCGGCAAACTGGAAATGGATTAGGATCTGTCTCCGGTTTTCTGAAGAAAGAAAAATCAGCCAGTCTGATGATCCCAACAGGATCATCAGACTGGCTTTTTCTGTGGTCCGTCTTCCCTGTTCTTTCCAGCCATCAGCCGGAAACAATGAGCCATCACCTGATTTCCACTGACACTTTCTATCCCTCTTCTGCGTTTCTCTTCAAAATTCGTCTTTCCGAAACAGATCCGGCCTTTTGCGGTGTTCTGGTAGTTGTCGTCACTGAAAGGAGAACTGATTATGACTGACAACACCCCTTCTTCACGCTCTGGCAAACGGGATGCCGGAACTGAACGGCAGAAACGGGTCGCCGAAACCATCAGCCTGCTCCAGGATGGACTGCAGAGCGTCAGAGACTCCAGGGAATACCAGAACTACCTGAAAACCATGGCCCGCTTTCCCAGCTATTCCATGAAGAACACCCTGCTGATTTTCAGGCAGTGTCCGCATGCCACCTTTGTTGCCGGCTACAGAAGCTGGCAGAAGGACTTCGGCCGCTATGTGCGCAAGGGAGAAAAGGGCATCCGGATTCTGGCTCCCTATATTCTCAAAGACCAGGCTCCCGAAAACGGGAACAGTGAAAATTCAGATAAAGAGAACCAGAACGAACAGGCCTCTGCCCAGAACAGTCAGAAGGAAGTAAAGAACCGCCAGGGGACAGGGGAGAAAAAGACCCGGATCGGCTATCAGACCATCCATGTCTTCGACATTTCCCAGACGGAAGGCAAACCCCTGCCCAGTCTGGAAACCCGCCTGCTCACCAGCGATGTGGAAGCCTATGAAAGCCTCTTTGAAGCCCTGTGCGCCCTGACTCCCTTTCGGGTGCAGCTGTGTGATCTGGAACCGGGGCTCAATGGTCTGACCCGCTATACCACCTCCACCATCCTGCTGGAGCGTTCTCTGCCCCAGCTGCAGACCATCAAAACGCTGCTTCATGAAATCACTCATTCCAGGCTGCACAATCCCCTGCTCTGTGGTGAGGAAGAGATGGACCGTCTGCAGGATAAGGCTGTGAAGGAAACGGAAGCGGAGAGCACCGCCTTTGTGGTAGCCAGCTATTTCGGGCTGGACACCTCCGGCTTTTCCTTTCCCTATCTGGTTCTGTGGTCCGAACAGATGGATGATCTGCTGGAGAAATCTCTGGAACGCATTGCGGCCGCATCCGGCGCTCTCATTGAAGGTCTGGAAGTCCAGCTGCGAAGAAGAAACCATCCCCTGCTTCTGAACCTTCCCGTTTCCGAACGATTCACCACCGCCGCGGCATAGAAAAAAGCTTCCAGACCGGAAGCTTTTTTTGGCGGAGGCCCTCAGGCCTTCATGATATTGTCGACACCGTTGTTTTCCAGAAACTGCTCCAGGATGACACTGGCAATCACACACAGCCCCAGAGCGACCACGGAAGCCCAGGGAGTCACCTGAATAAGGAAAATGGTGGGCACGCAGATGACAGCCAGAACGATCCAGGACAGAAACAGCTCGTAGAGCACGTTGTAGTTGTTCTTGACGGAAGCTGTCTCATCCTCCCACACCAGCTTGGGATGACTGGCATCAATGAGCAGACCGATCTGGTTGACGATCAGAGTTGTCACGGCCAGACCCAGGGCAAAGAGCAGATCCCAGAGCGGGTTATAGAGGATGAACTGGTGGAGCACCAGAATCATCAGCAGGGAGCTGAGAAAGGAAGGCAGAAAGCCTACCAGCAGGCGCAGACGGATCTGCTCCTTCATGGACATGGGAATGGTCTTGTAAAAACTCAGATTCTGTCCGTCTCTGGAAAAGCTGGTGCCGCAGATGCCGCTTGTTCCGCCCAGGAAGAAGCCAAAGGCAAGACCCAGAAGCAGCAGCAAAGACCAGGGAGGCGTGAAGGCGTTGATATCCAGGGACCGGGTGATGTCCTTGAGCTCCTGGAAGGTTGGCAGAACATAGGACATCACCAGCAGAATAAAAGGCATCATCAGAGCGCTCAGCAGCAGGTTGGTGACATAGGCCGGTGTGCGGACGATGAGCCGGAACCGGGTGAGCAGATAGCTTCTGGAAGCACTGCTCTGCACGCTGGTTCCCTTCTTTCTGGAACTGGATGATTTCATCATGGCTGCTGAAGCACTGGGAATGTAGAAGCGGGCAGCCAGCAGAACAAACAGACCGCCAAGGCCGGCCAGAACCAGCAGAGAAATGAGCGTCCAGAACAGGCTGGGTGCAGTCACACCGATGCTTCTGACAGCCAGCAGGCACTGAAAGAACAGGCCCGTGCTCATTTCCATGAGCTGGGGATTTTCCGTCAGCATGAGAATCAGTTCCTGACTGCTTTCTTCACTGGACATGGCGGTCCCTGCCGAACTGGACAGCATGGAGATCCCCACAGCCATAAAGATGGTAAAGACCCCGATGATCAGGTTGAAGCGGTCCTTGTTGATGGTTCCGGGCAGAAAAGCCATGACCAGAATGGTCAGAATGCCCAGTACCAGCATGGCATCCAGAGGAACGATGAAAGACTGCAGGATGACCAGCAGGCTCTGCAGGAAACTGCCACAGCCATTGACAATCCAGGCGGCGCACATGGGAAGCAGGATGGTCAGCACCAGCATGGCCTGACTCATCAGCACCACGATGAACTTGGCTCCTACAATGGTCCAGGAGGCCACCGGCAGAGGCAGCAGGAAGCTGATGTCTCTGGAGAAATAGAAGACGGATGGAAAAGCAAACAGCACGGTGAACAGGCTCAGCAGAGAAGTCATGAGATAGCCTGCCTGCAGTCCCAGGGTCGTCAGCCCGGAAGAGAACAGGGAGTTAAACTGAAAATAGAGCAGGATGGCAAAGGGCAGTTCCACCACCACCATCAGCAGCGTCTGCAAAGCCAGGGAACGCTTCTTTCCCTTGCGGGCCAGGGGCGTGTAGTTGTTCTTCAGAAGAACCCTGCTCAGCAGCAGCAGATCATGCATCTTTGACAACCTCCATGAAGATCTCTTCCAGAGACAGGCCGGGATAGAGGGCCTTCAGATCTTCCAGGGTGCCGTCGTAGCGGATTTTGCCGTGGTTGATCATGACGATCTTGTCGCAGAGCTTTTCTGCCACTTCCAGCACGTGGGTGGAGAAGAACACCGCATTGCCTTTAGCAGCATGTTCTCTCATCTTCTCCTTGAGCAGGAAGGAAGAAGAGGGATCCAGCCCCGTCATGGGCTCATCCAGAATCCAGATGTTGGGATCACACACCAGTGCGCCCATGATGATGGCTTTCTGACGCATGCCGTGGGAGTAGCTGTTCATCTGGCTGTTCAGATCACTGACCATGCCAAACTCGCTGGCCAGCGTTTTGATGCGTTCCTTGCGGACCTCTGTATCCACCTGATACAGATCCGCCATGAAGTTGATGTATTCCAGACCCGTCAGACGCAGCAGCAGGTCGGGAGAGTCGGGCACCAGGCCGAATTCTCTCTTGGCGCCCAGTGGATCGGTGACGATGTTTTTGCCATTCAGGGTGATGGTTCCCTGATCCGGCTGCAGCACGCCGGTAATCATGTGGATGGTCGTTGTCTTCCCTGCTCCGTTGGGGCCGATGAAGCCGGTGATCATACCGGAAGGAATGGTCAGGGTCAGATCATCAACAGCCTTCTTGGAGCCGAAGCTTTTGGAAATGTGTTCGATTTCGATCATGGGATTTTTATCCTTTCTGAAGATAGAAAAAGTATCTCAGACATAACCGTCTTCAACAATAGCATTCCCGGTTGACTCTTCCCCGGCTCTGTCAACCTGCAGGAACCTTAAAGTATCTGACCTTCTTCCTGCTCTTATCAGTCTTACAGGGCCTGTCAGATAAGCCTTACAGACGCAGAAAAGCTCCCGGCTGGAAATCAGTCGGGAGCCTGGCAGATCAGTTTTCAGATGGATCAGGAAGAAATTCTTCCCGGTTTACATCCTGTATCAGGAATGGTTTAGGGACGCAGACCCAGTCCGCCTTCCAGAGTAATGGTTTCACCGGTCATGTATTTGAAGTCTTCGCCGGAAATCTGTACGCAGACGCGGCCGATTTCTTTTTCTACATCACCATAGTGGCCCATGGGAGGCATGTGGACGTTGGCCTTGAAAGCTTCAGGATAGGCATTGGCGAAGTTCTCCAGCTGGCTGGTCCAGGCAAGAGGACAGATGACGTTGACATTGATGCCGTCTTTGCCCCATTCGGTGGCGGCTACACGGCTCAGACCGCGGATGCCTTCCTTGGCAGCCGCATAGGCGCACTGGCCGAAGTTGCCAAACAGGCCGGCACCAGAAGCAAAGTTGATGACAGAACCCTTTGTTTCCTTCAGATAGGGATAGCAGGCTTTCATGTAGTAGAAAGCAGCATACAGGCCGGAATACAGAGCCAGGTCAAACTGGGCAGTGGTATGTTCAGCCAGAGTCACGCCGGAAGCAGATGCCTGGGCGTTGTTGATGAGCACGTCAATACGTCCGAATTTTTCGATGGCAGCGGCAACCACTTCGTTGACTTTCGCTTCGTTGTCAGCCCCGCTGGCTACGTCAGCCGCAACAGGAAGCACTTCGATGCCATAGAGGCGCTCCAGTTCTTCCTTGGCATCCGTGAGCTTCTTCACGTTGCGTCCGGTAATAACCAGGTTGGCTCCTTCCTTGGCAAAGGCGGTCGCAATGCCATAACCGATGGAGCCGGCAGATCCGTCGCTGAGGGTGGCTTTGCCGCCGCCGGTGATAATGATGGTTTTTCCTTTAAAATCAGACATTTCAATCCTCTTTCATAGCGCTGAGCGCACTGGGGGTTCTCCCCCTGTACTGACTATCATAATCTTTCGTGTAAGAGATTACAATCAGCCGATAAACAATCATTTTATGCTGGTTTCTCCTCTCAGACATCCAAGGTGAAAGACATGAACTTAACTGGCTATTCCGAACGAAGAACCGCTACCGGATCCTTTCGGGCAGCCCGGCCGGCAGGAAGAAGGCCGCCAGCCACGGTGATCAGAATGCTCAGTACAATCAGGATCACTGCTGTGCTCAAAGGCAGCGCTGCCGATAAATCCGCTCCCAGCATGTTCTGAACCAGCGCATTGATGGGAATGGTCAGCAGAGCACTGATTCCCACCCCGAGAAGACCGGAACAGCAGCCGATGATGAAGGTTTCGGCATTGAACACCTGAGAAATATTTCTCCTGGAAGCCCCCAGTGAGCGGAGAATCCCGATTTCTCTGGTCCGTTCCAGAACGGAGATGTGGGTGACGATGCCAATCATGATGCAGGAAACCAGCAGAGAAACGGCTACAAAGGCAATCAGAATCCCGGAAATGGCATCGATGATGGAAGTCAGAGAAGAAGTCATCAGCTCCACATAATCGGTATAGGTGATCTGGTTCTCTTCCTCGACGGTCCGGTTATACGCAGCAATACAGTCGGAAACAGACTGTTTGTCTTCAAAACTGTCGGTGTAGATGCTGATGGAGCTCGGTGTGTCTTCATTCACCTGACCAAATGTTTTCAGATTGTCTTCCAGGGAAGATCCTCCAACATATTCGTCATAGATGGACAACAGGACTGTTTCATCCGGGGCTTCTTCCAGCCAGCGGTCCAGGGCGTCAGCCATAGCCGATTCATCCAGATCAGCGGGTTTCCGGCCGGATCCGTCCTGCCTGGGGCGGACGTTTTCTGCCTGAGCTGCATTCTGCTGAACAATCTGTTTATAGAAAGCAGCTTTGTCAGAAACGTTCAGAGAGGAAAGATAGGTTTTGGCATCCGCAGTCTTCTCTTCTTCGTCCTGGGCCTGAAAGCGGATGCCGGTCAGAACATTCCGGTCTGGCTGGGCCTCCTGTGCTGTAATAATCTCGCTTTCACCGGCATGGTTGATGACATACCGGGTCAGGCCCGTCGTATAGCCGACCCCTTCCGGAATAGACGCATTGGGTGCATCGGGAAGCGGACGGACCACGCCGGTCACTTTCAGCTTCAGACTGTTTTCCAGCAGCTGGTCATTAGACGGGCTGGAGACCAGGCTGAAAGTTCCATCCTCATTTCTGACATACTGATCACAGGGAGTGACCAGATAGAAGGGATGATCGCAGATGTTCTGGTAATCCAGGACGAGTTCTTCCGGTTCTTCACCTGCCTTCATCTGGTCGACAGCAGCCGTGTATTCCTCTTTGGTCATCAATCCCAGCTGATAGAAGGCATCGGCAGAAATGGAATTGTCCTCATTGAGGAACAGAATCACTTCATCGTCATTCTGCGGCCAGGCCCCATAGAGCAGTTCATAGCTGTCGGTCATCACTGAGCTGACGGCCCTTCCATCACTGCCGCCGATCAGCTCATAAAACAGACCGGCCCCCGAAGTGGTTTGGGTGCTGCTCATCATGGAAGCCATGGGACTGCCCTGTGTGCCGGTTAAAACCTGCTGAGCAGCAGAAAGCTGCTCACTGGACTTTCCATCGAGTTCTCCGGGATCAGCACTGGTGCTGATCAGCTGATCATCACTGTTCCAGGAATAGATGGCAAAGGGGACATCATAGGTCTGGATGATGCCGTTTTCCCCCAGATAGTCATGGATCTCACTGTCCGGATCATCCAGATACTTCTTGAAACTGGTCAGATTGTTCACTGTTGTCAGAGCATCCGTCTGTTCCAGTCCGGAATAATCCGCATAGATTCCTTCCCGTTTTTCCGGATTCTCTTCCGATCCCAGAACACTGCCCATCATCTGATTACGCTGGGCCATCATCCCTTCCATGTTGACGGACCGGGCATTGATGGTAATGGGATAGGATTCCATGGTGTCCTTCTGAATCGTATCAATGTACTGATTGACACCGTTTGAAAGAGACAGAATCAGAGCGATTCCGATAATGCCGATGGATCCTGCCAGTGAAGTGAGGAAGGTGCGCCCTTTCTTGGTCATGAGGTTGTTGAAACTCAGGGACAGAGAAGACAGAAACGACATTCCGGCCTTTTTCGGTTTTTCCGGCTTCACCTCTTCAGGAATTCCCTTTCCGGGCAGGAAAGGATCAGAGTCTCCTGTGATTTCTCCATCTTTCAGCCGGATAATGCGGGTGGAATACTTCTCCGCCAGTTCCGGATTGTGGGTCACCATAACCACCAGCCGCTTCTGAGCCACCCGTTTAAGAAGCTCCATGATCTGCAGACTGGTTTCCGTGTCCAGGGCTCCGGTGGGTTCATCCGCCAGAAGGATATCCGGATCATTGACCAGGGCTCTGGCGATGGCCACTCTCTGCATCTGCCCGCCAGACAGCTGTCCGGGCTTTTTATGCATCTGGTCAGCCAGTCCTACTTCTTCCAGAGCTTTCTCTGCCTTCTTTCTTCGTTCAGATCCGGACAGGCCCCCAATAGTCAGAGCCAGTTCCACATTGGCCAGAATGGACAAATGCGGAATCAGACTGTAATTCTGGAAAACGAAGCCGATGCTGTGATTGCGGTAGGCATCCCAGTCCCGGTCTGTATATTCTTTTGTTGAAACACCGTTGATTTTCAGATCACCCTCGTCATAATGGTCCAGACCGCCAATGATGTTCAGCAGCGTTGTTTTACCGGACCCGCTGGGGCCGAGTATGGAAACAAACTCATTGTCCCGCAGATTCAGAGACACGTTTTTCAAAGCCGTCTGGACCAGCGCTCCCGTTTTGTATACTTTGACGATATTTTCGATTTGAAGCATGAATCAGTCACTCCCTTTCAGCCAGACCGCAGAACCTCTTTCTGGCTTTGCAGGAGGATTGTAGACGGCCATCCTCAATTCACACTCAACCTCACCTCAACTCATCCTCAATTTTTCCTCTGATTTGTTGAGCCAGAGTTGAGGTTGGCATGTCATGATGAAAACAGATAAAACAGGAGGACTCTGCTCATGTTTCAGATACTTGTTGTAGAAGATGATAAAGAACTGCGGGATCTGTTCTGCTCCGTCCTGACCGAGAGCGGTTATCATCCCCTCCCGGCTGCCAATGGTCTGGAGGCTCTGGAAATCATGGACAGCACCCTGGTGGACCTGGTCCTGTCAGACATCATGATGCCCGGCATGGATGGCTTTGAACTGACGAGAATCCTTCGCGAAACCGGATCCGCCATCCCGATTCTCATGATTACCGCCCGGGAAAGCCATGCCGACAAACGGGAAGGATTTCGTCTGGGAACGGATGACTACATGGTCAAACCCATTGATGTCAACGAAATGGTCTGGAGGGTGCAGGCTCTGCTGCGCCGCAGCCAGAACATCAGCCAGAGAAAGGCCCAGATCGGGGAAACCACGCTGGACTGCAATACCCTGATGGTCACCACCCGGGACAGGCAGATTGAACTGCCTCAGAAAGAATTCTTTTTACTGTTCAAGCTGATTACTTCTCCCGGGCACATTTTCACCAGGCGTCAGATCATGGACGATGTCTGGGGAATCGACAGCGAAGCAGATCCCCATACCCTGGAAGTCCATATTTCCCGGCTCCGCGATCGATTTCGGGACAATCCGGATTTTGAGATTGTCACCGTTCGCGGACTCGGCTACAAGGCGGTGAAAAAAGATGCGTAAGTCCACCTTCAGGACAACAGTCCTGTTTTCTGCTCTGGTCTTTCTGATTCTGTCTGTGACCCTGCTGTTAGCCTGCGGGGTTATGGTCTTTCTGTACCATGCGGGTATCCTGAGGGAAGGACACCGCCCCATGCCGATTCTGGCTTTTCTGTTCATCAGCATTCTTCTGGGAATTCTGTTTTCCAGGGTGTTTGGAAAGCGCCCTATTCATCTGATTGAAGAATTCAGCGATGCCACCAGAGAAATTGCCCGCGGCAACTTCAACCTGCAGGTCAATGAAGACGTACCGGCTGCCGAATTCCGCACCATGGCTCACAATTTCAACCTCATGGCCAGAGAACTGTCCCATACCGAAATGCTGCGGAATGATTTTGTCGAAAATGTATCCCACGAATTCAAAACACCTCTTGCTGCCATTGAAGGCTACGCCATTCTTTTGCAGAAAAAGGATCTCAGCGAAGAAAAGCGGCAGGAATATACGTATAAGATTCTTCATAACACCAGACGGCTTTCGACCCTGACCGGAAACATTCTCCTGCTGTCCAGGCTGGAAAATTCGGAGATGGAAATCAAAAAAGAATCCTACTCTCTGGATGAGCAGCTGCGGGAAGTGATTCTTCTGCTGGAGGAGAAATGGACAGAGAAAAACATCCAGATGGAGATTGAGCTGGATGATGTCACCATTTTGGGGAATGAAGGTCTGCTGGCCCATGTCTGGCAGAATCTGCTGGATAACGCCATCAAGTTCGTTTCGGATTCCGGAACGATCCGCATTGTTCTGCATAAAAGAGCGGGACAGGCCGTGGCCACTTTTGCCGACAATGGAATTGGCATGAACAAAGAAGAACTGGAGCGGATTTACGAAAAGTTCTATCAGGCTGATTCTTCCCGCACCACTTCGGGCAACGGGCTCGGGCTGACCCTGGTCAGACGCATCATTGATCTTCACCATGGCACCATCGATGTAAAAAGTGTTCCTCATGAGGGAACGCAGTTTGTGGTGACCCTTCCCCTGCCGTCAAATGAAGAAAAGCCTTTTATCCCGGAAAAAAACCGCCCAGTCCAATGACAGAGCGGTTTTTCTGCTGATGGGTTTAGTCTCCTTCCCGGCGGATGGAGTCGGTCAGTTCCTGATTTCTGGCCTTGGTCAGATTGTCCACGACCTTGGTACCGGCACCCGTTTTGGTGATCTTGATGTAGATCTGGGAGTCCTGAGGATGGGAATCATCCACCTGGAAGTTGTAGGCATCAATTTCCAGATCGTAGTTCTTGGAATCCTCGGTATTGGTGAAGTACGTATCGATGGGCAGGATATTGTTGACCACTTCATAGGCCTGGTTGGCGGCATTTTCAATGGCTGCCTCGTCCAGGCCATCCTGCATGTTCAGATGACAGCGCAGGGTGGCAGACTGCATGTTCACCGTGGCGCTTTCCACGCCGTCGATGCTCATGAGTTCATTGCTCAGGGTGTTCATGACGTTTTCCTGAATCCGGGGATTCAGGTCATTGGTGCTGAACCGATCGCCTTCCACGGGCTTGCCGCTGCTTTCCATGCTGGTCAGCAGCATGTAGCCAACAATGGCAACGGGAATCAGTATGATAAGCAGGGTAAACCAGACCAGTTTATGTCCCTGTTTGACTTTCTGCTTGCGGGGTTTGCGAACCTTTTTCACAGGCTGTACGGCCATAAAAGAATCCTCCTTGAATCCTCTTCAGTATAACATACGGCAGCCGCGGGTTTTCTTACCGCAGTGCAAGCTGCTGGCGAACCAGCTCATTGGCCTTTCTGGGGTTGGCCTGGCCTTTAGAAGCCTTCATCACCTGGCCGACCAGGAAGCCGACAGCGCGGTCCTTGCCGTTTTTGTAGTCTTCGATGGACTTGGGATTGGCATCGAGAACCTGGGTGATGATGGCCAGAATGGCGGAATCATCGCTCAGCTGCTTCATGCCCTTTTCTTCGATGACAGCAGCCGGATCCTTGCCCAGCATCACTTCTTCAAAGACTTCCTTGCCCTGCTTGCCGGAAATGGTGCCCTCTTCGATGAGGTTGACCAGATCGGCAATGGCCTTGGGTGTGCAGGGGATATCCTTGAATTTTCTGCTGTTCTTATTGAGCCAGGCGCTCACATCGCCAATGATCCAGTTGGCAGCCTTCTTGGGATTTTTAACCGTCTTGACTGTCTCTTCATAGAAGTCAGCCATTTCCGGTGCATTGACCAGAACGCCGGCGTCGTATTCACTCAGACCGTAGTCCTTCATGAAGCGGGCTTTTCTGGCATCGGGCAGTTCTTCCAGGCTGTTCTGGACTTCTTCAATCCAGGCGGGATCCAGCTGGATGGGGAAAATGTTGGGTTCTGGGAAATACTTATAGTCCACGTTGCCCTCTTTTTTACGCATCAGAATGGTGGTCTTCTGGGTTTCGTCATAGCGTCTGGTAGCCTGTTCCACCTTTTCACCGGCATCCAGCAGGGCGGACTGTCTTTCAATTTCAGCTGCCACTGCCTTCTGGATGTTGGCAATGGAGTTCAGGTTCTTGATTTCGGTTTTGGTGCCCAGAGTGTCGGGATCAGCAGACAGAGAGATGTTGACATCGCAGCGCATGCTTCCCTCTTCCATCTTGACGTCGGATACGTTCAGATACAGCAGAATCTGGCGCAGAGTGTCCACATAGGCTGCGGCTTCCTGAGCGGTATGCATATCCGGACGGGAAACGATTTCCACCAGAGGGGTGCCGGCGCGGTTGAAGTCGATGTAGGTGCCGGTATCCTTGTGGAACTGCTTAGCCGTATCTTCTTCCATGTGAATGCGTTCGATGCGGATTTTGCGGGGACCGTCTTCGGTTTCGATTTCCACATAACCGTCACGGCCGATGGGATGGAACTGCTGGGTGATCTGGTAACCCTTGGGCAGGTCAGAGTAGTAGTAGTTTTTACGGTCAAACTTGATCAGAGGATCGATGGTGCAGTGCAGACCGGTGCAGGCCTTGATGGCCAGGCGGACGGCCTCTTTGTTGACGCAGGGCAGAGTGCCCGGCAGAGCCAGATCCACGGCAGAAGTGCAGGTGTTGGCCACTTCACCGAAACGAACGGGGGCGCCGGAGAACATCTTGGTATTGGTCTTCAGCTCGCAGTGGATTTCAATTCCAATGGTGGTGTAGTACTTGCTCATAATGTGCAGGTCACTCCTTTCATGCCGGTGAGGTTTTCCAGACCCAGAGAAGTATCGAACAGCGTCTGTTCTTCAAAGGGTTTTGCGGTGAGGTTGATGCCGACAGGCATGCCGTCCCTGCTGCCCATGGGCATGGTCAGAGAAGGATAGCCGGAGAAGTTGGCCAGCTGCATGAATTCTTCTTCAAAGCGGTCGCTGCTGGTCTTGGGTTTGTTCATGACATCTTCCACCAGAGGAGCGATGTCGGGAGAAGCGGGTGCAGCCACAACATCCACGTTTTCAAAGAGTCTGGCATAGGCATCCACCAGCACGCGGCGGATCTTCTGTGCCTTGCGGAAAATGCGGTCCTGATTTTCTTCAAACAGAGAATAGGAGCCCACCACAAAACGCTCGCGAACCTGGCTGGAGAAGCCGGCGGTTCTGGAGTTGGTCATGACTTCTTCCACGCTTTCGCCGGGCTTTCTGACACCAAAGCGCAGACCGTCCAGATTGGAATGGTTGGCTGTGGCTTCGGCATTGGCGATGGTCTTGTAAACCGGAGCGATGAAGGCCATGAGCTCATCGGGCATGCGCACGTCTACAATCCGGGCACCGGCTGCTCTGGCCTGATCCATGAGGTCATCAAAGATCTTTCTGACTTCCGGAGCTGCTTTTTCCACCACATTGGTGAGGACACCGATGGTTTTGCCCTGCAGGCTGCCATTGAGGTTTTCGGCATAGTTTTCCACAGGCAGGTTCGAAGAAGTCATATCGTGATCATCCCGGCCTGCCAGCACTTCCAGAGCCAGAGCGGCATCTTCAATGCCGGTGGTGAAGTAACCGACATGATCCAGAGAGGAGGCGTAGGGGATGATGCCATAGCGGCTGATGCGGCCATAGGTAGGTTTCACGCCCACAACGCCGCAGAAGGCTGCGGGTTTGCGGATGGAGTCACCGGTATCGGTGCCGATGGCCAGAGGCACGGCACCGGCAGCCACAACGGCTGCAGAACCGGAGGAGCTTCCGGAAGGAATGCGGCTCAGATCCCAGGGGTTGCCCACGGGGCCTGTGCAGGCATTGAGGCCGGTTCCGCCCATGCCCAGTTCATCCATGGCGGTCTTGCAGACGATGACGGCGCCTGCGTCCTTGAGCTTGCGGACAATGGTGGCATCGTAAACCGGCACGTAGTTGTCCAGAATCATGGAGCTGGCTGTGGTGCGCAGGCCGCTGGTGGAGACGTTGTCCTTGAGAGCCACCTGGATGCCGTCCAGCTTGCCGCCCTGAACGCTCTGTTCGGGATTTTCGGCGAATTCAGTGACCGCGTTGAGTTCCGGCTGAATCTTCAGCAGATACTCCATGGTCTGAGAGAGGGTTCCACAGTTTTTCATTATTTCACCACCTTGGGCACATGAACGTGGCCCAGTTTCACTTCATCAGCGTTGGCCAGAGCCTCTTTCTGGTCCAGCACGTCGCATACTGTATCCTCCCGCAGGAAAACGGTCGGTGTTTCAAAGGGATATACCATGGGCTCTACGCCCTCAGTATCCAGAGTGTCAAAGAAGGCTACCTGTTCTTCCAGGACTTTGAAGCTGTCCCGCAGATGGTCGCATTCTTCATCGGATAAATTGAATTTCAGATCCGCTGCAAGCTTTCTGAAATATTCATTGGTGAGATTTTCCATTGCATTCCTTTCTTGTTTCCGGCTGACTGTTCATCAGTTCCTTTCCCCGCCCGAAGCAGATGTTCCGGCAGGGTCTCTGTGTTCAGATTTTACTCTGTTTGAAGCATTTTGGCCTTCTGTTTTTATTTAAAGGTGGTCATCACATGCACATCGCTGCTTCCGGCTTCTCTGCGCATGATGGCCTGCACCTTGTCGTTGTTGACGACCTGCACAATATACGTGCAGTTCACGGACTGGAAGGAGGACATTTCCTCTCTGGCGCTCTGGATCACTGCCAGAATCTCGCCGGCTGTCTTGCCGTGGGATTCGATGGTCAGATCCAGTTCGGTGCACGCATCAGCACTGAACAGCGCTTCTCCGGTGACGTACGTGTAGTCTGGCAGCACAGAACGGATCTTGCTGCGAAAGTCCTCGAATTCGCTGGCCATGGTTTCATCCAGACTGGTGAAGTCCGAAGAAGGCACCAGAACGTGGTTCTGGGAGATGGCCTGGAAGCTGCCGGAGGTGCCGGTGAAATAGCCTTCATAGATGTAGCCGCCCTTAGAATACGAATCAGGATCCGTATTCAGTTCATAGGCTGCCACCAGAATGGGAACGCTGGAGCTGATTTCGTTGAAGCGCTCGCGCATGTAGGCCACCAGCTTGTTGGCGCACACTTCCACATAGGCATCCATTTTCTCCCGGGTGATTTCCACCCGGGTGCCGTCCTGATCCAGGGCATCGGTGACCACCAGACCCAGAGAAATGCCGTTGAGTTTGTCACCGGAATAAAAATCCAGTTCGTAGAGGTCATAGAGAATGGTAGCCCCGGTGACGGTGCCGTTGCCCGTATCAAAGGCTTCATCCACGGACGGATTCAGGCCGTTGGGGTTGTCGTCGCGCAGGGTGCCCAGCAGGCCGCGGGAATAGTCCGTGGCATCCAGTTCATCATAGTCCAGAAAAACATGGTTCTTGAACCCGTTTTCGCTGGGTTTGAACCACTGTCTGGACAGATCCATGAGGCCTTCTTCCACCTGGGTGCGCACATCAATGTCGCTGATCAGTCCCACATGCTTGACCCGCATGTCGGCTGCTTCATAGGGCAGAATGGCTGCATACTGGGAGCTGTCCAGAGGCGCAGCCGAATGGCTGTTGCCGGTGGAACAGCCTGCCAGAAGCAGGCTGGAAGCCGCAATCAGACTCCACGCTTTTTTCATCACAGACCTGCCTCCTTTCTGAACTGTTCTTCGCTCATCACCGGAACGCCCAGGCTTTCCGCTTTTTTCAGCTTGCTGCCGGCCTTTTCTCCTGCGATGAGCAGATCGGTTTTCTTTGAAACGGATGAAGAGATGGAAGCTCCAAGAGAGCGAAGCAGATCGGTGGCTTCCTGTCTGGTCATGGTTTCCAGAGAACCGGTGAGGACCACCGTCTTGCCTGCAAAGGGAGAGGCTGTACCTTCCTCATTTTCACCCGTTGCTTCTTCTTCCGAAACGGGCTGAGTCATATTGACGCCTGCCTGTTTCAGGGATTCGATGAGAGCCTGGTTTTCCGGCTGGTCAAAGAAGCGGCGGATGCTCTGGGCAGTGACATCTCCGATGAACTTGATGGCTGCCAGTTCCTGCTGGCTGGCCTGTATCAGAGCATCCATGGTATGGAATTCTTCTGCCAGCAGCCAGGCGGCCTTGGAGCCCACCAGTTCAATGCCCAGACCAAACAGCAGACGGTCCAGAGGCATGGACTTGGAGCGTTCAATGCCGTTCACCAGTTTTTCAATGCCCTTCTCGCCAAAGCCCTTGTGTTCTCTGATGGCTTCGGTCTTTTCAGGCAGATGGTAAATGTCTTCGATGGAATTCAGCAGATGCCATTCGTGGAAGCGCTCCACGGTCTTCTTGCCCAGGCCGTCGATGTTCATGGCATCCCGGCTGGCAAAGTGAATCAGGCTTTCCACCACTCGGGCAGGACAGTCGGGGTTGGGGCAGAAATGCTCCGCTTCCCCCGGCAGACGGACCAGGGTCGAGCCGCAGACCGGACAGGTGGTGGGATAGACATACACCTGCTGGCTGCCATCTCTGCGCTCCGGCAGAGCTTTCACCACTTCGGGAATGATGTCTCCGGCCTTGCGGATGACCACCATGTCGTTGATGCGCAGATCATAGTCCGCAATGCGGTCTTCATTGTGCAGGGTGGCTGCCGAAACGATGGTGCCGGCCACCCGGACAGGTTCCAGCACCGCATTGGGGGTGATCCGTCCGGTGCGTCCCACACTCAGAACAATATTAATCAGCCTGGTTTCCACTTCCTGAGCCGGGAATTTATAAGCAATGGCATATCTTGGCACCTTGACCGTGGTGCCCAGAACCTTCTGCTCTTCCAGAGAATTGAGCTTGAGCACCATACCGTCGATTTCATAGGGCAGGCTGTTTCTCTTTTCGGTCATGGACTGGATATATTCCCAGATCTTTGTAGGATCCGAAAGCACCACATAGTCCGGATTGACCCGGAAGCCCATTTCCTTCATCTTTTCCAGCGCTCCGGCCTGGGTGGTTACCCCATGCTCCAGGGCGTTCTGGAAGTAGTATACATAGATGTCCAGTTTTCTCTGCCTGCAGACGGCGGTGTCCAGATTGCGGATGGTGCCGGCTGCCGCGTTGCGGGGATTGGCAAACAGAGGCAGGTTTAAAGAAGCCTGCAGTTCATTGAGTGTTTCAAAGCTGGCCTTGGGCATGTAGATTTCCCCGCGGACTTCCACATAACCCATTTCGGGAATGCTCATGGGCACGGAAGCGATGGTGCGGACGTTTTCGCTGACGTCCTCTCCTTCCAGCCCGTCTCCTCTCGTCACCGCTCTGACAAAACGGCCGTCCTGATACTGCAGGGAAACAGCCAGGCCGTCATATTTATTCTCCACAACAAACTCGGCATCCGGAAATTCCTTACGGATGCGTTCGAGAAACTCGCGGAGTTCTTCTTCGTTAAAAACATCAGCCAGAGAAAGCATTCTCTGGGCATGGACAACTTTTTTAAACCCGTCCAGCACCTTACCGATGATCCGCTGTGTGGGGGAGTTGGGATCCGCCATCTCGGGATGGGCATCTTCCAGATGCTGCAGCTCGTCCAGCAGCCGGTCGTATTCCTGGTCGCTGACGGTGGGTTTGTCGTCGATATAGTATTCCTTAGCATACTGCTCCAGCTGTTTTCTCAGCTGAAGGATGCGTTCCTGTTCATGATCCATATTCGAACCCTCCTGTCCGAAACTTTTCAATTATATCATGCAGGACAACCGCCCACTCAGGCATCATGCTGACCATATCGCTGCTGCAGAGTGTAGATGGACTGGTTCCGGTTCACCAGATAGGCTGTGGAGCACACCAGGAAGAAATAGGGGAACCAGGCAAAGCCGAAGATTTCCATGCCGATGGCAATGGAAGCCAGCCAGGTGTTGGTGCCGGCGCCAAAAACAGCCGCAAAGCCAAGAGCCGCGCACACCATGGGATTCATGCCAAACAGGGATCCCAGAACCGCCCCCAGGGTGGCACCGATGGAAAACAGGGGAGTCACTTCCCCGCCAACAAAGCCCAGGCTCAGGGTCAGGATGGTCAGGATAGCCTTGAGCAGGAAGTCATAGCCGTACACCACGCCGCCGCTCAAAGCTGCATTGATGAGGTTTTCACCGGATCCGCTGTAGCGTCCCTGATGGAGTACAAAAAGCAGGATAGCCAGAACGATGGAGCCAAAGAACACCCGCTTATAGGGATTGGGGAACTTTTTATTTAAGAACTGTCTGATGTGGACGGAATTCCAGGCAAACAGACCGCCGGCCACACCAAAGAGCACGCCCATAATCACCAGGGGAATGAGGCTGGAGGTGACTTCCGGCATCTGCAGAGAATCCAGCAGGAAGGTATCTGCATGGACACCCATCAGGCCTGCAATCCAGTAAGCACTGAAGGCCCCGCACACAGCAGGTCCCAGAGCCCGGTATTTCAGGGTGCCGGCCACCAGCACTTCCAGGGCAAAGAAAACCGCCGTAAAGGGAGTGCCAAACAGACCGGCAAATCCGGCAGCCATGCCGGTCACCAGAAAGATGGTCTTGGAATGGGGACGGCCGGTGAGACGGCGGCCGACCACATGAGAGATGGTGGCACCGATCTGCATGCCCACACCTTCCTTGCCGGTGCTGACACCGACCAGGCGGCTCAGCCAGGTGCCCAGGGTCATCATGGTGACGGTGCGTTTGGGAATCCAGCGCTCCTTGCCCTGGGAAACTTCAAAGACCAGATTCATGCCCTTTCGGGATTTTTTGCCAAACCGGAGAAAAGCCCAGGTCAGCACCACGCCGGCAACGGGCACAGCCAGCAGCGGCCAGCAGCCCCAGTCAGCGCGCCAGGATTCAATGAGTCTGAGTCCCCAGGCAAAGACCACTTCCATGACGCCCACCGCCAGACCAATGCCGATGCCGGCCAGGCAGAACAGAAACAGTTCTGAATAGGAAAAAAACCAGGCCTTCAAATGTCTGGTAATGGTTTCAGTGTTCATAAATCAATTCCTCTTTTCCAGCTCATTTGAGCAATCTTCAAGAAAGGGGCAACCGTACACAAAAACGGCTGACGCAGGCAGGGCAGACCTGGCGGCCTGCCCCCCTGAACTTTTCACCTTGTTTCTGATTGTCCGGCTGATCAGCCGGTTCGCTCTTCCCCTCAGTCTTTTTCCGGGCGGGAAGATCCCAGGATTTCCAGTCCCTTAAAATCCTTGTTCAGCGTCTGAACCCGGTAAGGCTCATCAAAAGCCACCCGGATTCTGTTTCCCTCCTGGGCGATGATAATGCCTTTGCCAAAGGTGGGATGAAGAACCTGCGTGCCGGGTCTGTAAGAAGCAGCTCTGCCGTTTCTTCTGACGGACAGGATGTTCTTTTCCAGCAGATTATGGCTTTTTGAACCGGAAGAGGAAGAACTGCTCTTCTGGCGGCGGCTGGCGCGGGACATCATATATTCTTCCGGTATTTCGGCCAGGAACCGGGAGACCCGGTTGGGTGTTCCACTATAATTGCGGTCGTTATTCCAGGTCAGCGTCAGGTACTTTCTGGCTCTGGTCATGGCCACATACATCAGGCGTCGTTCTTCTTCCAGTCCGGATCTGGAATCACTTTCCAGAGCTTTCTGGGAGGGAAAAACGGGCTCAACCAGAGAGGCGATAAAGACCGCATCATATTCCGTTCCCTTGGCCGCATGCACGGTCATTAAGGAAACCGAGTCAGCAGTTTCTTCCCTGGTGCCTGTGAGCAGGGCAACATTCTGCAAGTAGTCTTCCAGGGTCAGATCAGGATTTTGTGTTCTCTGGCTGATCATATCGGAAATAATTTCCTGCACGTTTTCCTGGCGGTCTTCTTCGTTCTGCTCTTCCAGCATTTCCCCGTAACCCGTCTGTTCCAGAACCAGATCCACCAGTTCGGGAAGTTCCAGTTTTTCGGCTTCTTTGCGCATGGCCAGAATCAGATCATGAAATTTCTTCAGCTTTCTGGCTGCTGCAGCCGGGATGGTCTGGGGATCCCCGATGACGGAAAACAGGGAGAGGCCCCGGCTGGCTGCTTCGGCATGAACGCGCTCCATGGTGGTGGGTCCGATGGCTCTTCGCGGTACATTGATGACCCGGTCGATATACAGATCCAGGCCCCGCTGATCGGGATCCGTTTCGTCCGGTTTTCTGAGCAGCTGCAGATAGGAAAGCACATCCTTGACTTCCTGGCGCTCATAGAACCGGATGCCGCCAAAAATTCTGTAGGGGATGCTGCGGCTTCTCAGCGCCTGTTCCAGATACCGGGAAAGATAGTTGGACCGGTAGAGAACGGCGATTTCAGACAGAGGCACGCCTTTTTTTTCATGCAGAGTCTGAATGGACAGAGCGATATACTGGGCTTCCATCTCCTTGGAAATACCTTCATACAGGGTGATGGGCCCCAGATCTTTCTGGGCGGAATACAGATTCTTCTTGATCCGGTTTTTGTTCTGGGCAATCAGCGCATTGGAGGCATTCAGAATGGACGGCGTAGAGCGGTAGTTCTGATCCATGATCACCGTATGGCAGGGAGAAAAATCCTGATCAAAATACAGCAGAATCTTCATAGCCGCGCCTCGCCAGGTGTAGATGGTCTGGTCGGGGTCGCCGACGACGCACAGAACAGCATCCTTTCTGGTGAGGTTTCGAATGATGTCGTACTGGATGGGGTCAATATCCTGAAACTCGTCCACATGCAGAAAGTCAAAGCGGCGCTGCCATTTATTGCGGACCTGTTCATCCTGTTTCAGCAGACGGTCCGCTTCCACCAGCAGGTCATCAAAGTCCATGGCCTTCATCTGCTGCTTTTCCTGTTCATAGCGGCCATAGAGCCGGCCGGCCGCCTCACTGACATCATCCAGGGCAGGAAGGATACGGGCTTTGGCCGGGGAGATGCCTTTGGTCTTCCACTTGGAAATGACGGAAAGCACAGCTGCCGGACGGATGATTTTGCGGTCCCAGCCGCCTTCCTTCAGCAGTCTGGACATCAGGCTTTTCTGATCTTCCGCATCCAGCACCGCAAAGGATTTGGGATAGCCCAGAGCAGCAGCATCTTCTCGAAGGATGCGCATGCACAGGCTGTGAATGGTGGAAATCCAGACCCGTCTGGCCTGATCTGGCAGAATCTTTTCCAGACGCTCCTTCATTTCATTGGCTGCCTTGTTGGTAAAGGTAATGGCCAGAATGTGGGAGGGATCTTCTCCAATATCCTGAATCAGATACTGAATCCGGGCCATGAGCATTCTGGTCTTGCCCGAGCCGGCGCCGGCCACAACGCGGACGTTGCGGTCGCAGACAGTGGCTGCTTCCCTCTGTTTATCATTGAGCTGGTTCAGTGCATTTTCCATATCGGTTTCCTCCTGTCTGCCGCCGGGATGGGGACACATTTTCATACCTTATCATAAAACGTCTGCCGGCAATGTGCTTTCTCAGCTCCTGCTTCAAGTGGACACCAGACAGCCTGCTATGGCATTAAAAAACTCCCTTCCGAAACGGTGGGAGTTTTGTCTGTTTCCTGTTTCTACTGATGGAAGAAGCCGGATTTCATGATGCAGTCGCGCAGATACGGAATGTACTTGGGATCTGCCGCAACGGCATGGATGTACAGATACTGGTCATCCTGCAGAATGACCGCATCCACTGTGGGAATGCCGTCTTCGGTGAAGTCTTCCATCCAGACGGTCTTGTCGTCGGTTTCAATGGGCTCTTCTTCCATGAGCTTTTTGAAATCAGGCAGGATTTCCGGTTTCTTGGAAGCCTGAATCAGCCAGCTCCACTGGCCTTCTTCCGTATAGGGAGCCATCAGGTTGATGGAGGAAGTCACCGGATCATAGCTGCGTTCTGCGGTTCCGGGAGCGACGACTCTGGCATCTTCAAAAAGATGATAGACATCTCTGGTTCTGTATTCTGCTGCTTCCTTTTCCATGACAGGAGCATCCTTGAGCTTGTTGTCCCGGTCTAGCACCTTGATCAGTTCTTCGTACTGATGCACGGGCAGGGGAAGATCCTTGTCCATCTTGTGGGCGATTTCCAGATAGTCCACGATTTCATTGCTGATCTTGCGGGTTTCATCGTTCATGCTGGCATAGAGGCCTCTGCCTTCCTTGGCCAGCAGCGTCAGGGCTGCATTGCGGTAGAAGCGGGCATCTCTGTCCCAGTCGTTCCAGACGTAGAAGTGATCCATCAGATCATGGGGGTCGGCGTTGATGAATTCACTTTTGTCCATGGCTCCGGTAGACGTCAGGACCTTGTCCTCGTCGTTGATGGGCAGATAGTAGGTTTCATCATAGAGATAGTTTCTGTCTCTGAATTCGGGATCCGTCAGAATCATATTCTTGACGTAGTCCAGTTCATTTTCATAAATGTGATGCAGTCTGTGGAAGTCGCCATCGTTGACGTATTCCAGATCATCGATAACTTCGTACTCTCCGGGAACTTCTTCCTGGATGGCATCATACAGTTCAATGACAAAGGCATGGAAGCCGGCGCCGGCATGACGGGTGTTGGCCGTCAGAATCATGGTCTTGTCTTCTTCGGTGACCACAATCTTGCCCTGGGGGCAGACCAGGATTTCCACCTGATCTCCGCGGTCTTCAATCTGAATGCCTTCTCTTTCACACAGAGCGCCCAGTACCTGGTACAGCTCATCCATTTCCTTATGATTACGGTCTTTACAAATTAACTGTGCTAACATTCGAATTCCTTTCAGCAGGCGCCTGCAGAATTCCCCCGTCAGAATCTCTGGGGGGATGCATCAATTTCTCTCTTTCTTCCCAGGGGGAAGACAGCGCCCGTCTGTTTTATTATGGTCTATTTTTCCGGTTGTGGAAGAAATCGTGCCCGGTTGGGACGGCTTTGTCTGGAACAGGACCAAAGAGGGCCTGCTGTCCTATAATGAAAGGCAGGAGACAGCTGTCCCGTTTAAAGGAGCAATTACTTATGAATCAGATCAGCAATCGCTGGAAAGAATATGAAGTCCTGGATGCAGGCGATAAGACCAAACTGGAACGGTGGAAAAAGACCATTCTGGACCGCCCGGATCCTGTAGCCATCTGGCCCAGAGAAAACCCGTCCCTGTGGTCAAAAGCCGATGCGGTATATCACCGCTCCAGCAAGGGCGGCGGCCGCTGGGAATTCAAGAAACCCCTGGAAGAATTCTGGACCATCCGCTACGGCGAACTGCTGTTCAAGATTTCCCCCACCGGATTCAAGCATACGGGTCTGTTCCCCGAGCAGGGAGCCAACTGGGATTTCATCATGAACAGCATCCGCACGGCCAGAGCAGACGGCCGGGAAAACATCAAGGTGCTCAACCTCTTTGCCTACACCGGAGGAGCCACCATGGCTGCAGCCAAGGCCGGCGCAGAAGAAGTAGTCCATCTGGATGCCTCCAAGGGCATTAACCAGTGGGCCAGAGAAAACATGATGCTCAACCATCTGGAAGACCACAAAATCCGTTTCCTGGTAGACGATGTCATGAAATTCATCCGCCGGGAAATCCGCCGCGGCAGAAAATATGATGCCATTATCATGGACCCGCCTTCCTATGGAAGAGGCCCCAACGGAGAAGTCTGGAAAATCGAAGACAGCATCTATGAACTGATTTCAGAAGCCTCCAGACTGCTTTCCGACAATGCCCTGTTTTTCCTGGTGAACATTTATTCCACCGGATTCCCCCTCTCCAGCCTGCAGCAGACCATGGACAAGACTCTGCTGAAGGAACATGGAGGCAGTGTGGAAGTCGGAGAAACCCTGCTGCCCATCACCAGCGGCGGCGTGCTGCCCTGCGGTCAGTTTGGCCGCTGGACTTCCGACTGGCTGAACGCCCATCTGCCAGAAGAGGAAAAGCAGGAAGACCAGTAACGTCATTCAATCACTCTATATACAGAAAAAAAGAACCGTCGCCGGTTCTTTTTTTCTTGGTCAGTTGTTATCTGGAGCAGTTTTGACTATTCAGCAGGATAGGCAAAGGCACCAAATTTTTCCTTGATGAAATCCTTGATCTCATCGGATTTCAGAACTTCCACCAGTTTCTGGACAGCAGGATCGTCTTTTCTGGATTCCTTAACGGCAATGATGTTTTCATAGGTCTTGGAAGCATCAGAATCGGAAGCTTCGGTTTCCAGCAGGTAGTCTGTGATGTTGGAAGACAGAGCATAGTTGCCGTTTACGATGATGTAGTCGGCATCTTCCAGTTTGGTTGCGATCTGGTCAGCGGCCAGCTCTACGATATCCAGGTTCTTGGGGTTGTCGGTGATGTCTCTGACGGTGGCATTTTCCAGAGCAGCTTCATCATCCAGAGTGATCAGGCCCTGAGCTTCCAGAAGCAGAAGGGCTCTGGCTTCATTGGAAGGATCGTTGGGGATCAGAATCTGTGCGCCGTCAGGTACTTCGGCTACGGTTTCGTATTTGTTGGAGTAAATGCCCAGAGGTTCATAGTGGATGGCTCCGGCGCTGACCAGATAGCCGTCATCTCCGGACTTGAAGCCGTTGTCGTTGTTGTAGCTTTCCAGATAGGGATAGTGCTGGAAGTAGTTGGCATCCAGAGAACCATCGGATGTGGAAGGGTTGATGTTCTTGTATTCAGAGAATTCCTTGATCTCCAGGTTAACACCCTGTTCAGCCAGAATATCCTTGGCTTCTTCCAGAATGATGCCATGAGGAGATGTGGTGGCACCGACAACCAGGGTTGTGGTCCCGTCATCGCTGGTTTTGCCGGCGTCATCGGTCTGTCCGTTTCCGGAGCAGGCAGCCAGTCCCAGAGCCAGTGTGGCAGCAGCAAAAAGTTTCAGAGCTTTGTTCATAATATTTTTTCCTCTCTAAGGCGCCCAGCGCCTGGACAGGCAGAGCCTGTCACTTCCAATTGAATGAAATGCCTGCAGAATGTCTGCACTAATGAGTTGTTTTTCTGGCCAGCCAGTTACCGCAGGACTGGATCACAGAAATAAGAATCAGAATCAGAATGACAACGGTATAGGTGATATCCGTCATCTGACGCTGCCATCCAAAGCGGATGGCCAGGTCACCCAGACCGCCGGCACCGATGGAGCCGACAATGGCAATCTGTCCGATCAGAGCAATCAAAGTAATGGTGACACCGCGGACCATGCCGGGAATGTTTTCTCTCAGATACACCTGAGTGATGATCTGCCAGGGGGTCATACCCATGGCGATGGAAGCTTCCACAATGCCTTCAGGAATTTCTTCCAGCGAGGTTTCCATCTGTCTGGCCATGAAAGGCACCGTTCCGACAATCAGAGGAAGCAGAGCACCCTTGATGCCGATGGTGGTATGGAAAATCCAGCGGATGGGCACAAATAACATGGGGATCAGGATAATGAATGGAATGGCTCTGAACAGGTTGATCAGCTTGTCCAGAATCCAGTACACCGGTTTGTTCTGCAGAATGCCTCCGGGCTTGGTGACGATAATCAGGACGGCCAGAGCCAGCCCAAGAACGAAGGAAATCGCTCCGGCGATGCCCATCATGATCAGGGTGTCTACAATGGCCTGGGGAAACTCGTCCGCATATTCGATGACGTTTGGAATCAGATCAGTCAATGTGTCCACGCTTAATCACCTCCACATTTACACCGTCATTCTTCAGAAGATCCACCGCTCTGCGGATGGAATCACCGCTTCCTGTGAAGACGGTGACCAGCAGGCCGATGGGTTCATCCTTGATGACTTCCACACTACCGAAAATAATGGAGCAGTCCACATCAAACTGACGGGACACTTTGGAAATCATGGCTTCTCCCGTCGTGCTTCCGGCATATTTCAGAACGATCATCTGCTGGTCCGCTTCCAGGCGGGTCAGCGGGTGATTCTGTTCAATGAGTTCATAGATTTTATTCACCGAAGACGTGGTGTTGATAAACTGGCGGGTCAGATCTTCGATAGGGTTGGTAAACAGGGGAACGATGTCTCCCTTTTCGATGACCCGGCCGCTGTCCATGACAGCCACCCGGTCACAGATTTCCTTCACCACCAGCATTTCATGGGTGATCATGACCACGGTCAGGTTCATTTCCCGGTTGATCTTCTTGATCAGCTTGAGAATGGACTGGGTCGTCTGGGGATCCAGGGCCGATGTAGCTTCATCGCATAACAGCACCTTGGGCTCTGTCGCCAGGGCTCTGGCAATGGCCACTCTCTGTTTCTGTCCGCCGGACAGCTGGCTGGGATAGGAATCCTTTCGTTCAGCCAGATCGACCAGCTCCAGCAGCTCCATCACCTTCTGTTCGATCTCTTCCTTTGGTTTCTTCATATTCCGCATGGGAAGAGCGATGTTGTCAAAGACGGTTCTGGACCGCATCAGGTTAAAGTGCTGGAAGATCATGGACATCTTCTGTCTTGCCTTGCGCAGTTCGGCAGGACTGAGTTTCATCAGATCCTTGCCATCAAATATCACCTTGCCGGAATCAGGCACTTCCAGCAGATTCATACATCGGACCAGAGTGGACTTGCCGGCTCCGGAATAGCCTATGATCCCGTAGATCTGGCCTTCCTGAATATCCAGGCTGACATCCTTGACGGCATGAACATCACCGTCTCTGGTCCTGAAGGTTTTGGTTACGTGTTCCAGTTGAATCATCTTTCAGCCTCCAGTAAAAAAGCTCTCATCCTGTATTAGGACGAGAGCTGACGCTTCGTGTTACCACCTAAATTCACAGGCTCATCACTGCAGCCTGCCTCATGGAGTACTAACATACTCTTACGCTGTAACGGGCGTTCCCGTCAGGTCTGCTAATCGACCCTGCTGCTCCAAGACCATGTTCCCTGCCGCTTCGACGTTTCTTTCCACCACCCAGAAACTCTCTCTGCTCTGTTCGCCAGGTACTCTTCTCTTCTTCGCTGATTTATGAAAGAACAATATCACAAACCTGTTTTTTTGCAAACAGAAAATCAATGTTTTCAGAAAAGACTGTAAAGCTGGTATTTCTGTGTCTGTAAAGACAGCAGAAGCAGGAGAAAAAGAAAAAAGCTCCCAACCATCTGGTCAGGAGCATTCTATCCGGCTTTGTCCTATTTTTG
>Tibetan_p1__coassemble_215_pt1 | contig 34193 bp, 29 predicted proteins | sample Tibetan_p1__metabat2_high_PE_008 | metagenome-assembled genome bin Tibetan_p1
ATTTTTCAACGGCTCATCTCCGCAAAAATGGCATTGTATACTGTTTTTAACTAAATGCAAACCTTTTCAATGCTTTGTGTCGCTGTTTCCGGAGAGGGGAACTCCGAAAATCCGGCATCAGGCAGCTGTTCGCCGCAGTAGAAAAGGGGTGCATGCTGCGAAAAGGAGAAAAAACAGGAGAACTATGAAGAAGAAAAGACTGCAGCTTCTAACATCTCTGATTGCCGCCTGCTGCGCAATCACGCCTCTGACCTCCAGCCTCAGCGTTCTGGCTGAAACCAGTGAAACAACCAGCCAGGATCAGGAAAGTCAGGCAGTGAATATTGCCCGGCTGGGAACCGCCTGGGCAGATTCGGAACGGGGCGGTAGCTATGGAGCCTCCAGCATCAATGATGGCAATGAATCCAACCTCTGGATTGCCAATTCGCCGGATGTTCCTGTCAGTCTGGGTATTCACCTGGATAAGATCTATGAGACCGAAAAGGTCCGTGTGGTTTTTGAGCACCGCAACAGCACTGAAGAACACCTTGGGTATGACGCCTATGGCAAAAACCTGGAGACAGGAGAATGGGTCAAACTGGGATCCGGTTCCAACTACTCCCCCGAACTGGACAAATTCGAATCGTCCATCGAACTGGAAACGCCTTTTGCCACTTCTGAAATCAAACTGACCATTACGGAAAGAGCCAATACCCAGGCCTGGCCGGCTCTCTGTGAAGTCCAGGTTTATGCGGATCCTTCCACTGCACAGGAAATTCCGGAAGATCCCACTATCCCCGTCAACCTGGCTCTGAACAAGAGCATTGAAGCTTCCGGAGGCTCCGGCATCAGCACCATTAATGATGGAAACACCAATGGATTCTGGGACGGAGGTGTGGCTCCGGCGGAATTCACCATTGATCTGGGAACCGGCTGCTTCATCCAGTCCTTCCGGGCCATAACCTACTATGGCGACGGCCGTTATTATCATTACGACATCTACACTTCTCTGGATGGTCTGAAGTTTACGAAGGCTGCATCCAAATCGGATAACTCTCAGGCGACCAGCAGTGGTGATGTCTTTGAACTGGAGACGCCGATCAATGCCCGCTATGTCCGTGTGAACATGACTTACAACAGTGCCAACCCGTCGGTTCACATGCGGGAATTTGAAGTCTGGGGAACGGAAGATCCGGATTATACAGAACCGGAAAAACCCGGAACGGATGTGGATGATCCGGACAATATCGCCTTTAACAAGCCGGTTCGATCCAATCTGTCCCATGATACGAAAGATCGCATCAACGACGGATCTCTGGCTACGAAATGGTCAGGAAAATACTATCCGGCTTATGTAGATATTGACCTGCTGCAGCAGTATGACCTGACTGACTGCATTGTCAGCCAGCCTTACTCTGAAGACAGATACTATTACTACACGATTTACGGTTCTAACGACTATCAGACATGGGACCGTCTGTACACCAAGAAAAATGCAGACCCCGTGACGGAAGAAGGGGACACCATTGATCTGTCCGGCCATTCCTACCGGTTTATCCGGTACTATCAGGAATACTGTTCCAGCATGAGTGCTTCCCAGCTCTCTGAACTGCGGATTCATGGAACCCCGACTCAAACCAATACGGAAACCATCCGCACCGGAACCATTGACGAGATTCTGGACATTCAGGACTTTGATGACACCAGGTATGCCGAACCCATCACCGAGCAGGAGATTATTGACAATGTCTACGGCATTATCGGCAGAACCGTGGGTGAAGAATATGAGGACTGGTTCAGTTTCGAGCTCGCCGACAATACGCTGAACGACAATGACTACTACGAAGTCTCCATGAAGGACGGCAAGGTGCACATCACCGGCAACGATGGCGTCTCCCTGGCTTCCGGTGTCAACTGGTACTACAAGAACAAATGCCACGTTAATATTTCCGAGCAGGCCAATCAGACCAGAATGCCGGATTCCATCGTCAGCGTGGAAGGCGTTGTCCGTAAGGAATCGCCCTACAAGATCCGCTATGGCATGAACTACTGCACCATTGACTACACCTTTGCCTTCTTTGGCGCGGATGAGTGGCAGAAAGAAAATGATTTCCTCGCCCTCAACGGAATCAATGTGGTTCTGGACCTGGCAGGGCAGGAAGCTGTCTGGATCAAATTCCTGCAGAACTTTGGCTATTCCTACGATGATGCCAAGGACTGGATTGCCGGACCTGCCTATTATGCATGGCAGTTCATGGACAACATGGAAACCTTCGGCGGACCAGTGTCTGATGGCTGGGTCAAAGACCGTCTGGAAATGGCCAGAGAAAACCAGAGATGGAAGAGATCTCTGGGCATGCAGACCGTTCTGCAGGGCTATGCCGGCATGGTGCCCACCAATTTCAGCGAATATCAGCCCGATGTGGAGATTCTCAAACAGGGTGACTGGTGCGGCTACGACCGTCCTGACATGATCCGGACGGATGGGGAACTGTATGACGACTATGCGGCTAAATTCTATGAAGCCCAGCGCTGGGCTCTGGGAGAAACATCCGATTACTATGCCGCCGACCCCTTCCATGAAGGCGGCATCCGCCCCGGTGATCTGACAGATGACACCATTGCGGCAGAAGTTCTGGATTCCATGCTGAAATACGATCAGAATGCCGTCTGGACGGTTCAGGCCTGGTGGTCCAACCCGACCAACGCCCTGCTCAAGGGAATGGGAGAGTACAGACAGGATCATGTTATTGTCCTGGATCTGACCGGACTGGAAGCTCCCAAGTGGAATTCCACCAGCTATGGCTCCACTACGCTGGATGCAAAGGAATTTAATGGAACCGACTGGGTTTGGTGCATGCTGAAAAACTATGGCGGCAACACCTCGGTAGACGCCAATCTGCCCAAACTGGCTCATGATATTCCCGATGCTCTGGCCAATTCTGAACATATGAAGGGAATCGGATTCATCTCCGAAGCCACCTATGACAACCCTGTCACCTACGATCTGCTCTGCGACATGGCCTGGACCGATACCGAAGTGGATCTGGATGCCTGGCTGGATGACTATGTCCTCAGAAGATATGGTGCGCACAGCGAAAGCGCCAGAAAGGCCTGGGCTGAACTGCAGAAGTCGGTTTACAACCGGCAGGGCAATACGGGACAGATTTTTACATCCTCTCCCAGCATGAGCCGCTCTCCGGGAACCGGGCACAATGCTGCCAGCCTGGAAAAGGCCATCAATCTGCTGCTCAGGGATTATGACAAACTGAGTGCTTCGGAAGCCTATCGCTATGATCTGTCCGAGCTGATCCGCCAGCATGTTTCCAACTATGCCATTTCCGTCTACAACGAAATGAAGGCGGCTTACAACGATAAGGATCTGGAACTGTTCCGGGAAAAGAAGGCTCTGTTCCTGCAGTCCTTTGACATGGCAGATGATATCGCCGCCACCCAGAAGGATATGATGGTGGGCGAATGGATCGGCAGAGCCGAAGACTGGGCTGCCCGCTATGATGATTTCTCCTATGATTCACTGACCATGAACGCCAAAGCCCTGATCACTTCCTGGGGCACCTCTGTCACTTCGCTGTCGGATTATGCCTACCGGCATTACAGCGGCATGCTGAAGGATCTGTATAAGCACAAATGGCAGGTCTATCTGGATTCTGTAGAAGCCAGCATGGCTGATTCCGGCAATCCCATCGTCAATGTGCCGGTCTTCAAGACGTACTGGGAATGGATTATGAATACCCCCGAGTATTCCAGAACACCCAATAATGAACCGGCTGCCATGAAGACTCTCGTGGACCAGATCATGAAGGACAGCACCGTCATCAAGCCGATTCCCGTGATTCCGGAAAATGAAGGCAACGTCGTCCTGTTCAAGAGCGTAACGGCCTCCAACTATGCCAATACCGGCGGATCCAATGGCGGCTATCCCGACTTCATTACCGATGGCATGACCTCCAGCGACTACTGGGATTCCGGAGACTGGGCTGCCAGACCCTATGCTATTGTCGATCTGGAAGAGACGTATGATCTGGACCGTTTTACCGTGATCAACTATTCCGGAAACCGTTACTATCACTGGGAGCTCTATGCTTCTGAAGATGGAGAAAACTGGACTCTGGCTGCTGAAAAGAAGGACAATGCCCTTTCCACAGATGCAGGAACAACCATCACTCTGGATACACCGGTCAGAGGCCGTTATCTGAAGCTGGTTGCCGTCTATCACAACCTCAATGAAGGCTGGCACTGCCGTGAACTCAGAGCCTATGGAGAACTGGCTGAACAGCCGGTTCAGGCCAATAAGATGCTTCTGTCCATGGCCATTGCCCAGGCACAGAAGCTGCAGGCAGAAGGCGCTCTGGAAGGCGTGAATGCTCTGGTTGTCAGTCTCTTTGAACAGTCCCTGAACGAGGCTGTTGAAGTCAATGAGGATCCATCAGCCACCCAGGAAAGAGTCAATGAAGCCTGGAGAAATCTGGTCAGAGCCATTCAGATGCTGGATTTCCGGACAGATTTCACAGCTCTGGATGCCCTGATTGCCGAATGTGATGCACTGAATCTGGATCACTATGCCAACGGCCCCGTTAAGGATGCCTTTGTGGAAGCCCTCAGGAAAGCCAGAGCAGTCAGAGAAAGTGAAACAGCTCTGACAGATCAGTCCATCGCTGCAGCCATTGAAGAACTCACTGCTGCCAGAAATGCCCTGCTGGATCAGAGTGTTCTGGATACCACTCTGCTGGCCTTCCTGATTGATCAGGTCAGCGAACTGGATCTGACGCTGTATGTTCCAGAAGGTCAGGAAGCTTTGCAGAGTGCTCTGCAGGAAGCCCGGAATGTTCTGGATCATCCGGAAAACCAGGCCCAGGTGGATGCTGCGGCTCTGAATCTGGGCAGTGCAGTTCTGAATCTGCGTCTGCGCCCGGATGAAAGCCTGATTGAACAGCTCAACAGCTTTACAGTCATGGCCATGAGTGTAGATTTTACCGGTTACCGGGCTGAAGACAGACATCTGGTGGTTTCTGCACTGAATCAGATTCTGAGTGATCTGGAAGATGAAAACCTGGATCAGCAGAGGGCACAGAACGATCTTCAGCTGGCAAACCAGGCCCTGCAGGTGATCCGTTCCTATGATCAGAACAACCAGACAAAGCCCGATTCGCCAAAGGAAGATCAGAAGACTCCTGATCTCTCGGACAAAGAAGATCTGAAGAAACCGGACGAAGAAACAGAGCCTGAGACAAACCAGAAGCCTCTGGATCAGACAAAACCGTCCAGTCAGAAGGAAACAGTGAAGAAGTCTGTCAGAACGGCTCAGAAGACCGGTTTTGGTGCAGTCTTCTCCCTGACTCTGGCTTCTGCAGCAGGCCTGTGGCTGACATTCAGAAACAGAAAGAGAAGGGAAGAGAAGTAGATTTTCATGACGGCTTTGCGGCCTGAGAAAATGGACAGAATACCCTATTAAATCCATGTATATATAATGAACGGATGAGAACGGAAATTTCCTCTCATCCGTTTTTTCATCTTCCATGGAAAGGATGTTGTATTCTGTATTCGATTGCCCAAGGTGCGGACTGGCAGAAGGCCAGTCTGCCAGAAAGGAATGAGTACAGTATGAAAACCATCTGGATTGCGACCGGCAACGCCCACAAGGCAGAAGAGTTTGCCAGAATGATGCCGGATATGCAGATTAAAACCCTGAAGGATCTGCCTGCTGAGATCAGAGAACAGGCAGAGGCAGCTGAAACAGGAGATACCTTTGAAGAAAACGCTCTGCAGAAAGCCAGAGCACTCTATAACGTGATTCATGAACCCGTCATTTCCGATGACTCCGGTCTGGAAGTGGACTGTCTGGATAAGGCTCCTGGCGTTTACAGCGCCCGATTCATGGGAGAAGACACCTCCTATGCCATCAAGAACCAGGCCATCCTGGATGCAGTGGAAGGAAAGGACAGAACTGCCCGCTTTGTCTGCGTCATCGCCTGGATTGATGAGGACGGAAACGAACATACCTACCGCGGCACCATGGAAGGAGAGATTGCTCACAAGTCCGAAGGAGAAAACGGATTTGGTTATGATCCCATCTTCTATTTCCCGCCTTTTGGCACCACCAGCGCCAATGTAGCGCCTGAAGTGAAGAACGCCCACAGCCACCGTCACAATGCCCTGGAACTGTTCATCCAGGACTGGAGAAACAGAAAATGAACCACATTGTTCTGTATGAGCCGGAGATCCCGGGCAATACAGGCAACGTCATGCGGACCTGCATGGCTACCCGGACAAAACTGCATCTGATTGAGCCTCTTGGATTTTCTCTGGATGAAAAGCATCTCAGACGCTCAGGCATGGACTACATACGGGATACGGATTTCACCATCTATCCCAGCTGGGATGCGTTTCTGGAAGCCAATCCCCATGCAGAACTGTTCTTCATGACCCGTTACGGAAAGAAAGCTCCATCAGAATTTGATTTCACTGCTGTGGACGGGGAGGTCTATCTGGTTCTGGGCAAGGAATCCACCGGAGTGGACAAGAAGATTCTCAGACAGCATCTGGACCGCTGCATGAGGCTGCCCATGGTGGCTGATGCCCGCAGCCTGAATCTGTCCAACTGCGCAGCCATCGGCATTTATGAGATTCTGCGCCAGCAGGGCTATCCCGGCCTTTCAACATCGGAATGGCTGAAGGGAGAGGATTTCCTTGAAACACTGGAAGACGATTGACTCTCTGTTTGATACGGAAGAAAAGAGACACCGCTTCTGCGGCATGGTCTGTGCCCTGGTTCTGCTGTGGATCTTTGTTGAAATTCTTTCCCTCATGGTGTGCCTGCTGCGAATCGGCAGCCAGGAAGAACTGTTCGCTTTCTATTCCAGACTCGATGGAATGCGGGATATTACTTTAGTAAAAATAATCATGAGTTTTATCACCAGTGCAGGGGGTATTTACCCTTTAGTTATGCGGATTCTGCGGGATATCCCTCCAATCTGGTGGGTAGGAATTAGCTGCGGTATTCTGTTCTTTTGTGGTGAACACCGTAAGAAAAAATCAATCATCTTTGCAAGTTGTTTGCTTATTTGGCTGTTTTTTATGGTTCTCTGCTTAATTAAAGGGCTTTCTGCGTCAAATCTGGGTGAGGTGATCATGGTCCTGCATGGTTTAGCCTGGGGTTCCGTTGGCATAATTGGGCCTTTGTCGGGCATTTTACTGGTCTGGGTCGGGAAAAACGCTATGAAAATGATTGAAAATTGATAAGCATTCCCGGCTTGTTGTTCATGATCCGTGAACAAATACAAAATATCGACAATTTTCAGATAAATCACACATTATTCCACAAACTAGGGCATTTACCTTTATTTATCGAATGTTTTTGAAATTTTATTCGGGGGTTTCCTAAGAATTTGTGAATAAATCCTTAAGGGAATTTTGAGTTGCCAATCGTGGTGTGATAAAGTTTGGATGTTCTTAGAAGAGGTGAAAAAGATGAATTTTGTCGAGAAACACAGCAAACTTTTAGCTGTCGCCCTTTGTCTTTGTGCATCTGGTCCTGTTCTCTCCACCGTTCGTGCCTACGAGGTTCAGCCTGGCTGGCATTCCAACGGCGAAGTGAGCTACTACATTCATGACAATCATCAGCGGGCAAAAGGCCTGACTGAAATTGATAATGCTACCTACTATTTCGACCAGTCCGGTGAAATGCAGTATGGCTGGCAGAATGTAGCAAACCAGACTTATTACTTTGACAACAACGGCAAGGCAGTAACTGGCAAGACTGAAATCCAGGGTACTACTTACAACTTCCAGCAGACCGGATCCCTGAACCAGGGATGGAACGCCGATGGATCCTACTACAATGAAAAAGGATTCAAGGTTGCTTCTGGCTGGGTAAATGATGAAGGCTCTAAGTACTACTTTGACGAGAATGGAAACATGGTAAAAGGCCAGTGGATGGACATCAACGGAAGCCGCTACTACTTCAACGAAGACGGTAAGGTGGCAACCGGGGAAGTCAATGTAGATGGCACAACCTACTACACTGATGACCAGGGTATCCTGAATACTGGATGGGCTGACAACAACGGCAGCTATGTTTATTACAACGACAATGGATCCAAAAACACAGACTCTTACAAAGAAATCGACGGCAGTCTTTACGCTTTCGATGAAAACGGATCTCTGCTGACCAATACAGAAAAAGACGGTTACATCATTGATAATAACGGTGTAGCAACTGAAAAACCTGTTGAGGTGGAAACTCCTGTAGAAGAAACACCTGTTGTTCCTGATACTCCAGTAGTTGACGATACTCCCGTAGTGGATGAAACACCTGTTGTTCCTTCCACACCGGAACCCGATCCAACTCCTGTAACACCTGAACCGGAACCCACACCGGCTCCAACTCCAACTCCCACACCGGAACCCGAACCAGAACCCGCACCTGTAGTGCCTGAAACTCCTTCTGTTCCTGATACCGGTAAGGCCGCTGCCATTGCTGCAGCTGCCAAGGCTCAGGTTGGCGTTAACCAGGACTGCACCATGCTCGTAACCAACTCTCTGGCTGCTGTAGGCATCTACTTCCACGGCTGGCCTGAAGAATACGCAGCACTGGGTAACTGGACCAGCAACCCCGTTCCTGGCGATATCATTATCTACAGCGGACACGTTGCTATTTACATCGGTAACGGACGTGCTATCCACGGTGGATTCTACGGTTACACAACTGTTGAATGGACTGTTGAGTGCACAAACGCTCTGATCGGTTACATCCACGTTGCATAAGCAGCAAAAGTTTGCAAATTGAATTAGATTGAAACGGAAGACGAAAATTCTTCCGTTTTTTTGTTTTTTGAAAGACCGGTGTGCGGGGGAATTCTCCAGTTGCTGATTCTCCTGCTCTCTTTGCGTATAATGGTAAACAGCCCTTTCTGAACCGGATTCAGAGGGGGAGATTTCCAATCTGAAGAGGTATCGATATGTATCCAATTCATACAGATAAATTTGTCAACAACGTCATCTCGCTGCGGACTTCCATTCCCTTCACCCAGAAGAACCTCCATATTCTTCATCTGCTGTGGAATATGCGCCGCAGCCGCAGTGAAAAATATCCTGACAGAGCATCATTCTCTACAGCTCTGTCCAATGCCTATGCCGCCGGCGTAGGCTTCAACATGAATGCCTACGGACCCGAACTGATCCTGGACATCCGCCTGGTCTATATCCGGGCAGCCCTGGTGGAAGAAGAAGGCTATACCGACGCCATCTTGGATCTGCTCGATCAGGTTGTTCAGCATCCTCTGCTGGATGCAGAGAGACTTGAAGAATCCCGTTTTGAAGTGCTCACCCGCCTGCAGACCATTCTGGAAAACCCGGATGCTGCAGCTATGCTGAAAGCTGCTGAACTGGCCGCTCCGGGAACGACTCTGTCCATTCCCGTCCAGGGCACCCCGGAAGGCTTTATGGCAGTCACTCTGGAAGATGTTCAGGAGCTCTGGAAAGAGATTCACGAGCGTCCTCTGTCCATCTATACCGTGGGCAGCATTGAACCTGAAATTGAAGCCTATCTGAATGCTCTGCCTCAGGCTGAACTGAAAAAGCAGCCCCACGAAATCCTGCAGCCCGGTGAGGTGGCCAATGAAATCGTGGAAAGGGAAGTGGATGCCATCTCCCTGACCCAGATCTATGCTGATCAGACCGAACCGGATGCCGGCACCTATCCAGCTCTGCTGGTGCTCAACAGCATGCTGGGCGGCTGTGCCACCAACCTGCTTTTCCAGACCATCCGGGAAAAGTACTCCCTGTGCTATACCATCTCCTCCAGCATGATCCGCTTTGAAGGCGCTCTGGTGGTCACCGCTCAGGTGCTGCCGGGCAGCCGGGAAAAGGTGCAGGAACTCATCGCTGCCCAGATCCAGCGTCTGATCAGTCAGGACTATGATCCTTCTCTGCTGGATCACGCCAAGCGCTCTCTGTTAGACAGCCTGGCTGAACAGCAGGATTCCAGCCGTGCCATGATTGAACAGAGCTTCCTGAATCACTATCTGAGCCGGGATATCTCCATGGAAGAGTTCAAGGAGCAGATTGCTTCTGTAACTGCCTATGAAGTGGCTCAGGCAGCCGGCAGACTGTGCCTGCGCAGCTGGTGTGCCGTGCTCAATCCCGAAGCCGTTGAAGAAGACGTGGAGGTGGAAGAATGAGACCTGAACTTCGCATGCTGAAAAAGACCTGCGCCAACGGACTGCGGGTCATCCTGGTCCAGAAACCGGACTATCAGAAAAGCCTGTTCATGATGGGCATCAATGCCGGCGGACTGAACCAGAAGGAAACCCAGGACGGAAAGCTGGTCTGCCATCCAACAGGATGTGCCCACTATCTGGAACACCAGATGTTCCGCCTCAACGGGGAAGATGTGACCCAGGCGCTGGCTGAAGTGGGAGCTTCCACCAATGCCATGACCAACTACACCAATACCTTCTATTACGTAAAGACCTCCGGTGAAATCTGGAAGCCTCTGGAACTGCTCATGGACTTTGTCCAGCACCTGGAGATTTCCGAGGAAACCGTCAACAAGGAGAAGGGCATTATCCTCTCCGAATACAATATGTATCACCAGCAGCCGGAAAGCCGGATCATGGAAGAAATCCAGAAAAACCTGTTCTGGGAATACCGGATGAATACGGACATTCTGGGCACCACTGAAGATATCCAGAACATGACACCCGAAGATCTGCAGAGCTTCTATGACTGCTTCTACGACAGCTCCCAGACCATTCTGTGCGGTGTGACCGGCAAGCCTCTGGAGCCCATCATGGACTTCATTGAAAAGCACCAGGAACACATCGCCAGACGCATGAGCGGGGAAGTCATTCCCGATTATGGCAAGGAGCCGGTGGAAGTCGTCCGTCCTTCTTCCAGAGTGCAGATGGATATCTATACTCCCTATGCAGCTCTGGCAGTCAAAATGAAGCCTTCCGGCACGGAAGAGGAAAACAGACGCAAAGACATGATGCTGACGATGTGGCTGCTGTCTGTCTTCTCTCCGCTGAATCCCGAATACCAGACCTGGATGGATGAGCGGCTCATGACGCCGTTATTCTCCAGTGAATGCGATCTGACCAGCCACCACGCCATTCTCATGGTGCTGGCGCAGACGGAAAAACCGGAAGAATTCCTGGCTCTGGTGAAGAGAAAACTGGAAGAAAAGACGCCTATTTCCGAGAGTGTCTTCCGCACCCTGCAGATCCGGGATATCGCATCCTTCCTGCGCGGTCTGGATGATTTTGAAGATCTGTGCCTGTCCCTGATTTCCGGCACCTTTGATGGAACGGATCCCATGGAAGAAGAGGAAATCATCCGCTCTCTGAGCGCTGAAGAAGTCAATGCCTTCGTCCAGAGTCTGGATTTCTCCCAGATGACGGAAGTGGTCATTGAGCCTCTGGAAGAAAACAGACAGGCTCTGGCTGCCATGGCAGAAATTGAGGAATAAACCAGGACGCCTGAAAGTGTTACCGCCCTTCAAGGGATACAAAAGCCAGCCCTGCTGGCTTTTTCCATGCAGATTCTTCATAATGATCCCTTGCGGCATGCAGAATGAAGAAGACAGAGCAGACAAACCTGCTGCACCTGTCTCACAGAGCAGAAAGAGAGGTTCAGAATGAAACTAGAAGTCAGACCCATCTCCCGCAGGGAGTATGATGATTTTATTCAGGATAAGGATTACACCTGCACCCAGGCCGGCGGCCAGATCGGCCGCATGGAAGAAAAGGGAGAAGAAGCCAGAGCAGCCGGCGGCTTTGAAAACGGCCAGCTGGTCATAGCCATGCTGTACCGGATTTCTCCCTATATGAAGGTCTTTCACTCTGCCTACTCTCCCAGAGGACCGGTCACAGACCGTTTTCTGGACGAAGAACTGCTGAAAGCCTTCTTTGAAGGCATGAAGCCGCTGCTGAAACAGGATAAGGCTGCTTTCCTCAAGGTGGAAAGCGGTGCTGAAATCGTCCAGCATGATATGGATGGGGCCATTGTGGAAGGCGGTTATGATAATGAACCTTACCGCCAGATGCTGGGACGCTGTGGTCTGGAGCCTCAGCCCCTGTGGACGGATGGTCTGGATCTGAGCAGACAGCCCCGCTATGTTTCCATTCTGGATCTGGTGGACTATGATCCCGCCTTTGACGGCCTGTTCCTGACTTCCCAGGAGCTGAAAGACAAGGACCGGTTTACCTGGAAAACGGAAGACCGGCTCATGAAGGAGCTCTCCTACAAGACCAGACAGGATGTGCGTGGCTCCCAGAAGGACTACATCGAAGTCAGACCCCTTCAGTATGAAGAACTGGAACTGATGCATTCCATGGAAGAAGCCAGCGGCAAGATCCATGGCTTCCAGGCGGACGGCCTGAACATTTTCCAGAGCACCTTCAAGGGCTATGGCGATGACTGCAAGGTCATGGCCTCCTTCCTGGATCTGGATGCCTATGAAAACTGGCTGCAGTCTGAAACCGAAGCCAATGCCAGAGAACTGGAAAAAGCAAAAGCTGATGCTGAAAAGTTCCCGGATTCCAAAAAGAAGCAGAACAAGGTGAAGACCGTTCTGGAAAGAACGGATTCCCTGCACCGCAAGAAAAAGGAAGCGGAAGAACTGGAAAAACAGTACGGCCGCAAGGTGCCTCTGGCAGCCGGTCTGTTTCTGATGACGCCCACGGAAACCACCTATCTCTATGGTGGCAGCATCCGTGAGCTGGCCGGCTTTCGCGGCACCTATGCCATTCAGTGGAAGATGATCCGCGAAGCTCTGGCCAGAAAAGCTCTGCGCTATTCCTTTGGCGGCATTTCCGGTAAGTACAAGCCGGATGAAGAAGGCTACGGCGTCTTTGACTTCAAACGCGGCTTTGGTGCCAGAGTGGCAGAATATGCCGGTGAATTCATCCTGCCCGTCAATCCGGCTGTGATGAAGCTTGGCAACATGCTGGGACGCTAGTGTGATCAGATCAGGACAAATAGAATAAAAGAAAAATCCTGCCTGTATTCCAACGAGAATACGGACAGGATTTTTGTCTTTTCAGGAGAAGGGAAAAATTATGGACAAACACCGGAGCAAACAGCCTTTTCCATGGACAACTTGCCAGAAAGGGACAGCTGTCCATGGAAAAGCGGCATGACAGAGTGCGGAATCAGAAGACTTGTCCACAATCCACCGGTTTTGATTCCCGCAGATGGGCGGCTATACTGCAGACAACTGTTAACAGGACGAAGGAAACGAGGTGGTATGGCCCGCCAGTCAGCTGTAAGAACGGGCTGCAGGAATGAACACATTTTTCGTTGTGGGACGTGTGGTCAGCCAGCCGGAACTGAAACGGTCCGGCATGGGGGCTGCCATATGCAGCGTAGACCTCGAAGTCGAACGCCCCTTCAAGAACAGCGAGGGAGTCATTGAATCCGACATCATCCGGATCGACGTCTGGAGAGGTGCTGCGGAAACACTGGCCAGCGCTGCAACAAAGAACTCCTGGATCGCGGCAAGAGGCCGCATTCAGACCAGAACCTATGAAAAGGAAGGACAGAAATGGACTTCCTACGGTTTTATCGCAGAACGCATTGAATATCTGCGCTGAAACCTCAGTATCCCTGTCATCAGACCGCAGACTCTTCCACTGCGGTCTTTTCTGCGGGCAAAAGAAAAAAGCCGCAGACGGCGCTGCAGCTTTTCATGCTGATTGAATAACGGTTATCTGTTGTAGTACTCAACGATCAGCAGTTCGTTGATGGGCTGAGCCTGGAACAGTTCGTTTCTTTCAGGGTAACGAACGTATTTGCCTTTCTTGGCATCCTTGTCTACTTCAACGTAGTCAACGAAAGCAGGGGTTGCTTCCAGAGCTTCGGTGATGGACTTGTTGTTCTTGGATTTTTCGCGAACTTCGATGGTGCTTCCGGGTCTTACCTGGAAGGAAGGGATGTCCACTTTCTTGCCGTCAACCAGGATGTGTCCGTGGTTAACCAGCTGGCGGGCACCTCTGCGGGTGTTAGAGAAGCCAAGACGGTAAACCAGGTTGTCGAGGCGGCTTTCCAGCATTACCAGGAAGTTTTCACCGGCAGATCCGGCTTTCTTGCTGGCTTTCAGGTAGGTGTTGTAGAACTGCTTTTCAGACATCTGATATACGTTTCTCAGACGCTGTTTTTCCTGCAGCTGAATACCATAGTTGGTGAGTTTTACGCGGCGTGTTTTGCCGTGCTGTCCGGGCGCATAGTTGCGGCGAGCCAGTTCCTGACCAGTTTCCAGAACGGAGTAGTTCAGGCGGCGGGACTTTTTCCAGGTAGAGCCTGTGTTTCTAGACATTGAATTTTCCTCCTATTGTCTTTTTACAAAAACAATAACAGGATACAAATCACCGGCACGGGTGAAAGAGACGATGCTTTCTGCTATCAGCTTAGTTACTCACATCTCCGCTAACCTGGCTCATTCGCCAAAATGCCGGCTTCGTATGCTGCTATTCATTCATGCCCGACTACTCTATCAGAATGCCCCTTCAATTGCAAACGACGCAGGACAGGCCTGGTCAAAGAAGAGGGTTTTGATGCAAATCCAGGGACTTTTTTTCAAACTTTTGAGAAACAGTTTTAATTCATCTTCAAAGGTTGGCATTACAATAAAACCAGACCCTTCCTGCCCCAAAAGGAAATGCAGGGGGTGGGCTGTTATGCTAGAATGAACACGACTGCGAGGAGGTAGATAACAAGTGGAGAATATTTGGGAACAGATTAAGACGTTCTGCCTGAGCGTTTATAACTATGTCAGGACACACATGAGTACAGAGGTGATGATTTACATCGGAATAGCTGTACTGCTGCTGATCCTGGTTCTGATACTGTCCAGAACACTGAAGCGGCGCAAGACTGCCAGACGGCTTCAGGAGCTGGAAGTGGAGGTCAATGACATCCGCAACAATTCTCTGCAATATAAGTACAACAAAGCCACCGCCTTTGCCAGAGTCAATGACGACATTACTGACCGGGTCAAGAACCTGGCCCCCAAGTATGAAATCTGTCAGAAGTCCATTGCATCCTGCGAAAATCTGTTCGATGCTGCTGACGACTATCTTTCCAGACACAAGTACAACAAATCCATGAAAGCCATGGATGATCTGGAAAGCATGCTGGATGACACCAAGGAACGCATCCGCATCGTTTCTCAGTCCCTCGACCACATTCTCGCCAAGGAAACGGAAGTCCGCGAAAAGGCCAACGCCCTCAAGGAACGCTTCCGCAATGTGAAGAACGTCTATCAGACCAACCGTGCCAGCTTCTATTCCGGTGCGGCTTATGTAGACGAACAGCTGGCAGACATCGAAGAACAGTTCAACAACTTTGAAGAATGGATGTTTGCTTCCGAATTCAACAAGGCCAAGGATGAAGTAGACAAGATCTCTGCGCGCACAGATGAGATTTCCGGTGTCATCGCTGCCTATCCCGATCTGTACGCCAAAGTGAAGCTGCAGCTGCCCCAGGCCCTGAATGAAGTGAAGCTGCAGGCTGAGGAAATGGAAAAGAACCGTGTCGACATCTCCTATCTGAATGTGGATGTCAAGATGGAAGCCATTGCCAACGCCATGCAGGACGCCCAGATCAAACTGGACAACGGAAACCTGAAGGGTGCTTCCAATTCTCTGGACACCATTACCGATCAGATTCTCGCTCTGCAGGAAGACATTGCCGGTGAAAAGAAGGCATTCGACGAGATCCACGGCGATCTGGATGCCAACTTTGCCATCGTGGACGATGTAGAATCCGAACTGGATCAGATCGTCACCCTGTACGCCAGCATCAAGGACCGCTTCGGTCTGGAAGACTGGACCAAGCGCTTTGAAGAAGCCAAGAGGGAAATGATTGAACTGAAGACCCAGCGCGATGCCATCCGTGCTCAGCTGGAGAAGAATGATGTTCTTCAGGTCGACGTGATTCACGAATACCGCGCCTTCGCTGTGAAGACCGTGGATTTCGGCAAGCAGGTCAAGGAAATGAAGAGACTTCTGGTTGGAGCCAGCAGTGACGAAAACCGTGCCAAGAAGCAGGTGACCAAACTGCAGCTGATCCTCAACGAAGTCCGTCTGAATACCATCAACAAGCAGCTGCCCAATATTTCAGATCAGTTTACCGAAGATCTGAAAGAGGGCGAAGCCAAGGTGGCATCCGTCAAAGGCATTCTGGAACATTCCCCGCTGGATGTGGACACCCTGAACGCATCCCTGCAGGATTCCATCGACTTTGTGTACAAGCTTTACAACAACGCAAACAACCTGGTAGGCGTAGCCGTCATGGTCGAAAACGCCATTGTTTTCGGCAACCGGTTCCGTTCCTCCTATCCGGCTCTGGACTCTGACCTGACCAGAGCAGAAGTTTGCTTCCAGAACGGGGAATACACCCGCGCTCTGAAAATTGCCATTCAGGCCATCGAAAATGTGCATCCGGGAATTTACAAGAAGCTGGTATCCAAGAAGGATCCGGCTGTCATGAACCAGGCACAGTAGATGATTTATTTTGATAATGCCTCCACAACCTCTGTTCGCCCAGAGGTTGTGCGTGCATATGGGACTCTGCTCGCTGAGTATGGAAACCCGGATTCCCTCCATCAGCTTGGCAGAAAAGCCCGCCGCAACATGGAAGAAAGCAGAAACCGCATTGCTTCCATGCTGAAAATCAGTCCGGAAGAAGTTATCTTCACCGGATCTGCTTCAGAAGCGAATACACTGGCCATAGTGGGATACGCTCTGGCCAACAAGAGCAGAGGCCGCCACATCATCACCAGCAACGTCGAGCACTCCAGTGCCGCCCACAGTGCGGATTTCCTGGAAGAGCTGGGCTTTGAAGTGACCAGACTGCCCATCAACGAGCAGGGAATCATCACTCCCGAAGCGCTGAAGGCAGCCATGCGAAGCGATACGATTCTGGTTTCCCTGATGCATGTCAACAATGAGATGGGAGCCATCAACGATATTGCGGCCCTGGCAGATGTGGTGCATGAGCATCCCGTCTGTGTCTTCCATTCGGACTGCACCCAGTCCTTTGCCAAACTGGACATCCCCATTGAAAAGCTGGATCTCATGACCATGTCGGCCCACAAGATCCACGGGGTGAAAGGTTCCGGCATGCTGGTAAAAAAGAAAAAGCTGAAGCTGCACCCCATCGTGCAGGGCGGTCAGCAGGAACAGGGCCTGCGGGGCGGCACGGAAAACTATGCCGCCAACACAGCTCTGGCCAAAACCATCCGCATGGCTCTGGAGGAAAAGCCGGCTGCGCAGAAAAAAGCCGCAGAACTCAAGAACTATCTGAGAAAAGAGCTTTCCACCATTGAAGGCTTCACCGAACTCTCCCCCCAGGGAGCCATCGACGGCATTCTGTGCTTCTGCTTTGATTCCATCACCAGCGAGGTGCTGCTCAACGCCCTGGATGCCAGAGGCATCTGCGTCAGCGCCAAGAGCACGTGTTCTTCCCATGACACCGGCGCCAATGCGGTGCTGCTGGCCATGGGCCGATCCATGAAGGAAGCCACGCATTCTATCCGGGTTTCCTTCTGCGCTTCCAACACCCTGGAAGAAGCGCAGGAATTCGTCCGGACCATCAAGGAGGTCATCAACAATTATGGTTTATCACTATGACCATTTTCTGATCCGCTATGGAGAGCTGTCTCTGAAGGGGAAGAACCGCAAAACATTCATCAAGCGTCTGCTGGACAATACGAAAAACGCTCTGGCCGGCTTTGAAAAGCTGGAGTTCGATGCCCAGTACGACAGAATGTACATTTACCTCAACGGAGAAGATCCCGATCAGGTATCAGCCATTCTGGAAAGAGTCTTCGGCATCTCTTCCTTCTCTCTGGCCATGAAAGTGCCGGCAGATATCGAAGCCATCAAGACGGCTGCTCTGGAAAGCGTTGAGGCTGAACAGCCCGGCACCTTCAAGATCAGAGCCCGCCGTCATGACAAGATGTTCCCCATGATCTCAGATCAGATCAACAGGGAAGTGGCTACTGTCATTCTGAAAAACACCGACTGGAAGGTGGATGTCCACCATCCTGATGTGGAAATTCTGGTGGAAGTCAGAGAAGACGCCGCCTATATCATGACCAGAAAGATCCCCGGCGCCGGCGGCTATCCCGTTGGTGTAGGCGGAAGAGCCATGGTGCTGTTATCCGGAGGCATTGATTCTCCGGTAGCCAGCTGGCTGGTGATGAAGCGCGGTGTTCACATCGAAGCCGTTCACTTTGCCGCTCCTCCCTATACTTCCCAGGCTGCTCAGGATAAAGTCGCCAGCCTGGCCAGACTGCTGGCACCCTATCAGGGCGAAATCGTCCTGCACATCGTGCCCTTTACCACCCTGCAGCTGGCCATCTATCACTACGCTCCCGAAAGCTATGCCATCACCCTCATGCGCCGCATGATGATGCGCATTGCCGATGGTCTGGCTAAGAAGAGACACTGCCTGGCCATTGCCACAGGAGAAAGTGTGGGACAGGTTGCCAGCCAAACCCTGGAGAGCATGAATGTCATCAACGAAGTGACCAACATGCCCATCATTCGTCCGGTTGTTTGCATGGATAAGGTGGAAATCATTGCCATTGCCCGCAAGATCGGCACCTATGACACCAGCATTCTTCCCTTTCAAGACTGCTGCACGATTTTCGCACCCAAGTCTCCGGCTACCAAGCCCAGACTGGACAGATGCCTGGAATACGAAAAGAAATGGGACTGGCAGTCCATGGTGGATGACTGCATTGAAAATGCAAGCATGGTCCGCATTACTCCTGCCAGCGCTGCTTCCGCTTCCACAGAAGAAGAAACAGTGGATGAAGACCTGTTCTAAAGGTTTTCGATTTTACACAACAGCATATGAAAAGAACCCGGCCTGCGTGATGCAGACCGGGTTTGCTTGTTGTTGGAAAGATGTAGGAAGAAGATCGCTCTTCCTAAAGATCAATGGGGAAGACGGGAAGTCTGTGGCTGCCTTGTTCTTTCTCATCCGGAGCAGCCTGGGATGGCCAGGGCGGCGGAGAGCAGATCAGCAGCAGGAACATCAGCCCCGTTGCAGGGAAATCCAGAGTCACGTCAATGACGCCCTGAATCACCGCAGCGATATAGAGGCAGAGCACCAGGGAAAACAGGGCTCTGTCGCCATGGCTTTTATGCATGCGAAACAGCCGGATGAGCTGGGTCAGGACAAAACCCACAATGCAGATGGTGCCTGTAATGCCATAGCACAGCAGACTGTCCAGCAGAATGTTGTGGGCATGGGGAGCATAGAGCTGGGTGGCATCTCCCAGCAGGGCAAAGGCCTGGGGACCCATGCCAAACCAGAAACACTGAGGCAGATAATCCAGCGTTGCCTGCCAGATCCGCATCCGGGAATACAGAGTGGAGACATCATCCAATCTGGGAATCAGATCCGGTATAAACAGGATGGAGATGGCTGCGATGGCTTCCGCCAGCAGCGTGATTCTTAACAGCTTCTGTTTGTTGTCTGCCCAGAAGAAGACGGGCACCACCAGGGCAAAAGGCACCAGGGCGGAGCGGCAGCCGGTGAGCAGCAGCATGAAGAAATTGAAGCTGGCCGTACAGAGCAGGAACATTCTGTCTTCTCTGCTTTTGTAGCAGATGAAGCAGTACATGCATAACAGAATCACCATGACCAGCAGGGTGGCATAGAGGTTGGTGTGAAAGAACACCGAGGACACCCGCATGTCCGGATTGTCCTGCACCATGATGGTTCCGGCCTGAATGGAATAGTAGAGGTACTGGATGATGCCAAAGAGACCGGCCGGAATGGACAGCAGCACCCACCAGAAGATGGTGCATTCGAGCATTTTCCTGTCCAGGAAATGGCGGTACATCATGATGAATACAAAGATGAGAATGATGCCCAGCGCATTGGCAAAGCCCAGCCAGTTCTGCCAAAGCACACTGGACAGCACGCTGATGGCCCAGAACAGCAGGATCCAGCGGATCCCGGGGGTTTCTTCAAACAGCACCCGCAGCGACACGACGTTTCGGTATCGGTACAGCATGGCAACGATCACACAGATGGTCAGCGGGAACGGCAGGTATATGGAACAGGCGCCCAGAACGCAGGCTTTCTGTTCAGCACTGAGGCTGGACAAACCTGTATTTTCGGTGAGTAATCGCAATATTCGCACAGTGATCTCCTTTGAAGATACTATAACCAAGAACAGGGAGAATCTCAGTGACTTCATCTAACAGAACTGTCGCATTGGGCGGCAGCCGGACGAATCCCGGATTTCTGTAGCGGGATGAAAAATCTGTATCCGGTTGCAGAAGCGGGTCTGACAGCCTTTCCGCTGCCGTTTTACGGGGCCTCTGTCCGGGCGGCCGGTAAAAGGCAGGCGGGAAGTCCTGAGCGCTTATAATAAAACTATGAAAATTCTATGTCCAAAATGTCAGGAACCCCTGAGCCGGGAAGGGCGTTCCTATCGATGCAAAAACCGGCACACCTACGATATGGCCAGACAGGGCTATATCAACATTTCCCCCAAGCAGAAACCTTCCGGGGATGCCCGGGAATCCGAAAAAGCAAGAACCGTCTTTCTGGAACAGGGCTACTATGACTTCCTGCGGGATGCCATCTGCAGGCTGATTGAGAAAGACCATCCAGAAAGCCTGCTGGATATCGGCTGCGGAGAAGGCTACTACACCAGAGCCTTTGCAAAGCTGGTACCTGAAACCTTCGGTATGGATCTGAGCAAGGATGCCATCCAGCATGCCGCCGGGCAGGATAAGAAAACCTTCTATATGGTCGGCAGCATTTACCGCCTACCCTTTGAAGATCACAGCCTGGATATGGTGGTCTCCATCTTCACCCCTCTGCCTCTGGAAGAAGTCAGACGGGTGCTCAAACCGGAGGGCCGCTTTATTGTGGCCGGACCGGGCGTCATGCACCACTATGAACTCAAGGATGTTCTGTATGACCAGGTGCGTCTCAATGAAGAACCTGCTGATACGCTGGAAGGTTTTGAACTGGTCAGCAGAGAAGAACTCAGCCAGAAGGTCCATGTCAAGGATCCCTCGGGTCTGCTGGATATGACACCCTACCGCTACCGCTGTTCCAAAGAAGGACTGGAGAGGGTAGCTGCTCTGCAGGACGGGCTGGATGTCACCTTTGATTTTGTTGTCAGTGAATGGAGGCCGAAAGCATGATCGGAACAGTCAAGAAATTGGGAATCAACGGAGAAGGCGTTGTCTTCTTCCGCAAGAAAGCCGTATTTGTGCCCGGAGCCATTCCGGGAGAAACCATTGAATACGAAATCGCAGCGGATCATCCCCGCTATGCCCAGGGAAAACTGATCAGAGTGGTGGGACCCTCCCCCAGAAGAAGACATCCCCTCTGTCCCAGGTGGGAAGAGTGCGGCGGCTGTTCTCTTATGCACCTGGACTATAAGGGTCAGGTGAGAATGAAGGAACAGGTGCTCCGGGACACCCTGCGCAAATATGCAGACTACAACGGTCCCATTGAACCCCTGCTGAAAAATCCTGATCCTCTGGCTTACCGCAATGCCTGCAAAATGCCCTTAGGCCTGGATGAAGAAAGCCATCCGGCGACGGGTATGTATGAGCGCGGATCCAGAAACTTTGTGCCCATTGAACGCTGTCTGGTCCATTCCAGAAAACTGGAAAGTGTCAGAAACCGGATCAGCGAGCTGGTCAGAGAACTGGATCTGCCGGTGATCCGCAATACCCAGAAGCCCGGATACATGAATCTGGTGCTTAAGGAATACAACGGAAAAGTCCATGTGATTCTGGTCACTTCCCAGATTGAAGTGGATCCCCGCCTGGTGGAAGGCATCATGAATCTGGATGATGTGGCATCTCTCTGGCAGAGTGTGAAAACACCGGACGATCCGGCTCATGAACTGTTTGGCAAAACCATGCGCCATCTGGCCGGAGAAGAAACCATGCATCTGGAACTGGACGGCCTGGATCTGCAGCTGCTGCCCCGCTCCTTCTTCCAGCTCAATACAGCCCAGGCCAAAAACATCTATGACCTGGCTGTGGAGTGGCTGCCCGGTCATGTCCCCTTCATGGTGGAAGCTTATTCCGGCATCGGAGCCATTTCTCTGAAAGCCGCTGACCGTGCTGACAGAATTGTAGGCATTGAAAGCATTCAGGATGCGGTGGACAACGCTAACGAAAATGCCAGAGCCAACCATAAGGACAACGTCAGCTTTGTGTGTGGCGATGCTGCTGAAGAACTGAAGAAGATTCTGAAGACACAAACGCCTCAGGTGCTGGTGGTGGATCCTCCCAGAACCGGTCTGGATCAGCCCATGAAGGATGCCCTGCTGCATTCCGGCATCGAGACGCTGATTTATATCTCCTGCAACCCGTCCACGCTGGCCAAGGATCTCCACGATCTGAAAGCCGTCTATGAAATCACCAGGGTCAAGCCTGTGGATATGTTCTCACAGACCCCCAATATCGAAACCATCGTCAAGCTGGAACATAAATAGAAAAGACAGTTTGAAAAGGGCACTGCCAGAACAGGCAGTGCAGAGAAAATCGAACAGAAACAGAAAAGAGAGGAAAGAACAGAATGATGAAAGAAATATCCCCTGCCGAACTTCAGGTGAATCCCTGGGAGCTGATTGCGAAAAAGTGGATGCTGATTACGGCAGGCACAATGGAAACCGGATTTAATACCATGACAGCCAGCTGGGGAGAACTGGGTTCTCTGTGGGGTCATGGCGGCGGTCTGCCGGTAGCAACCATTTTTGTCCGTCCTCAGCGCTACACAAAGAAGTTCATCGACGAGAACGAATACTTCTCCCTGTCCTTCTATCCTGAGGAAGACCGGAAGGCTCTGGGCTATCTGGGGTCTCATTCCGGAAAAGACGAAGACAAGGTGGCTGCCGTTGGCTTCAAACCGGAAGGGGATGAGCGGGCCGTGTGGTTCCAGGATGCTGAACTGGTGCTGATCTGCCGCAAGCTTTATCAGGCACCTTTACTGGAAAAGTGCTTTTTAGATGAAAATATCATCAAAGAGTGCTACCCAGACAAAGACTTTCATGAAATGTACATAGGAGAGATTGAGAAGATTCTTGTTCGGGATAATAATGGATGTGATCGGTAAAGTGTATTATTGAACTCCTGAACGGCATCATAACCTGTGATAACGTAAGGATTCTCTGTTTAAACATTATTTTAAGCATTTTCAATTACACTTTTCCTGACAGCTGCATCAGAATTGGTGTCCACAAACGGGACGTATCTGCCGATGCCAGCCAGAGAAATGGAGACCTACTTATGTCATATGTCACTGCCGCTATTATCCCGAACCCGGAAACGGGACGCATTCTCATCTGCCAGAAACAGCCGCACGGCCTTCATGCCAGCTGCTGGGAGTTTCCTTGTGGAAGAACAAGAGAGAATGAATCTGTTGAGGACTGCCTGAAAAGAGTCTGCATGGATCAGTTGAACCTGCGGCCTGATCAGATCAGTCTGTTTTCCACCGTGCCTTACAACGGGGAAATCAACTATTTCTACCTTTGCCCCATGCCGCTGAATGAACTGGTGTACATGGTAGACCGCGAACATGCTTCCATCGCCTGGGTCAGCCAGGAGGAAATGAAGAACTATCATTTCTGCCCGGCAGACGCTGCCATGCTCGAAAAGAGTGATGTGAAAAGCATTTTCGAAAACTGATGAAGAACCGTTTCTGTAGTTCTCAAAAAATCAAAAACGCCGGTCCTGTGCCGGCGTTTTTTTCTGTCCGGGGACAGAAAACTGTACCTAGTCTCTGATCCGCCTGAGAATCTCTTCGGCTCTCAGACTGGCTACTTCTGCTTCCGGCTCTTTTCCCAGATCGTGGAGAGCTTTCGCCTGCAGCTGGAGGCACAGAGCCAGAAAGCGGGTGTTTTCCGCCCGGTATTCCAGAATCCGGATGGGCCTTTTCAACTCGAGAAGAGCCTCTTTGAGATAGCCGTCCTGATACAGAGAGAGGGCGTTGTCGTATCCTTTTTTCACACGCATGAATTCGTTTTTGTTCAGTTCTCTCATGATGGATCCTTTCATCTGTGTTATGGGCATGATCGGGCCTGGATCAGCCCTCTGTCTAATAGAATACAGGGACAGAGGTGATCATAGATGAACAGACTTCCAGAATATATGGCAGCCAATGCCACAGTGGTGGGCCAGACCGAATTTGCTCAGGGAACCAGTGTCTGGTTCAATACGGTGATCCGGGCCGATGAAGACCGGATTCAGATTAGGGAAGGCACCAATATCCAGGACAGCTGCGTTCTGCATACGGATACCGGCGATGGCATGAACATCGGCAGCCACGTCAGCGTTGGCCATGGGACCATTCTTCATGGCTGCACCATTGAAGACGGCGCCCTGATCGGCATGGGATCCATTATCCTGAACCATGCCAGAATCGGCAGAAACTCCATGATCGGAGCCGGTTCTCTGGTTACCGGCGGCACGGTGATTCCGGAAGGCGTTCTGGCTATGGGTTCTCCGGCCAGAGTCATCAGACCTCTTCGTCCCGAAGAAATCGAAGCCAACCTGCATAATGCGGCAGAATACGAAAAGGCGGCTTCCCGGGAACTGGAAAAGACTGCAGCGGCCAGCCAGGACTGATCCATCTATCCCAAACAGGATAACGGATTCAAACAGAACCCTTCTGGCTGCATCGGCCAAGACCGGGTGCAAGGAGCGCAGTCCGCTGGAATTGGAAACTTCAGTGCGGATTGGCTATAATGAGGGGGCAATCAGGGGAGGATTATTGAATGCTGGAAATCAGAAATGCCACAGAACAAGATCTTGACAGACTGGCTGAAATGGAGAAGGCCTGCTTTCCTGCCGAGGAAGCAGCCAGCCGCGAAATGCTGAAGGACAGACTGGCTTCCTATGCCAATCACTTCTGGCTTCTCGAGCGGGATGGAGAATTGGTTTCCATGGTCAACGGGATGGTAACGGATGATCATGACCTGGATGACGGAATGTATACGGACGCTTCAAGGCACAATGAGAGCGGCGAATGGCAGATGCTGTTCGGAGTGGAAACACTGCCGAGATTCCGCAGAAAAGGATATGCCTCCATTCTGATGAAGGAAGTCATCAAGGACTGCAATGAAGACTCCAGAAAGGGAATCGTGCTGACCTGCAAGGAAGAATACATTCCCTTCTATGAAAAACTTGGATTTGTAAATAAGGGCCGTTCCGTTTCTTCTCATGCCGGAAAAACCTGGTATCTGATGGAACTGGAGCTGGACAGCCACGAATAGAACTATACTGCCGGAGCAGAAAGCCGATGAGTCGGAGCGCTCCGGCTTTTTCTTGGGGAAATTATTAATATATTCTAAAGAAATTCGGAATAAAATTTGAACTGACAAAAATGATGTCAGTACAGCTGATACTCTGTAGAAGCTTTCATGATTGTCGGTTGGTCAATTCCATCCGGATGTTATACAGTGGTTAGCATGGATCAATCTGGGAGAAAACCCAAAATTTACCCATATTGTCCCGTACTCAGACTGAATTTATCTGTCAGAATACACATTGAATAAGTCTGCCCTTTGGCGGATTTCCTCAGAAAGGAGAAGGTGGGAATCAGCTTGATTTCTGCTGGAAACTGTATGACGTACTATCAGATCTTAAAGCAGAGGCGTCTTGACCTGAATCTGTCAGTCCAGGACATCTCTATTCATACACATTTGGCACCGGAGTATATCCGGGCGATTGAGAATCATAATCTGGATGTCTTTTCAGATGATTTCTCCTTTGTCCGGTATTTCGTTCACTCCTACTGCGATGCCATAGGAGTCAACTGGGAAGCAGTTGTCCGGGAAGTGGATGCGGATATTTCCGCCTACGCCAGAATGCGCGACCAGGCCCTGACGGCCGCTCAGCGCAGAATGGTGCAGACCATGCCCAGTGCTTCTCAGAAAAAGACCACAAGAAAGAAAAAGAAGAACCGCTTTGTCAACAGCGCTGCCAGTCTCAGCCGCCGGCTGAATCTGAACAGCAGCAACCGCATGTCCAGAGGCATTGTTCTGGTGGCTGTTGTGGGTCTGGCTGCTCTGCTCACACTGAGCAGCATCATGGATGCCGTCAACGCCAAGAACCGGGAAAACGCGCAGATCGAAAAGAGAAATGAACTGCAGCAGAAAGAAAAGGAAACCCAGATGCTGGCAGAAGGCCGGAAGAACCAGAAGGATTCCAAGAACCAGGAAAACCTGGCGGTGCCTCAGATCCGGGCTGAAGAAGGAACCAATACCTTCTATGTGGCCGGGCTGATTTCCGATACGGAACCCATGAAGATTTCCCTGACTCTGCAGGATCCCAGTGCCGTTTCCATCAGCGCCAACGGGGTGATGCTGGCACAGGAAAACGTCCGGGACCAGTATTCCTATGATGCTGCGGTGGAAACCACCAAGGAAATCACCGTGGACATCGAATCCTGGAAAAAGGGAGATACGCTGCAGATCAACGGCAGAACCCTGTCTCTGCAGACCGACAGTCTCAAGGATGGATCCCAGGCTGTCATCACTCTGCATGTGGTGACCACTCTTCCTGAAAAGGAAACCGATAAGACAGACGGCAGTTCCGAAAACCAGAGCGCCGGAGAAAACCAGGATCAGACCTGGCAGAATGACGGAACCGGTACAGAAGGTGCTGCAGATCCCTATTCTGCAGGAACTGACGATTACAGCGGAGTCTATGACTACAGCGGCACGTATGACGATGGCACCGGTGCGGAGGACTGGACCGGTCAAGGAGAAGAAACCGATTATGGACAATGGTATGAATAAGACAGCAGACAGACCCTCTTTCTGGAGCCGGCTGAATCTGCCCAACAAACTGACTGTAATTCGAATGATCATGGTGCCCGTTGTGGTGCTCTGCTATCTGTGCATTCCCGATACCTGGGGCGTTCTGATTCCCCAGTGCGGGCTGTGCGCCAGAGACCTGATTGTTCTGGTTCTCTTTGCCGCAGCCTCCATTACGGACCTGCTGGATGGCAAGATTGCCCGCAAGTATCATCTGATCACTTCCTTTGGCAAGTTTCTGGATCCCATCGCCGACAAGATGCTGGTGAACACCGTGCTGATCCTGCTGGTCTACAGTCATGAAGCCAGCGTAGTGGCTGTGCTGCTCATGATCGCCAGAGATCTGGTGGTGGATGGACTGCGTCTTTCCGCTGCCAGCAAGGGCAAGGTTGTTTCCGCCGGCTTCCCCGGCAAGCTGAAGACCGTTCTGCAGATGGTGGCTATTATTCTGCTGCTGCTGCGCAACTGGCCCTTCTTCTATCTGCATCTGCCCATGGATTCTCTGATGCTGTGGGCGGCTGCTCTGGTCAGCCTCTATTCCGGCTGGATCTACTTTGTCAAACTGAAGAAATATGTCATGGAGAGCATGTAATGACTGAAACCACTCATCAGGCCATCCAGCAGGAAGAACTGCTGGATCAGGCTTTAACTGCTGCTTTTACGGATCTGATCCACAGGGCGGCAGAACACGGCATTACCATCAGTGCCTGTGAAAGCTTTACCGGCGGACTGTTCTGCGCCAGTGCGGCTTCTGTACCGGGAGCCAGCGCTGTGCTGCAGGGCGGAATCGTCAGCTATCAGAATTCCGTCAAGGAACATCTGGCTCATGTGCCGGCTGTCATTCTGGAAACCTGGACAGCCGTCTCGGCCCAGTGTGCCATGGCCATGGCGGAGGAAACCCGTCAGCAGATTCCATCAACATGGTGTGTTTCCTTTACGGGCAATGCAGGCCCCGGGGCTTCCGAGGGCAAACCGGCCGGGGAACTGTACATGGCTCTGGCTGCCGAAGACAGAACCATCCCGTTCTGCCTGCACGCCGACCCTTCTCTGAACCGGAACCAGATCCGCAAGAGTGCGGTGCTGATCATGGCGCTGATGCTGGCGGAGGCTGCCAAGAATCCGGAGGGCGCCTTTGAGGAATATCCCGCCGGCCGGCTGGTTCATCTCCAGCTCAATCCGCTGCAGAAACAGTAATCTGCAATTGAAGCGAATCCGCATCAGACTCTGCCTGGCAGGCTGGTGCGTTTTCTATACACATGAACAAAACGAAAAAATAAGACTGACAGAAAGGACGAAACAGTATGGCAAAAGCTGCAACAAAAAAAGCGGCCGACAAGAAGGAACTCTCCAAAGACGAACTTCTTGAAGCGGCGATTAAAAGTATTGAAAAAGAATACGGCAAGGGCTCCATCATGAAGCTGGGGGAAAGACCCGCTCTGGATGTGGAACCCATCTCTACAGGCTCCCTGCTGCTGAACCAGGCTCTGGGCATCGGCGGCTATCCCAAGGGACGCATTATTGAAATCTATGGTCCGGAATCTTCCGGTAAAACCACTCTGGCTCTGCATGCCATTGCAGAAGTCCAGAAAAAAGGCGGCAGAGCGGCGTTCATCGATGCCGAAAACGCCATCGACCCCGTTTATGCCAAGAATCTGGGTGTTAACACCGATGAACTGATTCTTTCCCAGCCGGATTCCGGTGAACAGGCTCTGAACATCATGCTGATGCTGATCCAGAGCGGTGCCGTGGATCTGGTGGTTGTCGACTCCGTTGCTGCCCTGGTTCCCCAGGCAGAACTGGATGGAGAAATGGGCGACTCTCAGGTAGGCGCCCAGGCTCGAATGATGTCCAAGGCCATGAGAAAACTGGCTCACATCATGAACAACAACAACTGTACCGCCATCTTCATCAACCAGCTGCGTCTGAAGGTCGGCGTCTTCTATGGCAACCCCGAAACCACTCCCGGTGGAAACGCGCTGAAGTTCTATGCTTCCGTCCGTCTGGATATCCGTTCCATCGAAAAAATCAAATCCGGTCAGGAAATGGTCGGAAACAAGATCCGCATTAAAGTCGTGAAGAACAAGGTGGCTCCTCCGTTCCGCACCGTGGAAACCGAAATCATGTTCGGTAAGGGCATTTCCGCCATTTCTGAACTGATTGATCTGGCTACTGACACCAATGTTCTGAAGAAATCCGGCTCCTGGTACTCCTACAACGGCGACAAGGTCGGCCAGGGTAAGGAACAGGCCAAGGAATTCCTCACTGCCAATCCCGCCATTGCCGATGAAATCCAGGCCAAGGTTAACGATATCCTCTTCGGTCATCATGATGAAGAAGAGGAGCAGGCAGCTCCTGCAGCAGCAGCCAGGGCTGAGGATGCCGGTGATGATCTGGATCTGGGCGATCTGGGACTGGATGATGATCTGGACCTGGGAGACGATGATGAAATCATCATGTCTGCAGAAGATCTTCTGGCCAGCAACTCCTGACAGTAATCTGAAAACGCTTTAGTCACGGTTTCACTGTATCGATTTCTGGTGATGGTTTTGCAAGGACTGAAATTTTGGAAACTTTTTTCCGGGAAACTCTTGTCGGACTTTCTGCTGGAAACGATAATGGAAAAAACTCATTCCGCTTAAAAAAACAGGATGCTGATGAGGAGACAGAAATGGCAAAATTGAGAAAACAGGAATATGAATCCCGCTCGCTGCAGAGTCTGAACAGTCCTGTTGTCCTGGTCATTGACCTGATCAACGGATTTATTCACGAAGGAGCTCTGGCTGATCCGGACATCGATGCAGCTGCTGCCGGTACGGAAAAACTGCTGCGCGCTCCCACTCTGGCTGAAGCCCCCGTCTGGTTTGTGTGTGATACCCATGAACCGGATGCTGGAGAGTTTGCTTCTTTTCCGGTGCACTGCCTGAAAGGAAGTTCTGAATCTCAGGTGGTAGACAGGCTGCAGCCCTGGCTGAAACCGGATCATGTGATCGAGAAAAATGCCATCGGATTCATGTCTGCACCCGATACTGCAAAATTCCTGTCCTCTCTGCATGGAGACGAACAGGTGATCATCACCGGCTGCTGCACGGATCTCTGCGTACTGCAGGCGGCTCTGGGACTGCAGAGCTGGGCCAACCAGAACAACATGAAGAATCTGGAAATCCTCGTTCCTGCAGACTGCGTAGAAACGTATCACATTCCGGATGTGCATGATGCCTGGTTCTGGAATGACTGTTCTCTGAAAAACATGGCTGCCAATGGTATTCGCGTTGTAAGCAGCCTGGCGGAATGACACACCCGCAGAATGCGGTATGAAAGTGAATGGACTATGTTTGATACAAGAAATCTGACAATGGTCATGGACTTCTATGAACTGACCATGTCCCAGGTTTATTTCAGCGACAACAACGATGAAATTGGCGTGTTCGATCTGTTCTACAGACGAAATCCGGAAGATGGCGGCTTTTCCATCTTTGCCGGTCTCGACCAGATCATTGATTATGTTCAGAATCTTCATTTTGATGAAGACCAGATTGAATATCTGCGCTCTCTGGGCACCTTTACGGAGCCCTTCCTGGACTACCTGAAAAACTTCAAGTTTACCGGGGATATCTGGGCCATCCCGGAAGGAACACCGGTGTTCCCGCATGAACCTCTGGTTCGCGTCAAAGCCCCTCTGATCCAGGCCCAGCTGCTGGAAACTGCCCTGCTGCTGGCTCTGAACCACGAAACCCTGATTGCCACCAAGGCCAGAAGAGTCGTTCAGGCTTCCAGAGGCAAGGCCATCATGGAGTTTGGTGCCCGCAGAGCCCATAATTTCGATGCAGCCATCTACGGTGCCAGAGCGGCTTATATCGCTGGTGTAGCCGGAACAGCTACGACAGAAGCCGGTTACCGCTATGGCATTCCCGTTCTGGGGACCATGGCCCATTCCATGGTGCAGAGCTATCCTTCCGAATACGAGGCTTTCCTGGCTTATGCCAAGCAGTATCCGGATTCCTGCACCCTGCTCATCGATACCTACAACACCCTTCGCTATGGCATTGAGAATGCCATCAAAGTCGCCAAGGATTATCTGGAACCCAACGGCTACCGCCTCAAGGGCGTCCGCATCGACTCCGGAGACATGGCCTACCTCTCCAAGAAGCTGAGAAAGCGTCTGGATGAAGCCGGCATGGAAGACTGCAAAATCGTGGTCTCCAACTCTCTGGATGAATATGTCATCGAATCTCTGCTGGACAGACAGGGAGCCAAAATCGATTCCTTTGGTGTCGGAGAAAACCTGATTGTTTCCAAGAACTCTCCCGTGTTTGGCGGTGTCTACAAAATGGCTGCCGTCATTCGGGACGGCCAGGTTATCCCCAAAATCAAGATCAGCGAAAACGCCGGCAAGATCACCAACCCCGGCTACAAGAACCTGTACCGCATTTATTCCAAGGAAGATGGCAAGGCCATTGCCGATCTCATGACGCTCCATGATGAAACCATCGATGTGCATCAGGATCTGACGGTGTATCACCACATGAATAAGTGGAAATACAAAGTGATCGAAGCTGACACCTATGAAGTCCGCTCTCTTCTGGTTCCCATTTTCCTGAACGGGGAACTGGTTTACGACAAACCGGATCTGGAAGAAATCAGAGCGTACTGCCAGGATGAGCTCAACACCCTCTGGGATGAAATCAAGCGTTTCACCAATCCACAGGAATACTATGTGGATCTCTCTGAAAAGCTGTTTGATCTCAAGCACCGCATGCTCAATGAGCTTCGCGGATAAATTCAAATCCAACGTAAAAACGGGAAGCCCTGTCCTCGAGACCGGCTTCCCGTTTTCTGGTTGATGGTGAATGATGCAGAGTTACATGAGCTCGTCGTTCAGCATATCCCGGATCAGGGTAAAGCAGAGCTTTTCGACTCTGCCGTCATAGAGCATACGGTGCCTGCCTCCTTCGATGAAGACAAGACGCTTGTTGTCGTGAGCGATGGTGCTGAAGGCAGCGTGAGAAGAACGGGGCTGGATGACTTCGTCTTCTGTGCCGTGCAGAATCAGGACAGGGCAGTCTACATGGGCGATACTGTTCTTGTACCGGCTGATCACCTTCATGAAGGCTCTGTTCTGGTCCATGGTCATAGAGGAGCCTTTCGTATTACCGGAAGACAGCAGGCTCATGCTGGCTTTCTGCAGCTTGGAAAAGTCGAAATACTGGAAAGCAGGGGCTACCAGGATCAGAGCCTTCACCGGGAAGACGCTGGCCAGATAGGAAGCGATGACGCCGCCCATGGAAAATCCCAGCAGAACCACAGGATCTTTCTTTTTCAGTTCCGCACGAAGACGGTCTTCACAGCGCTCGATCCATTTTTCCGGTTCTGTATCAAATTCATTGGCAGGATCGAAAATATCAAATTGGACAACATGATAACCCTGCTTTCTGAGATAATTTGACAAAGGTGTCATCTCCTGACTGACTTTCGTTCCGAAGCCGTGGATGGTGACCACTGTGAGATGCTTATTCTTTTTGAAGAGTTTCATAATCGTTTCCTTTCGATTCGAGGTGCAAAACATGAAAGCGACCCTCCTGATCAAAAACATTCATAAACTGTATCCCGCAGATGGACAGGAACCAGTTCTGGAAGATGCGTGGATCGCTTGTTTCCATGACACTATTGTAGCCCGGGGGCGGAAAAATGATTATCTCCCCTGGCTCGATCTGGATCTGACACGGGTCGTGGACGCCACAGGCGAAACAGTCATTCCAGTCTTCACTGATCCCGGCTTTCATGCCAGAGCAAAGGAGCCAGTTCACCGACGGCTTCTCAAGAGCGAGGAAGGCTATCTTTCTTCCAATGGCATTCTCAATGCCGCTACACCCTTTCTGCAGGAGTGTTCTTCCACTCCCTTTGGCAGACTGGTGAAGAAAGAGAATATCAGACCGGACAGACTGGTCGGCGTTGATTCGTGTCTGCGCGATCTGCCGGAGGACTGGCTCATGACAACCCAGTGTGAAAATGATACCTGCCGCTCCTACAGTCTGCAGCCGGTTATGAGCCGGCTGTACTTTGAGAAGAATGTGAATCCCCTCACCCTTCTGGAAAAGGCATGCCATGCTTCCGCCCTGGCAGCAGGCCTTTCCCATTGCGGATCCCTGGAGGTGGGCAAGGAAGCCAGCTTTCTGGTGCTCAGTGTTCAGGATTTCAGGGACTATCTGACGATCTTCGGACGTCCTTTGATTCACAGAGTGATCTTCAAGGGAATTCCTGTCTATCCATCTGTTGTTCGCTGCTGACCTGGTCTGCTTCATCCTGCAGAATCGGTTTTTTTATTTTCAGTAGTACCTTAACCAGAGTAAAAATGGAAGAAAAGGTCTTGAAACTGTTCAAACGGCTTCTTTAGGCCGTCCTTAATGATATCTTTATTTGGCTTTGGTGATCTTTATAAGATATTTAACCGCGGTAAAGTTTTCAGGCGTTTACGTTTGATCGTCAGAAATCTTCGGTATTCTATCAGTGCAAGACCTTGATCAGAGAAAAACTGAGAGGAAACTGCATAGAGAAATTGAAGGAGAACTCATATGAAAACAACAGAAACCAACATGAAGATTTACAAAATCGAATCCGGTGCCAACAAAGTCAAAGACAAAATTCATAATTCTCTGTCCCTGGCCATCCAGGGCAAAGCTGAACAGGCAACTGAACTTTTCACTCAGGCTGCCACTGAACTGGAAGTATTGAAAGAGGAACATTCCAGACTGAGAAACAGCTGCAAATCTTCTGACTACAAAATCAAAGAACAGAACGATTCCATCGGCCTGATGGAAATTCTGAAGGAAAACATTTATCACGCAGGTCTGTCCTCCTCCCGCTGCGGCGGAGTTCAGTTCCACGTATACAGCTAAACGGACCCGATGCTTCTGCCCTGGAAACAGCACCAGCCATGTCTGTTTCCGCTGCCTGATCTGCCTTTAGAAGCTTAAGCAAATCCGTTGGATTCTGTTGTTTTGAATGCGGCCAGCCCCCGCATTTTTTTCTGGCTTTTCAAGCCGAAGAACGGATGTTCCTGGATACGGTCAGGAAACAGATCCTGAAGAGGGAAACACAGTTCATGTTGTGCGGATCCGGGACCCCGCTTGTGAAAAGAGCAGGAATTGGACAGGACACAGGCCAGAATGACCTGAATTTCAAAAAGATCTGCAGATGGGTTGACTTTGCCGGCCTTTATGAAGTATCTTTAAAAAGCTGTTCGAGAGAACAGCGCAAAACAGAACTTGGAAATGCCGTAGATAAGGCAGTTTGAACCGATTGTGAAATTTCTAAAATAATTCACAAAAGGGGTTGACTTCCTTCTCTGCAAGCTGTATTCTAAGTGAGGTTGTGAGGAAAACAG
>Tibetan_p1__coassemble_250_pt1 | contig 30913 bp, 19 predicted proteins | sample Tibetan_p1__metabat2_high_PE_008 | metagenome-assembled genome bin Tibetan_p1
ATCTGGAAGGGCTGGCTACCATTGACTACTGGCAATAGCCGGCAGACAGTGAAGCGCTTTAATCTTCCAATACCAAAAGAAGCAGGACTGCAGCCGGCCGAAACAGGCTGGGCAGTCCTTTTTGCATGCAAAAGAAAACCATAGAAGGCAAAATAAATCTGTTGAAAAGGAGAACCGCTATGCCGAAAGTGAGCGTTGTTGTTCCCGTCTACAATGTCCAGAATACCCTGGAGCGCTGCGTGCGCAGTCTGCAGGAACAGACTCTGAAAGATCTGGAGATCATTCTGGTGGATGACGGGGCAACGGACAATTCCGGAAAGCTGGCTGATGAACTGGCCAGGCACGATGACAGAATCCGGGTCATTCATAAGAAAAACGAAGGTCTGGGTCTGACCCGCAATGCGGGCATCGAAGCCGCTGCAGGAGACTACATTGGTTTTGTAGACTCCGATGACTATGTAAAACCGGAGATGTATGAAAAGCTCTGGAAGGAAGCCCAACAGACCGGCTCCGACATCGTCTATGGAGGCTATGTCCGGGTTTATGACGGGAAGGTGTCTTCCACCATTGATTTCGGGCAGGAACAGACCTTTACCGGCCAGAAGGAACTGACCGATCTCATGCTTTCTCTGCTGGCTTCTCCTGCCAATGCCCCGGAAGATTCCAAATACGGTTCCACCGTGTGGAAGGGAATCTACAGAAGAGAGCTTTTGATGGACAGAAACATCCGGTTCTATTCGGAACGGGAAATCGTCTCCGAAGACAGCGTCTTTCAGATCGATGCCCTCTCTGCCGCAAAAAAGGCAGCTGTCATTCCGGGCACCTACTATTACTATGAATACAACCCGGCGTCTCTGACCGCCGTTTACCGCAAGGGCCGCTTTGAGCAGAACAAGAAGCTCTATGAGCTGGCCACCGAAAAAATTGAAAAACACTTTGACTCCCCAGAGGCTGCCAGACAGTTTACCCGCAATTTCCTGGCAGCTGTCAGAGTCTGCCTGATGCAGGAAGTTTTCCATGAACAGGAACACGGCAAAAACCAGACCATCGCCAGCATGAAGGCCATGAATACGGATCCTCTGCTGCAGAAGGTGCTGAGCGAGTATCCCTGGAAAAAGCTTCCCTTCAAGAAACGCATCTTCACCTGGGCTATGGCTCATGATGCCGTCTGGCTCGAACGGCTTCTGGTGAAGGCTTCTTCCTGAACGAAAGGAGAATGAAATGTTGCAAGAAAAACTGAAGCAGGCCAGACCTCTCAGTGTGCTGTGGGTGGCTGCCATTCTGGTGGCTGCCATTGCCCTGATGAGTGCCTACTCCGTCTTTTCCGGTGATGCCGGCGGACTGGTATGGACCTTCTTCTACTATGGCAAGTATGCCTTTATGATTCCCGTCATTCTTATGGCTTTCTTCAGCCGCCAGATCAGCGGATCGGAGAAAAAGGCGGCTCTGCTCATCGGCACTCTGGTGGTGCTGCCCCTGGTTCTGCAGGGAGCGTGGTCCGTCTTTCTGTGGCTGCATAACGGCACGGAATTTCCCTATATTTCCAGAGGGCTTTCCAACCTGCTCTTTACCCTGATTGCGGTGCTTGGCGGAGTGAGCATCGGCATGCTGTTTAAAAACAGAGCCGTCTCTTTACTGGCCTGGAGCTGTATCGGCGTCTATACCCTGGCCATCCTCATGGGGCTGGCCGCCAATGGTCCCGGCTGGATCAGCGCGCTGAATCCTCTGGCCAACCGCTCTTCTACCGATTATGTGGAGCTGCATGAAGTGGCCTATATTCTGGGCATGCTGGTGCTGTACTTTGCCCTGATGAACCGGGAGCGAAACATTCCTCACAGAACGCTGCTCTGCACGCTGTGCCTGATTTTCTTTGTGATCGCCGGCAAGCGTATCGGCTATATGGCCCTGCTGTTCTGCCTGATCTATGGCCAGATTGAAAAGAAGGCTTCCCGCAAATGGAAGCGGATCTTTCTGCGGATCGGGGAAGTGTGTGCCATTGTCATCTGTTTTGTCTACATCATCATGACCATGTCCGATGATCTGATCACCATTCTGGATGATCTGGGCATTTCCAGCATGGGCCGAAACATCATCTTCAACTACTTCAGACAGTTCGGATCCATGGATCTGGGCTTTCTGGGCAACGGAGCCGGCTTTGTCAGCAGACAGTTTGACTACACCACCGCTGCCGAGCTGTACAACATGGCCAGCATCAAGGCTCTGCACAATGACCTATTCAAAATGTTCCTGGAAATGGGAACCGTTGGCTGCATCGTCTGGCTGGTGTTCTGGAATGGCTACATTCCTGAAAAAGTCAGCCGTAAGGCCGGACTGCGTGCCGGTGTGAACTGCGCCGTGCTCATTTTCTACAGCATGATCACCTACATGACCGACAACACCGCCGGTTACTTCATGTATCAGGCTGTGCTCTCCTGCCTGCTGTTTCTCAATGCTTACAACGGCATCCGGACAAAACAGGTCAAACAGACCATTGCCCTTCAGCAGGCAGAGCAGGCTGCTCTGGTCTCTGGTGAGGAACAGGCTGAAAAAGACACTACGCCTGGTGCCTGCCGCCGCACCAGAGCACTGCAGTCGGAAAGCCGGGAGGTGCCTGCATGAGTCAGGATACAAAATCCAGGCAGCGCTGGCTGATCAAGAATACCGGCATTCTGGCCCTGGGAACCATCAGCTCCAAGGTGCTGACCTTCATGCTGCTGCCGGTTTACACCAACATTCTGAGCACGGAAGACTATGGTACCGTCGATGTGCTCATGACCATCGTCACCCTGAGCGTGCCCTTTATCACTCTGCAGCTGTTTTCCGCCGTCTTCCGCTTCATCATTGAAGAAGAACACGACAAAAAGGGACAGAGTGTCATCATCACCACCGGTATTCTGCCGGCTGTTCTCAACTATGTGGTGGCCTGCATTCTGGTGCTGATTCTCAACTGCTTTATCAAGGTCCCCTACTGCGGTCTGATTCTGCTGTACTTTGCAGCGAACATCGTCTTCGAGTATGCCCAGTGCATCATGAGAGGCTTTGGTAAGAATACTCTGTATTCTCTGATGAGTTTCCTGATGACGCTGATCATTCTGGTTTCCAATATCGTCATGCTGCTGCTTCTGCACATGAAGGGCGAAACCATCCTCATCAGCAACATCCTGGCCTACTTCACCATGGGCATCATCGTCTTCTTCCGCCTGCATCTGCAGGAATACATTCACTGGAAGTCCTTCAGCAGAACCAAGCTGAAGGAGATGCTGAAGTACTCCATGCCCCTGATCCCCAACACCATTTCCTGGTGGATCGCCAACACATCGGACAGACTGATCATCACCTTTGTGCTGGGGGCAGGCGCCAACGGCATCTATGCCGCTGCCAACAAGATTCCCAACATCTACACCACGGTGTTCAACGTCTTCAACATCGCCTGGTCGGAATCCCTCTCCCGCGGAGTCAAGGATCCCGGTCAGGAGAAGTTCGTCAAGCAGATGTTTTCCAGATGCTTCAAACTGTTTGGCTGTCTGAATCTGGGACTGATCAGCGTGATCTCCCTGATCTTCAACTTCCTGATCGGTGCGGCCTATGCAGATGCCTATCCCCAGGTGTTCATTCTGATCCTGGCGATCTTCTTCAACTCCATCTGCTCGCTGTACGGCGGCATGTTTGATGCCTATAAGAAATCTGCCATCACAGGCACCACTACAGTCATCGGGGCGGTAGTCAATCTGATCGTCAACATCTCGCTGATCAAGTTCATCGGCCTGTTTGCTGCCAGCCTTTCCACCCTGGTCTCCTACCTGGTGATTCTGGGCATGCGCAAGCATTATGCCGATCAGATCATCCCGATCCGCTGGCCCAAACGCTACATGCTGGAAGCCCTGGCCGTGCTCGTGCTGATCAGTGCCGGGTACTTTGCCAGAAACTACCTGGTGAATCTGGCTATTCTGTGCGTGGTGGCTTTCTGGTCCTACTGGACCAACCGGGAAATCATCAACGACACCATGGGTGCTGCCCTGGGCAAGCTCATGCGCCGCGGATAATCCCGCACCCTTTCGGAGGAATTTATGAAAGAACTGACTATCCAGGAAAACCAGCAGGCGGCTCTGGAGATTCTCAAAAAAGTCGCCAAAATCTGTGAGCAGGAACACCTTCGCTACTGGCTGGCCTATGGTACTCTGATCGGTGCCATCCGCCATAACGGCTTCATTCCCTGGGATGATGATGTGGATATCATGATGCCAAGAGAAGACCACGACCGGCTTCTGGCCTGGTTTGCAGCCCATCCGGATGTCTATCCCGAACTGCAGGCTTTCAGTGCGGATGGCAATCCGGAATATCCCTACATGATCAGCCGCATTTCCGACCGGCGCTATGTGCTGGATGTGGACAATGAAAAAGGCTATGGCATGGGCACCTTCATCGATGTCTATCCCATGGACGGCTGCGGCAATGACTATGACAAAGCCATGGCTCTGGCTAAAAAAGGCGACAGACTGTCCAGTCTGTGCTACCAGTCCACCAGAGAGCACTTTGAAATGGGACTGACAAAAAGCCCTCTGAAAAAGCTGATTAAATACCCGGCCTATCTGGGTGCCAAGCTCATGGGCAAGAACTTCTGGATGAACAGACTGCGCGGTCTGATCCGGGTGTATGATTACGACAGTTCGGACTATGCCTGCTGCACCGTCTGGTGTTCCAATCCAGGCAAAGACTTCTACAAGAGGGAGCTTTTTGATGAGCTCATCAGCCATCCCTATGAAGACGGCGAGTTTCTGATTCCGGCCCGCTATGATGAACTGCTGCGGCTGACCTATGGAGACTACATGCAGCTGCCGCCGGAAGAAGACCGGGTGGGACATCATTTCTACCGGACATACCGGCGTGATGAAGACTGAACGGAAAGTTTAAGTGAAGTTTAAGAAAACAGACCCAATATATTTGGTCAGATTGGTATAATGAAATCTGACCTTTTTTAGTACAAGTTGAATTTAGCACTACAGGAGAGGAGAGAACGGGATGAGAACCAATCTGGAATCTGATCTGCTGTGCCTGCTGACGGGAAGCAGTGCCACCCAGACCATTCCTCTGGCCAGCCGTCTGGGCTGTTCCGTACAGGAACTGAGCGAGGCGAGAAAACATCTGAAACAGACAGGAGAACTGGACAGCCAGAACAACCTGTCAGAGCAGGTAAGACAGGAGATCAGAGACCACAGTCCCCAAAGGGCTGTTATTCTGGCTGCCGGCATGGGCATGCGGGCTCTGCCTCTTTCTGCAGAAGGCCCCAAGGCCCTGCTGGAAGTGTATGGAGAAACCCTGATTGAACGCCTGATCCAGCAGCTGCAGGAAGCCGGCGTCACAGAAATCGAAGTGAACACCGGCTACCACCACGAGGCGCTGGAGTATCTGGCCGATAAGTGGAATGTGCGCCTGATCTACAATCCGGATTATGCGGAAACCAACAACCTCCATTCTCTGAAGCTGTGCTCCTCCCTGGAAAACTGCTACATCGTCCCTTCAGATCTCTGGTTTGAAACAAACCCGTTCCGCCCTGTCGAGCTGCGCTCCTGGTATCTGATTTCCAGAGTGCCCTCCGCAAGCTATCCCATTACCACCGATGAAGATCTGACGATCTTCAAGGGCGGAGAAGGAGAAGCCAAAAGCATGGTGGGCATTGCCTACATCAACAGAGAGGATGCCCCCCTCGTCCGACAGCGGATCACTAACTGGGCTGCCGCCGGCCATCCGGGAGATTTCTGGGAAGATGCACTATGGGACAAAGACCGCCTGCTGCTTTCCGGCCGTGAAATTCCAACCCAGGACTGGATGGATATCAACACCTTTGAAGATCTGCGCCTGGCTGATGAAAAGAGCACCTCGCTGGCTGTAAAATCCATGCGCCATCTCATGAACCTCTTCGGAGTGCCCATGGAAGAAGTGCAGTCTTTAACCATCCTTAAAAAGGGCATGACCAACCGCTCCTTTCTCTTTGAAGTGCATGGAGAGAAATTCATCATGCGCCTGCCGGGAGAAGGCACCGATCAGCTCATCAGCCGAAAACAGGAAGCGGATGTGTACAGCCTGCTCAAAGGAAAGGGAGTTACCGATGAAGTGGTGTATCTGAACCCGGACAACGGCTACAAGATCACCCGGTATCTGGACCATGCCAGAGTCTGCGATGCCTTCAATGAAGAAGACACCGCCCGCTGCATGGATCTGCTCCACCGCTTCCATGACCTGCAGCTGCAGGCCGATCATTCCTTTGACCTTTTTGAAAAGATGGATCTCTACCGCAGCTTCCGCAATGGGGAACCTTCCCGTTATCCCGATTATCTGCAGGTCAGAGAACGCATCCTGGCTCTGGAGCCCTTTGTCAGAGAAAACGCCTGGTCCTCGGTGCTCTGCCATATCGACTCCGTACCGGACAACTTCCTGTTCTATCCCGATCCTGAAACGGGAGAGGAAGAGCTGGTGCTCATCGACTGGGAGTATGCGGGCAACCAGGATCCTCTGGTGGATCTGGCCATGTTCTCCATTTATTCCCTCTATGACTGGTCGGATATGGAGCGGCTCATGAAGCAGTATCTGCATGCAGAACCCGATGAACTCATCGAAGCCCGAATGATGGCCTATGTGGCAGTCTGCGGCTTTGTGTGGAGTGAATGGTGTGAATACAAGGCACTGCTGGGTGTGGACTTTGGTGCCTACGCCCTGGCCCAGTATGAATACGCCAGAGAGTTCTCGCTGCTGGCAGCTGAGAAAATCCGCCAGCTGGACGAGTCTGTCAAAGAGCAGGCCTGATCCAGCCCATCTGAACAATTGAACCTTTACAGCCGACAGATGTCAGAGTCTGTCGGTTTTCATTTGCCGTTTTCTGGAGAAACAGGTTTGCGGGTGAAAAGAGGCGGACAGAGGAAAGACAGTGGAAAAATGGAAGAGAAATGGAAAAGGGAACTGGAAGAAGATAGGCAGGGAAGGGGAAGAAAGATTCGAGGTTTCCGGAAGACCAGCGAGAAGAATAAAGAATAAAAACAGAAACTAAAAATAACAGTCTTTGAGAAGGACTTTCTGTCTGGATTCTGGTAAAAAAGAACCATCCAGACTGCAGCTGGCTTCGAAAGGAGCTTCAACTCAATGAAATCTTTGCGAAAAGCAACCGCGCTTCTGCTTGTTGCAGCAGCCTCCCTGGGCTTCAGTGCGCCTGCTTCCCGGTCTACCTGGCAGCAGATCACGGAAAAGCCTGAACAGGGCACCATCAAAATCCAGCAGAACAATCTCTACACCCCCGATGGCACACTGGTGGGCATCGGAGAATCCACCGGTCCCTCAGTGGACAGCCTGCTTTCCCAGATCACCCCTGGAGAAGCCGCAGCCATCAAATCCGGCAGCTATGAAAATGAATCTGATGCCTCCAAAGGTATCGTGCACCTCCAGTTTGATCTGGCCGGTGCTCCCAGAACTCTGAAAAGTCCTGTGGACGTGCTGCTGGTCATGGATCAGACCGCCAGCATGAACATGTATTCCGACTACACCAATTCCTGGTATATGCCCTGCCTGAATCCCGAACACCGCTATGAAATCCCGGCAGGCACCTTTGGAGATCATGGCGCCGGTGTGCTGAACATTCTGGAATGGAATCCCAATGCCTCCTGCTTCCAGGACTGGTTTGGCAAAGCCGACGGCAAACCCTGGGTGCGCAAATGGGTGGTAGACATGCTGGACAGCCTGGGCCCCAATCCCAACAAAGAAAAGCAGTCTGCACCGGCTGAACCTGCAGAAGAAACAGAGCCAGATCCTGCAGCAGAAGAAATGCAGCCTCAGGAGACTCTGGTTTCTCTGGAAAAGGAGACCCTCGCCGATCCGGTGGTCTATGAATCCCGGACTCCCGATGAAGAAGATGTGGAAGAGACAAGTCCTCTGGCGGAATCCGCTGATCCAGGCATGGCCAAAGTCTTTGATTCCGGCTACACCATCAACAATGAAACCATGATGGCCTGGAATCCCCAGAGCCACCACTGTCACTACGAAAACGGCTCCTGGCAGGTGATTCCGGTTCCCGAAAACCATCCCCAGGAAGTCAACGGCCAGCAGGTCTTCCTGCGCAACTATTCTCCCGCCGATGACAATCCCTACGGCTGTAAAGACCGGGCCATGCTGTCCAAGCTGTATGCCAAAGCCTTCGCCCAGGAACTGCTGGAAAGAAATCCAAACAACCGGGTGGGACTGGAACTCTTTGGCACGAAAGTCTACGACTGGGGAAAATTCCCCTTCACCAGCAATCTCAGCGATCTGGAAGAAGGTTTTGCCTTCCATCAGGGACTGCGCCGAACCAACTATCAGGCAGCCTTTGACTGCGCTGATACCATGATGAGTCCTGCCTGGCATCTGGATGACAAGGCAGCTGAATACGTTCTGTTTGTTTCCGACGGCCTGCCTGACATCATCAATGCCGATGTCACAGGTTCAGAAGATTCCTCTTATACCAGCATGCCCTTTGGATCGGATGTCAATTACACCACCGGCTATGAGGCGGCTGAGCAGTTCAAAAAGGATCATCCTGCGGCCACCGTCTTTACCTGCGGTCTGGCGGTTCCTTTAGAAAACTATCTGGCTTATCTGGCTTCCAGTCCGGAAGATTCCAGAAACTGTTCCACCATGGAAGAGTTCAAGTCCTTCCTGGATGACCTGGTGGGCAGACTGGATACCGGTGTCATCGATGACGGCGTTCTGGAAGACACCATCAGCAGCGAGTTTGATCTGCTGGTCGACGAAAGCCATCCCTTTATGGTCAACCAGGACAAATACACCAGCGTGGATGCTCTGCCTTCCAGCGTGAGCGTTGACGGAAAGACCATCATGTACCGCGCCGGTAAAGTGGATGAAACCGTCCAGAGCATCTCTTTCTATGTCCAGGCCGATCCATCCCTTATCCAAAACAGAAGCGAAAAGATTCTGCATGCCACCAATGAAAAGGCGGCTCTGCAGTACTCTCCCATCATCGAAGAAAACGGCTCTCTGCAGAAAGGCGAGCTCACCGAAAAGAACCTGCCTTCTCCTCAGGTAGAATTCAGGAATTCCATCCTCAGTGCTCTGAAGTCTTCCGTTCCTGAAGAGGGCACAAAGGTCAAAGTGGGCCAGGAAGTGGTTTATACGATTTCCATCACCAATAACGGTCTGGTGGATGCAGAAAACCTCTGCCTCTATGATGATGTGCCGGCCGGAACAGAATGGGTTAAGGGCGGCTCGCTCAGGAATAACCAGGTTTCCTTTGTGATTCCTTCCATCAAGGCCGGCAGCACAGAGTCCGTCTCCTTCCGGGTGAAGGTGACAAAGGATGCAGAAAAGCTGTCCGTTATCCGCAACCTGGGACTCTTTACCCTCAATCCCGATGCCGGAAAGAAGGTGCCCACCAATACGGTAGAACACCCTGTCGAAAAGACACCCGCCAAGCCGGCAGCCCCCACAAACAAGCCATCCACCGGCATGAATTCCGGGGCTCTGCTGGCTGCAGCAGCTGTTCTGGCAGCAGGAACCGTTCTTGTGGTGCTGGAACGCAAAAGGCGTAAAAATAGCTAAAAAAAGCTATATATAGATCAGAAACGAACTATAATTGCCCGGGAAGGGGGTGAATCCCCTTCCTTTTTGTCTGAAACGAACAGAAAAACGAAAGAAATTCTTAATTCGATAGTGTCCTGAACATCTCAATGGGAGAACAAAATAGCGTGTTATATAATGGCTCAGTAAAAACAAAGGAAAGGAACACACATATGCTTCAGTGTCTTAATCTGGTTAAGAACTACTATGCCGGCGGTGAGATTGTCCATGCGGTCAACGACCTGACAGTCACCTTCCGGGATAATGAATTTGTTTCCATTCTTGGTCCTTCAGGATGCGGCAAGACCACGCTGCTGAACATCATCGGCGGCCTGGATCAGTATGATTCCGGCAACCTGATTATCAATGGCAAGAGTACCAAGGACTATACCGATAAAGACTGGGATACCTACCGCAACCACCGTGTTGGCTTCATCTTCCAGTCCTATAACCTGATCATGCATCAGACCGTTCTGCGCAACGTGGAGATGTCTCTGACCCTTTCAGGCATCGGCCGGGAAGAACGAAAGAAAAGAGCCCTGGAGGCTCTGGAACGGGTGGGTCTGAAAGATCAGGCCAACAAGCTGCCCACCCAGATGTCCGGCGGACAGATGCAGCGCGTGGCCATCGCCCGTGCTCTGGTCAACGATCCGGAAATCGTGCTGGCTGATGAACCAACCGGCGCTCTGGATTCCCAGACTTCCGTGCAGATCATGGAGATCCTCAAGGAAGTGGCCAAAGACCGTCTGGTCATCATGGTCACCCATAACCCGGAACTGGCGGAGAAATACTCCACCAGACTGATCCGGCTGAAAGACGGCAAAATGATTTCCGATTCGGATCCGGTGACCCAGGAGGAAATCAGGGAAGAAAAACAGGAAAACCTCAAGCGGCCTTCCATGTCCTACTGGACAGCTCTGAGTCTTTCCTTCAACAACCTGATGACCAAGAAGGGAAGAACCCTGCTGACTTCCTTTGCGGGAAGCATTGGCATCATCGGCATCGGGCTGATCATGTCTCTGTCCAATGGCGTGCAGAACTATATCAACAAAGTGGAAAACGACACCATGGCCGATTACCCCATCACCCTCAAGGACAACACCATGGACTTCTCCGTGATGATGGATGCCATGATGGACATGAAAGAAGAGCAGGAAGAAGTCGACGAGGAAGACAAGGACATCAGCGTCAATTCCATGGTGGCTTCCATTCTGGATTCCTTTGCTTCCACGGACACCAACAACCTGGCCAGCTTCAAGGAATATCTGGAGTCTGATGACGGCCAGGCCTTCCAGGAAACAGCCAAGGCCATTGAATACAGCTACGGCGGAGAAATGAGCGTCTACAACGACAAGTCCGAATACGGCGTAGTCCGCATTTCTCCCAACGGCCTGCTGGATAAGCTGGGCTTCAGTCAGATGGGCCAGGTGCAGTCCGTCATGGGTATGAAGTCTGCCATGAATCAGGAAATCTGGATGAAGCTGCCCGATTCCCAGACGCTGCGGGAAGAAAACTTCCAGCTGCTGGACGGGGAATGGCCGGCCAATGAAAACGAAGTGGTCATTGAAGTGGACCGCAACAACCGCATTACTGACTACGCCCTGTACTCCATGGGTCTGCTGGATCAGCAGAGTCTGGTGAACAACTACGAAAACGTGCTGGCCGGCAAGACTGACCGCATTGAAGTGGAAGAAACGCCTGAATTCACCAATGAGGACTTCATCGGCATGGAATTCAAGGTTATGCCCAATTCCGCTCTCTATGAAAAAGTCGGCTCGGAGAAGACCGGCTACGTGTGGATTGACCGCAGCGAAGACGAAGACTTCGTCAAGAAAGCACTGGAGAATGCCACCACCGTCAAAATCTCCGGCATCATCAAACCCGCTGACAAAACCATCAGCAGCTCTGCCGTGGGCGGCATCTACTACGACGGAGCTCTGCGGGATGAAATCGCCGGACAGGCCGAAGAGAGTGAGATCGTCAAAGACCAGAAGGATCATCCCGATACCAACGTGTTTACCGGCAGGGAATTCTCTGATGGCGAACGCTTTGATATGGAATCCTTAACCGACGAGCAGAAGATGCAGATGGCTTCCATGTCCCAGGCGGAGATTCTGGATTACATCACCACCTACAACAACAATGTCAATGCCACCTATGATGGCAACCTGAGCCAGTTGGGTGTCATTGACAAGAATGTACCCACCAGCATTTCTCTGTACGCGTCTTCCTTTGATGACAAGGAAAAGCTGGGCGATCTGATCACCGACTACAACAACCTGCAGACCGAAGAAGATCATCCGGAAAACATCCTGAGCTACACCGATACCGTTGGCACCATGCTTTCCGGCGTGCAGCAGGTCATCAACATGATCTCCTACGTGCTCATGGGCTTTGTATCCGTCTCCCTGATCGTGTCTTCCATCATGATCGGCATCATCACCTACATCTCCGTTCTGGAGCGCATCAAGGAAATCGGCATCCTGCGTGCCATGGGTGCTTCCAAGAGAGATATCCGCAACGTATTCAATGCGGAAACCTTCATCATCGGTCTGTGCTCGGGCCTCATCGGCATCGGCTTGACCCTGATTCTGAACATTCCCATTTCCGCTCTGGTAGAACAGGCCACCGGCGTTGCCAACATTGCCTCTCTGCCCTGGCAGGGCGGTCTGATTCTGATCCTCATCAACCTGGCGCTGACCATGTTAGCGGGTCTGATTCCGGCTTCCATGGCTTCCCGCAAGAACCCCGTCGAGGCTCTGCGCACCGAGTAGATCTGTCAGAAAAAAGAATTACGAATCTTTTCAATCAGCTTTCAGAAAGCGGCTCATCCACCAGGGGGAGCCGCTTTTGTAGTATGAAAGGGAGTGGAAGTTAAAATCGGTGCAAAAAGAGACAGGAAAAAGCTTTTCAGAATTTGACGCTGGTTTTCAGCTCTTTATAATGGTTATCTATCGGCATGCGCAGTGATGCATGCAACAGGAGGGATCCGGAATGAAAACTGCAGACACCGCAACATGGAAGGAGCTGCTTATGAAACTGAAATCTGTATCGGCACAGAATGCTGCTGTTCTTCAGGAAATCGAAGGGCAGATGAAAGTGCAAAGACAGAGAAGAGCAGCGGCCATCGCGCAGGAAGCAGAAGGCCTGGCCGCCCAGAAAAAGCAGCTGGATGGTCTGCTGGCCGATCTGGATGAAGATCAGCTCTTTGCTCCTGAAGAACAGGCGGACAGAGCCGCCATGCAGGACAGACTGCTCAATCAGCTGGAAGCCACCGAAACCCTGCTCAAACAGGCCGGTGACATGCTGAATTCTCTGAACGCCCCCGTTGAGGAACCTGAGCAACCCCGGACTGTGGTGGATATCCCTGTCTATGAAGAACGGACAGTTCTTACACAGAATGAACCTGTCCAGAACCCCGAACCCGTGCAGAGCACCCCGGCAAACGGCATCATGAAACGCGCCATGCGCGCCCCAAACTACCCTGCCAGCCAGTTCCGTAAGGAAGTGCTGCTTGGCAACTGGCTCTGCTATGTCAAACCCGATCAGATTGTCTGCCAGTCCTTCTGGGCTGACGGCGTGTTCCGGGAATACGAATTCACCAACGGCGCTCTGACGGCAGAAACCGAAGGCCGCTATCTGGTGGAAAACGGCAAGGTGTTCCTCAACCGCCACAGACAGAAAAGCCTCATTCTGAAAGTGCAGGCCTTTGATGAAGATGTCATCGACTACACCATCGAAGGACAGAAGGTGCGCTTCCAGTATCTGCCCGAGGATGATCTGAATCATTACCTGGATCAGGTGGAAGCGGTCCCTGTTCATCAGAAGTAGACAAAAGAGAATGAAAATTTTCAGGAAGAAATGAAACGCGTTTACATTATTTGTGTAAAGAATTTCATTTCTTCCTTTTTTCAGGTTTGTTGAAAGTGTAGAATAATGCTCATAACTTTGAAGGAGGAGAATTTGAAAATGAACAAAGTAAAGAGAATCGCAGCTGTTGCTCTGTCAGCTGCTCTGCTGGCAGCCTGCGGTGGTGCTCCTGCTGAAAACGGCGGAGAAAACACCGGCGGTGAAACCGTCAGCATCGGTATCCTGCAGTACGCAGAACATCCCGCTCTGGATGATGCCACAGCAGGATTTGAAGACTACCTGGAATCCCAGGGCTACAGCAAGGACGGCTTCGATTACAAGAATGCACAGGGCGACCAGTCCAACTGCGTGACCATCGCCCAGACTTTCGTCAACGGCAAGAAAGACCTGATCTACGCCGTAGCCACTCCGGCCGCTCAGGTTGTGGCCAACGAAACTTCCGATATTCCCATTATCATTTCTGCAGTCACCGACCCTGCCAGCAGCGGTCTGGTGGAATCCAATGAGAAGCCCGGCACCAATGTCACCGGATCTTCCGACCTGACCCCTGTGGAAGCTCAGCTGGAACTGCTCAAGGAAATCCTGCCTGAGACTTCCAAAATTGCCATTATGTACTGTAACGCGGAAGAAAACTCCAAGTTCCAGGCTGATCTGGCCAAGAAGACCTGTGATGAACTGGGTCTGGCTTATCAGGAAGCCACTGTCACCGACTCCAACCAGATTCAGCAGGTGGTTGAATCTCTCATCGGCAAGGTAGACGCCATTTACGTTCCCACAGACAACCTGCTTGCAGAAGGCATGGCCACTCTGACGCAGGTTGCCAACGAAAACGGCATCCCCACCATGGTTGGTGAAGAAGGCATGGTTGAAAACGGCGCTCTGATCACCAAGGGTCTGAACTACTACGAACTTGGACAGCTGGCCGGCAAGCAGGCTGTAGCCATCCTCAAGGACGGCAAGAATGCTGCAGATCTGGCTGTTGAATACATCCCCAGCGACAAGTGCAAAATTGTCATCAACAAGGAAACCATGGACAAGCTGGGCATCACCATTCCTGATGAAGTCGTGGAGCAGGCTGAACTGGTGGGCGCTGAATAATGGGCATTGTACTCTCACTGGAAGGTGCTCTCGGGCAGGGCATTCTCTGGGGCGTCATGGCCCTGGGCGTGTACGTCACCTTCCGACTCCTGGATTTCGCGGATCTGACCGTTGATGGTTCCTTTGCCACCGGAGGCGCCGTCAGTGCGGTACTGATCATCAGCGGCGTCAATCCGCTGCTCTCTGTTCTGGTTGCCACCCTGGCCGGCATTGCGGCCGGTGCGGTCACCGGACTGCTCAATACGCTGTGCAAGATTCCACCGATTCTGGCCGGCATCCTTTCCCAGATCGGGCTGTATTCCATCAACCTGATGATCATGGGAGCTTCCAACCTGCCTCTGCTGAAGTTCAAGACCATGTTCTCTCAGCTGGCATCCTATATTAACCTGCCTGCAGGCGCAGCCGAATGGATCACCCCTTCCAACCTGACCGCCATCAGCATCGGCATCCTGTTCACCATTGTGGTCATTGCCTTTGCCTACTGGTTCTTCGGAACGGAAATCGGTTCTTCCATCCGCGCCACCGGCAATAACATGCATATGGTCAGAGCCAATGGTGTTTCCACCAATACCACAACCGTGCTGGCTCTGATGATTTCCAACGGACTCATCGCCATGTCCGGCGCTCTGGTTGCCCAGCAGCAGGGATATGCTGACGTCAAGATGGGCATCGGTGCCATCGTTATGGCTCTGGCTTCCATCGTCATCGGTGAAACCATCTTCGGCCGCAAGGGCGGATTCCTGCGCCGTCTGATCTCCATTGTCATCGGTTCCGTCATCTACCGAATGATCGTATCCGTTGTTCTGCAGATGGGTCTGAACCCCGACAACCTGAAACTGTTCACCGCCGTTCTGGTGGGCATTGCGCTGACGATTCCCGTCATCATGGAAAAACGCAGCCAGACAGCCATGTACAAGAAGCTGACTGCTGCCGTGGATTCCGTAGAGGAGAAGTTCTGATGCTGGAAGTCAAACACGTATCCAAAACGTTCAACAAGGGCACTGTGAACGAAAAAAAGGCCCTGGACAATCTGTCCCTGACCCTGGATGACGGCGATTTCGTGACCGTCATCGGCGGCAACGGTGCCGGCAAGTCCACCCTGCTCAACATGATCGCAGGGGTGTATCCCATCGACTGCGGCCACATCATTCTGGATGGCAAGGACATCTCCCTGCTGCCGGAACACAAGCGCGCCTATTCCATCGGCCGTGTCTTCCAGGACCCGCTGATGGGCACTGCCGCTGATATGGAGATTGTAGAAAACCTGGCCATGGCTGCCCGCCGCGGCAAGAGAAGAACCCTCTCCTGGGGTGTTACACAGTCTGAAAAGGAAGAGTACAGAACCGCTCTGGCCCGTCTGGGCCTGGGTCTGGAAGACAGACTGGGCAACAAGGTCGGTCTGCTCTCCGGCGGACAGAGACAGGCCATCACCCTGCTGATGGCCACTCTCAAAAGACCCAACCTGCTGCTGCTCGATGAGCACACAGCAGCCCTGGATCCTCTGACCGCCAAAAAGGTGCTGGATCTGACCGAAGAACTGGTCAGCGAAGCCAACCTCACCACCATCATGATCACCCACAACATGAACGATGCCATCCGCATCGGAAACCGTCTGATCATGATGTATGACGGCAAAATTATCTTTGACTGCAGAGGCGAGGAAAAGCAGGCTCTGACCGTGGAAATGCTCCACGACAAGTTTCGTGAGGCCGCCGGCAAGGAGTTCTCCGACGACCGTACCGTACTGGTCTAGCATCAGGGTATTCGAAACGTCTTAAACAAACATGACAGAGTGAAGAAATATTCACTCTGTTTTTTTAATGGTTTACAAAGGTTTAGAAAACACTTACAATTAACCTTACTGCCTTTGAACCCCGATAAAATAGCATAGAATCCAATGTTGCAAAATCCCATGGGTATCAGAGTTGATTATTCTTAATAACCTGTTCCGGCCTTTCAATTCATGGCTGTTCCGGTAAACTTTCCATTTTTCCTTATTCAAAGAGTGATATACTTTCATTGAAAATGAGTTTCAGGAGGAAAACTATGGAAAACAATAATATGATCGCCATGATTCTTGCCGGCGGGCGTGGATCACGTCTGTATGAGCTGACCAGCAAAACAGCCAAACCAGCCGTGTTCTTCGGAGGCAAGTACCGTATTATCGACTTTCCGCTGAGCAACTGTGCCAACTCAAATGTGAACGTAGTCGGAGTTCTGACACAGTATGAGCCCGTCCAGCTGAACGCCTATGCAGGTGCCGGTCAGCGCTGGGGTCTCGATACCCGCGGAAGCGGCGTTTATGTCCTTCCACCCAGCCAGAGGGACGGAGCCAAGTTCGGCGTCTATGACGGAACCGCTGATGCCATCAACCAGAACATCGATTTTATCGATCAGTTCAACCCCCGATATGTGCTCATCCTTTCCGGTGACCATATCTACAAGATGGATTACGACAAAATGCTCGACGCCCACAAGAACATGGATGCCGATCTGACAGTTGCGGTCAGACCCGTATCCTGGGAAGAAGCACCCCGCTTCGGTATCATGAACTGCGATTCCGAGGGAAGAATCGAAGAGTTCCAGGAGAAGCCTGCTCATCCCAAGTCCAACCTTGCCAGCATGGGCATCTATATCTTCGACTGGCCTCTGCTGCGTCAGACCCTGATCGAAGACGCTGCCGACACTGCTTCCAGCCATGACTTCGGTAATGACATCATTCCGAAGCTGCTGGCCCAGAACAAGAGACTGTATGCCTACAGCTTCAAGGGTTACTGGAAAGACGTAGGAACCATCGACTCCCTGTGGGAAGCCAACATGGACCTCATCGACCACAACGACGAACTGGATCTGGGCGACAAGTCCTGGAAGATCTACACCGCTGATATTCCCGTACTGCCCCATTACGTATCCAAGACCGGACGCGTTGAACACTGCTACATCAACCAGGGTGCCGTGATTCACGGCGTAGCCATGGACTCCGTACTGTTCAACAACGTCACCATCGAAAGAGGAGCCGAAGTGCACAGCAGCGTTCTGATGCCAGGAACCATTGTGCGCAGCGGCGCCAGAGTCAATCGCTGCGTCATCGGCGAAAATGTGGAGATCGGCAGAAATGCAGTTGTCGGCCAGCCCGGCGATGGCAAGATCGAGCTGATCTGCGAAAACGTAGAGGAGGTTAAGTAAATGGCTACAGCACTTGGAATTATTTCTTATACTGATTCCTCTATCTATGTCAGAGGCCTCAGCAAGTTCCGCCCAGTTGCCGCCTATTCCTATGTAGGAAGATACCGCCTGGTGGACATCCCCATCTCCAACATGGCCAACTCCGGCATCGACAACATCGATGTCTACACCAACGGTGACCCCAAGGTGCTTTTTGACCACGTTGGCAGTGCCAGACACTACAACATCAACAACAAACACGGCCACGTCGGTGTAATCCCCGTATTCGCTGATGGCGAAAGAGTGGAATACATCACTGACCTGGAATCCTATTACAAGAACCTGTACAACATCATGGAAGATCCAAACCCCTATGTTGTCATGGCTCCTGTAAACTTCGTCTTCAAGCAGAACTTTGCTGATCTGCTCAATGAGCACATCAACTCCGGTGCAGATGTCACAGCTCTGTACTACGACATCGACAATGCAGACGAAGTGATGCGCAACGTCAACGCATTTGAAATCAACAGACAGCATGGTGTGAAATCCGTGTACAAGAATCAGTGCACCGATAAGAATGCCCACATTTCTCTGGAAACCTTCGTCATGTCCAAGAAGATCTTCAAGGAAATCGTCACCAAGGGTCATGAATTCTCCTCTCTGTACTGGTTCATGGATATGCTGAATGTCATGGCTTCTGACCTGGACATCCGCGCAGTGGAATACACTTCTCCCGTATTCCCCATCTATGACTACAACAGCTACTACACCGCCAACATGAATATGCTGAACGAAGAAAACATGTCCTTCTTCAACAACCCCAACTGGCCCATCTATACCAGAACAAACGATTCTCCTCCGACAATCTATCAGGACGGCGGATCCGCTCAGGGTGCTCTCATTTCCAACGGCTGCGTCATCAAGGGTAAGGTTTCCAACTCCATCATCGGACGTAACGTTGTCATTGAAGAAGGTGCCATCGTTGCAGACAGCCTGATTCTGCCCGGTGTAAAAATTGGTCCTGACTCTCTGGTAACCTGCTGCATCATCGATAAGGATGCCAAGGTCATCAACAAGAAGGAACTCACCGGCTATATTGGCAATCCTCTGTACATCGCCAGAAGGGAGATCGTTTAATGTCTTCGATCCTCATGGTTGCTGCTGAGGGTCTGCCATTCGTCAAGACCGGTGGTCTGGCTGACGTAATCGGCTCTCTTCCCGTAGCGCTGGCTGAAATGGGCCATGAGGTGAAGGTGGTTCTGCCTCTGTACAAGAAAATTGCAGAGAAGAACTTCCAGGATCTCACCTGGTGTGCCAGCTACACAGTCAACATCAACTACCACGAAGTGCCCGTCACAGTCTATTCCCAGACTGTGGGCAAGGTAGCCTACTTCTTTATTCAGCATCAGGGTTATTTCGAAAGAGACACCCTGTACGGCTATCAGGATGACGGCGAACGTTTCGCCTACTTCCAGAAAGCTGTCATCGAAATGCTGAATCAGCTCAACTACTGGCCCAACATCATCCACTGCCATGACTGGCAGACCGGTATGATCCCCTGCATGGTCAGAGAAACACACAGCAGCGATCCCCGCTACAACAGCATCCGGTTCATCTACACGATCCACAACCTGCTGTTCCAGGGCAACTTCGGTCCTGAAATGCTGGATTCCTGCCTGGGTCTGCCTTACTACCTGCTGGACAACGGAAACGTACGCTTCGACGGCGGCATTTCCTTCATGAAATCCGGCATCCTGTATGCAGACAAAGTGACTACTGTATCACCCACCTATGCACAGGAGATTCTGACTCCTCAGTATGGCGAACACATGGAAGCCGTTCTGAACATGAGAAAGTACGACCTGTGGGGCATCGTCAACGGCATCGATACCAGAAACTGGAATCCTGCCACCGATCCCACCATCCCCTATCACTTTGACAAAGTCTCCATTTCCAAGGGCAAAACCGACGACAAGCTGGCTCTGCAGAAGGAACTGGGACTGGAAGTAAATCCCAATGTGATGCTGGTTGGCGTTGTTGGACGCCTGACCTATCAGAAGGGCTTCTATCTTATGATGGAAAAAGTCGCTCAGCTTGCTGAGATGCCCATCCAGCTGGCTATCCTGGGCACCGGCGAAACACCCATTCAGGATGCTTTCCGTGCCATGGAAAACCAGAACAAGGGCAAGGTCTGCTTCTATCAGGGATACAACGAAGATCTGGCTCACCGCATTTATGCCGGCAGCGATCTGTTCCTGATGCCTTCTCTGTTCGAACCCTGCGGACTGTCCCAGCTGTGCTCCCTGCGTTACGGAACACTGCCTCTGGTTCGTGAAACCGGCGGTCTGAAGGATACGGTCAACCCCTACAACGAATATGACAAATCCGGAAACGGCTTCAGCTTCAAGAACTATGATGCCAACGAAATGATGAACACTCTGCAGAACGCAGTGAACGTTTATTACAACAGACCGGAAGACTGGAAGATTCTGCAGCGCAACGCTCTGAACACAGACGTTTCCTGGGAAAATTCCGCCCGTATCTACAACCAGCTGTACAGCGAGGTTATGCGTTAATGAGGAAGATCGCCGTCAGCGCGTGTCTTCTTGGGTATAACTGCAAATACAACGGTAAAAACAATCTGAACCCCAGGCTCAAAGAACTTCTTGCCAACTGCGAAGTTCTGCCTGTGTGTCCGGAAATGGAAGGCGGTCTGCCTGCTCCCCGCATCCCCTGTGAAATCGTGGGGGAGAGGGTGATCGATCGAAATGGTGAAGATCGAACAGAGGCTTACGAAAAAGGTGCCGCCGCTGCCTTGCACAGGATGGAAGAGGAAGGAATTGATACGGTTATCGTTCAGCCCCGATCCCCGTCCTGTGGTAAATCACAAATTTATGATGGAACATTCACCGGTCGTTTGATTCCGGGAAGCGGTCGATTTACAGAGATGGCCATTAAAAAAGGCGTAAATGTACTTGAGCCTGAGGAAATCTAACGTTGTCACGCTTTCAGAAATGTTCTAGAATAAAGGAAATGAATCACATGAGGAGGAAAATTTATGAAACAGATCACTGTGAAGATCATTGACCCCGTAGGACTCCACGCTCGTCCTGCAACTGTAGCTGTAAACGCTGCAAGCAAATGCAAATCTGACGTTCAGGTTACCTTCAAAGGCCGCGAAGTAAACATGAAATCCATCATGGGTGTTATGTCCCTGGGCATCCCCACACAGGCTGAAGTGGTTATCTCCGCTACTGGTGACGACGAAGAACAGGCAATTGCTGCCATCGAAGAAGTTCTCCGCGCTCAGAACATCATCGCGTAAGTCTGTATCATACCTGTGAAGAAGAGCTTCGGCTCTTCTTTTTTTGTAGCCGAAAACTACCGTTTTCTGGCTCTGAAAGCGGTATGATGTCTTCTGCAGACCTTCGAAACCGCTGCCCTCATCAACAAAACTGGTTTTGCAGCAGCGGTTGAAAAACCACTGGAACACTTTTCATCTCTTTGTTCCGATGGTAATGTTAGGCCATGCTTATAAAAAGGAAGGAAATGAAAATGAAGAAGAATAGGAAACAAAGATTCCTGAATCTTGTTCTCAGTGCCATCATGGCGGCTTCTCCTGCTGGAGCCTCCACCATGGTCATCCAGGCGACCTCCAGCGAGAGCGGTCAGCCTCAGACTGAAGAACAGTCCTTCACCATGAAGGCAGGAACCGAAGCTGTTCTGACAACGTTATTCCACCTGGATCCTGATACGGAATGGTATTTCGAAGTACTGGGAACCGGCATCTGCGAGATTGATACCCGCTCCGTGGATACTGGGGACGGAATGACCCGTTCCGTGGATTATCTTGTTGCGCTGACTCCCGGCAAAGTCTATGTCCGTGTCGAAGGAGAAAGCGAACGGTATACCTTTGAGGTTGTGGTCACACCCGGTGATACAGAGCTGGATCCGGATTCCACAGTCGAAATCACTTTAAAAAGCTTTGAAACCATGGATCTGACGGCTTACATGGAGGAGATGTATCCTTCATCTCCCCAGGCTTCCATGGAATACGATTCCGTAGTTGCTGCCTACGATCCCTATGACGGCATTCTCCATGCCAAACTGCCGGGAGAAGCGTTCCTGGAAGAACGGGACGAAGAAGGTGTGCTGCTCTACACCATCCACGTCACCGTTGAAGCCAATCCTCTGACTGTTCAGAAAACTATGGCTGATCTGCAGCCCGTGGCTCTGAACTCTCTGACAGAGATCAGTGAAGGTCTCTCTTATGTACAGACCTTCGGCTTCCCGGATCCCGTTTTTGATCTGCAGGATACCGATGAAGGCACTATGGTGACACCGCTGCAGGTATCCACCGGTTATCTGGTGGGGTATGACGAACTGGATACCGTTCTGTTTGTCATTGAACTGACAGTAGCCAATCCCAATGCCGTAGAAGCAAAACGCCTGCCCGTTGTGGCTGGCGGCGTCATTCTCTATGACCAGATCCGCGCGGATCTCAACACCCGGAATGTCAGCTTCCAGGTTCCCGCCAACAGTGCGCTGAGCCCGAACGCTTCCGGCCAGCGCGTGGAAACTAATATGGAACAGCTGGAAGAAAGTCTGGTTGCGGTTTATGACGACCAGGGCGTTCTCTGCGGTCTCTACAATCTGATTCCCGTACTCAACAACGGTGCCAGAACGCTGGAAGAACAGAAAACCTACACAGCTGCAAAGCTGCTTGGTTATTCCACTACCCAGACTCTGAAGGTGACCTCTGAGAACGAAAGCGTTGCTTCCGTTGAAAACGACACCCTCAAAACTCTGGGCAAAGGCCAGAGTAAAGTCACTGTCCAGACTGAAGATGGCAAGACCATCGCTTCCTGGCAGGTGACTGTAGAAGAAAACCCTGATATCCCGGCCGAAGCAGTTCATGTTTCTCTGGTTCAGGGAGACAGCCTCCATCTGAAGGATTACTTCAGCGAAGAAGACCTGGCAGATGCGGTGGTTTCCTTTGATGAACAGAACATCACCTTTGACCGGACTACCGGAAAACTGACTTTTACCACACCCGGTGAATACCAGGTATCTGTAACCCTGGCCAGCGGCAAGGTGCATCCTTTCGTGGTTCAGGTGGCTGAAAAAGTCTATAACTACAAGCCTGTCACCATTGGTGACATTCACGAACTGCCCGTTGAACTTTCCATGGATGGGCTGCAGGCAGAAATCCTGCCGGAAGGCGCTCTGCGCGAAATTGGCGAGAAGACCTATGTCATCTGTGATGCCGATGAGCAGGGTCATGCTTCCGTTGCCCTGAAAGACAGCGAAGGCAATACGGTTCATGAACAGTACTTTGCGGTAGCTGATGGTGAACTGCTTGCTGCAGAAACCCTGAGTCTCAATCCCGGTCAGAGCCGTGATCTGTACTCTCTGATTGAAGGAGCTAACAGAGACAATACCCGTTTCTATCCCCAGAACCATGAAATTGTTTCTCTGGATGAACAGGGAGTTCTGCATGCTGAAAAAGAGGGTGATACCACTGTCTATGCAGCGGTAGACGGCTCTCTGAAAAAGGAATGGCACGTGGTTGTTCATTCTGCCCAGGAACAGACTCTGAATGGCATCAGCGGCCAGCAGAAAGAACTGGCCTTTGAGGAAACCGGACTGAAGAACCCCGTTCTGACTTCCAGTGACAGTGATACCGTCCGCGTAGACGATCTGCATCATGTGACTCTGCTCAAAGCCGGTACGACTTCCGTTCGTCTGAGCGATGCCGAGGGCACCGTGCACACCATCTGGGTGATCACCGTGAAGGATCCTGCTTCCTATACCCTGAGCGGTCTGGAAGGACAGAGTCTGGAACTGACCTTTGCCCAGGATGAAGCGGAAGGAACACAGCTGGCTTCCGATAACGAAGAAGTCGTTTCTGTGGAAGATCTCCATCATATTCATCTGCTGAAGGAAGGAACTGCCCAGGTGTCCCTGAAGGATGCTCAGGGTGTGGTTCTGGCCACATGGACTGTGACCGTTCAGGCTCCCGCCAGAATTGAACTTTCCGGTCTGGAAGGAGAAGAAAAGGAACTGAGCTTCTCTGAAGAAGGTGTGGAAGGTGCCCGTCTGGAATCTGCTGATGAAGACATTGTTCAGGTCATTGACCTGCATCATATTGCTCTGGTGAAAGCCGGAGAAACCACTGTTTCCTTAAAGGATTCCGATGGTGTAGTTCATACCATCTGGACCATTACCGTTAACGAACCGGAAGCCATCACCATCAACGGCATGGAAGGCCAGAAACTGAATCTGGACTTCTCTGAAGAAGGCATTGACGGTCCCCGTGTAGAATCCAGCGACGAAGACATCGTCAGCGTGGAAGACCTGCACCAGATCTCTCTGAATCAGGCCGGCACTGCCGAACTGATTCTGAAAGACTCCAATGGTGTGGTTCATATTGTCTGGACCATCAACGTCAAGTCTCCCGTCCAGACCACTCTGTCCGGTCAGGAAGGGGAACAGAAGGAACTGGCTTTCTCTGAAGAAGGCATTCAGAATCCTGTTCTGTCTTCCAGTGACGAAACCATCATCCGTGTAGATGATCTGCATCATGTCACCCTGCTGCGTGCCGGCATTGCCATGATCACTCTGAAAGATGATCAGGGAGTGACTCACGCCAGCTGGAATATCACCGTTCATGCACCTGAACAGCTGACCCTCGAAGGCCTGGTGGGCGATCAGAAAGAACTGACTTTCTCTGAAGAAGGACTGAATGCTCCTGTTCTGGAAAGCAGCGATGACACCATCGTCCGCGTGGATGACCTCCATCATGTGAGCCTGCTCAAGGCCGGAGAAGCAACAGTCACTCTGAAGGATGGAAACGGCGGTGTTCACACCATCTGGACCATTACTGTCAACGAACCTGAAATCCCCGTTCTGATTTTCGATAAAAAAGCCAATACCGGATCTGTTCTGGATCTGATGGCTGATCTCGAAGAGAGCCAGAAAGAGGGAACTGTATTCACTTCCTCTAATGAAGAAGTGGTTTCTGTGGATGAAAACGGTCAGGCTCATGTTCTCAAAGCCGGAACAGCTGCCATCACCGCAAGCCAGAATGAGAAGACCATTGCCATCTGGAATATCACAGCAGTCGAAGCTGCAGCTCTCTCTCAGACCATGAAGACCGGCGAAACAGCAGCCCCTGCTGCAGAAGGTGTTTCTCTGGCTGATCTGACTCTGAGCTCTTCCGATCCTGAAGTCGTGCGAGTTACCGAAGACGGCCAGTTCAGCGCCCTGATGGCCGGCACTGCCACCATTACCGGTACCGATGCCGAAGGTCTGGTCCGTGTGATCTGGACCGTAACCGTTCATGACAGACCTGCCCTGCAGGAAGAAGCGTTCACCGGCTACGAAAACTCCACCAAGGACCTGAATACCTGGCTTTCCGAGTATGAAGGACAGACTCTGGTCTATGCTTCCTCGGATGCCGAAACCGTGTCCGTGGATGAAAACGGTGTGATCAGTCTGCTCAAACCCGGACAGGCAGAAATCACTGTCACTCTGGATGGCGATCCCGTGCTGCATCTGACTGTGACTGTCAGAGCCCGCGGTATTCCCGGATGGAGTGCCGACAGACAGAAATTCGTCAAGGAAGACGGTACCTATGCCTGCAATGAATGGATTGAATATGCAGGCGGCTGGTATGCCTTTGACGAAAACGAAACCCTGCGCAAGGGCTGGTTTACCGATACAAACGGTGATACCTACCACCTGAATGAAAATACCGGTCTGATGACCGTCAACCGCTGGGTATCCGGCAGATGGCTGGGTGCCGACGGTAAGGAAATCACCGATCCGGATCTGGCCGGCTGGGTAACAGACAGCTATGGCCAGAAACGCTACATGACCAAGGACAACGTTCAGTTCAGAAACGGCTTCCTGGACATCAATGGCAAGACCTATCTGTTCGGCGTCTTCGGGGAACTGAAGACCGGCTGGAACAAGGTTGGCGATGACAACTACTATTCCGATGCCAATGGCGTCATCCAGAAAAACTGCTGGATCGATGACACTTACTGGGTAGAAGAAGACGGCAAGCTGGCTGTCTCCAAGTGGGTCGACAACGACCGTTACTATGTGGATGCCCAGGGACGCAAGGTCCTGAACCCCAAACCTCAGCAGTGGGTGAAGGATTCCTACGGCTGGAAATGGCAGCTGGAAGACGGCAGCTTCCTGCGTTCTTCCTGGCTGACTGTAGACGGTAAGACATACTATCTGAAATCCGATACCTATGCAGCCACCGGCTGGCTGGGTCTGGGCGGTTACCGCTACTGCTTCGATTCCCAGTGTGCCAGAATCACCGGTCTGTATCAGGATGGAGGCAGACTCTACTACCTTGATCCGGAAAACGAAGGCAGAATGGCCACCGGCTGGAGAACCATCGGCGGTTATGACTACTACTTCACCAGCAGCGGTGCTTCCGCTACCGGCTGGGTCAACCGTGGCAGCGCCCGCTACTACTACAACTCCGAAGGCAGACCCTACCAGGGCTGGTTGAAAGAAGGCGACAAGTCCTACTTCATCCACCGCGGAAAAATGATGACCGGATGGCTGGATCTCAACGGCGCCCGCTTCTATCTGGGCGATGACGGTGTCTGCCGTAAGTACTGGGTTAAACTGGACGGCAACTGGTATTACTTCTATGGTTCCGGCTCCATGGCTACCGGCTGGGTAACCCAGCGCATCGGCACCTTCTATCTGGATCCCGAAACCGGCATCATGGCCACCGGCATGGTGGAAATTGACGGCACCCTGTGCAACTTTGATGACGAAGGTCATGCTACAGGCGGCTGGATGACCAAAGAAGACGGTACCCGTTACTACTTCAAAGAAGATGGCAAAGCTTACCAGGGCTGGCTGAAGGAAGGAGACAAATCCTACTTCATCAACCGCGGTAAGATGCTGACAGGTTGGATCAACCTGGGCGGCAACAAGTTCTACCTGGGTGAAGACGGTGTCTGCCGCAAGTACTGGCAGAAGATCGACGATAACTGGTACTACTTCTACGGTTCCGGCTCCATGGCTACCGGCTGGGTAACCCAGCGCATCGGCACCTTCTATCTGGATCCCGAAACCGGCATCATGGCCACCGGCATGAAAGTCATTGACGGCACCCGCTGGTTCTTTGACGGTGATGGTCGTCTGGCAGATGGCTGGGCTGAAGATGAAACCGGCAGATACTACTTCGAAGAAGGAAAGCCTGTGACCGGCTGGAAAGATCTGGATGGCTTCCGCTATTATTTCCAGGAAGACGGCACCATGGCCACCGGTAAAGTGACCATTGATGGTCAGGATTACTGGTTCGACCAGGATGGACATCTTCTGACAGAAGAAGAACAGCCTGAAGAACCCGAAACCCCTGAAACTTCCGACGAAAAATAAACAGACCCTGTCTGCCTGAATCAAGACAGAATCCCATTATCAAAACAGGCATCGACTCTCCGGAGCCGGTGCCTTTTTGAGTTTCCAGATTGTCCGCATCATAAATGGCACCAGATCCCTGCAAAAAGGGGTGTTGAGATTCAAACAGCTTCCGGTACCATGAAACTGAAGAGAGAGAAGAAACTTCTCCATCACGCATACCGGGTTTCTGCTTCATCAGAAAGCCCCGGAAAGAAGAGGAAGGGAATCATTATGCCATTTACCATCATTCGCCAGGACATTACCCGCATGGATACGGATGCCATTGTCAATGCCGCCAACCGGCAGCTGCTGCCAGGAGGAGGGGTGTGCGGAGCCATTTTCAAGGCATCCGGGATGATCAAGCTCACCGCTGCCTGCCGCAGGCTCGCTCCCATTGAAACCGGTCAGGCGGTTCTCACCGATGGGTATAAACTGACTGCTCGCTATATCATTCATACGGCCGGACCCGTCTATGATGAAAAGAATCCGGAAGAAAGCCGCAGACTGCTGCGCAGCTCCTACTGGAATTCGCTGCAGCTGGCCAAAGCCCATGATCTGAAAAGCATTGCCTTTCCTCTGATTTCCAGCGGTATTTACGGCTATCCCAAGGAAGAAGCCATGGAAGTGGCTGTTGAAACCATTGCGGATTTTCTGGACGAATCCGATATGCAGGTCTATCTCACTGTTTTTGATGATGCGGCCTTTCTGATTTCCAGAAACCTGCTTCAGGATGTGGATGCCTTTATCAGTGAAAACTATGTCCATGAGCAGGAACAGCAGTTTGCCAGAAGAGGGGAAATGAATACAGCCCAGCCGGAAAGTGTATTCCTGGAAGGCACTCTGGAAGTGGATCATGCGCCTGATCTGGCGCCTTTTACCACAGCCATGCCCTTTAACCAGGAACTGGATTTTGAAATCAGCCGGATGGATGAACCCTTCTCCCAGACACTGCTCCGGCTCATTGATGCCAAAGGAAAGACGGATGTGGAAGTGTACAAGAAAGCCAACATTGACCGCAAACTCTTTTCCAAGATCCGCAAGGGCAACGGATACACCCCCAGAAAATCCACCATTCTGGCTTTGTGTATTGCCCTTGAACTGAGTCTGGAAGAAACCGATGAGCTGCTGGCCAGAGCCGGTTATGCCTTCAGCCACGCCAGCAAGTTTGACATCATTGTGGAGTATTTCATCCTCCATCACCGCTACAACATCTTTGAACTCAATGAAGTTCTCTTTGCCTATGACCAGCCCCAGCTGGGATAGAAACAGAAGAATGGACCGTAAACGAGGTTTCCGCAATCCGGGAAACCTCGTTTTTCTTTCTGACAAGTGCATGGATCAGAAAAATGCAGCGGCTGTTCGATGTCGCTTTGCGGGCGACCCATGGCCCTCTTGCACTTCGTATCATGGAACCATCAAGGAAGAGAGGATAACAACATGAAAAAGAACAGAAAAGAAAGCACAACAGAACTGGTGTTCATCATCGACCGCAGCGGATCCATGATGCCCATGGAGAGCGACACCATCGGCGGTTACAACGCCATGATCAAAAAGCAGAAAAAGCAGGCCGGCACATGCCATGTGACCACGGTGTTCTTCAACAATCAGGTGGATGTGATTCACAACCGCATTGATCTGAAGAAACTGCGCCCCCTGCCAGCCAGCGCATTCGCCGCCTGCGGCTGCACAGCCATGCTGGATGCGGTGGGCAGCACCATCGACCGCATGATCAACGTTCAGCGCTATACTGAACCGGCTGCCAGAGCAGATAAGGTGCTCTTTGTCATCATCACCGACGGCATGGAAAACGCCAGCCACTGGTACTCCTGGAGCAGAGTGAGAGAGATGATCCGCAAAGAAAAGGAAGAGTACGGCTGGGAATTCCTGTTTCTGGGCGCCAACATCGATGCCCAGGCGGTTGCCGGAGACATGGGCATTGAGGAAGATATGGCCGCAACCTTCCACTGTGACACCCAGGGCATGAATCTGAACTTCGAAACTATGGCAGAAAGCGTCAGCCGCTTCCGTGCCGGTCAGGCAGATTATGCCGCTCCCATGCAGCACATCCGGGACGATTTTAAAGCCAGAGGGCCAGAGCATTCAAAAGGGGACACAACCATCCGCATCAGAATCAAATAACCGGATTTCAAAGACAACGACGAAAGAGACAAAAAGCGGCGATGCCGCTTTTTGTGTGTGAAGGCAATGCAGGTTTTTGAAAAGGGGAATAGGATGCGAAACCGCTCAATGATATAATCAAAACGAGAATTAAACAAAACGAGAATTAAAAAGGAGGAATTACAATGTCTCTTATCGAAGAGCGCTTTGAAAAATGGGTGAACAGTCCCAACCTTGACCCCAGATACAAGGATGTCCTGGAACACATGACCCCTGAAGAAAAGAACGACGCATTCTATACCACCATTGAATTTGGTACTGCCGGTATGCGTGGTCTGCTGGGTCCGGGAACCAACCGCATCAACCTGCACACCATCCGCAAGGCTACACAGGGTTTTGCCAATTATATTAAGGCCAACGGCGAAAAAGCCTGTGAAGAGGGAATTGCCATCGGATACGACAACCGTCACATGTCCAAGGAACTGGCTTTTGACAGTGCCAGACTGCTGGCCAAGAACGGCATCCGTTCCTACGTTTTCGAAAGCCTGCGTCCAACCCCTGAACTGTCCTTTGCGGTCCGCTCCCTGGGCTGCTTTGGCGGTATCATGATCACTGCCAGCCACAATCCAAAGGAATACAACGGCTACAAACTCTATGACTCCAAAGGCTGCCAGCTGATTCCATCCCTGGCTGACCAGGTGATCAAGGAAGTCAACGCCATTGAAGACGAACTGGCTATCGATGCCAATGTGACACCGGAACAGGAGGCTCTGGTGACCGTTATTGGTGCCGATGTGGACAGAGACTACTACAACCACGTTGAAAGCATTCAGCTGAACCCCGAAGTAGAAAAGAACATCAAAATCGTTTTCTCCCCTGAACACGGCACTGCCAATGTCCCTGTCAGAGAGATCTACAAGGAAACCGGCTACGATGTGATCCCCGTTCTGGAACAGTGCACACCGGATCCCGATTTTTCCAACACACCCACCCCGAACCCTGAACAGCCAGGTGCCTATGAACTGGCTCTGAAATATGCCAAAGACAACGATGCAGACATCATTCTGGTCTGCGACCCCGATGCTGACCGCATGGGCGTAGGCGTTAAACACAATGGTGAATACGTTGTGATGACCGGCAACCAGTCCGGCGCCGTTCTGCTGGAGTACATCCTCTCCCAGCTGGAAGCCAAGGGCCAGATGCCTGAAAACCCCGTGATGTTCAATACTGTTGTTACATCCGACCTGGGTGAAAAGGTTGCCGAAAGCCATGGCGTTGAAACCGAGAAGACTCTGACCGGCTTCAAGTTCATCGGTGAAAAAGTGGCTAAATACGAAAAGACCCACGAAAAGAACTATGTCTTCGGTTACGAAGAATCCTATGGTTCTCTGATTAAACCCTTCGTTCGTGACAAGGATGCTCCTCAGGCCTGCCTGATGCTGGCAGAAGCTGCTTCCTGGTACAAGAACAACGAAGGCAAAGACCTGGTAGACGTTCTGGAAGACCTCTACAAGAAACACGGTACCTACGAAGAAACCCAGGTGGCCATTTCTCTGGAAGGCGAAGCCGGTGCAAACCGCATCAAGCAGATCCTGGCTGATCTGAGAAAAGACCATCCTGCAGAAATCAACGG
>Tibetan_p1__coassemble_268_pt1 | contig 29802 bp, 21 predicted proteins | sample Tibetan_p1__metabat2_high_PE_008 | metagenome-assembled genome bin Tibetan_p1
GGAAATTACTGAAATTGTCAGCGGCGCCAACGCCCTGGCGTAGAAAGGATATGATCTGATGGCAAATGAAAACATTGGAAAAGTAGCCAGTGTCGTCGGCCCTGTCGTAGACGTCAAATTCCCCGACGGACATCTGCCGGACCTTCTGACTGCGATTCGTATCCCCATGAAGGATGACAAGACCCTGACAGTCGAAGTGGCTCAGGGCATCGGATCGGATCTGGTCCGCTGCATCGCCATGGGCAGCACCGACGGACTTGTCAGAGGCATGGATGCCATTAACACAGGCAAGCCTATCCAGGCTCCTGTAGGAGACGGCATTCTGGGCCGCATGTTCAACGTGCTGGGAGAACCCATTGACGGTCTGGGCGAAGTTCACATGACTGAACTGGATCCCATTCACCGCGAGGCCCCGAAATTCGACGAACAGTCCACCTCCAGCGAAATTCTGGAAACCGGCATCAAGGTTATCGACCTGCTGATTCCCTATGCCAAAGGTGGTAAGATCGGTCTGTTCGGTGGTGCCGGTGTCGGCAAGACCGTACTGATCCAGGAACTGATTCACAACATTGCCAGCGAGCATGGCGGTAAATCCGTCGTTGTAGGCGTTGGAGAACGCACCCGTGAAGGCAATGACATGTACCATGAAATGAAGGAGTCCGGCGTTCTGGACAAAACCGTTCTGGTTTATGGACAGATGAACGAGTCTCCCGGAGCCAGAATGCGTGTAGGCCTGACCGGTCTGACCATGGCTGAATACTTCCGTGACAAGGAACACCAGGATGTGCTGCTCTTCATCGACAACATCTTCCGTTTCACTCAGGCCGGATCTGAAGTATCCGCTCTGCTGGGCCGTGTTCCTTCTGCCGTAGGCTACCAGCCTACCCTGGCTACGGAAATGGGCCAGCTGCAGGAGCGCATCACTTCCACCAAGGACGGATCCATCACTTCCATCCAGGCCGTTTACGTGCCTGCCGATGACCTGACTGACCCGGCTCCTGCCACCACCTTCTCCCATCTGGATGCCAGAACCGTACTGGACAGAAAGATTTCCTCTCTGGGTATCTACCCTGCCGTAGACCCCCTGGAATCTTCTTCCCGTATGCTGGATCCTCAGGTAGTCGGTGAAAGACACTACCGTGTTGCCCGCGGCGTCCAGGAAATTCTGCAGAAATACAACGAACTGCAGGATATCATCGCCATTCTGGGTATGGACGAACTGTCCGAAGAAGACAAGAAGACCGTTAACCGCGCCCGCCGCGTGCGTAACTTCCTGTCTCAGCCCTTCCACGTTTCCGAAGTCTTCACCGGCTTCCCCGGTGAATATGTCCCTCTGGAAACCACCATTGACTCCTTCGAAAAACTGCTTTCCGGTGACTACGATGATCTGCCTGAACAGGCCTTCATGTTCGTAGGCTCCATTGAAGAAGCCGTTGAGAAGGCTAAGAAGATGGAAGAAGAGGCATCATGATTGAACTGCGCATCGTAACCCCCCAGGGAACCTACAGAAAGCAGGAAGTCAAAAGCATTCATGCCACCAGTGTGGAAGGCCAGTTTACGCTGCTGCCTCACCACATGCCCGTGGTTATGGCTCTTGTCCCCTGCCGTCTGGTTCTGGAAAACGAACAGGGCGAAAAAGATGACTTCGCCATTTCGGGAGGGTTTCTGCACTATGACGGCGATACGAGCGCTCAGCTGCTGACAGACGCCATCGAAGGCAGCGGTGAAATCGATATCGAACGGGCCAGAGCCGCCTATCAGCGTGCGAAAACCCGTCTGGAAAAGAAAGACGATCAGACCAACCTGAAGAGAGCTGAACTGGCTCTGCAGAAGGCCATCAACCGTCTTCACGTTTCCGGAACAGACATCAGATAACGAATCTGACAAAGACAAAACAGGGCTGTCCTTCCTTGCCGGAGGGGCAGCCCTTTGTTGATTGTGATCATGACAAAACGAAAACAGGCCGGAGGATCAGTCTTCCGGTCTGTTCACTTTCTGCAGGTGCGCCTGCAGAGCATCGTTTGTCTTTTCATCTTCCACCAGAGCGCCATTCATGACGAAGGCCAGTTCTCCGGTCTTTCGGTTCAGCCAGAGCTCCACAGGAGAGTCATGCCAGGTCATGGCCCCGATCTGCATAAAGCCTCTGGGCAGGGCAGAACCGGTGGTTCTGGCGGTGTTTTTTCCTTTTGATTTCATGGTGGTATTGTAGCGCAAAAGAACGGATCTTCCTGCGGATGCATGGTCATTGTGATGCGTGGAAGTGGTTTCTATCGCAGAAAAACAGGAATTGGAAAACTGTTCAGAGCTGTCTTTCTTTTTACAGGGAAAAACCGTAAGATGGTAAAAATCAGAGACCGGAATACAGCGAAATACTGGCATACTGCCAGAAGAACGATGGAGACCGGTGCTGATGGATGAACAAAGAAGGAAAGGTTGCAAAATGCAGACATCACAAGCAACCAGCTGTCTTCTGCGGCGGATTCCCATTCATTCCGTTCTGAGTCCTGAAAATGCCAGAGATGTTCTGGCCTATGTACACGCCAGTGCCGGCCGGATCAGCGGCATCACTCTGATCTCTGAAGAAGAACGAAAGAACTGTTCCACACGGATAACTTCCGAGGAGGACAGAGTCATTCTCGAAGAGGTCATGTTGTGGATCAGGGACTTTCTGGAAGGAAGAAACACCAGGATTTCCTTTCCCGTTCACGAAGAAGGAACGGAGTTCCAGAAGCAAGTATGGGCCGCTCTGAGAACCATTCCCAGAGGCGAAACAAGAACCTATCTGGAGATTGCTGAAAGCCTCGGACGTCCTGGCGCAGTCAGAGCGGTAGGAGCAGCCTGTGGTGCCAATCCACTGCTGCTTTACACCCCCTGTCATCGTGTTGTTGGTTCCAGTGGAAAGCTGGGCGGATTTTCCTGCACAGGAATTTCCAAGGAACGGTTAATCGAGCTGGAGAAGAAACTGCTGGCTATGAACGGTTGAAAAACCGTTTTTTCTTTTCAGGGGAAAAAGCAAAGACGCAGAAAAGGAAAAGGGAGCAGGAAGGAAAAACGCAAAAAAAAGAGATCCAAATGGATCTCTTTCTAACTGGCAACATGCTATTTTTGCCTTACGGCTATCGTCGCCGAGAGAGTGCTTAACTTCTGGGTTCGAAATGAGACCAGGTGTGTCCACTCTTCTATCATCACCAGATCTGGGGCGGCTGACGCGAGTCGAACGCGCGCATGACGGAGCCACAATCCGCTGTGTTAACCACTTCACCACAACCGCCATCTCAGAATGCTTTGTTATATTACCTGATAGAGCAGGGCATGTCAAACATTTGCCTCAAATTTTCTAAAGAAATTTTTCCGGATGTTTTTTGACTGCCTTTGGGAAGAATAATGCTGATTGGATTGCTGCCGTCAGGAGACTTTTCCTTCAGGATAGGTCGGATCGGGCGGAACAGATTGATATCCTCCTGCAGCAAATCCACTGTATCCCCCGGCTGCCCGACAACGTTCATTGATTTTTGGTATACTCTGACACGTTGACCACAGAGCAGGGAAGGGCGCTGCGCCTTCTTCCTGAAAGCCCTGTTCGAATCAGTGAAAACCCATCACTCCCTCAGCTTCCTGCCCGGGCAGGGGGTGTGAGAGAGGAACATGCGGTACACTGAAGATGGTAACCTGTGACACATTCAGGTCAGGAAAGGATATCAATGAGTAAATACAGATTTATCACCGGTCTGGATCAGGACCGGTTTGACGGGTTCGTGAAGAACCATCCTTATAATAACCTTCTGCAGTCCTACAACTGGGCCAGAGTCAAATCCAACTGGGATCATCTCTACACCGCTGTAGAAGACGAAAAGGGAGAGATCGTGGCAGCCGGCCTGCTGCTGATCAAGAAGCTCCCCATGGGCTTTGCCATGGGCTATCTGCCCAGAGGCCCCATCATGGACTACAAAAATGGTGAACTGCTTTCCTTCTATATGGAGAATCTGAAGAAGGAAGCAGCCAAACATCACATTCTCTTTGTAAAGATGGATCCGGCTATTCACATCAATGACTACATTTCCAGCGAGAAGAATGACAACCGCTATCCCGATACGGAGCTCTATCTGGAAAACTTCCGCAAGGCAGGCACCATTCATCAGGGTTACACGACGATGATTGAGGAAAGCATTCAGCCCCGTTTCCAGTCCGTTGTCTACAAGACAGACGATCTGGATGCTTCCATGCCCAAGCACACCAGACGTCTGATCAAGGATGCTGATAAAAGACATGTAGAAATCATCCATGGCGGCAAGGAACTGCTGGATGAATTCTCCAGACTGGTGGAGCTTACAGAAGCACGAAAGGGTGTTGCCCTGCGCAACCAGGAATACTTCACTCATCTGCTGGATGTCTATGGCGATGATGCGGTGATCTTCCTGGCCAAATGCAATCTGAGACAGCTGCACGATGAAGCCAAGAACAAAATCTCCGATCTGGAAAAGGAACTGGCTGAAACACCGGAAAACGCCAAGAAGAAGAGAACCAGACTGAATGACCAGCTGAACTCTACCACCAAGTCTCTGAAAGAATATGAACAGATGATTGCCGATGGCATGCCCGAAGGGGAAGTAGCCATCGCCGGCATCCTCAGCATTCAGTATGGAGACGTATGTGAAATGCTGTATGCGGGCATGGATGAGCGCTTCAAGCAGTTCATGCCTCAGTACAAGGAATATGTGGAAAACTTCCGCTGGGCCTTCGACAGAGGCTGCAGACTGGCTAATATGGGCGGTGTAGAAGGCACTCTGGATGATGGCCTGACCAAGTTCAAGGATAACTTTGCTCCGACCATCAATGAGTTTATCGGTGAGTTTGACCTGCCGGTAAACACTCTGCTGTACAAGCCTTCCAAGATTGCCTATGAGAAAGTGAAAGGAAAAATGAGAGGCTGATGAACAGGAAAAAAGGAAAATGGATCGGTCTGTTCTGTCTGGTCTTCTCTCTGCTGATCACAGGCTGTTCCAGCACTCCTGAGCAGAATTCGGGAGATGACTGGGGCTGTCCTACAGATGGCACAGCCTGCGAACCGGAACCCAGACCTTCTGGTGATACGGATCCTCTGGATCAGTTTACGGAAATCAGCTTTGATGATGCTGTTGCTCTTTTCCAGGATGGAAAAAGCGGCCTGCTGTATTTTGGCTTTCCTGACTGTCCCTGGTGTAAGGAAGTCGTGCCTGTCCTTGAACAGGAAGCAGAAGATGCCGGACAGGAAGTTCTGTATGTCCGCACCAGAGATGACGACAAAGAACGGCTGTATACCGATGAACAGAAGGAACAGATCATTCCCTGGCTGAAAGACTACATGTCTGAAAACGATGAAGGGGAACTGACTCTGTATGTTCCTCTGGTGGTTGCTGTAGAAAATGGAAAAGCCACTGCCGGCAATGTGGGAACTGTGAAAGGGCACAATGCCCATGAACGGGATATGACCGGCGAAGAAAAAGAGCAGCTGCAGGAAATCCTGCGTAATATCGTCAATCAGGCAGCACAGGCTTCAGAAGCCGAATAGAACCTGCTGCAAAAAAAGAGGTGTCCACGGATGCCTCTTTTCTTTTTGTCCGGACAGATCCGGAACAATGGGGTACGACAGCAGAAAACGAAAAACAGGGAGACCAGTGCTGGATCCGGTCTCCCTGTATAATGGGTATAACAAAAAGAACCCTTGCGGGCTCTTTCTTCAACTAGATGGAGCAGATGAGGGGAATCGAACCCCCGTATCAACCATGGCAAGGTCGTGTTCTACCATTGAACTACATCTGCATAAATGGCGGTCCAAACGGGACTCGAACCCGCAACCCCCTCCGTGACAGGGAGGTACGCTAACCAATTGCGCCATTGGACCTTATAAGAATGGAGCAGATGAGGGGAATCGAACCCCCGTATCAACCATGGCAAGGTCGTGTTCTACCATTGAACTACATCTGCATAAATGGCGGTCCAAACGGGACTCGAACCCGCAACCCCCTCCGTGACAGGGAGGTACGCTAACCAATTGCGCCATTGGACCATAATGATGGCGGAGAAGGAGAGATTTGAACTCTCGCGCCAGTTTCCCGACCTACACCCTTAGCAGGGGCGCCTCTTCAGCCACTTGAGTACTTCTCCAAGAGTTGTTTGCAGTCGGTTTTTTAACTGCCTGATAATACTATCATGGCCGGATACTGATTGCAACCTCTTTTTTCAAGAAGTTTTTTTCAGTGTCCGCCGCAGGAGCCGTTTGGCTGACTGCTCCGCTATTCTACAGGATGCCGAAGACCAAATGCAAGAGGAAAATGAGAAAAAATTTTCGCTGTTTTTCCAGGCCGCTCTGACCCTTCCAGACCGGTGGAACAGCACCTTCGCAAAGGATCCGGAGAAATCTGACAGAAGGCGGATTCAGCCGGTATACTGTTGAACAGTTTTGCAAACTGTCATGCAGAACAGGCTTTCAGGATGGTAAGAGGGAACTGTCTCCTGTTTCCTGAAGAATTACCTTTCTGAATGGTAGAATGATCAATACGAAGAGGAGCCCGAAATATGAGACGATTAACGAAACTGCAGAGAATACTCATACTGACCATTATGGTTCTGGTTCTGTTTGGGTGCCTGATGCTGGGACAGCGGCAGAACACCATCTCGAATCTTGGATACAGTGCATGGACCTATCTGAAGTATGGCCTGGTGGACAAACCTCTGACTTCTGCAGGCAATGCGCTGAGAGATTTTTCCAATCTCTGGCATGTATATGACGACAACGTTTATCTCAATGAACAGCTGGCCAAGCAGAGAGCTTACCAGACACTGTATGAAGATGAGCGAAACAAGAATATTGAACTCCAGAAACTGCTGGATATGAAAAACGCCCTGGGAGATGCCACCCAGGTCACCTGTGAAGTGCTGGCCAGACCCACCCAGGCCTGGAACCAGAGTGTGACAGTTTCCGCCGGATCTTCTCAGGGTGTGAGCGAAGGTATGCTGGCTGTTTCCAGCCAGGGGGCTGTGGGACTGGTGGAAAGCGTGCAGGACAACACCTCCGAAATCCGCCTGCTCACCAGCAATGAATTAAAGAACGATGTGGGCATTCAGATTTCTCTGGAAGACGGATCTTCCGTAGAAGGCGTTCTGCGAGGATATAACGCCGAAAAGAACTGCTATGAATGCGTTCTGTTCAATGATGATTCCAAGGTGACCCAGGGACAGCTGGTGGCCACTTCCGGCCAGGGCGGCAATTTCCCTGACGGCATTCAGATTGGAACGGTGGACAGCGTGGAAGCCAGAGATGATGCCATCGTCTCGACCATCTACGTCACTCCGGTCAGCAGCATTTCCGATTTTAACTACTGCATCCTGATGGGCAGGGGAAGTGTGAATCCATGAAGAAGTCCTTCGCCATCGTCTTTGGCTTTGTGGTGCTGGCTCTGCTGGATTCCCTGATGAGCTATGCCATGCCCATTGATTTCACCTATCAGCATGTTTCCGTGATCTGGCACTGCACCTTTATTGCTCTGCTGGTGTTTGTCCGGGACAAACCGCTGATCACCCGGCTTCTGATTGGCATGCTCACCGGCATTCTCTTTGACTACTTCATCAATGGCAGCTTCCCATTCTGTACGATCTTCTATACACTGGCTGCACTGGCCATCGGCTTCATTGCCCAGAACTGGGATCGGACAGGCGTGCTCTTTATAAGCTGCCTTCTGTTCTGCTTTCTTCTGGACTTTCTGCCCTTTTGCTGGCAGAAGGTCACAGGGATCAACCAGATCGGATTTGGCATGTGGTTCTGGCGTATGCAGTCCATGACCCTGATCGTGGACATGGCTGCCATTGCTGTCATCATGTATTTTGATCTGGTGATGGTGCGCTTCTTCCTGATCCAGAAGCACCGCAGACGCAGGGAAGAGAAGAAGACCCTGAGAAAAGCCCGGCTGGCCAGAACGGGAACAACCATTGAACCCTGAAGGAGGGCCGCAGTTTGTACCAGTTTTTGACATGGACCTTCAGCCTGCTCTGCGGGCTGGCCCTGGTGGTTCTCTACAAGAAATACTGTTCCGATGACCGGGAAGACCTGCTGATCATCTGGATTCTGGCTGCAGGGGTGACCCTGTTTCTGCTGCTGATTTTTCTCGTTTGACACGCAACGGTGCGAAAGCACCGTTTTTTTCTGCATATTGAATCCGAAGCGGCTGGTTGTGTAAGATGAAATACAGACAATAAGGAAAAGAAAGCGGGAACAGGAAATGATGAAACTGAATCGAACTGGATGGGGCCTGCTGCTTCTGGCCGGCCTGCTCTGCCTGCCGACAGCCTGCAGTGCACCAGATGCCAGCAATAATGAGGACAAGAAAACGGAAGAACAGAATCCTACAGCTTCTGAGAACGGTGATAATCCGGATGAAGAAGTGCCTCTGGAAATTGAAGAATATGAACGGGATACCACTCCGGGCAGCAGAACCAAGATCACCCTGGAAGAAGCCACCCAGAAAAAGAACAATGGAGAACAGTTCCTTCTGCTCTTTACCAAGGAAGACTGCAATTACTGTGCCGAATTTGACGAGGTGCTCAATCCCTATCTGGAAAACCACCACCTGGACATTCTGGAAGTGGATCTGACTGAAACTGAAGAAGCCTATCAGGACAGCGATCGGGAATCCATGCTCAAAATCTGTGTAGGAGGCGTGAACAAAACACCGGCGCTCTACTATATTGAATCGCCCAAAACCGTCTATCTGCTGGACCACTCTCAGGAAAACTACAGTGAAGAAGGACTGGACACCTGGGTGCAGGTGAGAAAGCTGGACGAGGTCAAAGAGTAGCGTTCTCTGATCTTTATTTGAAACAGGTCGTGAAATCAGCTCTGAAAGGGGCTGGTTTTTTTATATCTCCCTTCGATCAGCTCTTTGTATATCCAGAACGGGATGAGCAGTAATATTCGGTAACCAAACCCGGCCGTCCTTGCGATTTTTAGCAAAATTAGGGTACAAATTGTGAAAGCGCTTTTTTACCTTGGTGCATTCCTTTATACTTCTCTATGAAGTCAATTAAGCTTCGGCTTTCTGCTCTGAACCCCCTGCGACTGCCTGAAAGAAAGGAAAGGAGGATAAAAAAGGGATTGTTCAGACTGGAAAGTGCTACTGAAATGAAAGGGACAAATCGTGAGTATATTTAAAAAAATTGCTGTCGTTTCGCTCTCTGCTGCTACCGCTTTTGGCGGACTCGTCAATGCTGCACCCCTGGTAATCCAGGCTGCTGATGATACAGAAGTAACTAACGCTGCCACTAAAGCAGAAAAAGCTGGCGACAATGTAGTAATGATCACTTTTGCCGATGGAGTTCAGGGTAAGATTACCTTCCTGGAAGATGGAATCTTCCGTTACAACGTTGACCCCAGCGGTACATTCTCTAATTACGCTTCTCCAAGAAGCAGCTCTCATGTTGCAAGAATCCAGCAGTATCCGGACTCTTCCGACAATTATTCCCATCCTGAAGCCACCGTTTCTGAAACAGATACAGATCTGGTGATCACTGCAGGAACAACAACCATTCTTTTCGATAAGGCTACCGGAAAGATGACCGTTAAATCCGGCGACAAGACAGTTCTGACTGAAAAAGAACCCATCTCCATTGCCGGAAGCACATCTCAGGTACTGGAAGCTTCTGAAGGCGCCGACTTCTACGGTGGTGGTACCCAGAACGGCCGCATGGTTCACACAGGCAACACCATCTCTATCTCCAACACCAACAACTGGACAGATGGCGGCGTTGCTTCTCCAAATCCCTTCTACTGGTCTACTGAAGGCTACGGTGTCATGAGAAACACCTTCTCTGCCGGAAGCTACGACTTCGGTAAGACAGAAGACGGAACAGTTAAAACAACACACAACGAGCGTGAATTCGACGCTTACTATTTCGTATCCGATGCTGATACAAAATCCGAACTGGCTGCAGAAATGCTGCAGGATTACTACCATGTAACCGGCAACCCTGTTCTGCTGCCTGAATACGGCTTCTATCTGGGCCACCTGAACTGCTACAACCGTGACGGCTGGTCCGAAACATCCGGAAGCAAGCAGTGGATTATCAAGAATTCTCAGCCTGCAACCGGCGGTGAATATACCGGTTACTATGAATCCGGTATGTCCTCCGGCTATGTAATTCCTTCCAATCTGGATGCGGAAACCCTGAACGGTGAAGCTCCAACTGTCAATGCTGACAACTTCAAACCAAAAGGAACAGACAGAAAGTTCTCCGCACAGGCTGTCATCGACAGATATGCTGCAAACGACATGCCCTTTGGCTGGTTCCTGCCCAACGATGGTTACGGATGCGGCTACGGTCAGAACGGTTACTACGTTGAAGGCGGCACCACAGAAGAGCGTCTGGCTGTTGTACAGGCCAACGCTGAAAACCTGGGACGCTTTACTCAGTATGCCAACAACCATGGTGTATCCACCGGTCTGTGGACTCAGTCCAACCTGACACCTATCGCTTCTGAAAAGCAGCATCTGCAGAGAGACTTCCGCTCCGAAGTTCTGGTTGGCGGCATCTCCACTCTGAAAACTGACGTAGCCTGGGTTGGTTCCGGTTACTCCTTCGGTCTGAACGGTGTTCAGTCCGCTTACAACATTGCCACTGCTGAAGGCAAGGTTCGTCCAAACATCATCACTCTGGATGGATGGGCTGGTACTCAGCGTCAGGGTTCCATCTGGTCTGGTGACCAGTATGGCGGCAACTGGGAATACATCCGCTTCCACATTCCGACATTCATCGGTCAGTCCATGTCCGGTAACCCCAACTCCGGTTCTGACATGGATGGTATCTTCGGCGGCGCACCCATCATTGCAACCCGTGACTACCAGTGGAAGACATTTGTTTCCAGCATGCTCGACATGGATGGCTGGGGCAGCTACGTTAAGTCTCCCTACACCCATGGTGACCCCTACACAGGTATCTCCAGAATGTATCTGAAGCTGAAAGCTCAGCTGATGCCCTACATCTATACCTCTGCAGCTTCTGCAGCCAACATTGACACAGGAAACGGCGACACAGGTCTGCCCATGATCCGTGCCATGGCTCTGGCTGATGATTCTGACTATGCAGCCAGCAACGCTACCATGTACCAGTTCATGTTCGGCGACGAAATGCTGGTAGCTCCCATTTATCAGGACACCAACGCAGATGACGAAGGAAACGACATCCGTAACGACATCTTCCTGCCTGGCGATTCCAATGATATCTGGATCGACTACTTCACAGGTGATCAGTACCGCGGCGGACAGGTTGTCAACAACTTCGATGCTCCTCTGTGGAAACTGCCTCTGTTCGTACGCAACGGTGCCATCGTGCCCATGTACGAAGAAAACAACAACCCCAAACCTATTTCTGAAACCAACCCCACTGGTCTGGACAAGACACAGCGTCTGGTTGAGTTCTACCCCTATGGCTCTACCGAGTACACTTCCTATGAAGATGATGGAAGCTCCATCACCAACAACCTGGAAGAAGACGAGGAATATGGAACCATCTCCAACATCGACTACAACGGCTCCGTGAAGACACACTTCACTTCCGTAGTAGACGAAGCAGCCAAGACAGCTACCCTAACCGCTGAAGCCAGCACAGGTGACTACAATGGCTATGATTCCATGCGCAATACCCAGTTCACCGTTAATGTTTCTGAAAAACCATCCGGTGTTCAGATCAACGGTGCAGCTGGAACTGAAGTAGATTCTCTGGAAGCATTCGAAGCCCTGGGTGACAATGAATCCGGCTGGTTCTACGATGCAGCTCCCAACATGAACAAATACGCTGCCGAAGGTGAAGGTTTCGCTGAACAGAAAATCATCAACTCTCCGAAAGTGTATGTAAAATTTGCCAAGACAGACGTGAATACCAACGCCTGCACAGCAGTGATCGAAGGCTTCGCTAATGAAGGCGATCTGCCTGTAGATCAGGTGAACACCGCTCTGAGTGCTCCTGTTCTGTCCGTTGATGAAGAGGCCAAGACACCTACTTCCATCGTGATGAACTGGAATACAGTTGAAGGCGCTACTTCCTACGAAATCATGGTAGACGGCGTTCTGAACACCACCGGAGATGCTACAACCTATACCCACAGTGGTCTGAAATTCGATTCCGAACACACTTACAAGGTTCGTGCAAGAAATGCTGAAGGCTATTCCGAATGGTCCGAAGAAGTTGTAACCAAATCTCTGCTGGATCCCTGGAGAAACGTTCCAACACCCGTTGACATCGACTGGGAAGGAAGCATCTACTCCAACCGCTATGCAGATAAGGCATTTGACCACGAGTTCCAGTCCGGTGACGGCGGATTCCATTCCGGCGGCAACGACATGGGCAAGAGCCTGACCCTGGACTACGGTCTGATCTACGGCTTCGAAAAACTGGAATACTATCCACGTGATGACAGAGGAAACGGTACTGTTACCAAGATGGATATTTCCTACTCCATTGATGGTTCTACATGGACTGATCTGCCAACCCAGAACTGGGAAGGCAGTGCTGACATGAAGGAAGTTGAACTGGATGTTCCTGCACGCTATATCCGTCTGACTCCCAGAGAAGCAGTAGGTAACTTCTTCTCCGCCAGTGAAATCGCCATCTACAAGAAGGACGGCACCAGCGGATTCGTTCTTGGTTCCAACCTGATGAAGGACTCCATCACTGACGCTGACTACTCCAACATGAAGAACTACCTGGGTCTGGAAAACAAGGAACCGACTGCGGCTACCTTCCAGGCACAGATTAAAGAACACTACGCAGACATCAACAACAACGGTGTTTACGACATCTATGACTACAGCTTCACCATGGCTGGCCTGGACGGCGGCACCAAGAAGACCGGCAACGTTTCCGGTATCCTCTTCTTTGACGCTGACAAGGCAATCGATACCAATGCCAAGGCAAGCACAGTCAAGGCTGGTGACATTGTTACCGTCAGCCTGATGGGCTCTGCAGTTCAGAACGCCAACGCTATCGGTGGTCTGTTCCGCTTCAACAATGAAGACTTTGAATTCATCCAGCCCAGCGGCACCTCTGGTGTAGAAGCTTCCGGCTACCTGGCTTCTATGGAAGACCTGAGCCGTACAACTTCCTTCACTGATGGAACATCCACAGTCAACATCGGTTTCGCTAACCGTGGTGACAAGGCTCTGTTCAACGGCAGCACAGAACTGGCTACCTTCCAGCTGAGAGCCAAGAAAGACGGAGTCGTTCTCGATCTTGACCAGGAAACCATTCTGGTTGGCCCCACCGGATCCAACATCCAGGGTGTAACCAGCCACGATGTCAACATTCCTGATGTACCAAGCACAGTAACCCGCAACCTGGCTGAAAGTGATTTCAACATCACCATGACCAACGAATTCCATCCCACTGACGATGGAAGCAACGTTGCAACCTTCATCCAGCAGAAGAGCTACAGCGGCCTGTTCAATGGCAGCAAGGATCGTGACTTCGAAATCAAGTGGATCACCACTGATACATACGATGAAACCCTCTGTACACCTCTGGATATGAACTTCGCTCTGAAACAGCCTAAGGCTGTTAACGAAGTTGTTCTGACAGCCGGCTCTCTGAGCGCAAACGGTTATGTCAAGAAACTGCATGCTACTGCAACCTTCTCTGATGGTTCTACCGAAACCTGGTCCGGCGGCGACTATGATCAGTCCAAGACCGAATATGCATTCCCTGTATCTGCAGAAAATGCCGGCAAGACCATGACTAACTTCCTCCTGAGCATCGATGACAGCGGCGGAAGAGAAGGAAACTGCAACCTGACTCTGTGTGAAATCGAGTTCAAGGTAACTGAAGGCGTAGCCATCACCGGAATTGAACTGGATCCCAACAATGCCAAGACTCTGCTCACCGGCGACCTGAGCCCCATCTATGCAACCATCCTGCCTGCTGATGCCAGAAACCAGTACTGGACAGCAGTCAGCTCTGATCCTGCCGTTGTAGGCATCACAGCTGTTCAGAATGGCGACGATGTTGCCTTCTTCGCCAAGGGCGTATCCGCTGGTACAGCAACCATTACTCTGACTGCTGCCGGCGATCCCACTGTTACAACTACCTATGACATCACCGTATCCGACGAAATCGATACAACCGGTCTGGAAGCTGTAGTAAACAAACTGAAAGCTATCCCTGCCAACCTCCTGGCTGGCGACTCCGTTGAAAAACGTGATGCAGCTGTCAAGGAAGCAGAAGATCTGCTGGCTGGCGAATACACCAGAAGAGATGTCACCGCTCTGACCCTCAAACTGGAAGACGTTCTGGCTGCTCTGACCTATCGTGCTCCTATTGCTGATGAACTGATCAACAAGACTGCTGATTCCAAGGTATCCATTGCCGAATTCTCTTCTCAGTGCACACCGGAAGAACTCGAAGACGGTCTGGCTGCCAACCTGCTGGACAAGGATACTGATACTTACTGGCATTCCGACTACGCCAAGAGCAGACACTTGCCTCAGTATGTTCTGTTCGATCTGGGCGGCGAATACACCCTGACCGACGTAGCCTTCATGCCCAGAGTTTCCGGATACAACGGTGACATCTTCACCGCTGAAATCCTCATCGGTGAAACTGCTGATAATCTGACCAGCGTTGGCACATGGAACTTCGAAAGAGGCGACAATGGCTATCAGCTGGCTGAACGCGACACCTGGAAGAACATGACCTTTGCACCCGTTAAGGGCCGCTTCGTGAAGTTCAACGTTCTGCATTCCGGCGGCGACTCCGAAATGGATGCATTCTGCTCCGCTTCCGAAGTCAACTTCTACGGTATTGCTGAAGATGCACCTGTTGAAGCAGCTAACAAGACTCTGCTGACCCGTGCCATTGCTTACGCAGAAGCACAGAAGGCAGAAGCTTCCTACGAACACGTCAACGACATCGTTAAGAACTTCTTCGAGTCCGCTCTGACAGAAGCCAAGGCTGTTGCCGAAGACGCAAATGCTACACAGGATGATGTGAATGCAGCATGGGCTAAACTGGCCGAAGCTGTTCACTACCTTGGATTCACTTCCGACAAGGGCGCTCTGAGCGTACTCGTTGCTGAATCCGCTGAAATCCGCGACAACATCGCTGATTACGAAGGCGACACTGAAGCCTTCCTGACTGCTCTGAAAGAAGCAGAAGACGTACTCAAATCCGAAACAGCCCTTGATGCTTCCATCAACGCTGCCAAGGATAAACTGCAGGCCGCCAAGGATGCTCTGAAGAAGAAAGATGTTCAGGAGATTGACACCTCTGTTCTCGAAACCCTGGTTGCTGAATGTGATAAGACCGACCTGAGCAAGTACATCCGCGACGGACAGGATGAGTTCAAGGAAGCTCTGGAAGCTGCCAAGGCAGTTCTGGCTGATCCCAAGTCTCAGAAAGCCGTTGATGATGCTACAACCGCTCTGCATATGGCTTACATGAACCTGCGCCCGAAAGCAGACGAATCCCTGATTGAAGGTCTGAAGAACTTCGTCAAACTGTATGAAGAAGCTGATCCTGCTGAATACACTGAAGACGAATGGACCACAATCACCGCTGCTTACGATGCAGTTGTTGAAGGCCTGCTGAAGGCTGACTTTGAAAACCTGGATCAGGAAGAAGGCGAACGCCTGAAGAAGCTTGCTGATGAAGCAACTGATATCCTGACCCGCGTTGACAAGAGTGCTCTGAGAGAACTCTACGAATCCCTGAAGGATCTCAAGGAAGAAGACTACGCTTACGGCTGGAACGAATTCGCAGCAGCTCATGGCGCAGCTGGTGATGTTCTGAACAAGGCTGATGCTACTCAGGAAGAAGTAGACAATGCTTACAACACTCTGAAGACTGCTCACGAAGCTCTGGTAACCAAGAAAGACTTCTCCGCTCTGGATAAGGCTATCGAGGATGCCAATGGCAGAAATTCCGCTGATTACACAAGCGAATCCTGGAAGAACGTATTCGATGCCCTGATGAAAGCTCAGGATATCCGCATCAAGGAACACAATGCTTCTCAGGATGAAATTGATACAGCTGCTGCTAACCTGAACAAGGCTCTGAGTGAACTGGTTGAGGCTACCAAGCCTGAAGTCGTTAACACCGAAGCTCTGGAAGCTGCCATCAAGAAAGCTGAAGAACTGAAGAAAGACGACTACACCGAAGACACATGGAACGTTCTGGCTGGTGCTCTGGTATCCGCCAAGGAAGTTCTGGCAGATCCCACAACTCAGGAAGCTGTTGACAAGGCAGTTGAAGCTCTGAACAAGGCTATCGACGGTCTGGAAAAGGTTGCTGAACCCGAACCTGAAGAAGTCGACAAGTCTGGTCTGAAGGATGCTGTTGACGAAGCCAAGAAGAACGACAAGAAGGACTACACTTCCGATTCCTACAAGAAACTGGAAGATGCCATTGCCAAGGCTGAAAAAGTTCTGGCTGACAAAGACGCTGACCAGAAGGCTGTAGACGAAGCTCTTGCTGATCTGCAGGCCGCTGTGAAGGGTCTGAAGAAAGCCCCGGCTACAACTCAGAAACCCGATAAGAAGCCAAGCACACCGACAGCAGCCGGACTTGGTGCAGCAGGATTCATGAGCATGTTCGCCGCAGCTGGCGCAGCTCTTGTTGCCGGATTCAAGAGAAGAAAAAAATAAAGAAAAGACGAAATAACCCCTCCAGAAATCAGGATCATGGAACACATGAGCACTGAGTCATGAAGGAACTCTTTACAGCCTGCCCTCACCGGCAGGCTGTTTTTTAATGGAGCAGGGAGGAAACTGCTATGTCTGTCACGTATAATGGACAGGAAGCAGGAGGTTGTAACTATGAAAAAGCTGCTTTTGATCGATGGCAACTCGGTCCTGTTCAGGGCCTATCATGCCACCGCCTACTCAATGCCCATGTCCACTTCCACCGGCATTCCGACCAATGCCGTGTTTGGCTTTATCAGCATGCTCTACAAGGTGCTGAATCAGATCAATCCGGATCTGATGCTGGTGGCGTGGGATGCCGGAAAGAAGACCTTCCGGCATGACAAACTGGAACAGTACAAAGGAACAAGAAAGCCTGTGGATGAATCCTTGGTGGTGCAGATGCCCATCGCCAGAGAATTCCTCGATGAGGCTGGCTATACACAATACGAACAGGAAGGCTATGAGGCTGATGACATCATCGGCACCGTCAGCGCCCAGACTCCCGATATGATGACTTACATCCTGACGGGAGATAAGGACATGCTGCAGCTCATCGATTCCACCACCAAGGTGCTGCTCATGCGCCATGGCATTGAAAAAATGGATGTTATGGATGAACAGGCTCTGAAGGATATGTGGGATCTGACCCCCAGACAGGTCATTGACCTCAAGGGACTGATGGGCGATGCGTCCGACAACATTCCCGGTGTAGCGCATATCGGGGAAAAGACCGCTCTGCTGCTGCTGCACAACTACGGCACCATCGATGGCGTCTATGACCACATCGATGAAATCAAGGGCAAGAGAAAACAGTATCTGGAAGAGGGAAAGGAAATGGCTTATCTCTCCAGAGAAATTGCCACCATCTACCGGGAAATGGATCTGCCCTTTGCTCTGGAAAATCTGACTCTGCCAGACCAGAACAAGGACAACAGTGCCAATTTCTATATCAAGTACGAAATGATGTCCCTGCTGGACCGTCTGCCCGGCTATAAGAGGGACGAAAACGAAAAGGCCAGCGTTGTGGAAGATGAAACTTTCCACAATCCGGAAGATGAAGATTTCTTCCTGCTGCCTCTGGCTGACTTTGCAGCCTTCAAGTCTCAGAAGCTGTTAGGATTCCTCTACCCCAGCAAGGGAGAAGTCCATTATCTGAGCGCTGAAAAGGCCGCAAAGGATGAAGCCTTCAGAAACCGTCTGGCTTCCAGAGAACCTGTGCAGGTCTGGGATGCCAAGGAGCTGCTTCATCTGCTGGACCAGCTGGACCTGCCCCATCCCCAGATCTCCTTTGATCTGCATCTGGCAGCCTTCCTGCTGTATTCCCAGGCCACCAACCAGGCGGCCATTCTGGAAGCTCTCGGCATTCATCTGCCCACTTCACTGAGTGATCTCAACAAGAAGTCCCTGGGCGGATTTACCGAAGAAAGAGCTCTGCCCGTCTTTGCGGACTGGTGCCTGAACGCTTCGAAAAAGTGCGATCAGGTCCGGGAAAGCCTGAAGGAAGAAAACCTGGACGATCTGTACTGGCACGTGGAATTTCCGCTGGCTTTCATTCTGTATGACATGGAATGCCAGGGCATTGGCATTTCCGCTGAAATCCTCAAACAGATCGGGGAAGAATTTGCAGGTCAGATGAATGAACTGGCGGATGAAATCTACGAAATGGCCGGTCATTCCTTCAACATCGGTTCTCCCAAGCAGCTGGGCACTGTTCTCTTTGATGAACTGAAACTGCCCGGTGCCGGCAAGAAGCGTTCCACCGCAGCGGATGTGCTGGAAAAGCTCCGGGATGCCCATCCCATTGTGGAAAAGGTGCAGGAATACCGGAAACTCTCCAAGATCGTCTCCACCTATGTGGAAGGCCTTGGCAAGTACATCATCGACGGCCGGATCTATACCACCTTCAACCAGACCATGACCCAGACCGGAAGACTGTCTTCCTCTGATCCCAACCTGCAGAACATCTCCATCAAGACCGAAGAAGGCAAGAGCATCCGCAAGGCCTTCGTCGCCGATCAGGGGTGCTGGCTGCTTTCTGCAGACTATTCCCAGGTGGAACTGCGCATGCTGGCGCATATGGCCGATGAACAGATGATGATTCAGGCTTTCCAGGAGGATATCGATATTCACAACCGGACTGCCTCCATCATCTACGGTGTGCCTGAATCGGAAGTCACACCGGATATGCGCCGGACAGCCAAGACCGTCAACTTCGCCATCATTTACGGACAGACCGAATTCGGCCTGTCTCAGGAACTGGGCATCACCAGACAGGAATCCAGGGATTTCATCAAGGCTTACTTTGCCAGCTATCCCAACATCCACCGCTACATGGATGAGCTGATCAGCTATTGCGAAGATCACGGCTATGTCAAAACCCTGCTCAACCGCAGAAGATATATTCCTGAAATCCAGGACAAGAACTTCATGACCAGAGAATTTGGCAAGCGTGCCGCCATGAATGCACCCATTCAGGGCTCTGCCGCCGATCTGATCAAGCTGGCCATGATCGCCATGGACAGAACCATCCGGGAAAAGGGACTGAAGTCCCGCATGCTGCTGCAGATCCACGATGAACTGATCTTCAGCGTTCCCGATGATGAACTGGAACTCATGACCTCTCTGGTGCCTGAAGTCATGGACAGCGCCATGAAGCTGAAAGTGCCCCTGAAGGCTTCCGTCAGCAGCGGTCACAGCTGGTATGAGGCCAAATAATGCCTGAAGCACCTGAAGTGGAAACGGTCCGCCGCACCCTGGAAAGACAGCTCAAAGGACACCAGATCACCGGCGTATCCATTACCCATCCCAAACTGGCAGACAACATGCCTGCCAGCGAAATGGAAGAAAAGCTCACGGGAGAGCATCTCAATGCTTTCCACCGTCTGGGCAAGTATCTGATTCTGGAAACGGACCACTATGACTGGGTGGCTCACATGCGCATGGAAGGCAAGTTTCTGGTCATGGATGAACTGCCTGAAGATGAAAAGATCCGAAAGCACACCCATGCGGTGTTTGATCTGGATAACGGCAAGAAGCTCTGCTATGTGGATACCCGCAAATTTGGCCGTATGGATCTTTATGACAAGGCGAAGGACTTTCATGCTCTGCCTGCTCTGAAGAAAACCGGGCTGGATGTGCTGGATCAGAAGCTGACCGGAGAGGCACTCTATCACCGGATTCACAAGCGGAATATTCCCATCAAGACGGCTCTGCTGGATCAGTCGGTGATTGCCGGCATCGGCAACATCTATGCCGATGAGATCTGCTTTGCGGCAGGTCTGGACCCCAGAAGCGTCTGCAGCCACCTGGATGTAGCGGACTGCACCCGGATTGTCCAGGCAGCTAAAGAGATCATCGAAGAAGCCATCAAACATAAGGGAACCACCATTCTGACGTTCTCTTCGGACAATCATCCCGGAGAGTTCCAGAATTTTCTCAAGGTGCACGTGCAGGAAGGAAAACCCTGTTCGATTTGCGAAAGCACCATTGAACGGATTAAAGTCAACAACAGGAGTACGTATTTATGTCCCAGCTGCCAGAAACTCAAGTAAGGACCATCGGTCTGTCCGGCACCATGGGCAGCGGCAAAAGCACCGTGCTGTCCATCCTTGGAAAACACATTCCGGTGACCGACTGCGATTCCATCAACCGGGATCTGCTGCAGCCGGGTCATGCCGGATACAATGAACTCCAGAAGAAGGGGCTTCTGATGACACTGCCTGATGGCAGTGTGGATACCCAGGGCATGTCCCGCAGAATGTTTTCAGAGGATCCCTCCTATAAAAAGCAGGTGGAATCCATTCTGCAAAAGCTGATTCTGGAAGAGATGAAATCCTGGATGAAAAAGCAGAAGGGACTCTGCGCCATTGAAGTGCCTCTGCTCTTTGAACTGAACCTGCAGAACCTCTTTGATGAAGTCTGGTGCGTTACCGCCTCCAGAGAGACGGCCCTGGAGCGTCTGCAGAATTCCAGAGGCGTTTCCAGAGAAACGGCTCTGGCCAGGCTGAAGCATCAGACCTCCCCCGAAAGCAAAATCGCCCAAAGCACCAGAGTCATCACCAATGACGGCGATCTGGCAGATCTGGAAAAAGAGACACTGGCCTGTCTGGAAAAGGCCAGAGAACAGAAAGAACTCTCCATCTGAAGCAGAATTCGAAAGAGAAGCAGCCGCTTCTCTTTTTCTTCCCGCCAGGACTGAAGAGACATCCAACAGGATTTACAATGAAGGAAACAGGAACCAGGAAAGGAGAAGGCCAATGAGCAAAAAGAAACAGGACATCGTCTGCCGGATTGTGCCGCCTGATCTGCGCAGTGCAGATTCAGCCGCCTATCTGTGCGTGCTCTATGAACCCCTCATCGGGGTGCGGGCCAGAACGCTCTATGACATGCTGGGGGCCTTCTGCCTGCGTGCCAGGCAGTGCTGGTCTCTGGATGAGCTGCTGGCCATGATGGATTTAAAGAAGAACCGCTTTGAAGCAGAGCGCCGCCATCTGGAAGATTACGGCCTGCTGCAGACCTTTGCGGATGAAACCAGAGAGTACCTGGAATTCCATCTGGAAGCGCCTCTGTGTCCGGAGCAGTTCTTTGCCGATGAGATCTTCAGCAGACTGTATCTGAAGACGGTGGGGAAGACCCGCTTTGAACAGGCCAAAGCGCTCTTTGATGTGTGCGAGAAAAAGGATAATCTGAAAAACATCTCGTCCACCCTGGCCGAAAGCGGCCTGCTGGAAGACTGGGATGATGCGAAAGAACTGGATTATCTCCAGAACAACGGCTCCATCCAGAATCTGCAGCGCTATCCCTTTGACTGGAATATCTTTTTCCAGGGCATGAACGTCCAGATCCCCAACAACCTGCGCACCCTGTACAACCGGATGCGCATTGCCAGACTGGCTAACTTCTACGGGATTGCCGAAGAGGACATGCAAAAACATGTGGTGCGCTGCATCCGCCAGAACCGCACCCTCATTGATTTTGATGTTCTGGAAGAGCTGTTGCAGAAGAGCACCAAGCGAAACGGTGCGGAAGCCAGACAGGCTGAGCCCACTCTGGATATGTCTCCTGTGGTTTACCTGATGAAGAAAACGGGCAAAAATGTCCGCCTGACCCAGAAGGAGCAGAGCGTGCTGACCCGTCTGAGTGATGACTATGAATTTCCCAATGAAGTCATCAACACCCTGGTGGATTATGCTCTTAAGGAGTGCCGCAATCAGTTCAATTCCAAATACATCTATACCGTAGCCAATACCTGGGCCAGAGAAAAAATCGAAACAGCCAAACAGGCCAGAGCCTACATTGAGCAGGAAAAGAAGATCCGGGAATCCGGCTTTGCCCAGCCTGCTCCCGCACAGGAAGTGCCCGACTGGTATGAAGACACCGGACAGAATGATGAAGCCGATCCGGATCTGATTGCCCAGGCTCTGGCCATTCAGGCCCAGCTGCGAAACAATGATCAACACAACTAGAGCGTCCTGTCGGACGCCGGAAAGGAGCCTCATGGAAAAACTCAGCGGACCCAGACAGGTCATGAGTCCGAAACTGCAGGAATACCGGGAACAGAAACTGGCTGCCATGAAGCAGGATCCCGATGTGCAGAAGTTTCTGGCAGACAATGAAGTGGGCATGGACTTTCTGGAACAGAATTCCGAACGGATCAGCGATTATATCCGGATCCTTCACCAGTGCCGAAACTGCACCGGACTGGCCAACTGCCCCTATCCCGTTCAGGGCATGGTCAGAAAGCTCACTGTAGAAAAGAAAACCGGTTTTGCCACGGAATGTTATGTGCCGTGCAGCTATACGAAAAACAAGGCCAGCAAGGAAGCCTTCCAGGACAACATCTGGATCAATCACATTGATGCCAGAAGCAGACTGATGACCTTTGCGGACATCGATCTGCTCATGGACAACAACACCTACATTCTGGCTTACACCAGAGTGCAGGGATCCATGCTTTCCGGCAAGGGGATCTTCCTGTATGGCCAGCCGGGCACCGGCAAGTCCTACCTGCTCTCTGCCATGGCCAACGACTGTGCCAGAAGAGGACAGAGCGTGTGCTTTGTCAGAGTGCCGCTGCTCATCAGTGATCTCAAGGCCAGCCTGAAGGATGAAGACTACCGTCTGTCCGTGCTGCGCAAGATGCGGCGCTGCGATGTGCTGGTCCTCGATGACTTTGGATCAGAATCCATCTCCGCCTGGGAAAGAGACGAAATTCTTTTCCCCGTGCTGGATGAGCGCATGAACTTCAACCGCAAGACCTACTTTGCCTCCAATCTGAATCCCCAGGAACTGGAGGACCAGTACTGGATCCGCAAGCAGGTCAATGGCGGTGTTCCCGCCAGAAGACTCATGGAGCGTGTGACCACTCTCAGTGATCCGGTTCTGCTCAAGGGGCATTCCCTGCGCCAGAAACCGCCAGTCCCCGAACAAAGTCACAATTAGACCAATAGAAAGCGGTTTACGGGCCGGATCAGACCAGAAATCTGATCCGGCCCGTTCTGTTTTCCCCTTTGAAGCAGGGAAGTGAAAACCCTGTTTCATTCTGGCTTTCAAAGATTCTTGTCTTAGAGTAAAATAATGTCGTATGTATACAAGGAGGAATTGAGTAATGTTAGTATCTGCTACTGAAATGATTAACAAAGCTCATGAAGGCCACTACGCTATTGGTGCCTTCAACATCAACAACATGGAATGGATCAAGGCGATTCTGCTGGGCTGCGAAGCCAAGAAATCTCCTGTTATCCTGGGCGTATCCGAAGGTGCAGCCAAATACATGTGCGGCTACAAGAATGCTGTAGATATGGTTAAGAACATCATGGACTTCTACAACATCACCGTACCTGTAGCTATCCATCTGGACCACGGAACTTATGACGGAGCTAAGAAAGCCATCGAAGCAGGCTTCACTTCCGTTATGTTCGACGGATCCCACTATCCTTTCGAAGAGAACCTGGAAAAATCCAAAGAGCTGATTGAACTGGCTCACTCCAAGGGCATCTCCATCGAATGTGAAGTTGGTGGAATCGGTGGTGAAGAAGACGGTGTCATCTCCAACGGTGAACTGGCTGACCCCAACGAATGCGCTACTATCGCTGGCCTGGGCGTAGATTTCCTGGCTGCTGGTATCGGCAACATCCACGGCAAATATCCTGCTGACTGGAAGGGCCTGAACTTCGAAGTTCTGGGCGAAATCCAGGACAAGACCAACGGCAAGCCTCTGGTTCTGCACGGCGGTTCCGGAATTCCTCAGGAAATGGTTAAGAAAGCCATCACTCTGGGCGTTTCCAAAGTTAACGTCAACACAGAATGCCAGCTCGTTTTCGCTGATGCTACCAAGAAGTACATCGAAGACGGTGGAATCGACAAACCAAAAGGATACGATCCTCGTAAACTGCTCAAACCAGGTGCTGATGCAATCCAGGCTCTGGTAGAAGATTACGTTGTAAACTTCTTCGGTTCTGCTGACAAGGCTTAATCAATCCCCTTGTTTTCTTCCGGGAATTTTTCCCGGTGTGTGAACAGAATTTCTGTTCATAAACTCTAAATGTTGGAAACGGCATCCGTTTTGCGGGTGCCGTTTCTTTTTTGATGAAACTTTTTCAGCTTCGATGCCAATCCTGAGCGGGATTGTCGGATTTTCATGTACAAAAATGGGCATTCAGCGGATAATTAAAGAGATATTCTTCAAATCGAAAGAATGGAAAGGATTCTTATGACCAATCCAGTAACAATCAAAGATCTGTTTGATCTCGAATTCATCGGTCAGCTGAAAAGCTGCGGACAGTCTCTCTTCTTTGTCAGAGCCGTCTGTGATGAAAAGAACAATTCATATACTAAAAACCTTGAATGCATGCAGAACGGCCGCCTCTTTGCCCTGAGCGGTGAAGAGAAGAGCGGCAGCTATGTCTGCGAAAATGACCATACCGTCTGGTTTACCGGACCTTCTCAGGATTTTGCAGCTGAAGAAACCATCCTGTACTCCCTTTCCACCAACGGCGGAGAAAGAGAACAGAAAGCCGTCCTGGACCAGAAGGATCTGAACCTGGTGGGTGCTGTGGAAGACCATCTGCTGGTTCTCAGCAAGGAAGCCAGCCTCATGGATGACCAGCCCGATTATGAGGTGCTGGATGAAGATCCCTGGTACATCAATGCCCAGGGCTTCGTCAACAAGAAAAGGACCCGCATTTACAGCTGGAACAAAAATACAGGCGTGCTGCAGGAATGCCCCATTCCCGACGATCTGGTGATCGGCTCCCTGAAAGTGTGCGGTTCAAAAGCTGTCTTTACCGCAGCCAAAGCCACACCCAGACCCGATCTGACAGACGGCCTGTATGCCTGGAACTTCTCCAGCAGCAGCCTGGAAACTCTGGTGGAACCGGGCACCTATGCCGTACAGGGCATGGAACCCTCTGAAGAAGGTGTCTATTTCTTCGCCAATACCCAGGTGCAGGAAAACCTCAACGCCTATACACCTCTGTATTTCTACAGTTATCAGGATCATGCCGTTCACCAGCTGGGGGAAAAGACCTTTGCTGCCGGCAACACGGTGGGAACGGACTGCCAGGTGGTTGGCGGCAACGCCATGCTGGTGCATGAGAACAGAGTGTACTTTGTGACCACTATCACCAACCATAACGTTCTGCTTTGCTGGAACGGAACGGACTTTGAAGAAGTCCTCAACTGGGCCGGCAGCATCAACTCCTTTGCCTTTGCCGGAGAAGATCTCTGGTTCATCGGCAGTGCTCCCGATCAGACCAACCAGCTGTGGCAGGTGGAAAACGTCTTTGGAAAGACCATGGAACCCATGTGTCATTCTGATTTCAACGCCTTCCTCCATGACCGCTATGTGGCCAATGCCAGACCCATTATCTTCAGCGGATGGCAGGGAAAACCCCAGACAGGCTGGGTGCTCTATCCCAGAGACTTTGACGAAAATGCCTCCTATCCCGGCATCCTGGATATCCATGGCGGACCCAAGACCGTCTATGGCACCGTGTTCTATCACGAAATGCAGGTATGGGCCAGCCAGGGCTACTTCGTCTTCTTCTGCAATCCCTATGGCAGTGACGGCCAGGGTCAGGAGTACTCCGACATGAGAGGCCAGTATGGCAGACAGGACTATAAAGATCTGATGAACTTCACCGATACCGTACTCAAAGAAATCCCGCAGCTGGATCCCAAAAGACTGTGCGTGACAGGCGGCAGCTATGGCGGCTTCATGACCAACTGGATCATCGGCCACACCGACCGGTTTGTGGCTGCAGCCAGCCAGCGTTCCATCTCCAACTGGATTTCCATGTTTGGCACCAGCGACATCGGTCCCTACTTTGTCAGAGACCAGATTGGCTGCGGCCTGGAAAATCCAGAACAGCTCTGGGACAGATCTCCTCTGAAATACGCTCACAACGCCAAGACCCCGACTCTGTTTATTCATTCCGATGAAGACTACAGATGTCCGCTGGAGCAGGGCCTGCAGATTCTTCACACCCTCATGGATCAGGGTGTGGAAACCAGAATGTGCCTGTTCCACGGGGAAAACCATGAACTCTCCCGCAGCGGCAAGCCTCTGCACAGGGAGCGAAGACTCAACGAAATCACAGATTGGATGAACAGCCATGCCAGAAAATAAGAAGGACAGACCCGAAAGAAACGACAAGGCTGCGGCTTCCCGTGTGGATCGCAAGCCTGAAACCAGAAAAAATGCCAGACCGGCCAGACCAGCCGGTCCAAGACAGAATCCGGCCATGCGCGAAGCCGCTCTCAAGCAGAGCCAGGCTTCCAGAGCAAGCCATGGTCCCAGACAGAACCCCAATATGAAACCGGCGGCCAGTGATGCCGCCAGAGCCAGAGCGGAGCAGGAAAGAAAGGCGGAAATTTCCAGAAAGATGGAAGCCGCCAGAAAACCCGAGCCCGCCAAGAAAAAGGAAAAGAAATCCACAGACCGCAAACTGTATGCACCGGCCAACGGCAAGCTGATTCCGCTGAGCAGCGTGGCCGATCCCGTCCTGGCCAACAAGATGCTGGGAGAGGGCATTGCGGTGGATATTTCCGGCTCTCAGATTGTGGCCCCCTGCAGCGGCACTGTGGTCATGATCTCCAACTACAAGCACGCCATCGGCATTGAATCCGATCTGGGCGACTCCGTTCTGGTGCACATCGGAATGGATACCGCCAACTACAAAGGCAAGGGATTTGAAGTGCTGGTCAGCGACAGCCAGAAAGTCAAACCCGGCCAGCCTCTGGTCCGTCTGGACCGCAAGTTCTTTGAACAGCAGAATGCGGACCTGACCACCTGTGTCATCGTGACCAATGCCGACTGGGGAGACTACCAGATCCTGGAAGGAGAGACTGCCGCAGCCGGCCGCACCCCCGTGATGGAGAAAACCGCCTGAGGATCTGAAGATTTTCAGAAATGATGCACTGTACTGTTACATTGGTTCCTGTAAGTGATTTCAGAAACAGGCCTGGCTTCTTTCGTCTTTTGTCAGGCGCAGGCAGACGGTAGTTTTCTTTACAGAAAGCATATTTGGGGTATAATTCCCAAGAGAAATGGTGAGGAAATCTCACCATTTTTTCACGATACGAAGACAGCTGCAGAGGGTTGTGACCCCTGCGGACTATAATAGAAACAGGAAGCCGCCGGACCGTCAGGATGAAGGCCAGCGGCATTCTTTTCGCTCTGACAAGGGGGATCAGTATGGAAGAAGTAATCAAGATTGAAGGCGGGCATCCTCTCAATGGAACCGTCCGCATTTCTGGCTCCAAAAATGCTACAGTGGCTCTGATTCCGGCAGCAATTCTCGCTGAAGAACCAGTCACGATTTACGGCGTACCTGAAATCTCCGATGTCCGGGCCCTGATCAGGCTTTTGAATGAGCTTGGCGTTGTCACCGAATGGAAAGACAGCGAAACCCTGTACATCGATCCGACAAATATGAAAAACGAACCCATGACCAGTGATACCGTGAAGAAGCTTCGCGCATCCTACTATTTCATGGGTGCTCTGTTAGGCAAGTATGGCAAGGTAGTCATCGACATGCCAGGCGGCTGCTATCTGGGCAAACGGCCCATCGACCTGCACCTGAAAGGCTTTGAAGCCCTGGGTGCCACTGTCAGCTGCAGCGGAGAAACCTATACCATTGAAGCCAGGGAACTCACCGGCACCCGGATTTTCCTGGATATTTCCAGTGTGGGCGCCACCATCAACATCATGCTTGCGGCTGTGCATGCCAATGGCAGAACCATCATCGACAACGCAGCCCGCGAACCCGAGATCATCGACATCGCCACCCTGCTCAACAAGATGGGCGCCAGAATCCACGGCATGGGCACCAGCACGCTGGTCATTGACGGCGTGGACAACCTTCATGGGTGTTTCCATGAAATCATTCCTGACCGCATTGAAGCGGCCACCTATCTGCTGATTGCGGCAGCCATGGCTGAAGACATGCGTGTGGAAAATGTGATTCCCCAGCATCTGGAAGCCATCACCAGCAAGCTCAAGGAAATCGGCATCACCATGGAAATCGGGGATGACTTCATCCGCGTTCATGGAAACGATCTGAGCAAGCCTCTGCGTCCGACGGAAATCACCACCAAGCCCTATCCCGGCTTTGCCACTGATGTGCAGCAGCCCTTTACAGTTCTGCTGACCAAGGCAGACGGTGTCTCCAGAGTCAGAGAAAGCATCTATGAAGAACGCTTCAAGCACTGCTTTGAACTGAACAAGATGGGCGCCTCCTGCAAGGTGGAAATTCCGGAAGGCATCATCACCGGTCCTACACCTCTGCGAGGAACCAGAGTCACCGCCACCGACCTGCGGTGTGGTGCTGCTCTTGTTGTCGCCGGCCTGATGGCTGAGGGCGTGACAGAAATTCACGACATCTACCACATCGACCGCGGCTATGACAATCTGGATCACAAGCTCCAGCATCTGGGCGCCAAGATCTGGCGGGAATACGTGGAAAACTAGAGCGGCAGATCCGGAAAAACACAAAGATTCATCAGAGAAAATCGGAAGACATCCATTTGGTGTCTTCTTTTTTTCTGCCTGAAAAGCCAGACCGGGCAGATATGAGGTCAGGGTGACCATTTATTCGTTGAAACTCAGGCCTGCTGATAAACTAAAATAAACATTCGTGCTGAAAATCAGCTATAATTAAACGCATGATAAATGTTGCTATTCTGGAACACGAAAAGGAATCCAAGGAAATCATCTTTCAGCTGGGGAACTTTCTGCGCAAGGTGCCCTGGACTTTTCGTCATTACTACAAGGCCAGCGAACTGGCCAAAGCGGCCAAGGAAGAGGATTATCAGATTTTCATTTTTGATGAAATGTTCCGCACGCCCCGCTTTGAAAGTGTTTTTGTGCATGATCATCCCGCTGCTCTGATTATCTACGTCTGTGCCGATCCGGAGGCATTTCGAGGCGATGAAGAACGGGAGCGGGTTCTGTATATTTCCAAGAACCGGCTGATTGCCGATCTGCAGGACATCGCCCCGCAGATTCAGTCCCAGGCCAGACAGGAAGAGATCTATTCTCTGAGCTGCCACGGCACCAAGATCGAGCTGCCCATCAACGAGATCTACTACCTGGAAAAACAGGGCAAGAACGTCTATTTCCATACTGCCAAAGGCGTCTTCCACAGAAGACTGTTCCTGGTGGATCTGGAAGAATTTTTCGAACCCTACGGCTTTATCCGGGTGCACGTTTCCTATCTGGTCAACCGCAAGTACATTACAGCGGTGTCCCGCAATGAAATCACCATCAACAACTCTGTGAAGGTGCCTCTGTCCAGACAGCACAAGCGCCGCCTGGGTATGCAGGTCAGACAGAAATCGGAGCCGGCCGGGGAAGAAGAGACTCTGAATAGTTGAATTCTATAATCTAGTTGAATTAAATTCTTCCTAACTATATTCATTTCTGCAAAAATTCTCTATAATTGAATTATCCAGGAAGAGTCTAGTCCCTCAGATTCTTCCTGCCCCCTGGAGATTGGCGCCTCAGGTGCCGTCCAGAAAAGACAGCCGACTGCGAGCGGCTGTCTTTTCATTCAGGTGGGAAACCTTTTTGCGGGATCCGGTCCATTCTTCAGCCTTCTCT